>Ga0183260_10001213_pt1 | contig 21773 bp, 20 predicted proteins | sample AntDrymUQ4972206_2_FD_129768 | JGI IMG/M metagenome (GOLD analysis project Ga0183260, IMG submission 129768) | Polar desert sand microbial communities from Dry Valleys, Antarctica - metaG UQ497 (22.06) (version 2) (version 2) | ecosystem: Environmental > Terrestrial > Soil > Desert | place...
CCGGGTCGGTGCCCATGCGCGCAGTACCGAGCAGGTGCCAACCGGAGTAACGCATCAGCCGCTCGACGTCGACACGGTGTGCTCCGGCGGTCACGAGCGACTCGCGCGCGCGCTCGATGTTGAAGTCGAGCAGCCGGCGCGAGTTGTCGCTCACGCGGTAGTGGAGCTTTGGCGCCGGGACCCCCGACGAGTCCTTCAGAACCGGGTCGAGCACAACCCGGTTCTCGGGGTCGGGCAGGTCCTCGCCGAAGATCCCCCAGCTCACGCTGCGCCCGAGCCGTTCGCGTACGTGCGCGTGATGGCGCTCGCCCCACACCGACTCGCCGGCCCGTGTCGGCAGCGCCGCGTTGATCGGGCCGCCGGTCGGCGCGAGGCTCCACTTCGCTCCGCGCACGAAGTCCCGCGACCGGTCGGTCTCGTAGAACTCGTAGCTGACGATCTTGGCGCCGACGTGGCCGCGCCAGGTTTGCATGTCCTCGTCGAAGATCCCGGTGACGTTGGCGAACGGATGGACCATCAGCCGGCGTCCCACCAGCCCGCTACCGTTCGCCAGCCCGTCGGGATGGCCGGGACCCGCAGAGAGCAGCAGCAGCCGCGCCGTGCCGATCGCGTTCGCGGCCAGCACGACAACGTCGGCCTCCTGCACGCGCTCCTCGCCGTCGAGCGTGACGTACTCGACGCCGGTCGCCAGGCCGTTCGGGCCGACCACGATGTTGCGAGCGCGGGCGCCCGTTATGAGCTCGGCTCCGTGCTCGATCGCGGCCGGCCAGTGCGTTAGATCGGTCGAGGCCTTGGCGCCCTCCGGGCAGCCCTGCATGCAGGTGCCCCACTGCACGCACGCGCGGCGGCCGTGCTGCGGGGTCGACAGCACCGAGTTTGCGCCCGGCCACCAGTGCCAGCCCAGGCGCGCGTGCGCGCGTGCGACCCTCAGGGCGCCGTCACCGATCGGAAGCGGCGGCAATGGCGGGTCGGCGCCCGGCGGCAACGCCGGGTCACCCCCGAGCCCGGCGACGCCGAACTCGCGGTCCGTCTGCTCGTAGTGCGGCTGCAGGTCGCGGTAGCTGATCGGCCAGTCATCGGCGACGCCGTCGAGCGTGCGCACGCAGAAGTCGGACGGCCGCAGCCGGCACCAGTCGCCGGCGTAGAGGATCAGACTACCGCCGACACCGTTGAACATCAGCGTGGCGATGTCGGACTCGGCCTCGTCGACCGGATAGTCCTCCGGCAGGCCGCGCACGTTGGGGCTTCCCGACCACTGCTTGCGGGCCAGCAGCTCGTACTCGGCACGCGGCCCGGGGAAGTCGGCGGGATCCTGCCAGTGCCCCTGCTCGAGGCAGACAACGCGGAAGCCCGCCTCGGCCAGCCGGCGGCCGACAACCCCGCCGGAGGCGCCCGCCCCGACGATCACGACACCCGCCCGCTGTCCGCGCTTGCCGTCCATCAGCTCGCCGGGCGACCGAGTTCGGTCAGAACGTCGTCGGTCGTGAGGACGCGGCCGAACTTCATCTCGATGTTCCTGAGCGTCGCATCGTGAAGCTCGGGATCGAAGGACGAGACGGCGTCCGCGACGACCACCGTCTGGAAGCCCTCGTGGAAGGCGCCGCGCGCGGTGTCTTCGACGCAGATCTGCGTGACCGTCCCCGTGATGATCACAGTGTCGGCCGCGCGCGCACGGAGTACGTTGGTCAGGCTCGTGCGGTGGAACCCGTTGTAGCCGTATTTCTTCAGCTGCGGCTCTCCGGGCAGCGGCGCGAGCTCGTCGATCACGGCGGTGCAATCGAGCTCGTCTTGCGCGTCGTCGTAGGCGCGCCGGAAGCCCGGCCAGCAGCAGCAGGTCGGCGGTGCGATCGCGGGTGACCAGTTCCACATCAGCGTGCGCTCGGGGCCCGCAACGAACCTCGTGAAGACGACGGGGTTGCCGGCGGCGCGAAACGCGTCGAGGAGGCGCCGCTGCGCGGGGATCGTCGCGCGGGCGTCGGGTACCTCCAGCGGAGCGCCGACGCGCACGAAGTCGTTTTGCATGTCGACGATGACGAGCGCGGTCGAGTCGGGCGGGAGGTCAAACACGGCTGAGCTGCGGGGACGCGTCCGCGAACGGCTCGAGGACGTGCTTCGCGAACAGCTCGAGCTGGCGGACGTCGGCCGTCATGGTGTGGAGCAGCAGGCACTCGACGCCCGCGTCGATCCGCGCCTGTACGCCCCGTTGCACGTCGTCGATCGTGCCGGTCAGGTACACGGCCTCGATGTAGTCCCACGGGCGCTCGTCGGAGACGACGGCGAACATGCGCTCGCGCTGCTCGGCCACGGCGTCTTCGCGCCCGGTCCGCTCGCTCAGCCAGCAGAAGTTCTCGTGCGCGACCGTAAAGCCGCGCTCGGCGCGCGGCGTTCCGCCGCGCTCGAGCTCGGCGTCGATCTCGCCCAGGTCCAGCTCGATCTGCTCCGGCGTCGCCGTCGGTCGTGCGATCCAGCCATTCCAGCGGCAGATGCGGCGCAGCACGGTCGGCGCCATCACCGGTCGCTCCGGGGAGGCCGCGTGCGCGAACTGGCGGCCGCCGGCGACCCACACCGGCGGAGCGGCGCCGAGCGGCTCGACGGTTGCGCCGTCGAAGCTGTAGAAGCGGCCCTCGAACGTGACGTCCCGGCCGGTCAGGAGCTGCATCGTCGCCTCGAGCACCTCGTCCGTCCGGCGGCCGCGCTCGGTCCGGTGCCCGCCCACCGCCTCGAACTCCGGCTCGTACCACCCGACGCCTGCGCCGAGGACGAAGCGGCCGCCGCTCAACCGCTGGATCGTCGCCACTTCTTTCGCGAGGACGACCGGCTGGCGCGTCGGGAGAACGAGGATCGACGTACCGAGCCGCACACGCTCCGTCACTGCAGCGGCGTACGCGAGCGTCGTCAGCGGCTCGAGCCAGCTGACGCGGTAGAAGCGCGTCGCCGTGAGCAGATGGTCGGTCACGAACAGCGAGTCGAAGCCGAGCTCTTCCGCCCGTACTGCGAAGCGCCGGATCTGGTCCGCCTGCTCGCGCTCACCGCCGGGGAGCAGGTAGGTCGGCAGGAAGACGCCGAGCTTCACGCGGTAACGGGCTCGAGCTCGCCGGCGAGGACCATGGCCTCGCGCACGCGGGCCTTCTCGGCCTCGCTCACGGGCAGCAACGGCTCGCGGACCGTCGCGCGCTCGAGGATCCCCTGCATGACGAGTGCTTCCTTCGCCCGCGCGCGGTAGTTCCGCACCGGCGCGGCGAAGATAGCGAACGCGAGCGGCGTCAGCGTGTCCATGATCGCGCTCCCCTCCGCGTGGTTCCCCTCGAGTGCGAGCTCGATCATTTCGACCTGGCGGCGCGTCGCAACGGCGCCGAAGCCGATCAACGCGCCCTCGGCGCCGAGCACGAACGACTCGTAGATGAAGTTGTCGTTGCCTGTCAGGAAAACGCAGTCCGGTCGGGCCGCCTTCACGGCCTCGCGCGCCTCGACGAAGAGCCTGGCGTCGAACGACGCCTCCTTGATCGCCGCCACCTCGGCGACCTGGCAGAGACGGTGGAGCGTCTCGGGCGGGTAGAGGACGCCGCCGAGCGAGGGCTGGAGATTGAAGAGGACGAGCGGTAGGCCGGTCCCGTCGCCGATCGCGGCGTGGTAGCGAACCGGCACCTCGGGGTCGAGCGGCTGGCCTTGGTAGGCGGAGATGGGGAAGACGAGGAAGCCCGCCGCCCCGACCTCCTTGTACTCGCGCGCCAGCTTCACTGCCTGCTCGGTGAACTGCGCGCCGAGCCCCGCGATCACGGGCACGCGGTCTCCAACCTCGTCGACGACGATCTCGAGCACGCGCCGGCGCTCCTCGGGCCAGAGGTGCATGCCCTCGCCCGTGTCGGCGTTAATGGCGAGCGCCTTCGGGGCCGCGGCGACGACGTGCTGCAGGTAGCGCCGCAGCCCCGGTTCGTCGATGCGCGCGTCCTCGGTCATCGGGAGGACCGTGGCCGGAATCAGACCGCGGAGATCGAGGTTCATCGCGCCTCCTTCGGGACGTGTCGGGGTCTGGAAGCTTAATCGAGCGGTCAGAAGAAGGTGCGGATGCCGCCGACAACGGTGTAGTCGTCATCGACGAGCGGGATCAGCGGCCACCGGTCGAAGGCGAGGCACGGGTGCGAAATGCCGCAACCGACGAGCTCGCCGACCGCGAGCTCCGCGCCGGGCGCGAGGCGGACGTAGGCGTGCTGGTCGTTCAGCGCGGTAACCGTCATCGCCGCGCGGACGTCGCGGAGCTCGCCTGTCCGCGAAGCGGCGAGCTCGGGAATCGGAAGCTCGATGTCGAAGGGCACGTCGCGCTTGCCGAGCCCGACGATGGCGAGGTCGGTTTCCGGGCGGGAGAGGACGGCGCCCCACACCTCGAGCGCGGGGCGCAGCCGGTCGCCGGGCTCGCGCGTGCCGAGCGGCGAGAGCCGCTCGTAGAGGCCCGAGTCGTGGGTCAGGTAGCAGCCGCCGCGGAGGACGACGCGAACGGGGACGTCGAGAGCCCACTCGGAACAGAGGCAGGCGACTACGCGGTCGAAGAAGGCGCTGCCGCCCGCGGTCAGCACGATCTCACTCCGGCCGGCGAAGGCTCCCGTTCGCGCGAGCCCGGTCGTGAGCGCGCGCATCCGCGCGAGGAACGCGTCGACCGCGACGAGCGTCGTCTCGGCGTCGCGCTCGGCGATGATCCCCTCGAAGCCCTCGACGCCTGCGAGCTCGAGCACCGGCGACGCCGCGGCCGCAGCAGCCACGTCTTTCGCCTCCTCGAGCGTTCGACAGCCCGCTCTGCCGCCTGGGATCCCGACCTCGACGAGGACCTGTAGCGGACGCTCGAGGTGAGCGCCGCGCAGAGTCTCGGTCATCGCCTCGACCCCAGCGACCGAGTCGACCAGGCAGTAGAAGTCGAACTCGGGATCGGAGGCGAGCTCGTCCGCGATCCACCGCAGCGCGGAGGGCTCGACGAGCTCGTTCGCGAGCAGGACACGCGCGACGCCGAAGTGCCGGTAGACACCGACGTGCGCTACGGTCGCCGCGGTCATTCCCCACGCGCCCGCGTCGAGCTGGCGCTCGAAGAGCTGCGGCGCCATCGTCGTCTTCCCGTGCGGCGCGAGCGAGACGCCGTGCTCGCGGCAGTAGTCGGCGATGCGGGCGATGTTGTGCTCGAGCGCGCTCTGCTTGAGGACCATCGACGGCAGGAGCAGATCGCCGGCAAGGAGGTTCCACCGCTGCTCGGCGAGCGCGGCGAGCGTCAGCGGCTCACGCGTCGCGGGACGGCCCTTGTACCGCCAGTCGACGGGCTCGTCGAGCAGTTCATCGATGCGCACCGCGTGCATCTTATGATCACCGCGCGAGCCGTACCATTTCGAGGGAAGGCGAGACATGCGCTTTGCTGACCGAGTCGTGATCGTCACCGGTGCCGGCTCCGGCATCGGTCGTGTGACGGCGAAGCAGTTCGCCGCCGCCGGCGCGAGCGTCGTCCTCGCCGACCGGAAGGGCGACTGGGCCGAGGCGGTCGTGCGGGAGATCGGGAGCGAGGGCGCTGCGGTCGCGACGCGAGCCGACGTCACCCTCGCGGCCGACGTCGACGCGATGGTGCGCGCCGCCGAGGACGCGTTCGGACGGGTGGACGTGCTCGTGAACAACGCTGCGATCTGCGAGGGAGACGACATCCTGCGCATCGACGAGGCGACCTGGGACGCAGACGTGACCGGCGTGCTCAAAAGCGCCTTCCTCTGCTCCAAGCGTGTGCTCCCCGGCATGATCGAGCGGGGCGGCGGCGCGATCGTCAACATCGCGTCGGTCAACGGGCTCGGCTACTTCGGCAACGAGGCCTACAGCGCCGGCAAGGCGGGCATGATCAACCTGACGCAGTCGATCGCGGCGCGCTACGGTCGGCACGGGATCCGCGCGAACGCGATCGCGCCCGGGTCGATCAGGACGCCGATCTGGCAGGAGCGCGTCGACAAGGACCCGCAGGTCTTCGACAGGCTCGTCAAGTGGTACCCGCTCGGCCGTCTCGGCGAGCCGGAGGACGTCGCCGCGGCGGCGCTCTTCCTCGCGTCCGACGAGGCGGCGTGGGTCAGCGGCGCAATGCTGCGCGTGGACGGCGGGCTGATGGCGGGCTACCCGCTGATGGCGGAGGAGCTGCTGGTCGAGTCGCGCGAGCCCCCAGAGGCTTGAGCGTGCTCGACCTCCTGATCGCGGGTGGGCGCGTGATCGACGGCGCCGGGAACCCGTGGTTCCGCGCCGACGTGGGCGTCCGCGACGGGCGCATCGCCGCCGTCGGGCGGCTGCGCGGCCACGCGGCGGCGCGCACGATCGACGCGACGGACCTCGTCGTCTGCCCCGGCTTCGTCGACATGCACACCCACTCCGACCTCCAGCTGCTCGCGAACCCGCCGCACGAGGCAAAGGTGCACCAGGGCGTCACGCTCGACGTGCTCGGCCAGGACGGCCTCAGCTACGCGCCCGTGACGAGCGACGAGGTGCTGGCGCAGCTGCGCCGCCAGCTCGCCGGCTGGAACGACGACCCGCCCGGGTTCGACTGGAGCTGGCGCACGGTCGGCGAGTACCTCGACCGCCTCGACGGCGGGATCGCGATCAACGCCGCCTACCTCGTCCCGCACGGGACGGTGCGGATGTGCGCGATGGGGCTCGACGACCGCGCGCCGACCGCCGAGGAGCTCGCGCGGATGAAGACGCTCGTCGCGGAGGGGCTCGACGAGGGTGCGGTCGGGCTCTCCTCCGGCCTCACCTACGCGCCGGGGATGTACGCCGACGACGACGAGCTCGTCGCGCTGTGCGAGGTCGTCGCCGAGCGGGGCGGGTACTACACGCCGCACCACCGCAACTACGGCCTGCACGCGCTTCGGGCGTACGCGGACTGCTTCGAGATCGCTCGCCGCGCGGGGGTGCCACTTCACCTCGCCCACGCGCACCTCGGCTTCGAGGTCAACAGGGGCCGCGCGCCGGAGCTGCTGGAGCTGATCGACCGCGCGCGCGCCGACGGGATCGACGTCACCCTCGACACGTATCCCTACCTCGCGGGCGCGACGTACCTGCACGCCTTCCTGCCCGGCTGGATGCACGCCGGCGGCGCGGAGCGGACGCTGGAGCGGCTCCGCGACCCGAGTGTTCGCGAGCGGGTGCGGATCGAGGTCGAGGAGGAGGGCTCGGATGGCTTCCACGACATCCCGATCGACTGGAGCATCATCGTCGTCGGCGGCGCGCGACGCCCCGAGAACGAGCGCTGGATCGGCAGCACGGTCGCCGCGGCGGCCGAGGCGGCGGCGAAGCGGCCGATCGACTTCGTGTGCGACCTCCTCGTCGAGGAGGAGCTCGGCGTCCCCTCGATTGCGCACATCGGCAACGAGGAGAACGTCCGGACGATCATGACGCACCCCGCGCACACCGCCGGGAGCGACGGGATTCTCGTCGGCGACCGGCCGCACCCGCGCTCGTGGGGGACCTTCCCGCGGTACCTGGCCGTCTACGTGCGCGAGCTCGGGATCCTGAGCTGGGAGCAGGCGATCCGGAAGATGACCTCGCTCCCGGCGCAGCGGCTCGGCTTCGCCGATCGCGGCCTGCTGCGACCCGGAATGGCGGCCGACGTCGTCTGCTTCGACCCCGAGACCGTGCGCGACACGGCCACGTACGAGGAGCCGCGGCGCGTCCCCGAGGGGATTCCGTACGTGATCGTGAACGGCCGCCCGGTGGTGGACGAGGGCAGCCACACCGGCGACCTCCCGGGGCGCGCTCTCCGCTCCTAGAACTCGTTTCACATTATGAAACGAGTTCTCAGGGCGCGCCGGTGTCCAGCGCCTCCCGGACGAGGTCGAGCGTCTCGAGCCGCATGAACCCGTAGTGGTAGAAGTGCGCGCGGGCGAGGCCCAGCTCGCGCGAGACGCGGAGCTTCGCGGCCAGGTTCTCGGCCGAGTCGCAGTCGGGCGCCATCGGCCGCAGCGCGACGGAGAGCTCGGCGCCGTCCGCCACGGCGCGGTATCCCTCCAGGTCGAGCCGCAGCCGCTCCGGGTCCGCGGCGTAGCCGATCGCGGCCAGCGACCCGCAGGCCGCGGCGACGGCGCCCACGTCGACCCCGAGCTTCCACGCGATCGCGGGCGCCGGGTCGCCGGTCGGCCGCCCCGTCGCGTACCCCTTGACCGCTCCCGAGAGGTCCATGAACGTGAACGACGCGTCGTGCTCGCGCGCTGCGGCGGCCGCCTCGGCGACGAGCGAGGCGACGGTGGCCTGCCGGGCCGCAACGTAGCCGTCGAGCTCGCCGCCCGCGAGCGCGCGGAGCTCCTCGCGCGAGACGTCGTCCCGCGACTCCTCCGCGCCGCCGTGCGCAAACACGCGCTCCAGCTCCGCGCGTGCGAGCCGGCGTACCGCCTCGCCGTCGACGCCGCGGTTCCGCGCGGCCGCCAGGCAGTGCTCGCAGAAGCAGAGTCCGAGCAGGTAGCGGCTGAGGGGGCCGAGCTCGATGAAGTACCGCTCGTGCGCGTAGCCGTGCTCGAGCGGGTGGTAGTGCAGCGACTCGGAGAGGATGCTCGTGACGCCGAGGCGCGCTACGTCCCCCGCGAGGGCGCGGACGTAGGCGCGGACGTCGGGGTTGGCGGGGCAGAGGTCCGTCACGTACGGGTCGCCGAACGCGTTCCGTGGGGCGCACTCCGGGTGGCGCGTGCCGAGCGTGTCGTTGTGGAGGAACACCGTCCACGCGTGTACCTCGAGGCCGCGCCCGGCGGCCTTGGCGCAGAGGTCGGCGATCACGTCGGCCTCGCGCGCGAGCTCGCTCACGTGCGGCTGGATCCGCAGGCCGCGGTAGCGCGCCTCGTCGGCGCGGAAGAAGTGGGCGCCGCCCTCGAGGAAGCGCACCTTCCGCACCGGGTTGTGCGGGAAGAGGTCGCGGCCCTCGTGGTAGACCGCGGCGACCGTGATCCCGCCGATCCCGCCGCGCCCCTGGACGTTTTCGAGGACGGTTGCGAGGCCCTCGTCGTGCAGATCGGTGGCGAACGCGAAGGCGGACGTGCGCACCGCTAGAGGATCCCGTGCCGCTCGAACACCTCTGCCGGGTCCTCGCCGCGCTCGAGCTCGGCGCGCACCACGTCCTCGCCCTGGTCCTTTTCCTCGGCCAGCCGCAGCGCGTCCTCGGCGAGCGCGGCCGGGATCGCGACGACGCCCATCACGTCCCCGAACACGATGTCGCCGGTCCGCACCTCGACGCCGCCGCAGACCACCGGCTCGCCGAACGCGGCGACGGCCTGGCGGCCGGCCGAGTCGACCGGCGAGGCGCCGCGCGCGAAGACCGGGAAGCCCATCGCGTCGAGGGCGGCGACGTCGCGCGTGAGCCCGTCGGTGACCGCCCCCACGGCGCCGCGCGCGCGGGCGGCGGTCGCGAGCAGCTCGCCCCAGACGCCGGAGCGCAGCTCGCCGTTCGAGGCGAGCACGACGATGTCCCCGGGCGTGAGCTCCCGGTACGCCGCGAGCAGCTTCTCGTACGGAACCTCCTCCGGCTTCTCGATCGGGTGGGAGGCGAGCGTGAACGCGCGCCCGACGACCTGAGCCCCGCCCGCAGCCGCCCGGATGCGGAAATCCATCGCGCCCGTTCGGTGGCCGAGCGCGTCCAGAACGTCGCTGACGAGCGCTGTGTGCAGCCGCCCGAGCCGTGCGAAGAGCGGGTCTATGTCTTGCATGATGGGAAGCGGTCTGAAAGCATGACTGTCCGACACGGTCTGTGGCGCAAGAAACGGAGGGTGAGGCGATGGCGAAGTACGGCGTTGGCATCCTGGGCGCCGGCTGGGTCGCCGGCGAGTACGTGAAGGCGTTCCGCGACCACCCGCTCACGGAGATTGTCGGAATCTACAACCGCACGCCGGGCAAAGCCACCCGTCTCCTCGAGACCCACGGCGCGAAGGCGCGCGAGTACTCGAGCGACGACGAGCTCTTCGACGACGAGCGCGTCAACATCGTCGTCTCGTGCACGACGCCCGACGTGCGCGCGGAGCACGTGGTCCGCGCAGCCGAGACGGGCAGGCACGTCGTGATCGAGAAGCCGGTCGCGCTGACGATCGAGGGTGTCGAGGAGGTTCGCGACGCGATCACGAAGGCCGGCGTGAAGAGCGTGACGTCCTTCGTGCTCCGCTGGAACCCGCAGTTCGAGACCACGAAGCAGCTCATCGCCGACGGCGTCCTCGGCGACGTCATCTATGCCGAGGGCGATTACTACCACCCGATGAGCAAGAGCTACCCCTGCTACGACTGGATGGTTGGTAAGGAGGTGGGCGGCAGCGCGGTCATCGCCGCCGGCTGCCATGCCGTCGACGCGCTGCGCTGGTTCGCGGGAGAGATCGAGGAGGTGACCGCGTTCTCCCGCGGCCCGAAGATCAACCTCGACTACGAGTACGACCCCGTCAGCGTCGCGTGCGTGAGGTTCGAGAGCGGTGCGATCGGGAAGCTTGCGACGCTCCTCGACGGCGAGACGCCGTACATCTTCAACGTGCGGCTCTTCGGGTCCGAAGGGACGATCCAGAACAACGAGGTGTTCTCGCGGAAGCACTACCCCGGAGCCACCGGCTATTGGAAGTACCCGACGGTCTCGCCCGACAGCGGCGACGTGGCGCACCACCCATTCGTCCCCGAGATCGCGCACTTCATCGAGTGCATCGAGAACGACGTCGAGTCGCACGCGTCCATCCACGACTCGTGGAGGTCGATGGCGGTGTGCTTCGCGATCGACGAGTCGGCCGCACAGGGCGGGACGCCGGTGCGGGTGGCGGAGATCGCACATGTCTGAACCGGACCCCGGAAAGGGGGCAAGACCAGTGGCAAAAGGAGAAGCTCGGAAGGTCACGCGCAGGGAGCTGATCGGGTCGAGCGCGGCGGCAGGCGGCGCCGCACTCGTCGTAGGCGGGGTCGCGGGCTACTTCATCGGGAACTCGACCGCGGACGACGAAGGCGGCGGCACGGCCGCGGGCGCGGGCGCGGGCGGCGAGATTCGCGCCGTCGGCATCTTCCCGCTCGGCGGCTTCATCGCCGCCGACGGTCAAGAGATGCGGAACGGCACCGTGATGGCGATCGACGAGCTGAACGCGAACGGCGGGATCCTCGGCGCCCAGATCAAGTACATCGAGATCGACGACGGCGACTCGCTCGCGGAAGACGTCACTACGGCGTTCAACAGGGCGGTCGAGACGGAGAATCCGGACGTCATAGTCTCGGGCTACCACCTGGCGTCGGGGCCAGAGTTCGACATCGTCGCCGACGCCGGGCGGCTCTACTACAACGTCAACACGCAGCAGCGCTGGATCGATCTGTACGACAAGGATCCCGCGCGTTACTGGGGCAGCTTCCAGTGCGACCCGGCCGACACGTGGTACGGCGGCGGTTTCGCCCTGTGGCTGAACGAGCTGGTCGAGAGCGGGGCGGTCAAGCTGGACAAGACCGCTGCGATCCTCGCCGGCGACGACGCTTACGACTCGTTCATCGCACAGAACTTCGAGTCGAAGATCAAGGAGCTCGGGTGGGACGTGATCCACAAGGGCACGTTCACGGCCGGCAAGGTGCCCGACTGGGGCCCGCTGCTCGCGAAGGTGCGGTCGAACCCGCCGGGGATGCTGTTCACCGCCGACTACAACCCCGCCGACGACGCCGCAATGGCGAAGCAGTGGGCGCAGAACCCGGTTCCGGGGACGCTCGTGTACCAGCAGTACGGGCCGTCGGTGCCGGAGTACCTCAAGCTCGCGGGCGACGCCGCGAACGGCATGGTCTGGGCCACAGTGCTCGGCCTGCTCCCGGATCAGATCGGCAACGACTTCCGCAAGCGGTACGAGGCGAAGTTCGGCAACCCGCCGGGCTGGGCGAACGCGGGCGGCTGCTACGACACCGTGAACGTCTGGGCGAAGGCAGTCACCGCGGCCGGCACCTGGTCGGACTACAAGCGGGTCGCCGCAGAGACGGAGAAGGTCATCCACCGCGGCACCACCGGCTCCATCTCCTTCAAGAGCCACGCCGGCCTCGCGTATCCGGGCCAGACGCCGGACCCGTCGCTCGGGCAGGCACACATCATCGTGCAGCTCCAGGACGGCGAGCACGTCGTGATCTCGCCCGATCCGTACACGACGGGCGAGTTCCAGCCGCCGCCGTGGTTCACGGCCTAGGCGTGAAATCGCAGGGTTGCCCGCTCGCGCGTTAGCGAGCGGGCAACCCCGGCCGCAGCGTGGCGACCATCCTCGAGTGCACCGGCGTGACGAAGGCCTACGGAGGCCTCCTCGCTGTGAACGACCTCAGCTTTTCGATCGAGGCCGGGGAAGTGTTCGCGATTGTCGGCCCGAACGGCGCCGGCAAGACGACGCTCTTCGACACGATCTCGGGCCTCGCCCGGCCGACGTCGGGGACGATCACGTTCGCCGGCGACCAGATCGACCACCAGAGCCCGCACGAGATCTGCCGGCGCGGGCTGGCGCGCACGTTCCAGACCACCGTGTCGTTCGCGAGCCAGACGGTGCTCCAGAACGCCCTCGTGGGCGCCGTGTTCGGGCGCAGCGGCAACGGGCGGGCCGCGCTGAGGTTCGACCGGGCGGCGGTCGCCAAGGCGCTCGACGCCCTCGAGCTCTGCGGGCTTGTCGGCAAGCAGGCCGCGTCCACCGCGACGCTGCCGATCCTCGACCGCAAGCGGCTGATGCTCGCGACGGCGCTCGCCACGGAGCCGAAGCTGCTGCTGCTCGACGAGCCGGTCGGGGGTCTGAACGCGCGCGAGCGCGGGGAGCTCGTCGAGCTGATCCGGCGCGTCAGCGAGTCCGGCGTGACGGTGCTGATGATCGAGCACGTGATGAAGGCCGTGCAGGTGCTCGCCGGGCGCATGCTCGTGCTGCACCACGGCAGCAAGATCGCCGAGGGCAGTCCGGCCAACGTCCTGCGCGACGCCAAGGTCGTCGAGGTGTATCTCGGCGGCGCGGGCGCGGGGCTCACGACCGCCCAGACCGGACAGGAGCGCTGATGCTCGAGGTGCGCGACCTGGTAGCGGGCTACGGCGGCTCCGAGGTGCTCCACGGAGTCAGCCTGCGCCTCGGTGACGGCGAGTGCGTGGCCGTCCTGGGACCGAACGGCCACGGCAAGACGACCTTCCTGCGGGCGGTCTCGGGACTCGTCCCGCTCGCGGCCGGGACCGTCGAGCTCGACGGCGAGCCGATCTCGGACCGGCGGCCCGACGAGATCGCGGCGGCCGGCGTGGTGCACATCCCGCAGGGCGACATGCTGTTCCCGGAGATGACCGTCCTCGAGAACCTCGTCATGGGTGCCTACGTGAAGCGCGCCTGGCGCGAGCGACAGCGGAAGCTGGACCGCGCCTACGAGCTGTTCCCCTGGCTGTCGAAGCGCAAGGACCAGCTCGCCCGCAGCCTCTCGGGCGGGGAGCGCCGGATGCTCGCCATCGCCCGCGGCCTCATGGCGGACGCGCGCGTGCTGCTCATCGACGAGCCCTCGCTCGGCCTCGCGCCCGTGACCACCGAGCAGATCTACGCTTCGATTCGCGGCATCAAGGAGAGCGGGCTGCCGATCCTGCTCGCCGACGAGAACGCGAACCACCTCCAAGGCCTCGCCGACCGCGTCTACCTGCTGGAGACCGGCATGTTCGTCCGCGAGGCTCCCGCCGACCGCCTGCTCGCCGACGAGGCGCTGCTGGCCGCCTACCTGGGGTAGTCGTGTCCGAGTTCATCCAGTCCGCGTACAGCGGCGTGCTCTACGGCTCGGTGTACGGGCTAATGGCCCTCGGCCTCACGGTCATCTGGGGCGCCATGCGGCTGCTCAACCTCGCGCACGGCTCGCTGTACCTCGTCGGCGGCTACGTCGGTTGGACGGTCGTGAACAGGCTGTCCATGCCGGTCGAGGCCGCGGTGCCCGTCTCGATCGCCGGCGCGGCGATCGCCGGCTTGCTCATGTATGGCTTCTTCCTCCGCCCGCTCGTCGGCAGGCCCGGCTGGGACAGCGCGACGCTGATCACGACCGTCGGCGTCGGGATCGCGCTCGAGGCCGGCGCGCTGCTCGTGTACGGGCCGCAGGTCAAGGACTTCCCGAGCCTCATCTCGGGTTCTTTCATCTACGAAAAGGTGCTCATCACGTACCAGGGGCTGCTGGTCATGGCCGTCGCCGCGGTCTGCCTCCTCTCCGTCAGCACCTACATGCGGATGTCGCGGCGTGGCATGGCGATCCGGGCGGTCTCGCAGGACGTGGACGCGGCGAAGCTGATGGGCATCCCGATCGACACGACGTTCGCGATCGTGATCGCGCTCAGCGCCGGACTGGCGGGACTCGCCGGCGTGCTGCTCTCCTCGACGTTCTACCTCTCGCCGACGTCCGGCTTCACGCCGATGATCCTCGCGGTCGTCGTCACGATCCTCGGCGGGCTCGGCAGCATCAAGGGCACCGTCGTGGCCGCGTACTCGATCGGCCTCATCGAGTCGTTCGTCAACGTGTACGCCGGCCCGAGCTGGGGCCTGCCTGTCCTCTTCGGGACGATGATCGTCGTCCTCACGCTGCGGCCGAACGGCCTCTTCGGCGTCGGGGAGGTGAGACGCCTGTGACCGTCGACGCTCCCGAGACGACGTTCGACGCGGACGAGGCGCTCGACGCGCGGCTCGACCCGCGCGCGTCGCCGTGGGTGCGCCCGCGCTGGCTGCTCCTGCTCGGGCTGCTGCCGTTCGCGCTCGCGCTGCCGCTGTTCCTGAACTCGGTCGCCGGCGGGCGCTTCTGGCTCCATCTGCTCATCATCTTCTTCGTCTGGGGCATCGTCACCCAGTCATGGAACCTGCTGCTGGCCGTCTCGGGCATCTACTCGTTCGGCCAGATCGCCCTCTACGCTGTCGGTGGCTGGACGACCGGCTACCTGGCGACGCACGTCGGCGTCAACCCGTGGATCTCGATCTGGTTCGCGCCGGTTGCCGCGGCGATCGCCGCCGTCGTCATCGGCCTGCCGACGCTGCGGCTGCGCGGCGTCTACGTCGTGCTGATCACGCTCGCGTTCCTCGAGCTGCTCCGCAACTTCCTCGTCAACAGCCCGTACGAGAAGATCTCCGGCGGCGGCTACGGGCTGCTGTACGTGCCGAAGCTCGACTTCGGCTCGCTCGGCGAAGGCCGCAAGCACGTGATGTTCTACTACACGGGCCTCGTCCTCTTCACGATCGCCACCTACTGGATCTGGCGCGTCTTCCACTCGCCGCTCGGGATGGCGTTCACCGCGCTTCGCGACTCGGAGGCGTACGCGGTCTCACGCGGCGTGAACCAGTTCCGCGCGCGCCTGTTCCTCTTCGTCTTCTGCGCGTTCTTCACGGGCCTCGCGGCCGGGCTTATGACGCACTACCAGGGCTCGATCTCGCCCTCGATCCTCGGCTTCGGCGTGCTGATCAACCTGCTGGCGATGATCGTGATCGGTGGCTGGGGCACGTTCTGGGGCCCGATCTTCGGCACCGCCTTCCTCATCCTGCTGGAGGAGAAGTGGCTCCGGGCTGGCGAGCTCCAGGAGTACCGCAAGCTCGTGCTTGGACTGATGCTCGCGGCGATCGCCGTGCTCGCCCCGCGCGGCCTCTTCCCGGTGATCGCCGACGGCGTCCGCCGCCTCGTCAAGGGGCCGGAGCGCGAGGAGGAGGAAGAGATCGCAGAAGCGGCCGGAGAGGCGCCGATCACCTAGCGCTCGAGCGAGAGCACCGCGTCTACCTCGATCTCGAAGCCGGGCAGGTCGGACTGGACCGTTGTTCGTGCGGGCAACGGATCGGGGAAGTACTCGCGGTAGATCTCGTTCATCGTCGCGAAGTTGTCCATCGTGCGCAGGAAGACGCCGACCCGGACGGCGTCGGCGAGCGAGCCGCCTGCGGCCTCCGCGACAGCGGCGAGGTTCGAGAACGTCTGCCGCGCCTGGTCCTCGAACGAGCCCTCGACCCTCTCGCCAGACGGCTTGAACGGCCCCTGGCCGGCGAGGAAGACGAGGCTGCCCGCCGCGATCGCCTGTGAGTAGGCGCCGCCGGGCGGGGGAGCGGACTGGGTCGAGACTTGGCGTTTCGGCATTTGTGGCCTCCTTCTTAGGCGACTGGCGACGGGGCGAGCTCGAGCGCGGCCGCGTGGCGGTCGACGAGCTCGTCGAAGGGCAAGCCGAAGTCGCGCGCGGGCTGCCGGAGCTCGCCGCGGGCGAGGACGCCGCGCCGGACGAGGATCGCCTTCGTCGCCGCGTTGCAGTGGTCGATGCCGCCTTCGAGCGCGAAGACGAGGTAGGGCAGGAGCGGCCGGAAGAGCTTGTCGGCGCTCGCTTGGTCGCCGCCCGCCTCGGTCTCGTAGGCGGCGACGAGACGGTCGGCGACCTCGACGGCGGGGATGTTGCCGACGGCGCCGGCGCGCACGCACTCGAGGAGATGGACGCCCGCGTCGCCGGTGAAGACGCGCACGTCGGGCCCGACTGCCTCGACCCACCGTGCCGTATCCTCGGGGCCGGCCTCGATCTTCACGTAGCGCATGTTGGGGCACTCGCCGGCGAGCCGGCGAACGAATGTGGGCGAGAGCGCCGAGCCGAGATAGGCGGAGGCGTCCTGAACCATGACGGGAACGTCAACGGCGTCGGCGACGGCGCGGAAGTAGCCGGCGAGCTCGTCGCCGGGTATGCGCGAGGTGAAGGGCGGCGGGACGACGACGCCGTCGGCGCCGCCCGACTCCGCGTGGCGCGCGAGCTCGACCGCGGAGTGCGTCGCCTCGGCGCCGACGCCCACGAGGACGGGCACGCGGCTTGCAGCCTCCTCGACGATCACCTCGGTCAGCCGTCGCCGCTCGTCCGGCGTCAGCTTGTTCACCTCGGCTCCGAGCCCGAAGCACACGAGGCCGTGCACGCCGCACGCGAGCGCGAAACGCACGACCGCGCGCTGCGCGTCGGCGTCGACGGATCCATCGTCGGCGAACGGCGTGCAGAGCACGGGAAACACGCCCGCCCAGGCCCCATCGTGTGCCATCGCGGAGTAGCGTAATCAATCGTGATCGTCGACCTCCACACGCACGTCGGCGCCGCGCGCGACTCGGCGCGCCTCGTCTAGCGCGCGACGGCCTCCGCAACAGCGGCGACGCCGTGCGCGGTCCACGCACTCCAGATCGCTGCGACGCGCCGTTCGTCGGTCTCGTCGAGCGGCGCGAGCGGCGGGCGCGGTGGGCCGGGCGGGAAACCGGCGAGTGTCATCGCGCTGCGGACGGCAGGAACGTTCTTCGCGGACTCGTCCTCCGCCCGCAACTCCTCGAACGCGCGCGCGAGCTCGCGCAGCTCCATCGCGCGCGCGATGTCTCCGTCTCGGAGCGCGGCATCCATCGAGACCGCGAGCTCCGGCGCTGCGTTCACGAGGCCGGACGTATAGCCGTGCGCGCCGAGCTGGTGGAAGAAGGGCGCCCACAGCTCTGCAGATCCGCAGATCCATGCGATCGACGGTGCCGCCGCCTGCGCTCGCTGGAACGCAAGCAGGTCGTTGACCGCGTACTTCACGCCCTGGATGACGCCGACGCGCGCGAGCGCGATCACCAGCGCGTCCGGCAGACGATGCGTTCGCTTGTACGCGAGGACCCTGCCGTCGGCTGCGACTGCGATGCGCCGGTAGTACTCCTCCAATCCACGCTCGCTCACGTGCGTATGTGCAGGGTGGTGCACCATGACGCCGTCTGCACCCGCGGCCAGCGCTTCGGCGGTCAGCTCGAGGGCCGCGGGAAGCGCGCCGCCGACGCCGGTGACGACGACCGCGTCCGGCGCCGCCTCTCGCGTCGCGCGCGTGACCGTGATCACCTCTTCTTGAGTCAGCGAGGAGAACTCGCCGGTGTTCCCGCCGGGAACCAGACGCTTGACGCCGCGCGCGACGAGGAAGGAAGCGTGCGCGCGCACGCCGTCCACGTCGACGCAGCCGTCGGGGCCGAACGGCGTGACTGTCGTCGCCCAGAGCCCCCGAAGATCTGCCATGTTGGTCACGTGAAACGGATCCGGCGTCAAGGCGCCCGAGTGTACCGCCTCGACGCTTCGCTTCCTCCGGCGCTCCGAGTCGCGCAGGGTGAGGCGTTCGCCGTCGAGACCGAGGACGCCTCGTCGGGCTACCTCACCGCCGGCGACAAGCCTCCGACGCCCGACAACGCGCCGTACGTCCGCAACTCGCCCGCGAAGGCGAACCCCGTCGGCGGCCCCGTCTTCGTCGAGGGCCTGCGCCCGGGTCGAGCCAGGATCGAGATCCTCGAGGTGAATCTCGCTTCAACCGGCGTCGCGTACAACCGGCCGGTGCTGTCGCCGCTCGGCGACGTGGCGAGCTGGCCCGAGGCGCGGGAGGAGTTCACCCAGCTCGTCGAGCATCGCGACGGCGAGGCCATCGTCTCCGATCGGCTGCGCTGGCCGCTCGCGCCAATGATCGGGACGCTCGCCTGCGCGCCCGAATGGGAGGCGCATGCGAGCTCCGTCGGGCAGGGTGCGTGGGGCGGCAACCTCGACGTCATCGATTTCCGGCCGGGCGCCGTCGTCTTTCTGAACGCGTACCACGAGGGCGCGCTCCTGTTTGTCGGCGACGTGCACGGCTGCCAGGGGGACGGCGAGTACTTTGGCGTTGCCGACGAGTCGCGCGCCGAGGTCGTCCTCTCCGTCGCCGCGGCGGAGGGCGAGCTGCTGCCGGCGCCGCGCGTGGAGACGGCCGACGGAATCGTCGCGCTCGGAATCGACAAGCCGCTGGAAGCCGCTGCGCACGCCGCCATCCGCCACTTGATGGACTGGCTCGTCGCAGAGTTCGGCTACAGCCGCCGCGACGCGTACCTCACAGTCGGGCTGAATCCCGACTTCCGCCTCCGCGTCTACCAGATGACGGCGATCCGCGACCTCTCGTACGTGGTCGGGGCGACGCTGCCGCGCGCGTATCTCGGCTAGGAGGGCTTGGCGAAACATCGGCTGAGCCCTCGGGCCGCGCTGCTCGCCCCGATGCATCGCACCCCGGCGACGAGCGACGTTCCGCCAAGCCCTCCTAGCCGCTCGCCGTCGGCAGCAGCGCGTAGGTGTCGTGCCACGGCCGGAGCTGCTCGAAGACGGCGCTCGCGGTCAGGACGTCCGCGTCCGCGTAGCGCTTGCCGATGATCTGCATCCCCACCGGCAGGTTGTCGTCGGTGAGCCCGGCCGGGATCGATGCCGAGGGATGACCCGTGAAGTTCGTGAAGTACGTCAGGCACCAGCCGATGAGCGGGTCGACATCAACGCCCTCGATCTGGCTCGGCCCGACGGTGTTCCCGTTGTCCGCGTTCGGCACCGCGACGTCGGCCACCGTCGGCGTCACGAGTAGGTCGTAGTCGGCGAACACGCCCTGGATCGCGTCGTAGATCTCGCTCCGCATCCACTGGTCGTGCACGATCTCCGGGAGTGTCAGGCGGTAGCCCTGCTCGACCCAGGCGAGGTACTCCGGCGGGAAGTCGTCGCGGTGCTCGCCGAGCAGATCGACCCCGTTCGCCTTGAAGTTCTCCAAGGCCCCGACGCTCGCGTGCATGATCAAGCGGCACCACAGGTCGCTCAGCTCCCGCTGGTCGCGCTCGATCCCGAGCGAGACCTCCTCCACGTGGGCGCCGGCCTCCTCGAACGCTCGCACCGCACGCTCGACGACCTCGGCGACGCGCCTGTCGACCGGGTAGACGTCGAGGTTCGGGCTGTAAGCGATCCGCCGGCCGCGCACCGACCCGCGGAGCGCTGCCGTGAAGTCCACCTCTTCGTCGAGGCTGAACGGGGCGCGCGGGTCGTAGCCGGCGAGGGCGCCGAGGGCGAGCGCTGCATCCTCGACGGTGCGCGCGAGCGGACCCTCAACGAGGAAGGGAAAAATCCCGTTGAACGCGTCCGGACGGGCGACGAACGGGATGCGCCCGAACGAGGCCTTGAAGCCGTAGACGCCGCACCACGATGCGGGGATGCGAATCGAGCCGCCGCCGTCGGTCCCCTCCGCGAAGGGGACGAGGCCGGCGGCGACGGCGGCGGCGCTGCCGCCCGACGAGCCGCCGGAGTTCCTCGAGAGATCGAACGGGTTCCGTGTCGGGCCGAACATGAAGTTGTCGCACGTTCCCCGAAACCCCATCGTCGGACTGTTCGTCTTGCCGACGATGATCGCGCCGGCGCGTTCGATCCTCTCGGCGAACACGCAGTAGAAGTCGGGGATGAAGTTCGCAAGCGCCCTGATGCCGCCGAGCGTCGACGGCCAGCCGGGCTTGAAATCGAAGAGGTCCTTGATCGCCGTCGGGACGCCGTGGAGCGGGCCGACCTCGTCACCGGCCTCGAGCGCGCGCTCGGCCTCGCGAGCTGCGCGGCGCGCGTCGTCGAACCCGAGGTAGACGAACGCGTTCAGGCGCTCGTTCTGCTCCTCGATCCGCTCGATCGCCGCGTCCACCACCTCGACCGGCGAGAGCTCGCGACGCCTGATTCGGGCCGCCAGCTCAGCCGCAGTCATGTACGCCAGCTCGTCTCGTCCCATGACACGATCCTAATAGGACCGGGCTCGCTTCACTTGCCGAAGATGCCGGGGCCCCGGTCTGCGTCGCGATACCGGCGTCGCGCCGGCGTCGTACGCCGCCGCACTGGGGCAAACCCCGGCTCGCCCTCGCCCGAGAGCTGGTTCGGCGACGGCAGGCTCGCGTAGTGGAGTCCCCCGTCGGTCGACTTCGCCGCGATCGTGCCGGAGAACAGGCCGTTCTCCGACGACACGTAGAACGCGCCGTCGCCGTCGGCGCGGATCTGCGGCTCGACGGCACGGTTCCAGCACGCGTTCGAGCCGAGGCACACGGTGCCGACGGGCGCGGGCAGCGTCGAGGCGAACTGGAAGTCGACGAACGCGCCGCCCTTGGCCCCTCGCGACGGAGCCGCCGACCGGAATCCCGGTGAGCGCCGCGACGAGCGCGGCCGTTGCCGTTTCCGCAGCATCCGCACTTGGGAAGGGCGGTGCAGCGGCTCTTAGCGACGGGAGCGACGGGACTCGAACCCGCGACCTCCGGCGTGACAGGACGCTTCGACCACGGCGACGGTTGCCACCGGTCGCTGTGCAGTCGCCGTATTCACATGCGTGCTGCCCCGGCGCGTGCCTTTCGCCCGGCTAGAGCTCATCCCGGGCGGCTACTGCGATCTCGAGGAGCTGGGCGGGCCAGCTTGCCCGTCTCCCGAACCGTTTTGTTCGTGCGGCCGGACACGAGCGTGAGCTTGAAATCGCTATTTGCAGGGTTTTTATGTCGAGACGCCGAGCCACGATTGGACCACAGGACGACTGTTCGGCGTCTGTCAAGACAACAGAACTAGTTGCTTTGCAGGGGAATGTCTTAGCGGGAGCGACGGGACTCGAACCCGCGACCTCCGGCGTGACAGGCCGCAGGTCTCTGACGAGGGTTGCAGCACGACCAACTCGCGCCGACGCGACGTCGAGCCGAACCCCCGATGAGTCGCAGCACGGCATGGCCTTCCCGTTTTCATGACCGTCGCGTCGGGCGTCGGAGCGAGACCTTGACGAAGCGATCTGTGCGCCGCCGAGGCTTCCCGGTTCGACGACGAGGTTCTACGCGATGGGCGTGCAATAGCGGGTTCACGGCGGGTTCAAGCCCGCCGGGAACGCAGTGAAAGCTGACTGTGCAGGGATTTGTCGGCGTGATTGCCATCACTCGTAATGAAGGGGTCCGCAGTTCGAATCCGCGCGTCGGCTCTTCAGGATTTGCAGGTGTCCTGCCTGGCGAGCTTCTGAAGCGGGTGTCGGTCGACAACGTTGAACAGCGTGCGGTCG
>Ga0183260_10001214_pt1 | contig 21770 bp, 21 predicted proteins | sample AntDrymUQ4972206_2_FD_129768 | JGI IMG/M metagenome (GOLD analysis project Ga0183260, IMG submission 129768) | Polar desert sand microbial communities from Dry Valleys, Antarctica - metaG UQ497 (22.06) (version 2) (version 2) | ecosystem: Environmental > Terrestrial > Soil > Desert | place...
ATGCTCGTCGACTGCCAGAGGATGGTCGACGTTAGTCACTCCATAGCCTTTGGTGTATGCCTTGCCTTTGTACTGAAGACCGACGGCCACTCCGGGCACCTTGGTCCTTAACATCTCTTTCTTAACGAATCTGTCCAGCGCATCATGATTGATTGCCATATGTACCTCCCGTGAAAGAGCCTACCGGCTGATAAGTCTAATAAGTTTGTCGAGGACTCCAAGATTTGGACCCTCGTCTGTGAGGTTCGAACTACGACTTGTGCCCGATCCCGCTGGCTGGAAGCGACTTACGAATGGTCCGAGATTCCTGCGGCGACACGGCCTAGTACTCCGTTGACAAAGCGGCTTGAATCTTGCGTGGAATAGAGCTTCGCCAGTTCAACCGCTTCGTTTATTGCGACTGCCGTCGGCGAATCTTCTAGATGCAGCATCTCAAAAAGGGCGATCCTCATCAGATTGCGATCGATGGCGGGCATCCTGGAGATCTTCCATTCAGGGGAGCTCTCTGAGATCATCTTGTCCAAGTCCTCGCGGTGGGCCGAAACACCGTTAACGAGCTCCGCTGCGAACTTGTAAGCGGGGTTGAGAGCGTACCGGCCGAGAATGTCTGCGACCGGCACTGAAGTCAGATCGTGCTCGTACAGGATGTCCAGAGCGAGCTTGCGCGCGCCCCGCTGTCGAGCCATAGGAGCCTACTTGACCCGGGTGACGTAGTTGCCGGTACGAGTGTCGACTCGGACAATCTCTCCGCTGTTAACGAACAGCGGTACTTGCACCACCGCTCCGGTCTCCAGTGTCGCGGGCTTTGTGCCGGCAGAGGAGCGGTCGCCCTGAACCCCCGGATCAGTCTGAGAGACTCTTAGTTCCACGGCACTCGGTAACTCAAGCCCGATCGGTGAACCCTGATACATCGGGATCTGTATCACCAAACCCTCTTTCAAATAGGCGGCCGACCCTCCCACAAAGTCGCCGCTCACGTGGATCTGTTCGTATGACTCGGTGTCCATGAAGACGAAGTCCGTACCCGACGAGTAGAGGTACTGCATCGCCCTTTTGTCAAGGTGCGCCAGCTCCACTTTTTCATCGGCTCGAAATGTCCGATCGACAACCGCACCGTTCTTAACGCTCTTCAGCTTGGTCCTGACCATGGCCCCGCCCTTTCCGGGCTTGTGATGGCCGTATTCGACGATAGTAAAAAGATCTCCATCTAAGTCGAGAGTCATGCCGGGCCGCATGTCGTTAGTTGAAATCATCTAGAGGATCATCAGCTCCTTTGGCGCGGCGCTTGCGACTTCGGGGCCTTCGGCCCCAACAAAGACCAAATCCTCGATGCGAACGCCTCCCCAACCGGCAAGATAAATCCCGGGCTCCACCGTGACGACGTTGCCGACCTGCAGGGTGTCAGTCGAGATCCGAGAAAGCCGGGGCTCCTCGTGAACGTCCAATCCAACCCCGTGTCCGAGCCCGTGTGAAAAGTCCTCCCCATATCCAGCTTCACTGATGATGTCGCGAGCGATCTTGTCTATGTCGACCCCGGTTACACCGGAGCGAATCTCCGCCAATGATGCTTCCTCGGCTTTGAGCACAAGGTCGTAAATCTCGCGGTGACGATCATCGGCTGGGCCTATTATCACCGTGCGGGTCAGGTCGGAGCAGTACCCGTCCAACTTGCATCCCAAGTCGAAAAGAAGATAACGCCCCTTCTCCACCACTTTATCCGTGGGCCGGGCGTGAGGCAGTGCGCTTCTCTCGCCTGCAGCCACTATGAGTTCGAATGACACGCCGTCTGCTCCGGATTTACGCATGAAAAACTCAAGGTCCAACGCCAACTCGTGTTCCGTCTTGCCCACTTCGATCTGCTCAACGATGTGAGCGAAACCCGCATCGGCGAGTTCTGCCGCCGACTTGATGAGCCGGAGCTCATCTGCATCCTTGACCTTGCGGACGTCTTCCACCCATCCCTTCGACGGCACGAGTTCATGGCCCTCAAAATGAGTTTCGAGTTCCTCAAGAGATGGACGGCCATCCCCCGACTGGGGCGATTTAAGAACGCTTACATGCGAAGCCTCAAAGGCGACCTTCGACGGTTCCGTGCCGAGTTGCTTTCGAACGCCCTCGCCAAATTCGTTCGGAGTGCCGTAGATCGACACGTCCGCGCCCTCGACCTGCTCGCCTGCCTGCGTCTTATACCGCCCGTCGGAGAAAAAGTGGGCGCCATCGGCCCCCAGCAACAGTGAGCCATTGGACCCGGTGAAACCGCACAAATAGCGAACGTTGGTCGTGTTGGTGACGAAGAGGGAAGTCACGTCCTCCTTTTTCATCTTGTCGCGTACAGTTTCGATTCTCGGTCCGTAGTTCATTTCTCTCCCTTCAAGATCTTGGCAAGAGCCTCGATCGCAAGAACATAACCATAAGTGCCACAGCCCGCTATCACGGCCGTAACGACGCCAGAAACGACCGACTTCGCTCGCCATTCCTCTCGTGCATAAATATTCGAGATGTGAACCTCTATAGCCGGAAGTTTCGTCGCAGCCAAGGCGTCGCGCACCGCCAAAGAGTAGTGAGTGAACGCGGCGGGGTTGATAATCACGCCGGACACCTCCTTACCAGCTTGCTGCAGCCACCTGACCAACTCATCTTCGTCGTTGGTTTGCCGAAAGTCGACCTCCAGACCCAAGTCTGCTCCTCGCTTGAGGCACATGCTTTCAACATCATCCAATGTATCAGTGCCGTAGATCGCGGGCTCTCGCTCGCCCAACATGTTCAAGTTAGGCCCGTTCAAGATGAAGACCTTCACTCAAGGACCTTTTGCATCGCGTCTAGTATCCGACTCTCTTCGATTTCGCTTCGCACGACCGGATGCCCGAGGCCCTCCAGCAAAACCCAGCGAGCTGATTTCTTATCCCTTTCCATAAAAAGTGGGAGTTCGGTGGGGGCAGCCTTGACGGTAAGCGGAAGCCCGGCTCGGCCAAGAGCGTCACGATGCACGTCCACGCCAGAGACGTCTAGGATTCCCAGGTCGAGCGCAAGGTAGGCCGCGCACATCATGCCGGCGCTTATTGCCTCTCCGTGCGTAAATCGGGAGTAACCTCCCGCAGCCTCCAAGGCGTGGCCGAGAGTGTGGCCGTAATTGAGTACCATTCGCGGCCCCACATCCCATACGTCCTCGGCCACCACGTCCGCCTTGATCTGGACGCATCTCAAAACGAGAGACTCGAGCAGGGCCTCATCCGAAGAGACCGCTCCAAGGAAGTTTGCCGATAGCAGGTTGAGGTCGAAACAAAGACCATATTTGACGACCTCAGCCATGCCGGACCTGAATTGGCGCGGGGGCAGAGTCTTTAAGGTGGCGACGTCGCAGATGACCGCGCTCGGCTGATGAAACGCTCCTGCCAAGTTCTTTCCGGAACTTAGGTTCACGCCCGTCTTGCCTCCGATGGCAGCGTCTACTTGGGCCAGCAAAGTCGTGGGAACTTGGACAAAGCGAACCCCACGCATGTAAGAGGCAGCCACAAACCCGGTAAGATCGCCGGCCATACCGCCCCCCAAACTAACCAAGAGGTCGCCTTTGGAAAGACCGAATGCTGCAATCCTTTCCAGCAGATCCCCCGCCGCCTTCCAGGACTTGCTCAACTCCCCCGGTTCGATTGGAAGGCGCAGAACGTTGCCCTTCGTGGACAAGGACGCCTCGATTCTGTCGCCGTAAAGTCCGCCGGCGACAGCGTCTTCTATGATCACGGTCCGGCCAAAATCAAATTGAAGAAAGTCGCCGATCGATTCCATGAGTTGGGAGCCGACAAGAACTGGATAAGAGTTCTGTCCCAACTCGACGGTGATGGCCTTCATGTCGCTCCGATGAGACTTCGGATGCGCCCGGCAACTTCCTCGACGGTCTTATCGGCGTCCACGACTAAGTCGGCAGTCTGAGCATAAAGATGCTCGCGCTCGGCCAAGAGCTGCGGCAAAGACTGGGCGAGCGGGCGATCCGGGTCGTTACCCACCCGCGCTACCGCGACCTTGGCATCTACCTTTAGATAGACGACCGTCGCCGAAGACTTTAGAAGCTTGATGTTGTCCGGTTCCGCAACAACCCCGCCGCCACATGCAAGCACCGCCGGTGTCATGGTGAGCCCCAGGACTAGGGCCTGCGATTCAAGACGCCTAAACTCTTCCTCGCCGTCTTCCCGGAAAATGCGCTCTATGGGTTTGCCGCTGTTTCGAACAACCAATTCATCAATGTCCACGAACTGCCAGCCAAGCAAGGTGGCAAGACGTTTGGCGGTTTCTGTCTTGCCCGACCCCATCGGCCCAATCAATGCGATGGGCCGAGGGCCAATCGGCAACATCAAGCCTGTTGAATGCGTTCGCGATACGCGTTGAGTGCTTTATCGATGTCGGCCAGACTGTCGCCGCCGAACTTCTCGAGCAGCGCGTCGGCAAGCGTGAGGGCCACAACCGCCTCTCCGACAACCGCCGCCGCCGGCACCGAACAGACATCCGTCCGCTCCTTGAACGCCACAACCGGCTCTTTCGTATTCACGTCGACAGTCTGCAAAGGTCGCTTTAAGGTCGACAGCGGTTTCATGGCCGCCCGCATTCGAAGGGTGCCCCCGATCGACATGCCCCCCTCGAAACCTCCTGCTCGATCGGTGTGCCGGACGTAATCGCCGCCTTCAAAGAAGATCTCGTCGTGCGCCTCGGATCCTCGAAGGCCAGCGACCTTGAATGCGTCCCCGATTTCGACCCCCTTGATGGCGGGAATGGACATTAGAGCCTGCGCGAGGCGGCCGTCTAACCGCCGGTCCCATGAGACGTAGGAACCGAGACCGGGGGGAACCCCATAGGCCAGAACTTCAAAGATGCCCCCAAGGGAGTCGCCGGCCTCGGATGCAGCTTCGATTTCGGCGACCATTGCTTCCGTCGCCTGGGGGTCTGCGCAGCGAACTTGAGATGCATCGATCGCTTCTTGGTCTTGCGGCTGGGGTCTTGTCTCGCCGTCTGCGGACACCTGTCCTATTGCGACGACATGCGAAACGATCCGGATCCCCAACTCGGCAAGGAATTGCTTGGCCAGGGCGCCGGCTGCGGTGCGGGCCGCCGTTTCGCGGGCACTCGCGCGCTCCAAAACATCACGGGCGTCGGTGAATCCATACTTGAGCATGCCCGCGAGGTCGGCATGACCTGGGCGGGGCTCTGTGAGAACGTTACCGGCCGGGCCCCCCTCGGCCGACATGACCCTTTCCCATTTTGACCATTCTGAGTTGCGGATTATCAAAGAAATTGGGCTTCCAAGGGTCCTGCCGAATCTCACTCCCGACACAAGCTCTAGTTGATCCTGCTCGATCTTCATTCGGGGGCCGCGGCCGTATCCAAGCCTGCGGCGAGCGAGTTCGTCCGCAATGAACTTTGTCTGAACCCCGACTCCGGCAGGAATTCCTTCGACGATCACGCTAAGCGCGGGACCGTGGGATTCTCCTGCAGTTAGAAACCTCAACATCTCAACATGTTAGCCGGAGAAAAAGGGAAGAGGTTACTTAAAGACCTGTTCGCCTTCGCAGAGAGTGAACTTGTCATCGCCGTGCAGAAGCGTTGTACACGTGCCGCTGATGGAAACGAGCTTGAAGTTGGTGGCAAAGGTCTCACCGGCGGACACAGTGTGAACAGTCGAACCAACCTTGATTTGAGCTTTGTTGGCGCCACCATCGCTGAAGACATCGAGCAGGGTCACCTGTTGCCCGCCCGTTGGAGCTGCGCCTCCCGCGGCGCCGCCGCCGGTCGAAGTTGTGGTTCCGCCGCTAGTGCTCCCTCCTGAAGTCGTGGTTCCGCCGCTGGTCGTGGTTCCGCCGCTGGTCGTGGTTCCGCCGCTGGTCGTAGTGCCCCCGCTGGTCGTAGTTCCCCCACTGGACGTTGTCCCACCTGCCGTCGGCGGTAGGACAAGCGGGCGGAAGGGATCCTTGGATTCGAAGACTTCAAATGTTTCTGTCGGAGGTTCGGCCGGAGCCGCCGGTGGGGCAGCCTCTGCCGACCCTGCCGTCGTTACGGCCGAAGGAGGAACTACCTCGCCCACTTCGCCGCTGCGGAACAAGGAGAGTCCAACGAAAGTGGCCGCTCCGAGGATTGCCAGGACCATCACGACAATCACTGCCGGATGTATGCGGCGCTTGTGTTCTTCGTAGAAAAGCGTTTCGTTCATTGCCATCTCCTTATGCTGCCGGCGCCGGTGGCGGCGCTGCTGGCGGTGGCGGCGGCGCAGCCACGAACAGTTTCATTGTTAAGGCGGCCCCCAACTTCGGGGAACCTCGCCCTTGCGTAGAAGTGGTCGCAGGTGTCAAAGTCAAAACATCGACCTTGACTGCCCTTGACAGCGTTTCCAGACGCACGAGGAAGTCTTGGACTTGGAAATAGCCTCCCTCGATACTCATGGTTAGCGCCACCACCTGGAATCCTGCCGCACCGGCGGCGGGCGGCGTCGGGCTGACGGAAAGCCACTCGATACCCGATACGTTCGCCGAATCTTGCACCTGCAAGATGAATTGGGCCAGCTGCGGATCGTTTGGCATGGCGTCGTCCAGAGTCTTAGCTTGCTCTCGCAGTTGGGGCGCTCTCGCCTGCAACTCCTCACGCCGGGCCAGTTCGATCTTGAGTTTTTGAACTTGAGCCTCGGCCGTGTCCGCAGCGGTAGTGGCCTGCTTGATCCGGTCCGACTGAGGACTGAAGGCCAGGAAGTAGTAACCGACGAGGACGGCGATCAGCGCCAGGACGAAAACTAATACTCTGCGTCTCATTTGCCACTCCCCTGGTACCGGCCGCTCCCGGCCTTGTCGGTAAGGTTAGCCGTGCTCGAGTAGTTAACGATGTCGCGTTCGCCAATCAGTCCCACAGCCGCCGAAGGTACCCAGATTGTGGTGAGGCTGTTCAGTTCTTGGAGGCGGGTGATCCACTTTGCGACGCCGGGGAAATCAAAGGTTATGGCGCTGAAGGTGATCGAACCCAGGCTGGCAGCTTGCGCTCCCGGTGCCGCGGGCGGGCCGGTGGGAGCAGCGGGGGCCACCGCAGTACCCGCAAACGAGGTGAGCCAAGAGTCGCCGGGAATGATCATGGACAACTCGACCAGCAGCCGCGACCATGCCACGTCGTTTGTCATTGCTACGGCCAAAGTCGCTTGTTTCTGCTTGACGGTCTCTTCGAGCTTGGCGAATTCTTCGAGAAGGTCGACCTTCGCCTGGAGGACCTTCGCCTGGGCCTGGGCGGTGGCGAGGCGCTCACGCTCACGGTTCAGTTCAAGGTTGCGGAAGAAGAACAGCGCAACGAGTCCCACCACAACAAGAAGGCCGATGACGAATAGCAAAACCGTCTTCTGGCGAAGTTGCCTGCTCTCTTCGATTTCCTGCGGAAGAAGGTTGACTTGAGTGCTCATGATGAAATCGCCCCCAGTGCGGTGCCGACAGCGGAAGCCATCAGCGGTTCAGCGTCGACCAATTGCGCTTCTGAAAGACCGAGTCTTTTGCCCATTCGCAAACTGCGCAACGGGTGTCCTTGTTCTACGGGGATTCGCAGCGCGCTCGCCAATCGAGGCGCAAGGTTGGGTAGCTTGGAGGCTCCGCCGGACAGCACCACGCGCGCAATTTGGGCAGCGCCTGGCTGAGCCATGTAGTAATCCATTGACTGTCTGATCTGATCGACGAAAGCGCCCACGCGCTGCTCGAGGATTCGCGCCGCCATGTCGCCCGAGCCCGCAGCTGCATGACCCCCGGGCTGAGTGGGGTACTGGGCCGGAGCAGCTCCAGGATCTACTGCAAACCCGGCCCCCGCGGGCTGACTCGGAACCGTTGCTTGAGCTGGATCGATGTAGGCGGGTTGAGCGGCAGGAGCATATGCGTCACTCGACGAAAGACCAAGTCTTTGCTTGATGTTGTCTGCGTCGTCGAAGCTAACCCCCAGGCCCGCTGCGAGAGCGTCGGTGAGCGTATTTCCACCTATTGACAAAACGCGAGCGAGCCGCGGGATTCCGCCTTCGTGCACAACCAGGCTCGTCACTCCGGCACCGACATCGATCAAGGCCTCCCCGCCTCCACCCGGACGACCGAGAGGGTCCCGTGCCTCTCCGAGGGAGCGGATCAAACTAAGCGGCGTGAAGTCGATCGCTGCAGGACTGAGCCCCGCTTTGGTGATCGTCTCGACGAAAGCATTGATCATGTCTTTTTGTGCTGCCACGACAAGGACGCGAATCAAATGCTCGCCTCTTTCGTTAGTAAAGTCCTCAAGGATCTTGAAATCCAAGACAGCGTCTTCCACCGGCATCGGAATGTGCTCTTGAACTTGGAACTGGATGGCGTTGCGCAGTTCCTCTTCATCCATGAACGGCATGTCGATGGGGCGCGCGACGACTTTCTGATTGGCGATGCCGAGGCGAACGTTCTTCGACTTGAAGTGGGCCCGCTTCCAAAGTTGAGAAATGGCCTGCGCCACCGTATCCATGTCGGTTACTTCGCCGTCGCGCAGGGCACCACCGGGAACTGAAACCTGACCGAAATTCTCGAGTGAGGGCGGGTGCTTGTCGAACCCGAGGTGTGCCGCGCGCACTCCACTCGTTCCGATATCCAAGCCCACAGCATCCTTGACGCGTGCCACGCTAAATCCTTCCCACAGATCGGTCCGACAAGTACTGGTCGATATCGGATTCTCGAATTCGGTAGTTTTTTCCCACTTTTAAGGCCGGCAGTTGACGCGCCTTGATCAACCGATAAACGGTCATCTTGGAAACGCGCATCGTGGCAGCCACTTCGGCAACCGTGAGCAACGACTCCCCGACGTATCCGGATCTTTTGGCCACTCTGCTCCCTTTTGATGTTGCGATTGTTTTTCCTGTGCACTAATGAACGTAACAGTAGGACTCAGCAACTGTCAATACTGCTTCCTCGGTTACTCCAATAAACTCCTTTAGTAACTACATGTATGTAATTCTCAGAAGTGCACAAGACGCAACAAAACCGTACAAAGCGACTTGGAAGTCTCGACACGCTGAGACGGGGAGGCGCGCCCCGCTGTTCGGAAGGGTCAGGAGGATGGAGTCGCGCTCCGGGCACTACCCTGCGCTGGGAAAAGCTAGGTTGGAATCAGCCTAGCCAGAGTTTCAGTATGGGCGCGCCTAACAGCAGAGCCGCCCCTGCTCCGGCAGCCATGGAGGGACCAAATGGAATTCCGTCCTTTCGCGACTTGCGTCCGAGGGCAATTAAGAGCAGGCCGACGAATGAGCCGAGGAAAAAACCAAGAAAGGCGCCAACAGCCACATGCGCCATGCTGAACCAGGCGAGATGTCCACCGAGGTACGCCGCTAGTTTTACGTCCCCCATTCCCATGCCGCTAGGTGCCGCAAGCGCGATCAGCAGCATCGGAACCCCGTAGGCGAGAGCACCGAGGGCAACGCGAACAAGTAAACCTGGGGCGCCAGAAATCACGGCGGCGCCGGCGAGCAATACGGCCGCTGCGACGGACGCTGGGCCGAGGATTTTATTTGGAATGCGGCGGTGTTCGAGATCGATCGCCGACAGAATTATCAGCGTGACGACAAACGTTAGGAACGCAGGCAGTTCAGGTTTTAGCCCGATTTGAAATGCCGTCGCGACGCAGGCCGCACCTGTTAAGGCTTCCACTGCCGGATATCGGATCGAGATCGGCTTGCAACATCCCCTGCAACGGGCGCGAAGCGCAACATAGGAAAGTAGCGGAACGTTCTCGAACCACGCAATCGAGCGACCACAGTTGGGACAATGGGAGCCGGGAAACGCTACCGACTCCCCTCGGGGCAACCGATGGATGACGACGTTTGCGAAGCTCCCGAAAACCGCGCCGAAACTGAAAACAATTGCGCCCAACAGCAAACTCAGCCCGGCAGTCAATTCGACCAAACTTACCCGCCTATGCGCGGGTCGAAAGAAGCTGCTCCAAGACCGTGGAGTCGTGGCAGCGTTCGGCGGCCATTTCGTGAGAAATCTTGCCTGCCTTGACCAGGTCGGCCAGACTCTGGTCCATCGTCTGCATCCCGTACTGGCCTCCAGCCTGAAGACTTGAGTAAAGCTGGTGAGTCTTGGCCTCGCGGATGAGGTTGCGAACCGCAGGCGTTGCAATCAAGATCTCTACTCCGACAACGCGACTACTGCCGTCCTTAAGGGGCAAGAGCTGCTGAGTGACTATTCCCTGGAGGGCGCCTGAGAGTTGCGTGCGAACCTGCTCCTGTTGATGCGGCGGAAACGAGTCGATAATTCGATCGACCGTTTGAGCCGCGTCCTGAGTGTGCAGGGTCGCAAAAACAAGATGTCCGGTCTCTGCGGCCGTGAGTGCGATCTGAATGGTCTCAAGATCACGCATCTCGCCAATAAGGATGACGTCGGGATCTTGACGCAGAACGTGGCGCAACGCATTTGGGAAGGACAGCGTGTCGGAGCCAACCTCACGCTGGTTGACAATCGATCTCTTGTGGCGGTGCAAGAACTCGATAGGATCCTCGATGGTAACAATATGGACGTCACGTTCGGTATTGATGATGTCCACGAGCGACGCGAGAGTCGTGGTTTTCCCCTGCCCCGTAGGACCAGTTATGAGGATAAGCCCGCGCTGCATATAAGCAAACTCCGCAACCTGCGGAGGAATTCCGAGATCCGTTAGGCTTCGAATTTCGACCGGAATCAGGCGAAACGCCGCCGCCATTTGATCCCGCTGGCGGAAAACATTGACCCGAAACCGCGCCTTGCCGGGCAGAGAGTAGGAAAGGTCCAGTTCGAGGTGTTCTTCAAATTTCTCACGCTGGCGTTGGGTGAGAATCGCATAAACCATTTCTCGGACGTGATCGCCCGTTAGGGACGGAAAGTCGTCCAATCGGATCAGCCGCCCGTTGAGACGCATAATGGGTTGAGATCCGGTGGTCAAATGAAGGTCGCTTGCGCTGTTGTTCACAATGATCTCAAGCAAGTCTTCAATTCTTGGCGTGGCTACGGCCGATTCCGAAGGGTCTCTCAATGACATAGGGTCAGCATCCTAGACGATGACCCGCTGAATCTCTTCGAGCGAGGTTAATCCCATCCTTACCTTGTGCATCCCATCGACTCGAAGCATTTCCATGCCCTGCTCAACGGCGAGCCGATTGATATCGTCCGTCGACCTGCGTTCGACCACCAAGCGCTCGATCCCCTCATTCATGGCCATGACCTCATGGACGGCCATTCGTCCTCGGTAACCCGTTTTACCGCACTTGGTACAACCGATCGGACGAAACAACTTTGGAATCTCCTCATCGTCCCCGATCGGAAATCTGTTCTCAACTAGGGCCTCGCGGGTGGGCATATACGGTTCCTTGCAGTTGTCGCACAGCCTTCTAGCCAGTCGTTGCGCGAGCACTGCATCAACCGCAGATGCGACGAGGAAAGGTTCGATACCCATTTCGATGAGACGGCTTACCGCGCTGGGCGCGTCATTTGTGTGCAACGTTGTGAGCACAAGGTGGCCCGTAAGGGCGGCCTCAATCGCGATCTGAGCAGTCTCACGGTCACGAATCTCGCCGATGAGGACAATATCCGGGTCGGCTCGAAGAATCGAACGCAGCGCGGATGCAAATGTAAGACCCGCCTTGTTGTTGGTCTGGATCTGGTTGATGCCCCCTAGCCTGTATTCAACTGGATCTTCAACGGTGATGATGTTACGGTCGATCTGGTTCAAGATATTCAACGTCGCGTACAGGGTGGTTGATTTACCCGAACCGGTCGGCCCCGTGACAAGAATCATGCCGTACGGCTTGGAAAAGGACTCCTTGAATCTGGCGTAGTTGCCCTCGCTGAACCCCAGATCCTCCAGTTTCAAAAGAACGCTGGACTTGTCCAGAATACGCATGACAACCTTTTCGCCGTAGACGGTTGGAAGACTCGCGACCCGAAGGTCGATGGCTTTGCCCTGCACGACCAGTCCTATGCGCCCGTCCTGCGGAATACGCCGCTCAGCGATGTCCATCTCTGCCATGATCTTGAGACGAGAGATCACTCCCGCCTGCATCGACCTAGGCTGTCGCAGAATCTCGTGCAAAACCCCGTCGATGCGGAACCTAATGCGAAGGTCGCGCTCTTGCGGTTCGATGTGAATGTCGGAGGCTCGGTCGCTCACGGCTTGAGTGATGATCAGGTTTACCAACCTAACTACTGGCGCCTCGTCCGAGGCGTCTGTAACTTTGCTGATATCGATTGGGTCGCCAGATCCCTCCTCCGGCTCCGCGGAGGCCTCGATGGAACTGTCGAGACGCGACATTCTTCCAACGGCCGCCATGATGTCGGCCGCAGTTGCCACCACCGGGCGCACATCTTTTCCAGTCAGCGTTCTAATGTCGTCGATAGCGAGCACGTTGGCGGGATCACTCATGGCGACGATGAGCCTTCCCTCGTCGTCGAACCCGATGGGCAGCGCTTTGTATCTCTTGGCGAGGTTGCTGGGTATTAGCCCGGTTGCGGCGGGATCGATTTGGGCCTCCCCCAAGTCGACGAATTCCAGACCCATTCGTCGCGCCAAAAATGCGAAGAGATCGGCCTCAGTCAGGTACCCGAGCTCGATCAAGATGCGCCCAAGAGTCCGCCCAGAGCGCTTCGCCTGGTCGTTCGCTTCGGCGAGGCGCTCTGGTGTGATCAGCCCCTCTTCCAGAAGCAGTTCCCCGAGGGCTTTAGTCCTTTGGCTCATCGGTTAACCTCGCTTTTGTATTACATCGGCCACTATATGCCCGGCCTTCATCCCCCCGTGTCCGCGCCTTCCAGCGCCGTGAACAGAAGGGCAAGCAAGGAATTACGCAGAGACCCCCGATCTAAAGCGCTTACGAGAATGACGGGAACGCCCTCGTCCAGTCTGAGTCTTTTGCGGGCCTCGGCAATTTCGGCGGCCGGATCAGAGGCGTTGTGTTTGTTGAGGGCAATCACGAAGGGGGCTTTGCGCCTGGCTCTAAACATCTTGAGAAGACGCTGTGCGTCATCAAATCCCTCCTCCGAAGAACGGTCGACGAGGATCACCGCGCCGAGCATGTTGCCTGCAAGCACATTTCGCATCGAGTCTAGGACGCCTGGGGAGGGGGAATAGACGGACATCGTAACGGCCTCATCGATCCTCACCCGTCCAAACTCAGAGTAGGCGCCGGCCGGCGCCTTGGGGTCGGTGTCGACAATCCCGTTATCGGTCGAAAGTACCACGACGTCAGCGATTGTCTTCAAGAACGTAGTCTTGCCAGACCCTTCCGCTCCTGCCAGCAGGACGTTAACGCAGGCCACTGAAGCTACAGCTTGCGCACGCCGGCGATGAGGCGCATCAATGTGGCTTTGTCAACCGAGCCCTCGGACGGTTGCACCGCCCCGGCGAATTCGCTGGTTTCGACGAAATCCGGTTCCTTTTCCTCGGCCTGTTGCGGTGTGGGAGCCGGCGGTGTCGCAACAAGGGGAGAGACGAATTCGGGCTCCTCGGGCTCGAACACAGTCGGAACCGTTACTTCGTCTACAAAGAGGTCTTCGATGGCCGGCACCTCCAGGTCTTGCGGAGTATGGCGGGCCTGACCCGACGCCACGTCGAGTAAACCAGTTGAAACCAGCCCATAAATGATCTTGCAGGCCTCGAATTCGGAGCGCTCTGAAGCCGCGGCAACTTCGCGCACAGTCCTTTGGCCATCGCTAAGAACCAGAAGGGCCCACTCCTCTGGCTTGATGTTGATTTCCATGGAGGCCGGCGGGGTAGGGGCCATACGTACGACAACGTCGAGGTTCGGAATCCTGCGCCGGATGAGTTCCCATTCCTCGATCCTTCTGCTTGACTCCATGATTAGGTTCTCAACCGAGACGCTCAGGCCAACCTCCTGGCCGGACACTTCGTTCTCCTCGACACTGAAGGTGCCTGTCTCCCACTGGAGCAGGTCGAAGATTGCGTCTTGAATTTGTTCTTTGATGAACGTGTTAAGCAACTCGGCGGAGACGATGCCTTTGTCGACGAGGAGGTCGCCCGTACGTTTCGTGGGGGACTTCTTCTGTTCGTCAAGGATGCGCCTCAACTGTCCCTGGGTAATTAGTTTCGCAGTTACGAGGCGCTGGCCTAGAAACTCTCGCGTCAGGCTCGAAAAGGCGAAGTCGACGCTTCCTTCACGGAAATACACCACCCCTTCGCCACTCTCACGAGCCACCTTGAGCGCACCCGTCATGTTGTAATGCGACATCAGCCGGAAAATATCCGGCAGACCAAATACGCCCAAACTCCCTGTCAGTACGGTCACTCGTAACCTCTTTCAGCCTTAATGATTTCCGTTGCGAGTTTCTCGCTTCGGATTTGTCCGGCTTGTCAACTATTCGGCAGACTCGAATGGCCTCTTGAGTCCGGCAGCCTCATACATAACCTTTAGAGGGGCTGGAATCCCCGTCCAGATCTCGAATGACAGGGCAGCTTGGTGGACCAACATGCCGAGCCCTCCATGGGCAACAAGACCGATTGCCCTCGCCTCGGAAACCAGCCGGGTGACCGCGGGCCTGTAAACGAGATCGATGACCAGCATGTGTCTTGGGGCGCCTGCTAAAGAAACGAGTCCCTCCTCCCCCGCTTGCCCACAGGGCGTGGCATTGACGATCAGATCTGCTGCGGCTACGACATCCCTTGTTAGTGCCGTTAGGTTAATTGCCAGGAACGGGACGCTAGCGACGACCTCGACTAGTTGAGCCCCTTTGGATGGATCCCTGGCAGCCACGGTCACGCGCTTCGCCCCAGCGCGAGCCAGGGACCACGCAACAGACCGAGCTGCCCCACCAGAACCCAGTATCAATGCCGATCGGCCATCGACTTTTGTCCCGAGGTCCCCCTCGATGAAACGTAAGAGACCTTCGCCGTCAGTGTTGTGCCCTACGAGCTTTTCCTTGTTTATCTCTATCGCGTTGATGGCCCCGGTGCTCCTAGCCGCCGTCGAGAGGTCGTCCATGAATCCCATTGCCGCCACTTTGTGGGGCATTGTGACGTTGAGGCCGATCATTGCCTCGTCTAAGGCTTTTCGAATGAAGGAACCCAATTCGCCAGCCTCAACCCCAAATGCAAGATACTCCGCATTTATTTCAACTGCCCTAAAAGCTGCATTGTGGATGGCCGGCGAAAGACTCGACTGCACTTGCTCGGGGCCCCCTATTAGTCCAGCAATCAAAGCGGACCTTGTTAGCAATTGGTCGGCGCCTTCGCCTTAGCGCGATTGAACTCCTCGTAACTGGCCGTGAACAGATGGTGCACACAGTCGGGCGTTAGGACGTAGTAAATGAAATCAACCTCGGCTGGATTCAGGGCGGCGACTATCGATTCGAGGCGGGGGCTTGCTATTGGAGTAGGCGGAAGGCCCGCACGCGTTCTCGAGTTGAAGGGTGAGTCGATTTCCAGGTCACTTTTAGTCAGGGGTTGGCCGTCATACTTTTTGACCGCGTACTGGATCGTGGCATCGATCCCCAGCGGAATGCCCCTTTGAAGTCTGGTATGAATCACGGCCGAGATCTCATCGCGCTCCTCGTTGGCCTTTGCCTCTTCCTCAATCATCGAGGCGATGATGATGATCTCGTATGGCGTCTTGCCTAAGCTTGCAGCGGATTTTAAATTGGCTTTGTCTGCCACCTTCCGAAATTGGTCCACCAGGCGACCCACCAGCGTGAGAGCAGTCTCTTTTTCTTCCACGAAGTAAGTGGCGGGGTAAAGGAATCCCTCTAGACTGCTCCCCTCCGGTAAGAACGATGGCCTTCCAGAAAACGCCAATGCGGCCCCTAAGAAGTCTGCGGCGGAAATATGAGTGAGCTTTTCGACTTGCGCCGCGGTTTGTTCGAGAGTCAACCCTTCGGGAATGACCAGTCTCACGAACTTGCCTGGAGGTCCCTTGCGCAAGATTGCAAGTAGGCGTTCGTGGGAAAGTCCAGTCCGCAAGGTGTAATCGCCGGCGCGAAGTCCGGCGCCTTGTTCCTTGAGCTTTATGAATATCCGAAAACTCAGAGCCGAGTCGATAAGTCCTGCCTTCTCGAGGCCCTCGGCGATTCTCGAAGCGGATGTTCCTTGTTCAACCTGGAACTGAACTGGTTTTCCTTCCGACGCGCCGGGATCATTAATCCACCGACTACTGGCCAGTCCCGCCGAAATCACTGCGATCACGGCGATCAACAGCCCTAAAAAGACTTTCTTCATTCGGGCCGCTTAATCGGGGGGTTCGCAGCTTCTGGCGCGCCCAAGTCATATCCCTGGGCGGCTGCTACCCCCCCGGCCCCCGAGTCGAGATATGACTGCAGTAGCAAGGTGGCTGCGACCTTGTCGATGACTTTCCGCTGCTTACGGACGCTCAAGTTCGCTCGAGTAAGTTCGCTCGCGGCGGCTTTGGTCGTGAATCTTTCGTCGTACAGACTCACTGGGATGCCCAGCTTCCGCTCGACGTCGGCCGCGAGCTGGCGGGCCGTTGCGGCCTCGGGCCCCTCCTCACCCGAAGTGCGCCGGGGAAGCCCGATCACTATTCGACTGACCTGACGCTCCGAAGCAAGCTTCGCAAGCTCGTCAATGAATTGAGGTCCCTGAGGCAGCACCGCGTGGGGAAGGGCGATCTTGCCCTCCGGGTCGGATATTGCAACACCAACTCGCTTGGTTCCCGGGTCGAGAGCTATCACCGTTTGCGACATCAAGCTGACAAAACCCGTCGAAGCGAATCTCCCACCCTAGCGAGTGCAGCTTGTAGAGAATCTGCGGCCGGGCCGCCGGCCACCGCCACATCCGGCTTACCTCCGCCACCTCCATTCAGTACCGATCCCGCATCGCTGGCCAGGGCAAGCGCAGAGATTCCACGCTCGACCAAGTCGCGGGTAACTGCGACGGCAAGGTTGGCCCTCCCCTTTGTTACCGAGCCCACTGCAGCTACGCCCGACCCGAGCGCGTCACAGAGCATTTTTACGGTCTTTCTCAGGTCATCAACTTCCGTATCCGGCAACCTGTGAATCACAATCGAAGAGCCGTTGACTCTAGTAACAGAGTCGGACCCCAGAATTTCGGCCGCCGCTGAGCGAAGAGCTATCTGCCTTTGGCGCGAGAGTTCTGACTCCATTGAACGCATCGACGCCAAGAGTTTCTCCAGACGCTCCATCACCTTCTCAGGATCGGTTTTTAGCGCGTCCGCGACCTGGCGTAATTTCTCTGCCTGAATATTCAGATGTTTCAAACCCTCCATCCCCGTTAGTACTTCGACGCGCCTAGTACCCGCAGCGACAGAGCCTTCGCCCACGATCTTCATCACGCCGATATGACCGGTCCGCGGCACGTGAGTGCCGCCACACAATTCTTTAGAATACTCACCGACTTCGACAACTCGAACGTGTTCTCCATACTTTTCTCCGAACAAGGCCATTGCTCCGATGCTCTGGGCGAAGTCTCTCGTGGTTTCGAACGATCTAACCGGATCGTCGTACAGGACGCGGCCGTTGATCTCCTCTTCAATTTCGGAGAGCAGGTGCGGATTCACGGCCTCGAAATGCGCGAAGTCGAAACGAAGTCTGCCCGGTTCCACGAGCGACCCGCTCTGCTTCGCGTGGTCCCCGAGATGCTCTCGAAGGGCCCAGTGCAAGATGTGAGTTGCGGTGTGGCTCTGTTGCACTTGCGTACGGCGCAATTCATCGACACTAGCGCTCGCAACTTCATTTTGTGCGATTTCACCAGCCAGTACGCGCCCTTGATGGACGATTACTCCTGTCGGATCCTTTTGAGTATCTTCGACCTCAAATATGCCCGATAACGTTCTTATTTCGCCCCTATCGCCAACTTGCCCACCCGACTCGGCGTAAAAGGGAGTTTCGGTCAGAAGAACTGACCCTTTGTCGCCTTCCCTTAGAACCTCAGCAGATTCCCCTGAACTAAGGAGCGCGACCACACTAGAGTTTGTCGTCAAACTCTCGTATCCGGTAAATACTGTGGGTGTCGAGTCGATCTCCACGCTAAGACTGTCGGATAGCCCGAGTTCCGACGTGATCACACGGCGCGCGGCCCGGGCCCGCGTTTTCTGTTCTTCCATCAACTCATCGAAACGCTCCGTTTGAATCGTCAGGCCTTCATCCGACGCGATGTCGTTCGAGAGATCCAGCGGAAAACCGTAAGTGTCCTGCAACTTGAAAATGACGTCGCCCGACAACGTGGTCTCTCCGGACTTGCGGGCCCGGGAGATCTCTGTCATCAGCATCTCGAGCCCGTGTCTCAATGTTTCATCAAATCTCGTTTCCTCCCTGGTCACGAGCGAACGAATCAGTTCGCTGCGAACGCCAAGTTCGGGATAAGCGTTGCCGTAGAGGTCGACCGCGACCTCGGTGAGTCCCGCCAGGATCGGTTGCTCGACACCCATGAGACGAGCGTGACGGAGCGCGCGACGGATAAGTCTGCGAAGAACATATCCGCGGCCTAGATTGCCGGGCAAGACTCCATCTGCGATGAGAAACGACATCGAGCGAGCATGTTCCGCAAGAACTCGAAGTCCGATGTCCGTGTCGGCTGCTGCGCCGTATTGCTTTGCGGTAATTTCCTCGGCCGCCCTGAGGAGGGGGGCCATGTTGTCCACATCAAAGCTGGTTGGGACATCCTGCAAGATTGCCGCAAGCCGGGCGAGGCCCATGCCAGTGTCGATGTTTTGCTTGGGCAAATCGCCGATGATTTTTCCGTTGTCGTCCTGAATGTGCTGCATGAACACGAGGTTCCAAACCTCCAGGTACCTCTCTTCGTCTATTTCGCCACCGGTAAAGGGCGTTCCGAATTCGTCGCCGCGGTCATAGAGCAGCTCCGAGCAGGGGCCGCAAGGGCCCGCGACGCCCATGCTCCAGGTGTTCGCGTCGAGTGCGAGGATTCGGTCCCGGGGAACACCGACCTCTTTCTCCCAGATGCCGGCCGCCTCCTCGTCGGTGGGATGGACGGTTATCCAAAGCCTTGTCGGGTCGAGGCCGAAGTCGCCGGTCAGAAGTTCCCACCCCCATTTGCATGCGTCCTGCTTGAAGTAGTCACCGAAGGAAAAGTTGCCGAGCATCTCCATAAAAGTGAAGTGCCTGCTTGTCTTTCCCACAATTTCAAGGTCGATCTCCCGAAAACATTTTTGGACGGTAGCGGCGCGCGTGTAGGGCGGCGTCTTTTCGCCGAGAAAGTAGGGCTTGAACTGGACCATGCCGGCGTTCGTAAGGAGCAGCGTTGGATCATCCGCAATCAAAGACGATGACGGCACGATCTTGTGACCGCGGGCGGCAAAGAACGCGAGAAATGTATCTCGTATTTCAGAGGACTTCATCCCTAGATACTACCGGCGGTCTGCCGGAGGTTCGTAATAGGGAATGTTCCAGTCCCCGTCGGGCAAGTACTGCTGATCGACACGCGCACCCGGAAACTCGTGAGGATACTTGTAGCCCTTACCGTGCCCGAGTTTAGTGGCGCCCGCGTAGCTTGCATCGCGCAGATGGGACGGTACTGCGACGCTGCCCGAGCGGGCAACATCCTTGGTGGCACGCCCGAGTGCGATCGTGGAAGCGTTGGATTTGGGCGCCGATGCAAGATAAGTCACGGCCTGAGCGAGATTCAGTGCTGCCTCGGGCAATCCGACGTGCTCTAGCGCTTGAGCGGCCGCGACGGCAATCACCAAGGCTATCGGATCGGCGTTGCCAACATCCTCCGATGCGAAGATGACCATGCGGCGTACGATGAAACGTGCGTCCTCGCCCGCTTCGAGCATTCGCGCCAGCCAAAACAGTGCTGCGTCGGGATCTGACCCTCGCATGCTCTTGATGAAGGCGGATACGACATCGTAGTGCTGGTCCCCGCTCTTGTCGTACCGAATCTGTCGGCGCTGCAGCGCCTCCTCGGCAATTTCACGAGTCAGTCTCCCGTCTTCGGAGGCGCCGGCGGCGGCAACCGCGACCTCCAGGCCATTCAAAGCTGCCCGGGCGTCACCGCCGGACGTGTCGATGATGTGCTGGATCGCATCGTCATCTACTGCGATCTTCGAATCTGCCAGCCCACGATCATCTTTGAGTGCACGACTCACAAGCACCCGGACATCCTCCGGGGTCAGCGCCTCGAGCCGGTAAAGATGACTGCGCGACATCAGCGGAGAGTTCACCTCGAAAAACGGGTTCTCGGTGGTTGCGCCCACCAGCACCACCCATCGATTCTCAACCGCCGGCAACAACGCGTCCTGCTGTCCCTTGTTGAATCGGTGAATCTCGTCGATGAACAGGGTCGTACGGCCACCTGTGGTGGCGAGCAGATCCTTCGCTTCAGCGATTATCTTTCGCACTTCCGCAACCCCGGCGTTGACGGCCGATACCTCCACGAACCTTGCTTTCGTAGCCTGAGCGATGACGTTTGCGAGTGACGTTTTGCCGGTGCCGGGCGGGCCCCAAAGAATGATGGAAGTGAGGTTGTCGGTTTCGATCAGAGTTCGGAGCGAGCTTGCAGGCCCGACGATGTGATGCTGGCCAACGAATTCGTCAAGAGTGCGAGGCCGCATCCGTGCGGCCAGAGGTGCGAACTCGTCGAACCTGGATTGAAGGGAATGAGAGAACAGGTTCTCAGGCACTTACTTTAAGTTGCCTTCAGGTGGGATCGACTTGATAAACAGGTCCTCGAGTTGTTGCCGATCAACTGAATCGGGTGCGCCCGTCATCGGGTCGGTGTAAGCCCCTGACTTTGGAAAGGCCATACCGTCGCGAATCGAATCTCCTCGTGACATCAACCAAACGATTCTGTCGATGCCCGGTGCGATCCCCCCGTGGGGCGGAGCCCCGTAGTCAAAGGCCCGGACGAACCAACCGAAACGCCGCTCGACCGTGGCCTCATCGAGCCCGATCAATTCGAAGATCCTTCTTTGCAATTCGGGAGAGTGGATCCTGATGCTCCCACCTCCCATCTCCACTCCATTCAGCACCAGGTCGTAACACTGGGCGTGCACGGCGCCCGGGTCGGTGTCCAGCAGGGATATCTCTTCGGGTTTGGGGGCGGTGAATGGATGGTGGACTGGATCCCAACGCGACTCCCCTTCATTCCATTCGACTAAAGGCGCATCGTTGACCCAAAGAAACTTCCAACCTGAAGGATCCTCGGCTGGCAGGTCCGGGATAAGCCCCAGCGTCCTGCTAAGCGACACTCGCACGGCGCCCATTGCTGCCTCGGCGATGCCGCGCCGATCACAGACGATGAGGATGAGGTCACCTGTGTCCGCTTCCATGAGTGAAATCAGCGCGGCGACCTCTTGTTTACTCAGAACTTTGGCGAGAGGGGACGAAATGCCGTCGTCGGTCAGTGCAACCCAGGCCATCCCGCCGGCGCGCATATTCCGCGCTTGCTCGACCAACTTTTCCAGATCCTTTCGCGACATTCCGGCGTGGCCCGGGACCTTGATCGCTTTGGCCGTTCCTCCCGCGACAAGCACCTTCTCAAAAATCTTTATCTGAGTACTTTCGAATATCTGAGCCACGTCTTGTATTGGGAGATCGAATCGCAGGTCCGGCTTGTCGGTCCCGTAGCGTGCCACCGATTCATCGAAAGAGATGATCGGGAAGGGAATCGAAATCTTCACACCGAGGACCTCGTCGAAGAGTGTCCGAAAGAGCCGTTCGGTCAAATCGCGGATGTCTTCCTCGGTCGCGAAGGACATCTCAAGGTCCAGCTGTGTGAAATCCAATCCTCGGTCCGCCCTTGGGTCCTCGTCGCGGAAGCATCGAGCGATCTGATAGTAACGGTCGAATCCCGCG
>Ga0183260_10001215_pt1 | contig 21758 bp, 17 predicted proteins | sample AntDrymUQ4972206_2_FD_129768 | JGI IMG/M metagenome (GOLD analysis project Ga0183260, IMG submission 129768) | Polar desert sand microbial communities from Dry Valleys, Antarctica - metaG UQ497 (22.06) (version 2) (version 2) | ecosystem: Environmental > Terrestrial > Soil > Desert | place...
CGAGGGCGACGAGGAAGCCGATCAATACGCTCAAGGCCAGCGTCGGCAGGAGCCCTACCTGGCTGTACAACGCGAATTGAAACGGCGTCGCGACGGATCCCTCGACTCCGCGGTTCATTCGATCCCAGATGACCCGGTTGTCGTCTGGTGCATCGCCGATCCCGAGCACGTCCTGTCCCAGGTCGAGCCCATAGTACGGGTGCTCGTCCGGGAAGACGACCGGGTAGTAGATAGACGGCCCGGCGGTGCGCGTGAGGGGCGCGAGGGCGGCGTAGGCAACAACCGCGGGGACGTACTGCCCGCCCGAAACCGGGGCGTAGCCGCTCGCCTGGCGGTAAACGGGAACGATCACGAGTGCGAAGTAACCCATTGCCACGGCCGCGAGCAGGGCAGCGCCGATCCGACGCAGCTGCAGCCTTTGGCGCTGAGAGTGAGCGAGCCATGCGATGACGATGATTAGGATCGAGACCACGATCGTCTTCTTCTGGAAGAGGAGCAGCGACAGGATTCCGGTGATCACCGGGGGTGCCCAGCGTGCAAGCGGAAGTGAGAACGACCTTCCGTCCGGCAGCACGATCCCAAGCCTTCTCCCCCAGGGCGTCAGAAAGGCCCACGCTGTCGCAAGTGGGAGGAACATGTAGACGTTGACGAAGCCGAAGAAAGTGATCTGCTCGAACGTGCTGGCGCGTGCCTCGATCCACTCGGAGTAGTTCAGCCAAGAGGAGATGTCCAGCACGACCCCTGCCCTGCCGATCTCAATCGCGGCGCGTGTGGCAACGACGTAGAAGACGGCATGTGGGACCCACGAAGGCGTTCCGAGCGCCCAGGGCTTCTGGGTGACCTCTCGGCGGCGGCTACCTCGGTGCCCGCGACCCAACGAGACCACGAGCCCAAAGGCGTATCCCGCCGCCAACAGCAGGGGCGGAGCGAAAAGGAGCGTGAGTGCAACGACGAGCTGCGGGCGGTCGAGGTCAGGTGGGCGCGTCCCCGTGAAGTAGACGAAGAGGGACAGGAACGGGTCCCATCGCGAGAGCAGCAGCAATGCACCAGTCAAGCAGGTCGCGACGTACACCGCGAGGAACGCGAAAAGGGGCGTGTACCGAGTGACGTCGTTGGCGTGCCGGAGACTCATTTCGTGTGCCCCGTGTCGACTGCCCTAGCCAGACCGGTGAGGATCGCGTCGACGTGGTGCCGCCAGGTATAGCGCTCGCCAGCGCGACGCCGGGCATTCGCACCGAGCATCGTCCGGAGATCACGATCATCGACCGCCCGAGCGATCCCTTCGACCAGCTCGTCGACGTCGCCCGGTGTCACGAGGATCGCCAGCGCATCGCTGCGACCGCTGTCGCCACCAACACCCAACGACGGCGACAGGACCGAGCCGATCTGGTCGAGCTCCGACGCGACGATCGCTTTGCCGGACGACATGTACTCGAACAACTTCGTCGGCGAGCCGAAGAACGGACTGCCGTCCGGGTTGGGTACGTGAGGTGAGATCAGCACGTCGGAAGCCGCAAGGTAGCGCGCTGCGCTGTCCTGCGGGACCACCCCGGCGAAACGCACGATCTCGTCGGCGCCGGCGGCCGCGACGAGCTCGCGCGTAGCAGCCGCGGTCAAGCCGTCTCCGATGAACAGGAACTGCAGGCGCCGCGCGACCGCCCAGTCTCGGCGCTGACGCCAGATCCTGGCGATCGCCTCTCCGAGGACCTCGGCTCCGTGCCACTGCCCGAAGGTCCCGAGGAACGAGGCGACGACGTCGTCGTCCCGAAGACCGTAGCGGCGGCGTAGTTCGGTGAGCTCATCCGTCGAGAACACACCTGGGTCGAAGCGATCCACGTCGACGCCGTTCGGGTGCGTCACGATCCGCTCCGGCTCGACCCCGCGCTCTAGCAGCTCGTCTTGAAGCACTTTCGAGACGGTCACCACCAGGTGCGCGTGCCGCAGGGAAACGTCCTCGGCTGCCTGGGCGTCGCTCTCGTGCCGCAGCGGCCGCCCCCAGTGCCGAGCGGCCCAGACTTCGGACCCGTTGTACTCGAGCACGAGTGGCAACCCGGTAGCCCGGGACCCGGCCACTCCGGCGTAGCTCCCGATTGAAAGCCTCTGGTAGATGAACCGATGCCGGGCGCGGTCAGCGATCGCTGCGGCCTGCCCGGCCGTGTACTGCGAGAACCTGTAGTAGTTGACCTCGAGCGGGATGCCGAGCGGCGCGGGCCGAAGGGCACGCACCGCCACGTCGGCGCCGATCAGGATCGGCTCGCTTGCAGTGAGCAGGTCGACGTCATAGCCGGCCGTCGTGAAGCCGTTTACCACACCGGCGACGTGGCCGACCGAGCCGCCCACCTTGAGACCGAACCAGAGATTGCCATTCAGATACAGAATCCCGCAACCACTCGAAGGCTCCACGCGGATCCGCGGTGCGTCGCTCAGGCTCGCGAGGTCGGCCCGCGCATCCCGGAGCGCGCGTTGCCCCTGCAGGCTCGACCACGCGATCTGTGACAAGGCACGCGCCGCACCCGCCCGCGAGAGGTGGCGAACGTCGAGTTCGGGCGTAAGCACCGCCAGCTCCCTCGGCCAGGAAAGCGTCGAGACGACGTGCAGCATCGGGATGACCGCCTCGCTCGAATCGTCCTCGACTGGAAGGAACCAGCGGCCGCCCCTGTCGGCGCGCAGCTGGCGGACGAGATCAGCGAGCGGCAGCCGTCGGAGATCCGAGAGAGTCAAGTACGTCGGCTCTGCGCCTAACAGCTCGCGCAACCGGTCGCGATAGCCGCCCGAGAGCGGATACAAGCTCAGAGCAACGTCGACGACTCACTCCTTCCAGCGAGTGGTTCCGAGGGACCGGCTTCGCTTTGCGCCCCCTCACCGCGGCGCACTCGCCAGGCAAGCAGGAGCACGAGGCAGAGCACGAGCACGTATGAAGCCGAGAGCGCCGCGGCTGCACCGCTTCCGGCGTGATCGGGCACGAGGGTGAAGCCGAGCACCACGAGCGCTACGAGTCCGGCCACCCAGGCACCAATCAACGTGCGGGGCAGCCCGTGTGCGGCGAGGTACTGCGAGACCACGGCGGTAGCCCCGATCGCGACCACACCGGGAAGCTGCCAGCGCAGGACAGCCGCCGCCGGGGTGAATTCCGCGCCGTAGACGACTCGGATGAACGGCTCGGCGAGAACCCAGGCAGCCGCCGCGGCGGCGATCAGCGTAGCGACGACAGTGACGAAGCTTCGCCGTGTCGTGCGCCAGCTGCCCGCCCGATCCCGCACGAGTGCTGGGAAGAGCACGAGCGCGACCGAGGTGGGGAAGAGAGCGAGCACGTCGGCGATCTGAGTTGCGATCGAGTAGTACCCGAGCTCGACTGACCCGTAGTAATGCTGGAGCAGGAACACGCTACCGCGCAGGACGGCGAAACCCAGGATCGCGACCGCGTACGTCTTGGCGGCGAAACGGAAGCCCGATCGGAAGCTCTCGCGATCGAAGCGCAGGTCGCCGAGGCCACTGCGAAGCATGGCTCCGAGCATGAGCGCGGCGGCGGTCCACGCGAGGATGCTTGCCGCGGCGAAGCCATCGACGTCCAAGGCGAACACGCCCGCAACGACGAGCGCGAGGAGCACAATAGCCCTGCTGGCCACATCGACGAAGTTGAAGGTGGCGATCCGGCCCATTCCAACGAGCAGGTTGCTGCCGAGGAGGAAGAAGAGCGTGGGGGGCGTCAGCGCGGCGGCGTACCAGAAGAAGCGATCTGGGGTGTCCGGAAAAAACCCGAGCCGTGGGAGCAGGAGCGCGACCAGGGTCCCACCGATCCCGCCGACGGCGAGCGCGACCAGGAGGCTGTTCGCCGTCAGGGCGGGTAGCCGGGCACGGTCCTTGGCTACGAGATAGGTGTTGCTCGCGTGGAGGCCGAGCGCGCCGAACTGGACGATCGCTGCTGAGAGCGTGACCAGGAAGAAGTATTCGCCGCGCCCCTTTGGACCCAGGACGCGTGCCGTGATCACGCTCGAGAGGAGTCCGGCAGTCACGATCAGGACGCGGGCGCCGACAGTGAGGAGGATGTCTCGCCTCAACGCGTGAGTTCCGCGAGAGCGCGCTCGGGGTCGAGGTCGGCGTCCGCTGGGGCGACGACGACGGTGGCCGAACGGAGTTCGCCCTCGCGGACGAGCTCGAGGCAGTGGATCGGCTCCTTGAGGCCGTAGGACGGTGACCGCCAGGCCTCGCGTTCCTGGACGCTCCATTCGCCGGCGACACTCAGCCGGAAGGTCCGGCCGGGACCCTGCAGCCGCCACCTACCCGGGGCCTCTAAGGTCGGCAGGATGCCGGGGCCGAGGTGGAACGGGATCCGAATCACGTGGACGCCCGTGCCGGCGAACGCGTCGTGTACGACGAGGAGGTGCCGGGTGAAGTCGACCGCGATCGTCCGTTCCGGACGTACAGGCTCCCTCAGACGCGCGTACCCGGAGTGTGTGCCGCGGAAGATGGCGCGCCGATCGTCGGCCTGGAACCGAAGAAGCTCAGGACGGGCGTCGTCGTGCAGGCTCCAGAGCCAGTCGGGGCGAACGAAGCGGTTCTGCTCCTCGCCATCGACTCCCGGCGTGTTGTGGCTTCGTGTGCTGCGAAAAGCGTTGCGCCAGTCCGGCGAAGCCGTATAGACGAAAGCGCCGCAATCGGTCAAGAGCAGCGTGCCGTCGAGCGTGGCTTCGAACGAAAGGGCGTCGTTGTGCCCATGCCCGCCGCGACCGGCTAAGCCGATGGGGCCACAGTCGACGAAAATGTGGTCGCCGCCCCCCCGCAGGACGAAGACCCCGCCGTCGCGGAAGGCCTCCGACCTCTGCTCGGTCGCCCCGCGCCTGAGCCGGCTTGCCCTCTCGGCTCCATGCGCCCACAACGTCTCGCTCGCAGGCTCGCCCGAACGATCGAGTAGCTCGGTCACGTCCCATTCGAGCCCGACGATCTCGGCCAGATAGCGGTGGTCGTCCAGCGGCTGGGTTCCCAAGGGCAGGGCTCGCGCGTCGTCGGCATCGCCCCAAAGCGGCGAGCTTCCGTCCGACCTTGTGTACGCGAGGGAAAAACGCGCCATCCCGACCAGACGGTCGCAATAGTCGCCCGGAACCTCCAGCCCGAGCGCACGCCGGTGGCGCGCGGGAAGCAGGAACAGCTCGGCGACGAGCCGGTGGTAGGGCACGGAGGCCTCGAAGTCGACGCCGTCGGGATGAACCTGTCGGGGCAACTCGTCACGAAGGATGCGCCAGCCGAGCGCGTGCCAGCGGCCCGGTGCTGCGCCGTGGCCGAAGAAGAGCCCGCCCACGACAAGCCCGGCAGCGTCGGCCGTGTAGTGATTGCCATTGACGTCGGAGATCTCGAGATTTCGTTCGACGAACTCCGCGTGCAGGTAGAGCGCGCGGAGGAAGGCGAAACGGAAGGCCGCGTCGCTCCAGGCCGCACTGCGGGAGCAGGCATGGAAGAGCCACGTCCACGTCAGGATTCGCAGCGCAGGCTCCATCGCGCAGGCCCAGTTGACGCTGCCGGCATATGGGTTTCCTGCGATCCACTCGGCGAGCACATCGCGCACCGCCTCTGCGTAGCGCTCATCACCCGTCAGGAGGAACGCTTGCCCGGCCGGAAGGAGCCACTGCGCTCGGGAGATCTCCCAGGGCACCTTCACGTCGCTCGGACGGTCGAGTTCCGCGTACTCGATGCCGAACGCGTACGCGGGCTCCCAACGCCGGCCGGTCTTGACGTCGGTATGCCAGTCGATCGGCCGCCCCAGCTCGACCGGGCCGGTGCCTAGCAGGTCGATCCTGCGAGCGACGGCATGCTCGGCGGCCGCGAGGATGCGCTCTTCGTCGTTCGGCAAAGCATCGGCGCACGCACGCGCACCGGCGTGGTCTACCACCCCCGGATATGGCCGTGCGGCGAGCCCCTGCCAGAGCCCTCCGAGGTCCGCTGCGCCGAGTTGGGCGACTAGGGCGCGCTCGTCGAGGGAGCGCGCCCGTCGCGGGGCGAGGTAGCGGTCCGTACGTAACCTGGCCTCGGCGAGCAGGCGCTGTGCGATCACGCGCGGCGGCTTGCGCATGATGCGGCGGGTCCGAGCCATCGTGGCCTGCATGGAGATCAGCGGCCGCGACGCCTGAGCTCGACGCGGGTGAGCTCCCACTCCGACGATCTGTCACGCGGGCTCCGATTCACGAGCACGATCCTCGTCGGCCCGCCTTCATCCAGTTGGAACGGCAGGACGAAAGACGAGAACGTACCGGCCGGACTGAAGTATGCGCGGCGTCGTGACGAGCTGGTACCCCAGCGCCGACGCGGTGGTCTCGACGGCCAGCCCGGTCGTGGTGCGCAGGAGCTGTGGTTGCGGGACTCCCTCGCCGGTGGCGGGCCGCAAGTCGGCAGGGAGGCCATCCCCAAATCGCCAGTGAAGCACGGTCAGCTCGCTCTCCGGATCCTCCAGCGGCGATGCGGCCCCCGCGTAGTACGCGCGGTCGGCAGGCTGCGGTTTGGCGAACTTCTTCGGCAGCTCCAATGGACGCGCCTCGGCGTCGGAGGAGATGTCTGCGGACGACGGAACGTACGACTCGAAAGCGGCAATCCCAGCCCGGACCAGAAGCCCAGCGGCGCCTGCCGCGACACCGGCCAGCCAGGGCCGCTCGGCCATCCACCCACCACCGCGCCGGTGCCACAAAGCCCGGGCTTCGGCGCTCACGTCTCGGGTGTGCGCGGCTTGATCGCGATGCCGATCACGTACCAGCCGCCGATCCGCCCGATCCGGTCCAGCACCTCAGGGCGGCCCAGGAGGCGGAGACGTCCCTTGAGCACGTGTGTGATCGGCGTGTCGCTCGGCTGGAAGTGCCGGACGCGCGTGGTCACGTCCACGAAGCCGGCGGCTTCGAGCATCGCGCGGAGCTGCGACGGGCTGTAGACATTGACGAGCGGCCTCGCGCCGATCGTCGAGTACTCGACGCCGCTCGAGAGCACGCCGGCCATCGAACGCTCGCGGAGCAGCCCGCCGCGCAGGACTCCCTGCCAGAGGACCTGAGTCAGCCAGTAGTGGAAGGAGCGCTTGTTGTAGACGATGATCCGGGCGTCGCCGCCGGGGCGAAGCACACGCACGATTTCGCGCAGCGCCGTGGGCATGTCCGGCGTGTGATGGAGGACGCCGTTGCTGGAGACGCGGTCGAAGCTGTCGTCCTCGAAGGGAAGCGCCTCGGCGTCGCCGTTCACGATCGTCGCGTCGAGGTCGAGCGCCGCAACGTGCTGTCGCGCGAGCTCGACATGTCGCGGCGTCAGATCGATTCCCGTGGCGCGGGCTTCCGCGGCGGCATAGTTCGCGACGTCGATGCCCTGGCCGCAGCCGACGTCCAGCACGTCCAGCCCGGCGGTGCCCGCATAGTCGAGCTCCTCGGGCATCCACGGCGCGTACTCGACGCGCGCTTCGAGCAGCCGCTCGAAATACGGGCGGGTGCCCAGCTCGCCCTCTGATACAACCGCCCCGCACGGATCGGCCGTCCACTGCTCGATCGCAGCGTCTTTCAGCGCCTGGGAGTCCTGAGTCTGTGTCTGAGCCACGGCAGTAGGTTAGTCGGCACTCGGCGTGATGGTGCGGGAGTCGGGGAACGTGGGGGCGGTCCAGACTCGGATCCGCACGGTCTCGGTCACCGCGCTGTGCTGGAGGGTCAACTGATCTGCGAGCCCGAGGACTGGCGAGACGGCCACGTCGGCGACGTCGTCAAGCGCATACTCGCTGGCACCCTGCCGCAGTGTCCAGGTCGCATCGCTGTCAAGGATTTCGACGAAACGCGGCTGGCTCGTATCCGGGGGGACTTCAATGATCGTCTCACCGGCGCCGTCGATGCTGAGCGTTTGCTCGTGGAGGAGCCGGTCTGCGTAGCGCGGCGGCGAGGTGAAGCCGCGCGGCGCGCCTAATTTGGTCGGCGCCGGTCGGACTTCGAGCGGGTGGTCCGGCGGCGTGTCAGCGAGGGCGCCCGCTGCGGCGGGCCGGTACACGCCCATCTTCGGCGCCGCGGTCGGGTCGTCCACGACGTACACACCGCTCCCGTCCGCATACGCGCGAACTGCCACGTAGCTGTAGAAAATGAGTGGGTCGACATAGTATTCGGCAGGAAGGGCAAAGACGGCGTCGCCGCTCGAGTGGAAGTAGATCTGGTCGAGCTTTCCCTGGCGGACAAGCCTGCTCAGGCCGACCACCCCGAGCCGGTCGCCGTCGACTCCACTTGTCCAGTGGCCGCCGAAGGTGGGGTCGGAAACAATCCAGCGTCCCTCGTTGCGATCCCATACCTCAACGGTGGTGTGGCTGTCGTAGAGGTTCCGCGCCGACGCCGTCCCCACCACGAGGCGGACGGGCAGGCCAGCTGCGCGGGCGACCTCAACGAACGCCGTTGCCAATCGGGCGCTCCCCTCATTCAGGGGCAACACTCTGCGTACCAGCAACCTGACCTGCTCGGCCGCATCCCATGCCGACGGCGCCGCCTTCAGGATCTGCCGCGCGGCGGGCACCAACGCGCGCAACTGAGGCGAGTCTGGAGCCCGTGTCGGTGCAAGTAGGTCGACCTGTCGTACAAGCTGTGCGGACTCGAGGTCATCAGGGCCTGACTCATTCCAGCGGACGATTCTGACCTCGTCGAGCGCCCACGTCGAGGCGCCGCCGAGCGGGGCCCAGTTCGCGAGGACTACCCTGACCCGAGTTTCGTTCTGGAGCTCGAATGTGGTCGCCTGCCGCCGGTTGGCCGTCGCCGCCGAACCGCGCCAGAAGAACTCATTCGCGACCCATTCGTTGCCGGGGTAAGTGAGGATCCCGAGCTGGACCCCCCCGTGAAGAATCGCGCCGTCCAGGACCGCGGCGTACCGACCGGCTGGAAGCCGCTCGGCATCGGACCACAGCTGGTAGCCAAAGGCGCGTGTATTCGTCACAACGTTGAGCCCCTTGTCGGTTCGTGTCGTCTTCGCGTCAGGGAAGAGCAACCAGTCCCCCGGCACCCCGGCCGAGAACGCCCAGAGGTTGATCGTCTCGCCGAGATCCGCGGAATTGATGGTGCTTGACGCACGCTCGCGGTAGACGGCGAGAGACGTGCCGGCCGGTTGCTCTGTCGCCGCCTCTGGCTTGGCGATAGTCGCGGTTCTGTTCGAGGAAGACTGAAAGCCGTTGCCGATCCATGCAGCGGCGGCCGCCGCTGCACCGACAGCGAGCAGTACGCGTACTGCACGGAAACGTTGCCGGTGGCCGCCCACGGGTCCGGATCGTAGCTGCAGTTGGGTCAGAGACAGTCAGCGCCGCACGGAGCGATAAGGAGAAGCACGAACGCCGCTGAGACGAGCGCGATGAGGGCTAGGGCGACGGAAGCGGCGAAGAACGGCTCGGAACTCTGCCCGCCTCGAATCCGTGCCACCCCCGCGACGAGCGAGGCGGCTGCCGTCAGAAACGCTGCGATCGGGATGGACGGTAGTGGACCGAGACCGCCTACCAGCACGAGTGCGACGACCGAAAGGGCCGCGATAGCGAGCGCCCAATGCTGGTCACGGGTTCCCCACACACTCTGGTCGAGTCTCATTGACTGTGTCCGTACCTCTCGCGCAATGCCCGATGCGCGACATCGAGGAGAAACCGGCGTGCGTAAACCAGCGTGTCGACCGCCCCTCCGGAAATGCTGACGGGTGGAGCGGCGTCGATCGGCTCAGCGGTCATGTCGACCCCTCTCTCACTCGCACGACCTCAACCTGGGCGATGCGCCATTCGGAGACGGCTGGCTTGGGTGCCCAATTGGAGAGGATCACGTTGATACCGGTCCGGGCGGACAAAGTGAATGGAACGGCCATGAGCCGTCCGACGATCTGCGGCTGATCGTCCCAGAAATGTGCGGTCGCAATCCAGGTATTCGTACGCGCGTCGAGCACCCCAAGCTCGAGCCCGCCGGTTATGACATGGCCACGGATCACTGCGAGATATGCCCCCGGAGTAAGCGTGTTGCGAGGTGAAACCAGCTGGTATTCGAACATCGTTTTTGAAGTCGTGACTTTCACGCCGCCGGGAGGATCGCGCTCGGTCCGTACGTCGCGAATTGACCATTCAGAAAGCGCGCTGCCGGAAAAGTCCCACTCTTTGACGGGATCCCCTACCTCTCGCGTCTGGACCCGCTCCGCGTCACCCTGGCGCCAGAAGTTCTCGGCTTCGAGCCGGTCGAGTTTCCTTGCGAAGGGCCCCACCCTGACGACCAGCACAACGATCGCAATCGTGACACCCAACCACGTCAACGGTGAGCGGACGGCTCGGCCGGCCGAAGCGGCCGTTATCCGGCGGCGCGACTGCTCCCGGCGAGCGTGGTGTCGGCGTCGTGCGAGCCCTCTCCCCAGATCGACCAGCGCTCCGACCGCGCCGAGAACGGCGATGAGCCACAACATCGCGGCGGCCGCAAGCCATGCGAGCTCATACTCCTGGTACGGCATAACGAGAACGGGTGGCAGCAAATGGACAGCGAGCGCCAGACCGATGAGTGCCGCGAGTAGCCGAATAGCGGTGCGGCGCCGGCCGACAGCGAGGAGGGGGACGAGCAGCGCAATGGACCAGCCGACCATGTCGGCACCATCGTTGAGCACGCGCCCGAGCTTGAGTGCGACTGTCGTTGCCACAAAGCCAGGGTTTTCCCGCACGATGTCCAGGACGAGGCCGCGGAGGATCTTTCCGTAGCCGGGGCCGATGTACTCGACGGTGGGATCGACGCGCTTGACGGCGCGGTCTGCAACTTCATCTTCGTAGGTGATCCCATACGGATTATTCTCGAGATACCCGAAGCCGAGGTAGATGCTGTGCCAGGGAGTCACAGCGACGGGGGCGAACTCGACGGTTATGGATCGATCGCGCGCCTCCCGGAGCGCCGAGAAGGCGAAGCTTGAGATCGCCACGTACGCGATTGCCAGCACTGCGCCGACCGCCAGCCGGTGGCGCCAGGCACGTAGCCGCAACGTCATGACGACGAGCGCTCCAAGCAGGATAGGTAGACCGGCGCCGATGCGCATGGACGAGGCGTAGCTGCCCACCAGCACGATCACGGCGAGTAGCGGAACGGCCCGCGCCGTCGTCAGCTCTTCCCAGCGGCGATGCACCACGGCGAGCAAGGGCAAGCACAAGAGAAGGCACCACCCGGGCACCCAGTAGGTGCCGGTGTCCTCGAGGAATGGAAACTTCCACAGCAGGACGAGCGGGGAGAGCAGGCCCGCGACCAAGCCCAGCAATTCGTAGAAGAGGAGCGGGTAGAGCAGAACGACTACTGCCATCGACCCGAGGAAAAACCACTTGAGGATCAGAAGTGCGTCGTCGACGCCCGCCAGCTTTCCCAGCGCCGGGAGGACGGCGTAGATGCCGGGATTGTCAGCGTGGCCGACGCGGTAGTAGTCGCGCTGAGGCTCGATGCTCGACGTTCCCCACCCCTCGCGCGAACCGAGCAGTGGCGGCCCGCCACGTCTGACCACGTCGATCGACGCCTGGATACCGTCGTGGCGGGTTCCCAAAAGCGTCGGCGCGTCGGGAATCGACGCGTCCATGCTCTGGATCGCGAATAAAGAGATGGCGAGACCGTACGCGAGCAGGAGGACCCGAACCACGTTCGGGGTCAGGTGTACCAGGATGTCCTCTCGGGGCGCGCTGGCGTCCTGGGGGCTGCTCATCTCTGTTGGCACGGGTCGCATTCATCCTCAACGCTGATCCGCATGGCTTGCTGCCGTTCCAGTCGGATCGGCCAAGAGCTATCTTCGCCCGGGGCGACAGCACCCCGATCAACCGGAAGGAACGTGTGATCGCCGAGGCAGTTCATCCGTCTGCGCAAGCTAGCGAACCACTGTCTCGAGGTCCTGCTCGAGAGGACTCGCGTCGACGGTCTCGGACACAAGGTAACGCGGACGCCCGAGGACCTCTTGGAAGACCCGAAAGATGTAAGTGCCAAGCACACCGAGACTTGCAAGCACCGTCCCCATAAAGAGAAGCGTCACTCCTAGCAGCAGTGTGATGCCGCTGGCAAAAACCTTGCCGCGTACGACGTAGTCGATGATGAGCACGACGAGGTATCCCATGCTCAAGGCCGTAATCGCGGATCCCGTCACTACGAGGAGGCGCAGAGGCACGTCCGTGTACGAAACGAGCGTTTCGACAGCGAGCGACATCCGCTTGCCGAAGGTGTAGCTCGTTCCGCCGTCTTCGCGCTCGCGTCGGGGCAATGAGACGAAGGCGGTTTTGAATCCCATGTACAGCATGAGTGGCGTGAAGAGGGCCCGGCGCTCCGGGTAGCTCAGGAGCGCACATCTGAATGTTCGGTTGAAAGCCCGGTAGATGCCGATCGAGGGGGGCACTTCGACATTCGCGACGCGAGAGAAGGCGTAGTGGAAGAGCGCAGAGGTGAGCCGTGTCCGACCCGTCCCGCGTTCGTCCACGATGACTGTGTAGACGACGTCTGCTCCCTGGTCGAGCTGCTCGAGGAGAAGAGGTAGATCCTCCGGTGCGTCCTGGAGGTCGGCGTCCATGAGAACCGTCACGTCGCCGGTTGCTCGCTCGAAACCAGCGGAGATGGCGGGATGCTGGCCGAAATTGCGGCTTAGCCTGATCCCGCCGACCTCGGAGTATGTCGATGCGAGTCGACGGATCGTCTCCCACGATGCGTCCGGGCTTCCGTCGTCGACGAAGAGGATCTCGAACATCCGCCCCGTGCCCGCGAGCGTGTCGACGAGTCGCCGCGCAAGCTCATCCAGGAATTCCTGGTTGCGGTACACCGGCAGGACGACCGTGACGCTTCGTCGATCCATCGGCCTTGTCAGTCCCCTCCCAGTTTAGTGAGTCGCTCCGCCGGCGGCGGGTAATCAACGTCGGACGACCTCCTTGTCTGTGGAGTCGCGCGAGACACATGTGAGTGTGCACGCATGAACCGCTGCCGCTCAGAGTCGTAGGCCAATGGACTATAGCCCCGCTCTGCGAGCAGCTCCCACCGCCGCGGATTCGTGAACGGCATCGATCACACGGCCGACGTCCGACTCGGTCATCCGCGTCCAAAGCGGCAGGCGCACAAGCCGGTCGCTCACATCGCTTGTCCGCCTGAGGTCGCCGTGTGAACGACCGAAGCGTTTGCCAGCTGGGGAGGCATGTAACGGGACATAGTGAAAGACGGCTTGCACCGCGACTGCCGCAAGGTAGGCAATCAGGCCCGTCCGCGCCTCCAGGTTCGGGAGGAGAAGGTAATAAATGTGGGCGTTGTGCCCGGCCCGCTCTGGAACGACCGGCCTGCGTAGGACACCAGCGTCCTCCAGAGGCTTGAAAGCTTCGTGGTAGGCCCGCCACGTCTTCAGACGGTCGGCAGTGATTTCGTCGGCGTGTTCGAGCTGAGCCCAGAGGAACGCGGCGTTGATCTCACTGGGGAGGTACGACGACCCGATGTCGACCCAGCTGTACTTGTCGACCTGGCCTCGGAAGAAGCGGCTCCGGTCTGTGCCCTTCTCCTGGATGATCTCCGCGCGTTCGAAGAGATCCGGATCGTTGATCATCAGCGCACCGCCCTCGCCGCACATGACGTTCTTGGTCTCGTGAAAGCTGAGCGCGCCGAGGGCACCGAAGGAACCGAGCGCGCGCCCGTTCCATGTCGCCATGATCCCTTGGGCGGCATCCTCGATGACCGCGAGCCTATGGCGCTCGGCGATTTCGAGCAGCGTTTCCATTTCACAGCCGACCCCGGCATAATGCACCGGCAAGATCGCCTTCGTGGCCGGCGTGATCGCCGCCTCGACAAGTGTCTCGTCCAGGTTCAGCGTGTCCTCGCGCACGTCGACGAAGACAGGCGTACCGCCGCGGAGGACGACAGCGTTCGCCGTCGAGACGAACGTGAACGACGGCATGATCACCTCGTCGCCCGGTCCAACACCGATCAGCGCGACGCCAATCTCGAGCGCCGCGGTGGCCGAGTGCGTCAGGAGCGACGATCCGGCGCCGGTGCGGTGGTTGATCCAGGCACAGCACCGTCGCGTGAAGGGGCCATTGCCCGAGAGATGAATGTTGGCCGCCGCCTCGGCGATGTAGTCGAGTTCGTTTCCGGTCAGGTGCGGCCGGTTGAAGGGGATCGCGTCCACCGACGAAAACCCTAGCGTCCTGCGACCGTGCCGAGCGAGTCTCGGCTGGGAAGTGGACATAGCGTCAGGATCCGGATGACGCGGCACCTCACTAGACCGTGTCGTAGCTCGCGCTCGGCTGCGGTCCCGGGCGCGTGGCTGCTGCGGAGTAGACGGTCCCGCTCTCGGTGTCGTGCTTGACGACCGCGCCCGCGCCAATGATGCAGTCGGTGCCGACGACAATGCCGTCGCGGACCGTCGCGTTGGCGCCGACGAAGCAACGGTCACCGAGCGTGACATTGCCCGCCACGGTGGCGTTCGGTGCGAGAAAGCAGAAGTCGCCGACCCGGGTGTCATGCGCCACGACGCTCCCGCTCCATAGGATGCCGCCGGCGCCGACCGTGGCGAACGGCTCGACGACGGTTCCGGGGAACACGATGCACCCGTCGCCGAGCTCGGCGTCAGGCGAGATCCAGGATGCCGGATGTAGCAGCGACGCCAGCTGATAGCCCTCTGCGCGGACGGTTTCTGTCACTTCTTGCCGGGCGCGGTTGACCCTTCTGTAGCCGAGGCACACGAGCAGTTCGTATTCGCTTGGTGGATGGGAGACGCGCAACTCTTCGAGCGCGACGACGGGAAGGTCACCGAGCTCCGCTCCGGGTCGATACTCCTCGGCGACCGCGCACGCGACGGGCTTCAGGGTGGTGACCTCGCGCAGGAACGAGAGCGCAAGCCGCGCGAGCTCGCTCGCGCCGACGATCACGACCTCGCTCACACGAGACTCCGCGCGGCGAAGCTCTTCATGTATCCGGGCGTTTCGGGGCCTACGCTGAACAGCAGGTCGAGCACCGTGACCGCGTGCTCGAACGGCGGGTGCGGCTGCGGGTACTCGGGGTAGCCCCCGTAATCGATCCATTCCAGCTCGATGCCCGCGCGATCGAACTGTTGTGCATCCAGGTAGTCGCGCGCGGAGGGACCGGACACGTAAGCGCTCGCCCCGACGGCGCTGCAGAGCGCGACGACGCGCTCGGTGCCGGAGCCCTCGACGTCCAGCTCGGACGTCCAAGAGAGCGTGGTCTCGATTCCAAGCAATCCGCAGATGTGCTCGATGAACGCGCGGTTGATCTCGCTCAGGCGACGTTCGCCGTTGCCGAGGTAGAGCTTCTCGAGTTCCGGTGCATAGCCATCGAAGTGCGGTGCGCGAGCGTAGCTCTGCCGCAGCGTCTTCCAGTGTCGTTCGCGCCACCCCGGGTCGGTCACGGTGACTTCGTCAATTCTCTGATGCGAGCGGCCGCTGTATGCAACCGGGATCGTCAGCCACTGTGTCCCGTTCGCGGTCTTGACTCGGTTGCGGTTCCGCCAGCTGTTCTTCGAATACTCGGCGTCGTCGTAGAGGAGAAAGTGGTCGACTATGTTGAGCAAGTCGAAGTAGCCCTTCCACGGTATGTAGCAGGACTGGACGATTGCTACGCGCCGGTCGAGCATGGCTCGACGTTAGTCGCTTCGCCCGGTCAGCGAGCCGAACGTCTCGCTCCCTGGGAACTCGGGGAGCGGAGACCGAGCGACCGCGATCAGCGATCGGCTCGAAAAGAGAAGGTCGCTCGCACCCTCGCCGAGGACGTAAAGGGTGCGGCGGAGCGTGCGGATCAGGAGAGGACGCAAGAGGCGCTGCGAACGTGTCTGGATCGCGAGCTGCGAGCCATCGATCGCCACATCTGTGAATGCCAGAGAAAGCAGGCTCGCCAGGGATTCGCGGGTGAAACCCACCTCGTGCGTCAGGTCCATGTACCGCTCGTGTGATGCGAGCAGCCAGTCCATGTTCGGGACGTCGATGACGGCGCAGCCGCCGGGCTTGAGCGCCGCAGCGGTAGCCGCGACCAGGGGCAGAAGGCGGTCCTTCGGGATGTGCTCGATCACAGCTTTGGCGATCACCAGGTCGAAGGAGCCCGGATGTGCGGAGAGGTGGTCGAGCGCATCTCCGAAGATGACGAGAGGGGCACCAAGCTGCTCATTCGCGATCGCGACGTCTCCTGGACTGGCGTCGACTCCCTCGACGTGCGTCCAGCCGTTGTTCCGAAGCCAAGCCAGGAGATTGCCCGGGCCGCAGCCGAGCTCGAGGATCCGGCCGTCACGGGGGATGCCGGCCAGCGCCCGCGCGTAGTTCGTCTCGTAGTAGGGCCAAGCGCCGCGCGCGTCGGCGTACGCCGCGCTGTTCGCGTGACGCACCTGCGTTTCCGAATACCGCTCGAGCAGCGCTCGCTGGAGGTTCCTGACGCTCACGTGGTAGCCGCACGCAGGAGTTGCTCGACCTCGAAGCTGATCCGGGTCGCCTGCACCTGCTCCTCGAGCGGGATCGGCCACGCGCCCCCATCGCGCAGTGCCCGCGCGAGCGCCTCGAGCTCCTCGCTGTGGCCCTTCTGGACGGTGGTCGAGCGCCAGCCCTGCCCGCCGCCGTCGACCGAGAGCGACTTGTAGTCGTCGAGGGAGTACACGCGGCCGCCGGCGAAGACCTCCAGCCGCTCCTTCGGGTGGTCGCGATGCCCGAGCGCCGTGTAGGTCAGCGTGCAGACGGAGCCGTCGGCGTAGCCGATCGTCGCGACGAAGTTGTCGTTCGTCCCCCAGTGGCCGCTCGCGGGCGCGATCGCCTGCGCCTGCACGTTCAGCTCGGGAGCGCCGACGAGGGAGTTGAAGAGGTCGTAGACGTGGCAGGCCTCCCCGATGTTGCGGCCACCGCCCTCGGGGCCGTGCACCCAGTGGTAGAGGGGGATGTAGCCGGCGTTCATCCGGTAGCTGGCGACGAGCGGCGACGTGCGGTCCGCGAGCAGCTCGCGCATTCTCGCGACGCCGGGAGAGAAGCGGCGGTTGAAGCCGGTCATTAGGAGCGGCGCCTCGACGCGATCCGCGTAGAACGCCTCGATCGCGGCGAGCTCTTCCTCCGTCAGCGCGAGCGGCTTCTCGACGAAGACGTTCTTGCCCGCCTCGAGCGAGCGGAGCGCGAGCCCGGCGTGGCTGTCGTGGCGGGTGGCGATCAGGACGAGGTCGATCGACGCGTCCGCCAGCACCTCGTCTAGGTCGGTCGTCGCGTAGGCCGCCTCGGCGCGCGCCGCGACCGCCTTCGCGCTCGCGCCGGTGCGGCTCATCACGGCGCGGAGCTCGTAGTGCTCGCGCAGCTTGATCAGGTTGGGCAGGTGCTGGCCCTGCGCAAAGCTGCCGGCGCCGACCAGGGCGACGCCGATCTTCCCGGGCTTCGGCTCGAGCGTCCGCAGTCGCGTCGTCCGCGCCGCCGCCTCCTCGCGCTCGGGGTAGGAGAGGAGCACGAGCAGAGGCTTCGTCTCGCCCGTTTTCAGCGTCTCGTATGCGGCCTCCGCCTCGTCGACCGGCAACGTCTCCTGGCCGAGCCCTTCGAGCGAGACGCGACCCTCGGCGAGCAGGCGCAAATACTCCTCCATGTTCCGGTTCTCCGTCCAGCGGACGTAGCCGATCGGGTAGTCCTGGCCCTCGAGCTCGTAGACGTCGTCGTAGCGGCCGGGGCCGTACGAGGTCGAGATCAGGAAGTCGAGCTCCTTCTCGTACATGTCCGCCCGCTGCAGGTGCAGGCCGACGTCGCCGACGAGCACGACCCGGCCCTTCTTGCGGCAGGCCTGCATCGCCCGGCGGACGACCTCGTCGCTCTCGGTCGCCGCGGTGATCAGGACCGCGTCGGCGCCGAAGCCGTGGGTCAGCTCGTGCACGCGGCGCGGGAAGTCCTCGTCCGCGCCGATCCCATGCGCCAGGCCGTGGGCGAGCGCCTTCTCGATCCGAGAGGCGTCGAGGTCGGAGCCGATCACGCGCGCGCCGCTCGCCCGCAGGAGCTGCGTCGCGAGCTGGCCCAGAATGCCGAGCCCGACCACGCCGGCTGTCTCGCCCAGCGTCGGCGCGACGCGGCGCACGCCTTGAAGGGCAATCGCACCGAGGGTGACCGTCGAGGCCGAGGCCGTGTCGAGCCCGTCCGGAATACGGACCACGAGATTGACGGGGACGTCGATGAGTTCGGCGTGATTGGCGAACCCGGCCCCAGCGCAGGCGACCCGATCGCCGGAACGGAAGCCGTCCACCTCGGATCCAACCTCGATCACGACGCCGGCGGCCGAGTAGCCGGTCGGAAGCCCCGCAGCGAGCATCCCGCGCACCCGCTTATACGTTCGAGCAAAACCCTCGCTTCGCGCGATCTCGAGCACCTTTCTCGCGTGGTGCGGCTGCTTCAGAGCACGCTGGTAGAGAGGCAGCCCAGACATGCGCACACCGGAAAGCTCCGTTCCGACTGACACGCAGGAGTGCTCGACGCGCACGAGCACAGAGCGCGGCGACGCCGAGGGCGCTGGCACCTCCTCTACGGCAACACCGCCGCCGCGGACGAGTACCTGCTTCACGCCAGGTACTCCTTCCACCAAAGGGCGAAATTCAGGAGATACCAGACCTCCGGGCCGCGCCGCTCGTCGACGAGCCCCATCACCTCATTCCGGTCGAGGAAGTCTGTCTGTGTGCAGAACTCGTCGAGCTCACGCCGGGCAGTGTCGCCGAGGCGGTCGAAGAACCACTCGTAGACGGGAACGCCGAAGCCCTGCTTCGGGCGGTCGATCAGCTCATCCGGGATCAGGCCTCGGACGGCACGCTTGAGGATGTGCTTCAGTTCGCCGTTCCGCGTCTTGACGTCTTCGGGGATCGACGAGGCCAACTCGACGAACTTGTGGTCGAGGAACGGGACGCGGCCCTCGAGGCTGACCCCCATGCTCATCTTGTCCACGCGCATCAGCAGCAGCTCGGGCAATCGCATGTTCAGGTCCATGTAGCTCATCCAGGCGAGCGGCGTCCGTTCCCACGCGTGCTCATCGAACCGCTTTCGGATCGGCTCGATCACATCCCAGGAGCTGAGCCCGTCGAGCTCCTCGCGCAGGCGCGGCGAGAGCAGGCGCTGCTTCTGCGTGTGTGTAAAGGCCTCCGCTCCGCCCCAGAAGATCGGGTGGTCGTCGGCTCCGCGGCGAAGAAACTCGACCTCGCGACGCTCGCCCTTGCCCATCCTGATTGCGGCGGCGACGGCGACACGCTTGAGGCCTGATGGCACCGGCAGGTCGTCATATCGCTGGAGGTTCCGGTAGACCTTCCAGGCCGGGTAGCCCCAGAACAACTCGTCGGCTCCTTCTCCAACCTGGGCGACAACGACCCCGTTGTCCCTCGCAAGCTTGGAGACGTAGTAGACTGGCACGCAAACCGGATCGGCGATCGGCTCGTCTTGGAGGCGCACCATCGTCGGCAAGAAGTCGAGCAGGTCGTCAACGGTGAGCAGCCGCTCATGGTGCTCGGCGCCAACGCGCTCCGCCATCTGGCGCGCGTAATGCAGCTCATTCCTGTAACTCTTGTACTCGCCTTCGTAGCCGATCGAGAACGTCTTCACCGGACTCGACTCTCCCTCGGAGAAGAGGGCGGCGTTCGTACTCGAGTCGATCCCGCCGGAGAGGAAAACGCCGACCGGCACATCCGCCAACTTGCGCAACTGCACGGATGTACGTAGCTCCGTAAGGAGCCTCTCGGCGATCTCATCCTCCGGCACCCCGGTGAGCGGCTCGGCCTGCTCGAGCGGGTCCCAGTAACGGTGCTCCCGGATCTCCCCGTTGACCGTCACCCGCATCCACGTTCCAGCGGGGAGCTTGTTGATGCCGCGAAAGAGGGTGCGCGGTGCCGGCGTCGTCAGGAACGAGAGGTAGTGGAAGAAGGACTCCTCGTCGACTGCCCGCTCCTGCTCGTCGTCCTGGAGAAGGGCCTTGATCTCGGACGCGAACGTGAGCCGGCCGTGGTGAACACTGAAGTAGAGTGGCTTGATCCCAACCCGGTCGCGCGCGAGCCACAGCTCGCGGGTGCGCGCGTCCCAGATGCCGAGCGCGAACATGCCGCGTAAACGATGAAGGCACGCGATTCCCCACTCCTCGAACGCGTGGACGATGACTTCGGTGTCAGAGTGATCTGTCGACCAGCGGTGACCCCCGATGGATTCGAGCTCCGAGCGAATTTCGGCGTGGTTGTAGATCTCGCCGTTGAAAACCAGTCGGACGGAGCCGTCCTCGTTTGCGAAGGGTTGCATCGCCTCGTCCGAGAGATCGATGATCGCGAGCCTGCGGAAGCCGAGGCCGATCGCACCGTCATCGGCAACCCAAGTTCGCCCGCCGTCTGGACCGCGGTGTTGCATCGTCTCCCGCATGCGGGAGATGTACGGCTCAGTGACTCGAAAGGGCTGATCGTGGAACGCCAGCGCACCGGCAATTCCGCACATCAGGCTACGAGACTCGAGGCCGCTTCAGGCGCCTCGAGGAACGTTGCAAGTGTCTTGGCAGCGCGCTCCCCGGCGCGCCCGTCCCAGAGCGGAATGGGGGCGAATTCAGGACGTCTCGCAAGCAGCTCCGGAATTTCTCGCATTCTGTCTGGACGAGCGCCGAGCAAGATGTTCGTTCCCTGCTCGATCGTGATCGGCCGCTCGGTGGAGTCCCGAAGGGTGTAACAAGGGATACCGAGCGCGGACGTCTCCTCCTGGACTCCGCCGGAGTCCGTCAAGACGAACGCTGCCTCCGCCTCGAGGCCGAGGAAGGTCAGGTACGCCAACGGCTCAGTGAGGATGACGCGTTCCCGAGTGAGGCGTTGGTCGAGACCCCGATCGGTCAAATGAGCCTTCGTCCGTGGATGAAGCGGGAAGACCAGTGGGTAGAGGGAAGCGAGCTCGACCAGCGAGTCCACCGCCTCTTCGAGCAGATCGAGGTCGTCGACGAGGCTTGGTCGGTGGAGCGTGACCAGGCCGTACTTTCCCCGCGCGACCCCGAACTCGCGCCACGGCTTGCGTTCGCGTGCGGTCTCCAGGTGAGAGAACATGGTGTCGATCATCGTGTTTCCGACGAGGTGGATCCGCGCGGGATCGATCCCCTCGCGCGTCAGGTTCGCGATCGCATTCGGCGAATGCACGAGCAGCACGGAACTCACCTGGTCAGTGAGCCGCCGGTTGTGCTCCTCCGGCATCGCCCAGTCGAAGCTCCGCAACCCAGATTCGATGTGGGCGACCGGTATGTGGAGTTTCACGGCCGCAATCGCCGCGGCAAGGGTCGAGTTGACGTCGCCCGCCACGACAACGAGCGCCGGGTGTTTTTCGATCAGCACGACCTCGATAGCGGCTAGCGCCCGGGCCGTCTGCTCCCCGTGCGAGCCAGATCCAACCCCGAGGAAGACGTCGACGGCCGGCATCCCGAGTTCGTCAAGAAAGACGTCGGACATCCGCCTGTCGTAATGCTGCCCCGTGTGGATCAGCATGATGTCCAGGGTCGGAGCGATCGCACCCAGGGCGCGGTGGACTGGCGCCACCTTCATGAAGTTCGGGCGGGCGCCGACAACGAAGCAGACAGACCCCGAGAACATGGCGCGGAGGCTAGCAACAGGAGCAGTCACGCCCTGGCCTAGACTCAACCACGTGGGGACGACGGCGTGATTGACACGACCTCCATCGAAGAGAGAACCGCCGGGTCCCCAGCGACACGCCTGACGACGGTGGTCACCACGCCCGTAGTGGCCGCGCTTGTGTTCTGGACGTCCTACGACGGTGGCACCTACGGGTTGATGAGCAGGGCTTCCCTGGCGATCGCCATCTGGTGGACACTCGC
>Ga0183260_10001216_pt1 | contig 21757 bp, 16 predicted proteins | sample AntDrymUQ4972206_2_FD_129768 | JGI IMG/M metagenome (GOLD analysis project Ga0183260, IMG submission 129768) | Polar desert sand microbial communities from Dry Valleys, Antarctica - metaG UQ497 (22.06) (version 2) (version 2) | ecosystem: Environmental > Terrestrial > Soil > Desert | place...
GAGCGGATCGCCGATTCGGATCTGTTCTGTCTTCTCGACGAGCAGTCGCACGAATTCATCGTGCACCGGTCGCTCAACATAAACGCGGCTGTTGGCCGAGCACTTCTGGCCGCCGAAGCCGAACGCGGCGCGCATGACGCCCTCAGCCGCCTCCTCGAGGTCGGCGTTACGACTGACGATGGCGGGGTTCTTGCCGCCCATCTCGACGATCACCGGCTTCGGGTAATCGCGCGCGAACGTCTTGTACAGCTCGAAACCGACCTCGAATGAGCCCGTGAAGACGATGCCGTCGATGTCCGGGTTCTCCTGGAGCTCAGCGCCGACCGTCTCCCCAGGACCGGCGACGTAGTTGAAGGCACCTTCCGGCAGGCCGGCGTCGCGCAGCACCTCGTACATCTTCATGCCCATGAGAGGGGCGTCGCTCGAGGGCTTGAACACCACTGTGTTGCCGGCCACGAGCGCGCCGCCGGCCGGCCCGCCGGCGAGTGCCATGGGAAAGTTGAACGGGCTGATGACCGCGAAGACGCCATGCGGCTTGAGCACTGAGCGGGTATGCACACTGGAATCGCCGAGGTTGCCCATGGGCACGTCAAACCCGTCGTGCTGTTCCATGCTGTCGCAGTAGTAGCGGATGAGGTCGGCGGTCTCCTCGACGTCGCCAAGTGACTCGAGGCGGTTCTTGCCCACCTCGAGCGACATCAGCGCCGCGTACTCCACCTGGCGCGCGCTGATCAGGTCAGCGGCCCGGCGCATCGTGGCCACGCGCTCGCGCCACGGCGTGCGGGCCCAGCCGGGAGCAGCGGCTCTCGCGGCCGCGACCGCGTCCTTGACATCCTGACGGGTTCCCTTCGCGAACCAGCCAAGGACGTTCGTCTCGTCGATCGGCGAACGGTCCTCGAATTCGCCCTCGCCGTGTCGTGGCTGGCCATTGACGAAGTTCGGATGATGCTGGCCCAGGTGGGCGCTTGCCTTCTCGGCGCCGCGCTCGAACTGCTCGTGCAGCTCCTCGTTGTCGGCGCGCAGCGTGGCGTAAGTGACCTTCAGCCGGGGCCGTTCCATGGTCTCAGTCATCGGGGCGTGCTATCTCCTTCGGGCCGGCGCTGTCATGGGCGCGCCAGCGCCAGCCGAGAGTCTAGACCCGGCTCGTCGGCCGATTGCCGTCGGCAGGCGATCAGGAAGCCTGGACGTCCCTGAAGCAGTCGGAGCAGTAGACCGGCTTGTCCTGACGCGGCTTGAACGGCACCTGGGCCGCATTGCCGCACTTGGAGCAGATCACCGCGAAATACTCGCGCACAGGCCGGTAGTCGCCACGCTCGTAGCCACGCGGACCGCCGATCTCGCGCACGTCGTAGCCCGTCGACTCACGCATCTGGCGGCGTGAGGCGCGACAGCTCGGGCAGCGCTTGGGATCGGACGCGAACCCCTTCTGCGCGTAGAACTCCTGGTCGGCCGCGGAATGGATGAACTCCACGCCACAGTCCGCGCAGGCAACGGATCGATCTGTATATGCCACCGACTGTGACCTCCCTGGGCAGTCAAACTTGTCGAGTCATCCGGCGTGCCCTTGGGGTACGGCATTGCCCAAACAGGTAGCGCTTGCGTCGGATAGAAGCCGGGCGCCGCGCGAACCCAGGTGCTCTGCCGAGGTCCCTGAACTGGGGCGCACCGGTAACGCGACAAAGGTTAGCACCGCAATGCCGCCGCAGCCATTTCCGTCCTCTGTATGAGGGCCGTATTCGACTGTCAGAATTGGCATGGCGCGCGAGCGCCACGCCGCGCACGAAGAGGAAAGGGACTTCAGCCCCGATATGCCACGGCTCCTGCACATGGCCGACGTCCACCTCGGCGCGCGCCACGACGACCTCGGGCCCGCGGCCGCCGCACAGCGCGAGCGGCAGTTCGCCGCGTTCCATCGTGCGATCGAGCTGGCCGTGGCCGAAAACGTCGATGTTGTCCTGATATGCGGCGACCTATTCGATTCGAACGGACAACCGCGACGGTCCGTAGAGCGCGCAGCCGCCGAGCTTGCGCGACTTGTCGACCGACACATCCCGGTAGTGATCATCCCGGGCACCCATGACAGCTACGAGCCGAGCTCGATCTACCGGGCCTTTGACCTAGCCGTCCTGAGCGGTGCGCCGCCCGACTCGGACCTGGTCACGGTGCTCACGGACAGCCGGCCGCGAGTCGACTTCCCGAACCTCGACCTGACCGTGCACGGAGTCGTCTTCCCAACCAAACGAGCTCCCCAGAGCCCGCTCGCGGGATTCGCCGCTTCGCACGGCACCAAGTCGCTCGCCTGGCAGGTCGGCATGATCCACGGCTCCCTGGCGGTCCCGGGCAAATTCGATCAGGACGAAGTGATGTTCACTGACCCCGAGGTGGCCGCGAGCGGCCTGGACTATCTCGCACTTGGCCACTGGCACTCGTTCCGCGAAGGACGCGCAGGCGCCACGACCTGGGCCTACTCGGGCGCACCTGAGCCGGTCGCGCTCGACCAGGACGGCGCGGGCCAGGTCCTGCTCGTCGAGCTCGAGCAACGAAACGGCAGGCACGTGGTGACGGTGGAGCCCAGGCCCGTCGGGCGCACCAAGTTCGAGAAGCTCGAGCTCGACGCGGCCGCCATCACATCACAGGGTGAGCTCGAGCGGGCGCTCCGGGAGCGCGCCGATCCGGATCGAGTCCTCGATGTACGGGTGGTCGGAATGAAGTCAGACGGACTCGATCTGAACGTTGACGAGCTCGAGCGCCAGCTCCAGGGCGCCTTTCTGCGACTGCGGGTGCGCGATTCATCGATCGCCTCGCTGCCCGAGGCGCCGCTCGCGCCACCCGACACGATCCTCGGCGCTTTCGCCCGCGAATTCGGCACCCGGATCGTCGATCACGAGAGCCGCGGCGACACCGAGCGCGCTGGGGAGCTGCGCGAGGCACTCCGGCTCGGCATCCTGCTGCTGGACGATCCGCAGCGGGTGACGCTGGCCTAGCCATGAACATCACTCGACTACGCCTTGATAACTTCAAGCGCCACGCGGCGCTGGAGATCGAGCTCACCCCTGGACTGAACGTTGTCCGCGGGCCGAACGAGGCGGGCAAGACGACCATCCAGCGCGCGCTCGAGATGGCGCTTTTCCGCAGGCCGACGTCTTCGTCGCAAGATCTGGACGAGGCGCGTCCATGGCGTGACTCGGAAGCCGATCCTCAGATCGAGCTCGACTTCGAGAATGACGGCGCGCCCGGGACCCTGCGCAAGACCTTCGCCGGCCAGCGTGGCACGGTGGAGCTGCGGATGGGCGACGAATCATTTACCGACCCGGCCGCGGTCGAGGCCCAGATCGCGCGGCTTACGGGCCTGCCCTCAGAGAAGTTCTTCCGCGCCACCGCCAGCGTCCATCAGCAGGAGCTCGGTGGCCTGACCCTGGATGAAAACACGCTGCGCGACCGGCTTCAGCAATCGATGAGCGGCGCCGACAGAGGCACGCACGCTGCGCGCCGCAAGCTCGAGGAAGCCATCCGCCGGTACAAGACCGAAGGCGCCAAGAACCCGGGTTACCTGAAGGTGCTGCGCTCCGAAGCCGACCGGCTGCGCGAGCAGGTCAAGGAGGGCGAGGCGGCGCTGGCCGACCTGGAGCGCGATCGGCGGGTCCTTGCCGAGGTCCGCGCGACGCGTGCCGAGCTGGACGCGCAGCTGTCTGAGCATCGAGAGGGTATGGCACGGGCCGAGCGGGCAGCTTCACTCCAGGCGAAGTCGACCGAAGCCACGCGTCGCTACACCCTTTACAAGCGGGCGACCGAACTGCGCGACGAGATCAACGGGCTCGAGGCGAATCACCCATCTTCGATCTCGCTGCCATCACTCCGATCCACGGTCGAGCACCTGCGCAACCTAGAGTTCAGACTGTCGGAGCTGCGCGCCGAGCTCTCCGCGGAACCTGACCTCTCCGGGTACGACGTATCCATCGTCGTCCCGCGCTGGCGGCCTTGGGCGACCGGCGGCGGGGCGCTGCTCGTTGCAGCCGTTCTCGCCGTTGTGCTGGGCCTCGTCGCCGGTGCGATCTTGGTGGGCGTGGCTGTTGCAGCCGTCCTCGGAGTCGTCGGTGCCTTCGCGATCTGGCGATCGGTCGGGCTCCGTCGTCGGCTCACCGACATCCGAATGCAGAACGAGATGCGCGAGTCCGAGATCGCTCGACTACTGGATGGCCGGACCAGTCTTGCCGAGCGTGTACGCGAATCCGAGAAGGAGCGTGCCGAAGCCCTCGCTTCGATCCAACTGCCCGACCTGTTGACTGCCGAGGAGACTCTCGCGGCCGAGGCGGAGCACCACTCCCTGATTGAGGCGCGCAAGGCTGAATTCCGCGGCATGCTCAGCGAGGATCCCGCGGGGGACGTCGGCGTGTTGCGCGACAAGGCCGCGGCCGAGGCAGACGAATGCCGCCACGCGCTGGCCGGCATGGGCGATCTTGGACTGGAGCCGGACAAGCACCTGGCCGCGTTCAAGCTTGCCGTGCAACGCCTGACACCCGCTCGCGAGGCAGCGCTCCAAGCGGAGGCACAGGCAGATGCTCGCGTCATGGCGAACGAGGTCGACGCGGAGAGGGTCGCGGTGGCTGCCGAGATGCTGGAGGCTGCGCAAGAGTCCCTCTCCAATGCCGAGCGGCGTCTGCGCATCTACGAGGACGTGCTGGCAACCCTCAATGGCGCGGAGCGGGCAACGATGAAGAAGGCCGCGCGCTTCCTCGAGCAACAGATGGCGCGTGACATCGAGCGGATCACCGGTGGGCGGTATCGCCGACTGAGGGTCGACGAAGCGACGCTCACCTTCACGGTCTTCTCGCCCGAAACGAACGACTGGCTCGATGTTCGGCGGCTGTCCCAGGGCACCCTCGATCAGCTGTATCTGTGTGCGCGACTGGGCATCGTCCGCCAGGTCACCCAGCCGGCCAACCCGCCGCTCGTCTTCGACGACCCGTTCCTCACGTTCGATGACGACCGCGCACGCCGTGCCCTCGCGCTGCTCAAGGACATTGCCCGCGAACACCAGGTCATCTACCTGACCACTTCCGACAGATACGACAGCCTGGCCGACCGCGTCGTCGCGCTGTCTGCTCCGACGGAGCGCGACGTGCCAGAGGCAGTTGTCGCGGCCGCCGGCCCCGTCGAAACCCTGTCGATGTGGTCGAACGCGACCCTCCCCGCGCCCGCCCCACGCACAGCGCGCGAGCACGGCAACGGGCATCAGCGATCCGCGACAGCGGCATCCGCTATCGAACACGAACCGCTCTGGCCAACGGAGGAGCGCTGATCGGCCCGGGCTCGATCTTCGGCCTCGCCTCCGCCCTGTCGTGGGGGGCGGGAGACTTCTGTGGCGGCCTTATCTCGCGTTACGCGAGCGTCCTGGCGGCCATGCTGGCCAGCCAGGGAATTGGCATGGTGGCGACCGGATTGATCCTCTTGCTGGTCGCCGAGCCGGTTCCGGCGGCCGACTCCATTGTGTGGGCGGCGATCGCCGGCATCTCGGGTGTCGGTGGCCTCGCCTTCTTCTATCTCGCCCTGGCCCGCGGCACTATGGGCGTGGTTGCGCCACTCGCGGCCCTGATCGGGGCCGGTGTGCCCGTCCTAGTCGCCGTCATAAACGGCGAGACATTGGATACGGCTCGTCTCCTCGGCATCGCGCTTGCGCTCACCGCCGTAGTCCTGATTTCTCTGCCCAGCCGGACAGCTATCAGCGCAGAGCGCCGAGTTCCTCGCAAGGATCTGTCCGAGCTGCCGATGGTCGCTCTGGCCGGCCTCGGCTTCGCCGGGTTCTTCATCGGCGTCGATCGCGCAACCGCGGCGGGCGCGCTCTGGTGGCCGCTGACCATCGTCCGCGTCCTTGGCATCTCGCTCGTAGTGCTCGCCATCGTCGTCGCGATCTGGCGTCGGAACGACGGCAACCTGCGAGGGAGGGCCGCGAGCGTTCTCGGCCTCGATCGCCTCCGTGACTCGGGCCGGACGTTCGCCAGTGCCGTGCCGCTTCTCGTGGTCAGCGGGATGGGTGATCTGGGCGGCAATGTCTTCTTCGTGTTTGCTCGCGGCGCCGACTCACTCTCGGTTGCGGTCGTGCTGTCTTCGCTCTACCCGGTTGTTACGACCCTGCTCGCCGCGCTGCTTCTTCGGGAACGGTTACGGCCGGTGCAAGTACTGGGCGTCGTTCTCGCCACACTCAGCGTCCCGCTATTGCGCTAACGGGTCAAGGGGCGACGGTACCGCCGCGCCCCTATTGGTTCTGGCCGCGTGTCCCGGTGACGCGCAGGACCTCCCAGCCGCCGCCCTCCGCGGCGCGGACGTCGTAGCGGGGCTGGTCGTAGGTCGTTGGCCCCTGGGTCCGCCGGCCAGTGGCCATGTCATAGCGCGAGTAGTGCCACGGACACTCGATACAGCCGTCGACGAGCTTCCCCTCCGCGAGCGGCCCACCGGCATGCGCGCACTGCGCATGCAACGCCAGCACGGTCGAGCCGTTCCGCACGACGACCAGGCTCTGCGCGCCGGCCTTCGCCGCCGTGGGAACGCCCTCGGGGATCTCGGTCAGATCGAGCTTCGTCCATTTCGGCTGGCCGAAGAAGCGCCACGCGTGGCGGTTGACCATGTTGCCGAGCGTATAGACGAGCTCGCCGCCGACGAATGCGCCGGCCGTGACGACCCCATAGCCGACCAGGGAGAGGATGATCGGGACCAGACGATCGGCGGCGGGATTTGACCAGCGTAGCCAGAACGAGATCGCGTAGACAACCAGCGCGATGACCATCAGCGTCGCGTGGACGGTGGCCACCATCCGCGGCTCGTCGTCCGTGTCGCTGTAGTCGGCCGCGCCGGCGACGGCGGCGGCGAGCATGGCCAGTATCCCACTGCCGATCGAGGCATCTGCAGCAAGGCGCAGATCGAAGACGTCGAAGGCAATCGCCAGCGTGAAGGCGCCAATCGGCACGTCGGTCAGTGCGCCATGGACGGAATGGCCCAGCCATTTGCCGTTCAAGAGGTCCTTGATCGGCCTGATCGGCCGAAAGATGGCCTTGAGCAAGCGCACGTTGAAATCGCCGAATGGCGTAGCCCATCCCGCCTGGGCGTAAAGGAGCCTCGAGAGCAGCCGACCGATCACCAGCTCACCTCCTGCAAGGAGCGTACGCCGCTGTTTGCGGCGGCGCCACCAAAGCCTCCCCTATGCGACGATCGGAACGTGTCCGAACCCGTTCGCGTCGTTCCGTTCCGCGAGGCGCTGCGGGCGTGGGCCTACGTGGCGTTGAACAGCTTCGGCGGCCCTGCCGGGCAGATCGCGGTGATGCATCGCGAGATCGTCGAGCGGCGCGGCTGGATTGACGAGCGCCGCTTCCTGCACGCCCTGAACTACTCCATGCTGCTGCCCGGACCGGAGGCGCAACAGCTCGCCACCTACATCGGCTGGCTCATGCACGGCGTCCGCGGCGGCCTCGCCGCCGGGATCCTGTTCGTGCTTCCCGGCGCGATCGTGCTGATGGCACTGTCGGTTGTGTACGCAGGGTTTCACGACGCAGCCCTGGTTCAGGCGCTGTTCTACGGGATCAAGCCGGCCGTCATCGCCGTGGTTGCCGCGGCAGTGGTTCGGATTTCCCGGCGGTCCCTGCTCAGTCCAGTGCACGTCGCGATCGCGATAGCCGCCTTCGTGGCGATCTTCTTCTTCGACCTGCCCTTCCCGCTGATCATCATTGGCGCCGCGATCGTCGGCTTGGTCACGCAGCGGCGCACGAAAGCCGTTGCCGACGAAGCAACCGACGCCCAGGCCGACCCACGGGCCGTCGCCCGCCCGTCTGCTCGAAGATCGGCAGGAGCTTTGCTGGTGGGCGTGGCGGCCTGGCTGGCTCCTACGGTTGTTCTGCTCGTCGTGCTCGGCCCTTCGAGCATCTTCACTCAGGTCGCGCTCTTCTTCTCATTCGCGGCGGTGATCACGTTCGGCGGCGCCTACGCGATCCTCGCTTTCATCGCCCAGCAGGCAGTCGATGTCTATGGCTGGGTGACGGCCCGCCAGATGGTCGATGGCCTGGGCCTGGCCGAGAGCACGCCGGGCCCGCTGATCATGGTCGTCCAGTTCGTGGCGTTTCTGGCGGCCTTTGCCGCACCGACCGGGGTCGATCCCTTCCTCGCCGGTGCAGTAGCCGGGCTGCTGGTCACGTGGGTGACCTTCGTGCCGTCGTTCACGTTCATCTTTTCCGGGGCGCCGTACGCGGAATACATCCGCAGCCGGCCAAGGCCCGCGGCCGCGCTCAGCGGAATCAGCGCCGCGGTCACGGGGGTGATCGCCAACTTGGCGGTGTGGTTCTCGCTCCAGACGCTGTTCGCGGTGACTGGGGAGCTCCGCCTTGGTCCGCTGCGGCTCCACACGGTCGAATCGGCATCGATCGACCTGTTCGCCGTGAGCCTCGCAGTTGTCAGCTACATCGCGCTGGTGCGCCTTCGTTGGCCACTATTGGCGACCCTCGCCGCCAGCGCAACCGCAGGCCTCGTCTACTACCTGCTGTTCGTTCCATAGCCGAGCGGCAATCCAGCCGCTGCTTCTGCGTCGAGCAGCCAGACGGCATTCGCGAGGAGCGCGGCCTGAGCGGGCCAGCGCTCTATGTCGCGCTCGTCTCCGAGCACTTGTGCGATCACTTCCGACTTGGCCGCCCCGCTGGCCATGACGAGCACCAGGCCGGCCGCGGGGAGCACCCGCGCCGAGAGGGTCACGCGCCCTAGATGCGGCTCCACGTGAGTTGGCGCGGGTACGGCCATGACGATGGGCGCGTCAGGCGCTAACGCGGGGCTGCCCGGGAAGACCGAGAGGGTATGGCCGTCCGGGCCGACTCCAGCCAGGAACACATCAAACTCAGGTGCGCCATCCGGCGCGTACGGCAGCCAGCGCCCGAGCTCCTCGGCGTAGCGCTGGGCCGCCCGCTCGCCACCGGCCTCCCGGGCAATTGCCTCCTCCGCCTGGATCGGATGGACCTTGTCGGCATCGATCGGCAACCCCGGCGCGTCACCCGCGAGCACGTCGACACCATCGGCCCCGACGCTGCCCGACTCACCAGCGTGGGCGGCGACGGCAAAGAGCAGGCGATAGGCGAGCCCGGCATTCGATTCGGGATGATCGCGGGGCACGAAACGATCGTCTCCCCACCACATGTGGACTTCCGTCCAGGGAATGGCGCGGCGCCATTCGGCCGTTGCGAGCTCGCGATAGAGCGGGATGGCTGAGGAGCCCCCGGTCAGCGAAAGGTGCGCAAGGCCGCGCATCTCGATCGCGGCGCGTAGCCCGTCCACCGTGCGGCGGGCCGCCTCGCGCGCGACGGATGACTCGTCGCGCAGGACGAGGACCTCGGTGCCGTCGACGGTCAACTTGCGGAGTTGCTCCTCGATGACCCGCCCAGTCTCAGCCACTCGCGAAACGAACGGCGCGGATGAGCGCCGCCTCAAAGATCTTGTCCATTCCCGGACGCTCCAGCGCCTCGGCGATGAATGGCGTTTCGTCGAACGGTTCGAGCTGGCCGGCACGGCGTGTGACCTGGGCGCCGTTCCAGTCCGCTGTCGCCAGCAGGTGGTCGGCCTGACGGGTGATGCGCGCGCGCATGACGGAGCGAGGACGCTCGGCCTCGACATCGACACGCACGAGCGAGCCGGCCGCACGATGCGATCCGTCAAGCGTCGCCCGAACCGGCCGCAGCTCCACCTTGATCTCGCGACGCCCACTGCGGAACGACCCGGTCAACATCTCATCGTCATCGTTGCGGCGCGTGAGGGGCTGCTTGACCTCCCAGCCGAGGCGCGAGGCAAGCCAGCCGCAGTAGAAGGCGGCCTTGGAAATGCGCAGGGTCGACGTCGGCCGTGAGATGTCGATGCGCACGTGGCGGATGTGGTCGAGCTCACGTGTCAGCAGCGGGTGGTCGAAGAGTCCGGCCAGCAACTCGCGCCACAGCGTCAGTCGCAGCCAGCCGATGTCGGAGACAGAGACGCCGTCCGATACGACGGTTGCGAGGCCGGCCAACCTGGCGCCGCTGTCCTCGTGGAACGAGCCCGAGTCGACCAGCAGCCGGTCCGAGATACCGACGACCTCCGTGAACTGGCGCGATCCGAATGGTGGATCGTCGGGCCACCAGAGGACGACCGGCAGGTCGTGGATTAGCAACGGAGTCACGACCCGCGAGAGGTGCTGCGACAGCTCGCCGCCGGTCTTGACCAGGATCTGCTCGGTGCACATTTCCGCGTCCGATCGCCTGGACGGTGTGCATTCGGCGTAGATGTGCGCGTCCATGGTGGAGGGGCCATCGAAGTCCGTCGGGGACACCACGATCGCGCGCGACGGGTGGCGCTGATGCAGCGCATTGACTGCGGCGGCGGCCCGCTCGGCCGTCTCGGGACGCGGAGCGATCACAACGAGTGTCAGCACGCTGGTGCGCATTCGAACGCGCACCGACCGGCGCGAGTCGAGATGGCCGGCCAGGCGCGGATCGCCGAGCGCGCTGCTCTTCCCCTCGTCGGAAAGCTCCGTCCGGACGGCCTGCTCCGCGGCCGTCGTCCAGACCTGGCCGAGCTGCTCGACACATTCACCGATGGTGCGTGCGCGGACGTGCCAGCGAGTAGAGTCGGTCTCGATCGGCGCTTCTGCCGGTCGGGCGCTTTCCGTCGTCACGCTAGAGCCTTCGCCAGCGCCGGCCATCATGCTCGATCAGCTGGTCGGCTGCCTCGGGCCCCCAGCTGCCGGCCTCGTAAGTGCAGATGTCACTGTCTGGCGACCCGCTGCGATCCCACGCTTGCCATTGCTGGATCATCGGGGTCACGATTGCCCAGGCTGCCTCGACCTCGTCAGCCCGGGTGAACAGCGATGCGTCTCCGAGCATGGCGTCGAGGAGCAGCGTCTCGTAGGCCTCCGGCGCGTCGCGGGTGAAGGAAAGGCCGTAGGTGAAGTCCATGTTCACGCTGCGCACGTCCAGGCCAAGCTCAGGCACCTTGGCCGCGAAGCGCAGCATGATCCCCTCGTCAGGCTGAATCCGCAGGGCGAGCAAGTTCGGCTCCGGTGGTGTCGAGGTGCCGCCGAACAGCATCAGCGGCGGCAGCTTGAACTGGATGGCGATCTCCGTTGCCCGGCGGGCCAGGCGCTTGCCGGTACGCAGGTAGAACGGAACGTCGGCCCAGCGCCAGTTCTGGACCTCCAGCTTCAGGGCGACGAAGGTGTCGACCTTGGAATCGGGCGCGACCTCTTCCTCGTCGCGGTAGCCGGGCACGTGCTTGTCGCCGACCCAGCCGGCGGTGTACTGGCCACGAACCACGCTGGCGCGGACGCGTGCCTCGGTCCAGTTCGGATCGATTGCGCGCAGGACGCGGCCCTTCTCGTCACGCAGCGCATCGGCCTCGAACGCAATGGGCGGCTCCATGGCCACCAGGGTCAGCAGTTGGAGGAGATGGTTCTGGAGGATGTCGCGCGCGGCACCGGCCTCCTCGTAGAACGCACCGCGGCCCTCAACGCCTACGTCCTCGGCCACTGTGATCTGGATGTGATCGACGTAGCGACGGTTCCAGAGCGGCTCGAAGATGCCGTTTCCGAACCGGAAGACCATCAGGTTGCGAACGGTTTCCTTGCCCAGGTAGTGATCGATGCGGTAGATCTGCGATTCGTCAAAGACCCTGACCAGGGCGTCGTTGAGCTTGACTGCCGATTCGAGGTCGTGCCCGAACGGCTTCTCCACGACGATCCGCGCCCAGCCCTCGCGCTCACCCTGCTTGTTCAGTCCGACCTGGCCCAGGTTCTCGACTATCTCTTCGTAGGCCGATGGTGGCGTCGCCAGGTAGAAGAGGCGGTTGCCACGCGTGCCCCGCGCCGCGTCGATCTGCTCGAGACGCTCGGCCAGGTCGCGGTAGGCCGAGCGTTCAGAGAACTGGCCGGGCTCGTAGAAGATGCCTTCGGCGAAGTCGTGCCAGAGCCCTTCCTCTGGCTTCACGCGCGAATGCTGGTCAAGTGACTCCCGCGTCAGCTTCCGAAAGTCCGCATCGGACAGCTGACGGCGCGAGAAGCCCACCACGGTCGTCTCGGCCGGCAGCAGCCCCGCTCGGCGCAGGTTGTAGATCGCGGGCAGGATCTTGCGCGACGTCAGGTCGCCGGTCGCGCCGAAAACGACGATCGAGCACGGGTCAGGGACCTTCTCCAGCAGGAGCCCGGCTCGCAGCGGGTTCTCTTCACGCTCCTCGGTCGGGCGATTCAGGTGGACCGTTGCCTGCGGCGGCGTCCGCGGGGCCTTGGCCGTGCCGGTTGCGGTCCGCGCGCGGTTCTTCTTGGGGGTGGTGGTCGCCAAACCGCTACTCCGTCTTGACCGCGTGGCCACCGAACTGCTGACGCAACGCGGCCAACACGCGCGCGGCGTAACTCTCCTCCTGACGGCTCCGGAAACGGGTCATAAGGGAAAGGGTGATGACCTGTGCCGGAACGTCGAGGTCGATCGCCTCCTGGACCGTCCAGCGCCCCTCGCCCGAATCCTCGACGTAACCGCGGATGTCGCCCAGGTCCTCGCCATGCTGTGAGAACGCGCGGCCGAGCAGCTCCAGCAGCCACGACCGGATCACGGTGCCATGCATCCATGCCTCGGAGATCGCGGCCAGGTCGAGCGGGTATTCCGACTTGTGCAGGATCTCGAAGCCCTCCGCGTACGCCTGCATGAGGCCGTACTCGATCCCGTTGTGGACCATCTTCACGTAGTGGCCGGAGCCAGGAGGCCCGCAGTGGACGTAGCCGCCGTCGGGCGGCGCGAGGGCCTTGAAGATGGGCTCGAGCGCATTCACGGCCGCGGGCTCCCCGCCGACCATGACGCCGTAGCCGTTGGTCATGCCCCAGATCCCGCCACTGACCCCGGCATCAACGAAATTGATTCCGCGATCCTTGAGCAGCGCGTGGCGGCGCTTTGAATCCTTGAAGTTGGCGTTTCCTCCGTCGACGATCGTGTCGCCGGGCGCCATTGCCGCCGCGAACTCCTCGAGCGTGCGTTCGGTCGCGTCACCGGCGGGCACCATCAGCCAGACGACGTGCGGCGGGCTGAGCTTGGCAACGACCTCGGCGGGCGTGAAACCGCCCTCGAGTCCCTCGGCGATGATCTCCTCTGTCTTGTCCCGGGAGCGGTTGTAGGCGATGACTCGAATACCGGCCTTGTGCAGGCGGCGCGCCATGTTCCCGCCCATGCGGCCAAGACCGACAATCGCGATTTCCATCGCCATCTCCCTACCTGGAGGATCCGACCGGGCCGCCGGCAGTTGCGTCGGCGCCGGCGCCGGCGGCCAGCGGCTGTGCGAGCGCAGCCTCCAGCACTTCGCGGAGCGCAGACAGCCCGGCATCCGGATCGTTCGACAAGTTCACATTGACGACCGGCAGGTCGTGCGACTCGAGCGAGATGAAATCCCCCGCAGCCTGCGCCGCGATCAGGGCCGCGAAAGTCTCCTGCGACCCAGGGATTGGAGCGTCGTCATCTGGCACATAGTCGACCGTCAGCTGGATGAAGCACCCAATCTGGGCGCCGCCCTTCTGCAGCTGGCCGGTGGAATGGAGAAAGCGCGGCCCGTAGCCCGAGGTCACGGGCCGGGTGGTTCTATCACGCAGGAGTTGGCAGATGCCGCGCAGTGCTGCATCGCGCTCCGGGGTCTGGGCCGTGTAGGCATGGATGCCGAAGTAGCCTCCCGGGCGACTACGGGCCAGGTGGCGGCGGAGCACCGTGGCAATATCGTCGTTGGCCGCCGTCGTGAGGCGCATGGGGGCGTCGCCGGCGACACTGAGCGGTCCCTGCGTGGCGAGCACTTCGGCCGCCGGTAACCCACCCGTTTCACGGAATGTCTCCAGGACGCGCTTCGTGTTGTCCTTGGACTCGGTCACATTTGGTTCGTCGAACGGGTTGATGCCCAGGACTACGCCGGCCACGGCGGTCCCAAACTCCCAGCGGAAGAACTCCGCGCCAAGCGCGCCGACGCCGCTGCGGAGGTCCAGATCGAGGACCGGGTGACCGGCCTCTGCGAGCGCGTCCAAAGCCACGCTCGTCCGCGCTTGCCACTCGGTATCGGTACCGCTTGAGAGCCGAACGAAAGCTCGATCGTCCCCGTAGACGCCCGGGTCACCCATTGGTTCGCCAACCACCGGGACGATGCCAACGCCGCGTTTGCCGGTGCTTTCCGCGACGAGCTGTTCGATCCACCCGCCCAGCGCGGCGTTGCGCGGCTCGATCACGAGCGTGAGCTTGTCCCGTCCGGCGCGCGCCAGCGCGCCGATAGCCGCGCCCAACCACAGGCCAGGGTTGAGCTGGTCGGTGGCAGCACAGTCAGCGGCCATCGCGGCAGCGGCGTCCAGCAGCGACCGTAGGTCGAGGCCCATCAGCGCGGCGGGGACAAGGCCGACATAAGTCAGCGCGGAATAGCGCCCGCCCACATCGACCGGGTTGAGGAAGACCTCGCGGAACAGATCGTTGTGCGGGATCGACTCCAGGCTGCTGCCCGGATCGGTGATCGCCACGAAGTGCTCGCCGGCGAGACCCATTGGGACGTCGGCGTGGACATCGTCCTCGAGCTTCCAGAAGTGAGCGAGGAACGCCAGCGTTTCGGTCGTCGTGCCGGATTTGGAACAGATCAGATAAAGCGTGCTTGCCGGATCGGAGGCCGTGGACGCCGCCCGGACGGCGTTGGGATCGGTTGAGTCGAGAACGCGCACCGGGATCCCCGTTTCGCCCAGCGGCAGGGACATCTGTAATACCTCGGGTGCCAGCGAGGAACCGCCCATGCCGCATACGACGGCCGCGCTGAAGCCCTCGGCCCGGACGCCCTGGGCGAATGCCTCGAGAATGTCCACCCGTTCTACGAATGTGGCAGGCAGGTCGAGCCAGCCGAGGCGATTGCCGATCAGGCTGGCGATGCGTTCGTCGTCGGTCCAGAGAGAAGCGTCGCGATCCCACAGCCGGGTGACCCAGTCCTCGGCCAGCGCGCGCGCCAACGTCCGGTCGATGCGCTCCGCCAGATCGCTCGAAACGCGCTGGCGACCGGCGACGGCCGTCGTGTTCGACATGGCTGTCACACTCCCGCCGTCGTGCCTGCCATCGCTGGTTGGCCGGTGCGCCGCTCCACGAGCGCCCGGGCAGCGGCGACGATCGCGCGAGCGTCGATACCCGCATCGGTGAGCTCTTCCTCCGGCGTTGCTGACTCGGGCAGGTGGCGCACGGCGAGGGATTTGCCGGCCACTGGGATCCCTTCCTCGGCGAGGGATGAGAAGACCGCTTCGCCGATGCCGCCCTCGGGCCAGTGGTCCTCCACGGTAAGGACACGCCCGGTCGCGCGGGCCGCTTCGCGCAGGGTCGCGAGATCAAGCGGCTTGACCGAGTAGAGGTCGATCACGCGCGCGTTGATGCCACCGGCGGCGAGAGTGTCGGCTGCGGCGAGTGCCTCGAAGAGGGTAATTCCCGCTCCGACGATGGTCAGGTGGTCGTCTTCGCTCTGGCGGACGACCTTGCAGCCGCCGACCTGGAACTCCTCGTCCGGCCCGTAGATGACCTCAGTCGCCTGCCGGGTCGTGCGCAGGTAGCTGATCCCTGGTTGATCGGCCATCAGCGCGACGAGCTTGGCGGTCTGGTTTGCGTCGGACGGATAGAGCACCGTGCTCCCGTAAACGGCGCGCATCGAGGCGAGATCCTCGAGTCCCATCTGTGACGGCCCGTCTTCACCGATCGACACGCCGGCGTGAGATCCACAGATCGCAATGGTCGCGCGACTGACGGCGGCCATGCGTACGAAGTCGTAGGCGCGCGTCAGGAAGGCCGCGAATGTCGCCGCGAACGGACGCCAACCGCGAACCTGCATGCCTACCGCTGCGCCGACCATCTGCTGCTCGGCGATGTACATCTGGAAGAAGCGTTCCGGGTGGGCCTTGGCAAAGATCTCGGTGTACGTCGAGTTGCCGACTTCGCCGTCGAGCGCGACCACATCGGCCCGCGCAGCACCCAGGGCGGCAAGCGCGTCGCCGAATGCCCTGCGTGTGGCGATCTTCTGGCCGGTTTCGTAGCGCGGCAGGTTGAGCTCGCCCACTTCGAACGAGTGCGGAGGCGTCGACGTGTCGGGGGCATGGAGCTTCACGATCATGTTTCGCTCCGGTCCCAGCTCGCGCAGCGCAGCCTCCTCGTCGTCGACCACCTTGCCGTGGGCGCCGAGCTTGTTCTCGACCGCGGAAACGCCCTTGCCCTTGACGGTTCGAGCGACGATTGCGGTCGGGCGGTCGGTGGTCGCGACTGCCTCGGCGTAGGCCTGGTCCACCGCCTCCACGTCGTGGCCGTCAATCTCGACCGCATTCCACCCAAACGACCGGAATCGGTCTGCGTAGACGTCGAGGTCCCACTCGTAGCGGGTCGGCCCGACTTGGCCCAGGCGGTTGACGTCGACTATCGCGGTCAGGTTGTCGAGCTTGTCGAACGATGCCTGGGCGATCGCCTCCCACATCGATCCTTCGGCCATCTCGCTGTCGCCACACAGCACCCATGTCCGATACGGCAACCGGTCCAGCCGCTTGCCGGCGAGGGCAATGCCCACTCCGACCGGCAGGCCCTGGCCGAGCGAACCGGTGGCCACGTCAACCCACGGAAGGACGGGCGTTGGGTGGCCTTCGAGGCGGCTGCCTCGCTGCCGGTACTTCATGAACTCCACCTCGTCGATGGCGCCGATCGCCTTCAGGATCGAGTAGTAGAGCGGTGACGCGTGACCCTTGGAGAAGATCAGGTGATCGTTGTGCGCATCCTTGGGCTTATCGACCCGGTAGCGCCAGTATTTGGCCACCAGGACGGCCATCAACTCGGCCGCCGATAGGGACGAGGTCGGATGGCCCGAGCCGGCCTCACTGGAAACGCGGATCGAGTCGACGCGGAACTGCTGGGCCAGGCCGCGCCAGGTCTGGCGGTCGTCGGAAACGTCAGTCATTCGTTCGGCCGCCTAGCCTAACGCGTCGAGTTCAGCGGAGCGTTGCGCAGGCATAACATTGACCGCCCGTGCGACATAACACCTCCGCAGTCCTGCAGACTGCTGCGCGCTGCACGCTCGGTCCCCGAAAGCCCGGGGGCCGAGTGCTTCGCTTGCGAACCACCTGCGCAGTCCTGCAGACTGCTGCGCGCTGCACGCTCGGTCCCCGGTAGCCCGGGCTCGAGTGCTTCGCTTGCGAACCACCTGCGCAGTCCTGCCGCCTGCTACGCGCTGCACGCTCGGTCCCCGGTAGCCCGGGCCCGAGTGCTTCTCTTGCGAACGCAGCCGAGACTGGCATGTCTGGGTGACCTGACGATGGACATCGTCGTGGGCGCCGAGCGCGCGGCCGTGTCCGGCACAGACGTCCCGGGCACGATCCGTTTCCGGGCTGGTGGATCCGCAGCCAACACTGCCCGATCCTTCGCTGCCCTGGGTGGCGATGCGTCGTTCATCGGCGCGCTCGGGAACGACGAGTTGGGCGGCCGACTGATCGCGACCCTGCGCGCGTACGGGGTCACCGTCCACGCGGTCCGGCGGCGCGGGCTGTCGGCTCGCCTGGTCGCCCTCGTTTCGAAGGACGGCCAGAGGTCGTTCATCACCGACCGCGGCGTCGCCGACGCCCTTCCCGTAGGCGCGGTCAAGGACTCCTGGCTCTCCGGCATCCATGCGCTACACGTGCCTGCTTACTCGCTGATCGGCGGCCTGCTTGCGAACGCGTCGCTCGACGCGATCGGAAGAGCGCGGGGCAAGGGCGCTCTTATTTCCGTCGATCTCGCCTCTGCCCGCCCTTTACTAAGCCGTGGCCGGCGTGCGGCGGCCGATCTGATCCGGAGCGCGGCGCCCGACGTCCTCTTTGGTAATGCCGCAGAGGCGGCGGCGCTGCTCGGGCCATCAACATTGGCGAAGCTGCTCGAGTTCGCGCCCGTGGCCGTCGTGAAGCAGGGATCGGGTGGCGGTCGCGTGCTTTGGGCGGGCGACCGAAAAGGCGAAGTCTTCGAGTCGGTGGTCGCCACGAAGCCGATCGCGGCGGTGGACACGACCGGCGCCGGTGATGCGTTCGACGCCGGCTTCCTGCACTCGTTGATTGCAAGCGGCTATCGTCCGGGCGCAGCGCGGAACGCAACGGTGCTCCGAAGAGCGGCGCTCGCCGGTCACCGGGCGGCAGCTCGAACCCTCACCGCGCCCAGAAAGGAGCTGCTCACGTGACGTCCCTGCCGGCGACCTCACTGCTGCTCGACATTGCCCCGCGGATCGCCGATGCCATCGCTGGCGGCCGGCCGGTCGTCGCCCTCGAATCCACGCTCATCACCCACGGCCTGGCGGCGCCGTTGAACCTCGACGCGGCGCACCGCGCGGAGGCAGCAGTTCTCGCCGGCGGCGCGGAACCCGCGACCATCGCCGTGCTGGAGGGCCGCGTGCGCGTCGGCCTGTCCGAATCGGAGCTCGAGGCGCTCGCCGCGCACGGGTCGCCGCTCAAAGCATCACGCGCGACGCTGGCTCAGGCACTGAACGAGGGCGGCTGGGCAGGCACGACCGTGTCGGCGACGATGATCGTGGCGCGACTGGCGGGCATCCGCGTCTTCGCCACCGGCGGGATCGGCGGCGTACACCGCAGCGGTGAGCGGACGCTCGATGTTTCGGCCGATCTCGACGAGCTCGCGCGCACGCCGGTTCTGGTCGTGTGCGCAGGCCCCAAGTCCGTGTTGGATGTGGACCTGACGCTCGAATATCTGGAGACGCGCGGCGTGCCGATCGTGGGCTGGGACACGCGTGAGCTCGCCGGTTTCTACTCCCGCGAGAGTGGCCGGACGGTCTCCGGCTCGGTTCGCGATGCCCACGACGCGGCACGCCTGGCCACCGTCCATTGGGGGCTGGGTCTAACGACGGGTCTCGTGGTGGCTGTGCCGGTGCCGTCCGATGCCTCGCTCCCGCGTGACGAGGCGGAGCGAGCGATCGCCCAGGCCATCTCCGATTCGGAGGAGGCCGCGATTCACGGGCCGGCAGCCACGCCATGGGTGCTGGCGCGCGTCGCTGAACTCACCGCTGGTCGATCGGTCGTTGCGAACCTGGCGCTGATCGAGAACAACGCCCGCGTCGCGGCCGAGATCGCTGCGGCCCTGACCAGCCTCGGCTAGGGGTTCCGGAGCGTCGAGGTGTCGACGACCTCGAAGTCGTCACCGGTGATCTGGTGCAGGTCGTGCAGGTCGTCATCGTCCCAGCCCGCGCTAGGCGCGCCGGTGACGAAGAGCGGCGACCCGTTGTCGGCGAGGATCATCCCGTACGTCTGAAGGGCGCGCAGGAGCACGCGAGACTGCGGGCCGAACCCGCTGGTGTCGACCGATGACTTCAGTCGGATCCGAAGGCCCATCGGAGGCAGGTCCGGATCGGTGTACCCGCTGGCGTAGTGCCGCGCCGGATAGATGTACGCGCGACGCGTGATATCCGTCGTGAATCGGAGGGCGTGGCGGATCTCGCCCGCGGCGACCTCGTCGTAGCGGACGAGACCGGGCAAGATCGGGAGCCCGGCCGCGTCGGCGCTCGTCCAGCCGTCTGGTCGGAGCGCATTCGAGCGCATGTTCCAGATCGCGCCCGACCCAGCGCGCCAACCCGTCGACGTCTTTCGCGCCGCGAACAACTCATATAGGTAGCACGTGTCACGGTCGACGATCAGGATGTGGCGATCGCTGCCGCCCTCGATCTTGGGCCGCTTCGGGATCGGATACGGCCCGCGGTCTGACTCATCGGGCCACGTGAATCGGACGAGCTTCTTCTTTGCGCTGGAGCCAACGACGTTGTATGGAATTCCGTAGTTGCCGCCGGCGATGGAGCTGAAATCAGGATGGAGGTAGGCATCGAGGCCGATGCTCTCCATGAGCCGGCGCGAGTCGTCTGTTGTGTCCAAGTCGGTCACCGGCCGGTTCCACACATTGGCGGCCGGGAAGACCGGGCAATTGGGCGCCTGGGGCAACGTGACCGCGGGCACGGCGGCAATTACCGGGGCGACCGCGAAGATTGAGACGAGCAGGACGCCGAGAAGGCGCGAGATCAATGAACGCGAGATCAATGAGTCGGGCACCAGTTGATCCTCCCCCTGTTCACCACCTCTGGCAATGCCATATGCGGCGAAACCACTGCGTACTTTCCGGTGGCGCACGTTATCAACGGTCAGTCCTCACTCCCACGGAACGCCGCGCCCTCGTCGCACGTCACAGGCAGGTGGACTAGAGTGACTGTCAGGAGGCCTCGCCGCTTGAACTCAGAAACGACCGATACCCAGCCATCGCGCACGCACGTTTCTTCGACGCGGTCGGGCGCCGCTGCGGCTTTTCTCAGCGCCATCTTCCCTGGCCTGGGCCAGGCGTATCTGGGCGATCGCCGGGCAGCGCTTAGATTCGCCACTCCGGTCATCGCGCTCCTGCTGGTGGCCGCGATGGTCGTCCTCGGCATCGTGTTCTCACCTAATGCCTTGGCAAGGGCGATCACGCTCGCTGTCGACCCGTTCATCTCGCTCGTCTTGTTGGTCGTACTACTCGTGATGGGCGCCTGGTGGATCGCTGCCGTCGTGCACGCTTGGCGCGGCGGGCCCCACAATGGAGTGGCGTCGGTAGTCGTTGTCGCAGTGCTCGTGTTCGCGGTTGGCATCGGCGAAGTCTGGGGAGCGACATCCTTGTGGCGCATCCACAACGGACAAGAGCGCATCTTCACCGGCAATCCGCTCGACGGCACACCCCCTCCCGCCACGCCGAGCCCCACGCCGCTGGCAGCGGGGGCGACGATCGACCCGGCCGCCACCCCGACGCCGCGACCGCCCGACTACGTCGACCCACGGGAACAGGAGACGAACGAGCCTGAGCCCACGATCGAGCCCGGGCCCACGCCTGAGTTCGACATCAGGCAGATCGATCCCCAGAGCGACGGTTTGTTGAACGTGCTGCTGGTGGGCCTCGACTGGCAGCCGGGCCGCACGAGCAAGCGGACGGACACGATCCTCGTCGTCAGCGCAAACAGCGACACGGGGGAGCTACTGATGTTCAGCTTTCCGCGTGACGTTGCGCGCTTCCCCCTCTTCAGCGGCGGAACCTACAACGGGAAGATCAACACCTTCGCCGGCTACGCAAACCGAAGCCCCGAGGTCTACCCGGAAGGCGGAATGCGTGCACTGGCGCTCGAGGTGGGCTATCTGCTAGGCATCCCGATCGATTACTACGCAAGCGTAAACATGCCTGGCTTCATGTCCGTGGTTGAGCTCGTGGGCGGCGTCACGGTCAATAACACACGCGATATCCGCGATGACACCCTGCAGTTCTACCTGGCGCCAGGCGAGCATCGCCTCAATGCAGCCGATGCTCTGCGCTACGTGCGCAGTCGACACGGTAGCGGCGGTGACTTCGGCCGCAATGACCGCCAGCAGCAGGTCCTCGCTGCGCTGCGCAGGGAGTTCCTGAAACCCCAGAACCTGGCCCGGCTTCCCGAGATCGTCGAGGCGATGTCGCAGCTGCTCAGCACCGACTTCCCACCCAGTCAGATCGACCAGCTGCTTCAACTTGCTGACGAGGTTGAGGACGAGCCGAGCGAGAGCTGGATCTTCAAATACCCTCAATGGGCGGATCACCTTCGGCGCACCGAGACAGGCGGCCGATCGGTGATCTTCCTGCGCATGGACAGGATCGCGGCGATGTCGATCGAGCGATTTGGGGAGAAGAGCCTATGGGACGGGCGGCCCGTTCCGCCGCCGCCCACGCGCTAGCGGAGAAGATCA
>Ga0183260_10001217_pt1 | contig 21750 bp, 22 predicted proteins | sample AntDrymUQ4972206_2_FD_129768 | JGI IMG/M metagenome (GOLD analysis project Ga0183260, IMG submission 129768) | Polar desert sand microbial communities from Dry Valleys, Antarctica - metaG UQ497 (22.06) (version 2) (version 2) | ecosystem: Environmental > Terrestrial > Soil > Desert | place...
AAGGTCGGCGCGAATGTCTTCTACCACGACATCAAGCGCGCTCACGTCTCCGGCCACGCCAGCCAGGAAGAGCTCAAGCTGATGCTCAACCTGACCCGGCCGAAGCACTTCATCCCCGTCCACGGCGAGTTCCGGATGCTCGTCCAGCACGGCCGTATTGCTGCTGAGCTGGGCGTCCAGCCCGAGAACATCTACATCATTGAGAACGGCCAGCCGATCGAGTTCGCCGAGGATGGCAGCTCACGGCGCGGGGCGCCCGTCGAGGCGGGCTACGTGTACGTCGATGGGCTATCGGTGGGCGAGGTTGGCGACGTGGTCCTGCGTGACCGCCGCGCGCTCGCCAATGACGGCATGTTCCTGGTCGTCGTGACCGTCGACAAGCAGACCGGCAACCTCATCGGCCGGCCGCAGATCGTCACTCACGGCTTCGTCACGGGCGCGGATGATCCCGTCATCGCGGCCGCAGCAGACCGCGTGGCCGCGGCGATTGCCAACCCGGGCGATCACACCAGCGAGCCCGGCCTCTTGAAGGCACAGATCAAGGACAGCCTCTCGCAGTACTTGTATGAGCGCACCAAGCGACGGCCGATGGTCTTCCCAGTCGTGGTGGAGATCTAGGTTCGCGTGGCCACCCGCACCAAACGCGCGTCGCCCAGCTCGCGCACGCGCAATCGGCGTCCGGCGCGGCGTCCGTTCCTGGAAGGACTGCGCGTGCCGCCGCACGTCGTTCGATCGCTCATTGGGCTGGCCCTGATCGTCATGGGCGCGGTGACCGTGATAGCGCTCATATTCCCCGACGCCGGCGTGTTCAACCGCTATGTCGAGAACCTTCTGCGTCCGGCAGTCGGCCAGGGCGCCTGGCTCCTGGGGGCACTGCTGATCGTCGCAGGGGTATTGGTGGATCGCCCATCGCCGCTTGGGTACGGCTCCAGCCTGGCGATCGTCGGCGGCGTGATCGTGTTCGCGGCTGCGCTCGGCCTGATCCACCTGATCTGGGGCAACGGCGTCGAGCCGAGAATGTTGAGCGCTGGGGGAGGGGTGCTCGGCAACGCCCTTTCGTCGACCCTGAGCGACCTACTCTCGTCGGTCGGCGCGTTTGTCGTGCTTCTCGGCCTCCTCGCAGGCGGCCTGATCCTGCTGCTCAACGTGACGCTGCGCAGCCTGCTCAGCCCGGTCACGGGGGGCGGCCGCATGCTCGCCAGCGCTCTGGCAACGCCTGCACGCGCCATCGCGGAGGGCGCGGCCGGAGCGGCGCGACGAAGCAGCGAACAGACACTCAAGCCGACGGGACCCGGCCTATCGACCAACGGCAAGGTGGCGGGCAGAGACGCACGGGCACCGGCCGATCGAAAGGTCGATAAGCCCTTCCGGCCTGATGCCGACGGCTCGCCCACCCCGGACCAGCAGGTCCTCCCGCTCAGCCAGACAGTGTGGAGCGGCGGGTCGACCAACACGCAGGGAGCCACCGCCGCAGGCTCGGCCAGCGCCACGGCCGTGGCTGTTGCCGACGAGGAGGCGGCGGCGGAGCCAGCTCGAATCTGGGAGATGCCCGGCCAGGAGCTGCTGCAGGCAGCGGAGCCCAAGATCGGTGGCGTGAAGCTGGATCACGGCCGCAACATCCGGATCATCGAAGAGAAGCTGTCCTCCTTCCAGATCCCGGCCAGCGTGACGGCTACGAACACAGGTCCGGTGGTGACCCAATACGAGGTCCGGCCGGACGCGCACGTGAAGCTGTCACGCATCGAGGCATTGGCTGACGACCTGGCCATGGCCCTGGCCGCGCGTTCCATCCGCATCGAGGCACCAATCCCCGGTCGCGACGTGGTCGGCATCGAGATCCCCAACCATTCCAGCGAGATAGTCGGTTTCCGGCCGCTGCTCGAAGACGTCGGCATGAGCGAAGGAGCCAGCAAGCTGACCTTTGCCCTCGGCCGTGACGTGTCGGGCAAGGGCTACGCGGTGGACCTCGCGCGGATGCCGCACCTGCTCATCGCCGGCGCCACCGGTTCGGGCAAAAGCGTCTGTGTCAACGCGCTCATCACGAGCCTGCTGATGCGTGCCTCGCCGACGGAGGTCCGCCTGATCCTGATCGACCTCAAGCGGGTGGAGCTGGCGGCATACCGCGACCTGCCTCACCTCGAGACCCCGGTCATAGTCGAAGCTCACGAGGCGCGCGCCGTGCTCGTGAACATGGTCCAGGAGATGGAGCGGCGCTACGAACAGCTGGCCGACGCCATGGAGCGCAACATCGCCTCATACAACGTCAGCCCACGGCGGCGGGGAGCGCCGATGCCGTACATGGTCGTGGTGATCGACGAGCTGGCCGACCTGATGCTGCGCGAGGGTCGCAAGGTCGAGGAGCCGGTGGTGAAGCTGGCCCAGAAGGCCCGTGCGGTGGGCATCCATCTGGTGCTGGCCACGCAGAGACCGAGCGTCAACGTGGTCACCGGCCTGATCAAGGCCAACGTGCCCTCGCGCATCGCCTTCGCGATGGCGTCCAACGTCGACTCCCGAACCGTGCTCGACGCAAATGGCGCGGAGGACCTGATCGGCCGCGGCGACATGCTCTACCAGCCGGCCGACCTGCCGCGCCCGATCCGCCTCCAGGGCGTCTTCGTCAGCGACGCCGAGGTGCATGCGGTCACCGAGTTCTGGAGGGCCCAGTCGGAGCCGACTTACAACCGCGACCTGCTTGCCGGCGCGGACAGCGACGAATCAGGCGATGGAGGCCAGTTCTCGTGGCTCGCAAAGTCGGGCGAGGATGAGCTCGCACCGCGCGCGGCGGAGCTCGTGATGCAGACCGGCAGAGCGAGCACGTCGATGCTCCAGACCAAGCTGAAGGTCGGCTTCAATCGCGCCACACGACTGATGGACGAGCTCGAAAAGCATGGCATCATCGGCCCGCTCGACAGCCGCAATCCGGGTGCGCCAAGAGTCGTTTACGGCCCCGACAACTGGCTGCGCGACTCATCCGACGCAGCTATGGACGACTAGTCGCCCTAACCGCCCGATAGAGACGATCGAACCTAGCGCGTAAACTGGCAGCCCGCGTCAGCGATCGCGCTCACGCTCGAATTCCAACGAGGACAGCTCCCCAGACATGAGCGCGCGCCAGCAGTTACGCATCGGGAATCGTCGCTTTGGCCGTGACCGCGCGCCCATCGATGCCACGGCGGCGCCCCCTGTAGGCGAGGCGCTCCAGCTTGCGCGCGAGCGCAAGGGCGTTGATCTTTTCAGAGCCGAACGCGACACGAAGATCCGGCTGCGTTACCTCTCGGCGCTCGAGGACGGCGCGTACGACGACCTGCCGTCGCCCGTCTACACGAAGGGTTTCCTGCGCAACTACGCGATCTACCTCGGGTTGGACCCCGAGGACCTGCTCGAGCGCTGGCGGGACGAGATGGAATCGATCCGTTCTGCCGATCGAGTCGCCGTCGTAGCTCCGCCGATGCCCATCGCAGCCCCTGGCCGGCGGATCACCGTGACGCCCGCGATGTTCGTAGCTGCACTCGTCCTGCTGGTGATCCTGGCGTTCGTGGGGTACCTGGGCATCCAACTGCTCCGCTATGCAGAGGTCACGCCGGTCGGCCTGACGAAACCGCCTAACGTGTTCAGCACGATCGACGCGGAGCTGACCCAGCTCGAAGGGACGAGTGGTGCCGGCGCGACCATCACCATCCGTGGCCCGGGCGACGAGCTCTATACAACCACCGCCAACGAGGAAGGCGACTGGTCGCGCGAAGTGCCCCTGGCCCGCGGCCGAAACGACTTCGCCATAACCGCCACCGATCCGGTCACGCAGCGCGAATCGACGCGCCTCCAGGTGACGATCAACCGGCCGTTGCCCGTGGCCTCGCCCGGGGTCTCGCCGTCAGCGGCGCCGCCGATCACGCTGACCATGTCGCTGTCGAGCCCGCTTGACGGCGCCGTGAGCACGGACGGGAATGTCGTCGTGAGCGGCATCACGACGGGCAGCCGGGTCACGATCGCGAGCCAGTTCGTCCCGCTTGTCACACCGCGCCCGACCACTTCGCCTGGTGTCGATCCTTCGGCCAGCCCATCGCCGACCCCGAGTCCCGCAGCCAGCGAAGTGCCGCTCTCCTCGCCAACGCCGGTTCCGTCGGAAGCGCCGATCGGCCCGGCCCGCGACCTAACCATTCCGGATTCGGGCGCCTTCTCCGAGACGATCCCGTTCACCATCGGCCGCTGGGAGCTGACGATCACGACCTCCGGGATCGGCGTCTCACCGATCACCGAGACTCGGACGATCACAGTCTCTCCGCCCGTCGTCAGCGGCGTTCAGGTGATCATCAACGTCAGCGGCCGTGATTCGTGGGTGCGCGCGACGGCCGACGGCGCCCGCATTCCAGGACTGGGCACGCTCAGTGATGGTGAGACGCGGACGCTGACCGCGGCCAATGAGATCTGCCTCAGGACGGGCAACGCCGGTGCACTGGAATTGAACCTGAACGGGCTTGATGTCGGCTTCCTAGGGCGGGTCGGAGAGGTTGGCAGCTGGATCTTCCGTCCGGGACTGCCGCCGGAACCCACCGAAAACGCCTGCTGACGCCTTGAACGGCGAGGAACCTGCCGATCGCCAGCCGGATGAGCTGGCGGACCTGGCTGCACTCGCAGCACGCATACAGTCGACCATGATCGAGCGTGCCCTCACGCTGGCCACGGCGGAGTCGTGCACGGGCGGCCTGGTCGGGCATCTGCTGACCGAGACGGCTGGCTCCAGCGGCTTCTACGTCGGCGGGCTGATCAGCTACAGCGACGAGCTCAAGAGGGAGCACCTGGGCGTGGATGCCGGGACTATTGAGCAACATGGGGCAGTTTCCGCGCAAACGTGCCTGGCGATGGCCGAGGGCGCGCTCTCTCGCTACGGGGCCGCCATCGGCCTGGCCATAACCGGCATCGCTGGGCCTGACGGTGGCACTGCGCAGAAGCCCGTCGGATTGACGTACGTCGGCGTGGCAGATGTCGATGGCCATGACGTGCGCCGGAACGTGTGGCAGGGAGGCCGGCACGCAAACAAAATCGCGAGTGCCGAGGCTGCGCTGCGGCTGCTTCTGGAGCGACTCGGGGTGAGCGCGGAGAGTTGAGCCGAAGCGCGGCGGACATCGGGAGCGGCCTGGCCAGTGCGCGTGTCGCGCGACCCATCCCTCCAGGTCAGCGAATTCACGTTGTCGGAGCCGCGGGAGCTGGTGCATCGGCGGCGGCATTGCTCGCCCACCACGCCGGTGCCGTGGTGACCGGCTGCGATCCGGGGGCTCCCTCGCCCTACACCGCGGCACTCGCCGCAGTCGGGATAGAGGTGGCCAGCGAGCACTCCGTGGAGCACATCGCCGCGATAGACGGACGGCCCGATCGTCTGGCTGTGACCAAGGCGCTCACCGCGGTCAACCCCGATCACCCCGAGCTGGTCGCCGCGCGCGACGCCGGCATCCCCATCGAGGCGTGGCAGCAGCTCGTCGCCGATGCCGCGGCCACATCAGGTCAGCGGCTCGTCGCCGTGGCTGGGACGCACGGCAAATCCACCACCACAGGGTGGCTGGTCGACCTGCTGGTCAGGGCGGATCGCGATCCATCGGCGTTTGTCGGGGCCCTGCTCGACGCCTCGCTGACCGGCAGCGGTCCGGCAACGGCGCGTTGGGGGAGGGGCGACAGCTTCATCGTCGAGGCCGATGAGTACGCGGGCAACTTTGACCCGTACCAGCCATCGGTGGCACTGCTGCTCAACGCTGAGTGGGACCACCCCGACGTTTTCGCCGACGAGAACGCCGTCCTCGATGTCTTCGAGGCGTGGCTGCGCCGGGCGCCGGGCGCCACGCTCGTGGCTAACGTGGGCGACGCAGGAGTAGATCGCATCGTGTCGCGCCTGGATGGATGGCCCGGACGGGTGTTGACGCTGTCCCTCACCGGTCCGGCTGACGTTGCCGCGCAGCTCGAGACAGTGGCTGGACGCAGCAAGCTGACGGTTGTAAACGCGGACGGGACAACGATCGTCTATGACGTCGAGGTGCCCGGCCCGGCGAACGCGGCAAACGCACTGGCTGTCATCGGTGCAGCACGAGCTCTTGAAGTCGACGACGAGCACCTCCGTGCCAGCCTTGCTCATTACGCCGGCGTGGGGCGCCGGATGGAGGTCAAGGGAGACGTCGGCGGCGTCGTGGTGATTGATGACTACGGCCATCACCCGACGGCAATTGCGCGAACGCTCGAAGCGGTGCGGTTGCGGTATCCGGGACGCCGAGTGTGGGCCGTCTACGAGCCGCTCACGTTCCACCGGACGGCGCTGATGCTGGGCCAGTTCGCCGAGGTACTCGCCACCGCCGACGAGGTGGCCATAGCCGACATCTGGGCCGGGCGGGATCCCGACACGACGCTCACGAGCGCGGGCGAGCTGGCGCGGGCCGTTCACTCCGCGGGCGGCCCGGCTGCTTCGGCGCCCGGGTCGGTCGAGGCAACTGCCGACTACCTCGCGAATCACGTTCGACGTGGTGATGTCGTGCTCGTGATGGGGGGCGGCCGTTCGTACGTGATCGCCGAGCGCCTTGTCGATCTACTGCGCGGTTTACACGGGGTGCACGAGCGTGACGCGAACGTCCCTGCGTAAGTCAGATTCGGGTGGGTTTCGCTCCATCTGGTCCACCACGAGCAAAGGGCGGCCGGCAAACGACGACTTTCGGACCCAAGCGGGCGAAAACTCGTCACCCTCGTGCGTGGGGTGTAACCGGTGCATGTCGCGGCTCGCTCTAGACTTTGACCTTCATGGCCACGCTCTCACACGGTGACGCCCAGGACCTCCTTGCCACGTTCAAGGGCGCCTGGGAACGGCGTGCGCCCGATGAGATCGTTGACCTCTTCGACGCGGATGCCGAGTACCGGCCGGACCCGTTTGCGGACCCACTCCTCGGCGTGAACGCCATTCGCGCGTTGTGGAATGACCTGGCGGCGACCCAGTCACACGTGGAGTTTGACGCCGAGAGGATCTGGGTCAGCGGCTCGACAGTGCTCGCCAGCTGGCACGCGGCATACACGAGGCGAGCTACCGCGGAGCGGGTGCGGGTGCGCGGCTTCCTGACCATCGAGCTCAACGAATCAGAGCCCAGACGCGTGCTACGAATGAAGCAGTGGCCGCTGGAGCGAGTCGTGGGTACCGACTCGACGCTGGCCGCCGAGGAGGATCAAGTAGATGGCCGGTGACGCTTCCTTCGACGTTGTCAGCGAATTCGACCAGCAGGAGCTGGTGAACGCGCTCGATCAGGCGCGGCGCGAGATCGGCACGCGATACGACTTCAAGGGCGCCAGGGCCGAGCTGGAGCTGGCGAAGGAGGAGATCATCCTGCGCGCCGACAGCGAATCGCGTGCTCGAGCGATGCGCGACCTGGTCGAGTCCAAGGCGATCCGGCGCGGGCTGTCGCTGAAGATCTTCGACTGGGGCGAGGTAGAGGAGGCAGGTGGCAATACCGTTCGCCAGAAGATCGGGCTTCGTCGTGGCCTCCCCGAAGACCTCGCCAAGAAGATCAGCAAGCTACTACGCGACGAGTTTCCGAAGGCCAAGTCACAGATTCAGGGGGACGCGGTGCGGGTCAGCAGCAAGAGCAAGGACGAGCTCCAGAAGGTGATCACCCGACTGAGGGAGGAATCGGAGAGTTATCCGGTCCCGCTGCAGTTCCAGAACTACCGGTAGCGTCCCTTGATCAGGAACGACCGCGCTGTTCGAGTGGTGATGGCCATAGTTGCCGTGGTCGTGATTCTCGGCCTCATCTTCAGCTCCGTCCGGTTCGCCTTCTAGTGGCGCGTCTGGGGCAGACGGTCGGGCAGATGATTGCCAAGGCGCTCGCGGGCGCCGGCGTGGAGTGGGCCTTCACGGTCCCAGGTGAAAGCTTTCTCGGTGTGCTCGACGCGCTGCCCGGTGCGGGCATCAAGGTGGTGGCGACTCGTCACGAAGGCGGTGCCTCGTTCATGGCCGAGGCAGTCGCCCAGCTCACCCGCCGGCCTGCCGTCGTCCTCGGCACCCGAGCGGTTGGCGCGGGCAATATGTCGATCGGCATCCACACCGCGCGCCAGAACTCAACACCTATCGTGGCGCTTGTCGGCCAGGTCAAACGTGAGTTCCTGGGCCGTGAGGCGTTCCAGGAGGTCGACCAGGTCGAGTCCTTCGGTCGGCTGGCGAAATGGGCGGCCCAGATCGACGATCCAGCGATGGCCCGCGCCACCGTCAATGAAGGGCTGCGCGTGATGGCGTCTGGGCGCAAGGGTCCAATCCTGTTTTCGCTGCCCGAAGACGTGCTGGACATGCCGGCGGCGCGCGACAGGATGGTGACCGATTCAGCTCCGGGGCCGCGGTCAGCCCCCGACCCGGAGACTGTGAGCGAGATTGTCGATCACTTGCGACGGGCGCGGCGCCCAGCCATTCTGGCCGGCTACGGCGTCATTGCCGCAGACGCTGTGGGTCTGCTGGCGGACTTGAGCAAGCGACTGGCCGTCCCCGTTTTCAACGCCTGGAGACGGCCGACAGCCTTCCCGAACGACCACCCGAACTACCTGGGCATGACCGGCTACGGAGCGCCTAACAGCGTCCTCAAGCGACTTACTGCGGCTGACTTCCTGCTCGTTATCGGCTGCCGACTGAACGAGGTCGCAACGTTCGACTACAAGGTCCCCGGCCGACGGACCAGGTGGGCGCACGTGGATCTTGAGCCGCGCTACGCTCACGCTGGGCTCAACGCGCCGGATGTGCCGGTGGCCGCCGATGCCGCTGACTTCCTGCGCGCCGCGCTGGAGACGGCCAGCGGTCAGATCTCTATCTCAAAGGAGCGCCGGTCTGCGCTCGCCGACGAGAGGGCCGCGTACTTGGTCGCGACCACGTTCGACGGATCGGAGGAGTGGCGCGGCCCCGGCATTCACCCGGGGCGAGCAATTGCGACGCTGGAGCGAGTCCTGCCCGGCGATGCGCTGCTGACCACGGACGCGGGCAATTTCGGTAACTGGCACGCACGAGGGTTCCATTTCGGCCCTGAGCATGGGTTCCTCGGGCCTACGTCCGGGGCCATGGGTTACGGGCTGCCAGCGGCGATCGGCGCGAGCCTGGCCCAGCCGGAGCGGACGGTCGTTGCGATGTGCGGCGATGGCGGTTTCGCGATGACCATGAACGAGCTCGAGACCGCTGTCCGCGAAGGCGCCAAGCCAGTCGTGCTGGTGTTCGACAACAAGCGCTACGGGACCATCGCCATGCACCAGCGGAACGAAGGCCGCGCCCTTGTGGCCACTGATCTCGGGCCGATCGACTTCGCCGCCGTCGCGCGGGCATGTGGCGCACAGGGTGGTCGGGTCACGCGCGACGCCGAGTTCGAGCCCGCCCTGCGCGACGCCCTGGCTGCGGGCCGGCCCGCGGTCATCCAGCTCGACATGGATCCTCGCTGGATCTCTCCCGACAGGTTCGACGGCTAAGGGCGACGGCGCTCCATCGCGAATGCGCCGTACGCACGCCCCGAATCGACGTCGGGTCCCGAGCTCAACAGGCTAAAACCGATTCGGTCGTAAAAGCGCATCGCGGATTCATTTTCGGCCAGCACCCAGAGGATTACGCGCTCGGCCCCCCACCCTGAGCCCCACTCCTGGATGGCATCGACGAGTGAAGCGCCAATGCCGAGCCGGCGCGCCTCGGGCGCGACCCACATCGAGAAGAGCAGACAGTCGGCCGGTGGCCTACGTCTGGCCTGGACCACACCGACGGTCGCGCCGGCGTCATCACGGGCGAAGAGGAAGGTACGGCGGTCGCCCGCGGCCGACGCGCGCGCGGCAGTGACCCACTCGTCGCCGGTGCTCGCGACCGCCTCGTCGTAGCGCTGCCCAAAGGCGCCGGGCGAGTCGAGCAGGCTGCGCAACCGGATGTCACGCAGCAATTCCCATTCATCAGCGCGAATGCGCTGCACTGAAACGGCCAAGCCCACCTCCCGCGCCGCGCAGCCTAGACGACGGCCCACAAATTGGTGCCACCGGGCCCGTAATATCCGCTCAGAGGGGAGGCACCACTGACAACTGAAGCGGTGAACACACCCGTAATCGCCGTCGGCGAGCCCACGCGAGGCGTCGTGGACCGCGTCCTGGCCTTCATCGATGGACTTCCGGGCCCGGCAGCAGCGTGGTGGGCCGGCGTCGGCTTGATCCTCGCTGTGCTGGGCCACGCGACGGTGTGGGCAAGCACCGAGCGGCCGCCTGGAGTAGTCATTTACAACAATGTCGTGGTGCCCGCGCTGATTTTCGCCTGGTTCGCTTGGCTGGCGCATACGCTCAACAAGGTCGCCGCGGCGAGTTTCAACGAGTTTCGACCGGCCCTGGGCGAGCCAGAGGCAGAGGACACGTACCGGCGGCAGCTCACCTCCATCAATGATCGGCATGCCGTCTTAGCCGCCGTCGCGGCGGTCGTGATCGGGAGCGTCGCCTATTACGTCGGCGTCCGGCCCTTGCGCGAGACCACACCGGCCGATCTCGAGCGGGTTTCGGAACCCCTCTGGGGGCTCGCCACCATGGCGCTGGGGATCGTCGTGCTGCACACCATCACGCAGCTACGACTTGTCAGCCGGCTAAGCGGCGCGGCACGGAACGTCGACATTTTCAAGCCGGGGCCGATCAACGCATTCGCGCGACTGACGGCGGTAAGCGCAATGGGCCTCATCGCGTTCGTGGTCACGTTCATGGTCTACAGCCCGACGCAGCCGATCGCGTACGTTATCCAGGAGTGCGCGCTGCTGGTCGTCGCCGCGGCGTCATTCGTCCTGCCACTGCGAGTGATGCATAACCGCCTCGTCGCAGAAAAGATGCGCCTCCTGTCGGACTCGCAGGATCGCCTCAAGCTTGTCCTCGGCCGCATCCATCAAGCTGTCGACGCCGACGACCTTTCCCGCGCCGAGCAGCTCCGTCAGACGCTGACGGCTGTCCTGTCGGAGCGTGATGTCCTCACCAGGCTGCACACGTGGCCGTGGAGCGCGGGCACGTTCCGCGGCTTCGCATCCGCCCTGATCCTGCCCATTGCCCTGATCCTGTTCACCCAGGTGATCGACCGGGTGATCTGAGCTCAGCGCGGCGTCAAGCGCTGCCAGCTGCCGAGTTCGGGGACCTGGTTGGGATCGAAGTTCTGCTGGTCGGAGACGATGTACTCGCCTTGCTGGTTGACCCAGTAAGTGTTCCAGTCGGACGGCTCTGGACGATCGTGTCGTTGTAGGGATTTACGAGGTTCTGAATCCTGGCCAACGTTTCGCCCCGCAGGGTGGCGATGCGATCCTGTGATGCCTGTCGCTCCGCTACCACCTGTTGCTGGAGGGCCTGGGACTCGGCGCGGTGCTGGGCGAGGAGGTCGCCGAGCGCCTTCGTGTCGGCCAGCTGTTGCTGGATGCCCTGGGTGAACAGCTGCCGGACGATCTGATACGTGGCCTCCCATTGGGGTGTAGTTGCACGACTGGAAACCACCGTCGAGACGACGCCCTGGCTCTGGTCGAGCACGCCGGCGGGCGCACGAACCGAGTAGGCGAAAGCGGTCTGCCAGAGGATGGGCGGCGGCGGCAACCCCGACACGAGCCAGGCGAAGGAAACATCCTCCTCCCACAGCTGACCGTCCTGGTTGAACTGGTACCGGATGCGGAAGGCGGAGCTGGTAGCCGGCCCGCCGTACTGGCGCACGAACTCATCTGCAACGGCAGGAACCTGGTCAACCCGGACGATCGTGGCGCCACGCAGGTGGGACAGCATGCCCGGCATCCAGAAGTCGGACACGAACTGGAGAGGGTCGGTTGGCGGCGGCACGTAGGCCTGGCCCTGATAGTTGCCGCCGATCGGTGGAGGCGGCAGACCGGGGAGCGGATCGAACCAGATGAAGTCCTGGGTGGGCAGCCATTCGATCGTCAGTCCACTGTTCGGATCGGTGATGCGAGTCTGGAGAAACGTAAGCCGGTGCCACTCGTGCCACCACTGGACGCTGCCCTCGCCCAGCCAGCCATCGGGCGCGAGCCAGGTCATCGCGGTCACGTTGTCAGCCATCGGGTCGGTCGCGAACCATGGCTCGAACTTGATGGCGTTGCCCGCCTGTGGCGGCGGCAGGGGTCCGTTGCCTTGCCCGGGCTGGACGATCTGCCCCGCATCTGGCGTGCGCAGCGCAGGCTGCAGCTGCCAGTTGAAAGAGCTGGTGCTCGATGACGGTCCGCAGGCGGAAACCAGGAGCACGCCGCTGACCACCAAAGTGAGGAGGAGCGCAGTCTAACGGCGCGTCCGGGCGGCGATGCGCTCGAGCGCGCCTTCCCACCCGGCATCGATCGGCACGCCGGGCTCGTCGAGGTCAACGAGGAGTGGCGCGTGATCGGACGGTATCGGGAGGCCCTTGCGTGCCTCCCTGTCGATCTCCGCGCAGAGGGCTCGTTCCGCGAGCGGCGGAGATAGCAGGAGATGATCGATGCGCATGCCCATATTCTTGTGGAAGTGCCCCTGCCGGTAATCCCACCACGTGAACCGGCCCGGTTCTGAGCGCTTCAACCGGTATGCGTCAACCAGTCCCCGCGTCAGCAGGTCGGCGAACGCCTCCCGCTCAGGCGCCGACACGTGGGTGCCGCCGTGCGCCGCGGCTTCGTCCCAGACGTCATCAGGCGTGGGCGCCACGTTCATGTCGCCTCCGACGACAAGCTCCGACTCGCTCGTCAGCGTCTGCGCCAGCCAGACGCTGAGCCGGTCAAACCAGGCGAGCTTGCCGGTGTAGAAGGGAGAGCCGACCACGCGTCCATTTGGAGCGTAGAGGGAGACGACGCGCATGCCGTCGATCCTGGCGCTGACCATGCGTGCCTCATCGAATGGGTTGAAGTCCTCTTCGGCGAAGTTCGTGCCGACGCCTGCGCCACTGTCCCGGACGGGGCCGTCTCCGAAGTTGGTGACGATCGAGCCTGGCTCGATGGGCAGCTTCGAAGCGATGGCCACGCCGTTCCAGCGGCCTTCCCCGTGATGGACCAGCTCATAGCCGCGCATCCGGAAGGGGAGGATCGGCGCGTCATCGTCCGACAGCTTCGTCTCCTGCATCAGAAGGATGTCCGGCTGGGCGCGGTCGAGCCACTCGAGCACACGGTCCATGCGCGCTTTGAGCGAGTTGACGTTCCAGGTCGCGATGCGCATCCCCGGCAAGATAGCCGAACTTCAGCGAACGACGAGCGTTCCCGCCATCCCCTCATGGATGGTGCACACGAACTCGTAATGGCCGACTTCAGGTGTGGGGAACTCGAGCCGCTCCCACCCGCCTGGGCGGATGATCTCGCGGGTGCGCACGGTGCCGTGCCGGCTGATGGGCAGGTCGTAGCCGATCAGCCGCCAGCCCGGTCTCAGGCGCTCGATGGCATCAGGCGCAGCGCTCTGCATGAGGCCGCGTAGCACGGCCACCTGCCGCACGATCGGCGGCGGGTAGAAGCCCAGGAAGGCGTCGATCTCATCGGTCACGCTCAGGACCTATCGCGCGGGGATGCGCAAAGCGGCTATGCGTCCTCGTATGCCTCGCGCAGCCACCCAACCAGCTCGTCATCAAGCCCGGATTGGTCACGGATCCTGACCTTGTGCGTGCCCATGCCAGTGGTTGGCTTGAGGCGTGGGTTGGTCTGGGCGCCGGGCAGCACGAGGCACACCTCGAGCTCTCCTGCCGCGGGGCCGACAAGTGCGAACTGCTTGTGTCGTCGCAGGCTCACATAGGCCTTCTTGGGTGCCAGCTCGATATCGGACCCGAATGCGTTCACCTTGGCAAGGACGGCCTGGTAGAACGGTTTCAGCGCGGCGTTCTTACCGGAATACTGCGAGTCGACCAGGTCCGCGTCGCTCTGGCGGCCACCTGCCGCTGCCTCTCGTGCCTTTAACGCCAGGGTATTGGCGTTGCCGTGAGTGAGGCCGTGCTCGTCCTTCAACATCGAGACGATCTGGCCATGCTTCTCGAGGCCGGAGGCCCGGATGAGCTCCAGCCACCCGGCAAGAGTGCGTCCGGTGGCCTTCTCGATGTTGGCTATCTGGTTCGCGATCTGCTCTTCGACGGTGCTCATCGGTGGAGTATGTGGCTATAGTCGGCCGGCGTCTTGCTGGGAGGTCCATGGCAGTCACGTATCGACTTAACGGCGCTACGACTACGGAGCGCGAGCACACAGTCCCCCTTGATCACACCGTGCCAGATCGCGGGACGATCACGGTGTTCACGCGCGAGATTGCCGCCGTGGACGGCGACGACCGCCCATATCTGCTCTTCCTCCAGGGCGGCCCCGGACACGAAGCCACACGGCCCACCAGCCCTCCGAGTGGCTGGATGAAGCGGGCGCTGCAGGATTACCGGGTCATGCTGATCGACCAGCGGGGGGTGGGCAGATCGACGCCCGTCGGCCCACGCATCCCGGGCGAGACGCCGGAAGCCCAGGCCGAGTACCTGACTCATTTCCGAGCGGACTCGATCGTCCGCGACGCCGAGCTCATCAGGCAGGAGCTGGGCGTCCAGCGCTGGAGCATCCTCGGTCAGAGCTTCGGCGGGTTCTGCTCGATGACCTACCTGTCAATCGCGCCGCAGGGACTGCGCGAGGCGCTGATCACCGGCGGCCTGTCGCCGATCGGGCGGCCAGTCGACGACGTCTACCGCGCGACCTGGGCGCGGACGCTGCTCAAGAACCGCGAGTACTTCGAACGCTACCCCGAAGACCGGTCGCGCGCACGGGAAATCTTCGGCCGCCTTGACGCGGAGGACATGCGACTGCCGAGCGGCGATCGACTGACATCCAGGCGCTTCCGACAGATGGGCGGCTGGCTGGGCGACAGCGCGGGGTTCGAGAAGCTGCACCATCTGCTGGAGCTGCCGCTGGGCTCGTCCGCGTTCCTGCATGACGCGGAGACCGGCGCCATGACCTTCACCCGCAACCCGATCTACGCCACCCTGCACGAGTCTTCCTACGCCGATGGTGTGGCGACGAGATGGTCGGCGGCACGTCTGATGCCAGGCGAGATCGACGCGGAAGGGCTCTTTAGCGCGGAGCACGTATTCCCGTGGATGTTCGAGGACTACGGCTGGTTACGGCCGCAGCGCGAAGCGGCCGAGATCCTCGCCGAGCACGACTGGCCGCGCCTGTACGACACGGAGGTGCTGCGCCAGAACGTGGTCCCGGTGGCGGCCACGATCTACGTCAACGACCTGTACGTGGAGCGAGCCTTCGCCGAGGAGACGGCTGCAACCATTCGCGGGCTCAAGCCGTGGATCACGGATGAGTTCGAGCACAACGGCCTGCGCGCTGACGGTGACCGGGTACTGGGCAGGCTGATCGACCTGGTCCGCGGCCGCGCCTAGCGGCCGGCGTGAAACTCAGCCAGGCGGATCTCGACGATGCGCCTGATCAGATCGGCCGGTAGTGACTTGTCGGCGTCGAATCGAAGCGTTCCTTTGCCGCTGAGATAGGGCTTCAGCTCGTCGCCGAGCTCTTCGGCCATACCGTCGGTCCACGGGAAGAGGCTGAAGTGGCGCTTGAACGCGTCGTACGACATGAAGAAGCGATCGTCGATCTTGAGCGCGGGCATCCTGTAGGCCATCGCTTCAGCCGCCTCGGGGGCGGTGGACGTCAGGAAAGCGCGAAGCCGTGCCATGGCCGCACGTTGCTTGTCAGGAAGGGCGGCGATGTAAGCGTCGACGTCGTGTTGCCCGCTCATTGGGGAAGCCTATACATCAGCTAGTGGGATGCGTGCGCGACCTCACCACACGTCGCCCGGCCGCCATTCGCAGCTGATCGGCGCGGCAAGGTCGAGCGTGGGGGAGGCGGGAGTTGTGAGCACGAGGATGTAGCCGTCCTCGTCGGGCGTGCGCCGGAGGCCGTTGATCGTTCGAACAAATGATGGTCCGCTCCAGACCTGCCAGCCGAGGCGCTTGTAAAAGCCCTGACTGCCGGTGCCCAATGCGCCGAGATCAAAGCACTGCGCAAGGTAGGAATTGACGCCGCTCATCACGGCCGTCCCGTGCCCACGTCGCTGGTGGTCGGCGGCCGTCGCGACGGCTTCCACGTAGCCGGTTCGCAGCGGCGTGCGGCCGACATGGAGTTCCCGCTCGACGACCGACGCGTGACTGACGATCTTGCCGTCGACGTCGAGCACGAAATGCGTACCTCCGATCGAGTGCTGCCAATCATCCTCGGTGAAGGCGCCGTCTTCGTCATCGACGAAGGCTGACCAAAGCAGCTCGCGAATCGCCGTGACCTCGCTGGCCGTCAACTCATCGGTCAACAGTTGCCTTAGTGAAATGGTGCCCATCTACCGCGCCGCCAGCATCTCGACGGCATTGTCGGTGACGGACGTTGACGAAAGTGTTGCGCCGAAGCAGTACTTTCGTCCTAAATGAGCCGCCAAATGGTTGCGCCGCGGAATTTGTTCCGGGACACTCAATTGGACATCGCCCCAGTGCGATGGAGGAGGGGGCCCGTTGTTCGCGTATCGCCGACCAGCCACGCATTCGTTGCTTATCGCTGTTGCCGGCGTTTGCGAAGCTGGACATCTCGCTCGTGCGTGGCATCGACAATGATCCGCGTCGCCAGGGGATGGCCGCCGGGCTTGCCTTCTTCGCGACCAAGACAGGGTGCTCGCTCATCGCAGAGGGCGTCGAGAGACGCCAGGAGGCCGACGCGCTGCTCTACCTGGGCGTCGAGTTTGCCCAGGGCTACCTTTTCGGTCATCCCGAGCCGATCGCAGGCATGCCCTCCAACTAACCGGGCGCACTCTCAGGGCCGTCACGCCGACCCGCCGCGCAATCTCGAACAGGATCGCGATCGCCACGAGCGTGGCCAGGATCGCGGTCAGGATCTCCGGGTTATGGGCTGTCGCTCGCGTCGAAGATCTGGTCGTGCGCCGTGGAAACCTGGTGGCGATGCGTCGCGCGCCGATCGTCCTCGAGCCCGCCAACGATGTAGGGACAGAGGGTGACGACCCGCCGACCACGAAAGCAGCTCGTCCAAGCCGCTTCGAACGGCAACACGTCCGCGACCTCGTCCTCCGTGGGGCCGATCGGGAACCGCGCAAACCACATCGCGTCGAAACCCGAGGCAAGCTTGTTCTCGAGCAGGTCCGCCCATGGTTTCACCCACTCGTCTGGCGATACGGAGAGGTCGAGCTCGATCATGGCGAGTCGCCCAGCAGCCTCGAGCCCGGCGACGTCGAGACCAGCTTCCGTCATCCTCCGGCGGTCGGCATCCGTCTGCCCGGGTAACGAGCCGTGAGCCAGCCAGCCGTTTCGTGACGCGCCGAGGCTATAAAAGGACGCGAGCACTGGCGGCAGTGCCTCGACAGAGCGCAGCAGGACCGCCGTGTGCTCGCAGTCACCCCGTTCCAATGCGGGCTCAATGGCGGCAGCCAGAGTGGTGGCGCTCACGGTCTACGGTCTTCAAGCGGGAGGCGAAGGTCGACTGAAGTCCCGATGCCCGGACTTCCCCGGACCAAAAGCGTGCCTCCGACGCTCTCGGCGCGCGCGCGCATGATGGTGATCCCGAAGTGGCCGTCACCCGGGGCGGACAGGGTGTGTGGATCGAAACCGGCGCCCTCGTCAATCACGCGCAGGCGCAGCTCCCCGTTCTCCACAGACACCACGATTGACGCGCTCCCAACACCCGAGTGCCGCTCTGCATTGGCGAGCGACTCGTTCAGCACACGTAAGAGTACCGCGATGATCGTTGCATCTGCGGCCGTAATCGGAACTGGCGCATCTAGGCGCACTCGCAGGCCGCGCCGCCGGAAGCGCTCGATGGTGGCCTCGATCGCGGCACCCAGCCCAGGCTCGGGGATGTTAGCTGCGAGATCCACCAATACTGCCCGTACTACCTTGTGCGCGGCTCGCACCGCCTCCCCGAGCCGCTTCGTGCTGGCGCGCGCCGCGTCGGGGGAGGGGTTGCTGTCCAGGAAGGCAATCTCGCGAACTGCCAGGGCCAGGTCCTGGGCGAGCCCGTCGTGCAGCTCGGCCACGAGCTCCATCCGCTCACGCTGAAGCTCTGTGCGTTGAACTTCCAGTCGGAGGGCGGTGGTCGCGACTCCCGCGCTGAGCACGTCGGCGATCGAGCCCAGAGTCGCCCTGGCCAGCGGCCCGAGTGAGATCGGGGCAGCCGACGATCCGAAAACGGCGCCGACGATACGGTCCTGCACCAGAAGTGGCAACGCAACCCAGGAGTGTGCGGACGGGCGAAATGGGTTCTCGAGGATCAGCGCGTCTCGCTCCTGCAGGACAAGCGGTCCTGCGCTCGTCTCGAGAAAGCGCCAAGCCTCGGGCGTCAGGGGCAGGAACTCCGCCACGCGGCCATCTTCGCCGTCTTCGGGCCACACTTGAAAGAGGGCGAGGACCGTTGAGCCGTTCGGATCGGGCGTGTACATCGCGACGACGTCGAGCCCGAGGGCCTCGGATATCTCGCCGAGGGCGTCGCCACCAAGCTCGTGCAAGCCACCCATGCCGACCAGCGCACGCGCCACCCTGGCCACGGCCGTAACCGCGTGCGAATGCTCATCGACGATCCGCGGCCGCTCCACCGCAGCCCAGCCTACACTCCGGATCGAAGGTGGAAGGAGACAGTCGTACAACGACGTGAACCGATCCGTGTGCTCGTAGCCGACGATCACCGGCTGATGCGCGAAGGTACCGCTGCCCTGCTTGAAGCGCACGAACAGATCGAGGTCGTGGCGCTCGCGGGGAATGGCCGCGAGGCCATCGAGCTGGCAATCACTACCCGCCCAGACGTAGTGCTGCTTGACCTGAACATGCCCGAGATCGGCGGCATCGATGCCTGTGCGGTCCTGCGCAACCGGGTCCCTGAGGCGCACGTACTGGTTCTTACCGTCTCGGAGCAGGAGGAGGATCTGTATGCCGCGCTAAGAGTGGGTGCCGCGGGCTACCTGCTGAAGGACATGCCACCGAGCGAGCTGATAGCCGCGGTGCTCGAGACCGGTCGAGGCGAGCCTACGATCGCGCCGCGAATGGCGGCGCGAATGCTGACCGATCTGGTCCTCGCCGACGAGAGGTCCGGGCCCGATGGACGCCGCACGACGCTCAGCAAACGTGAGAGCGAGGTCCTCGGTCTTCTTTCACGCGGCGCTACAAATCGCGAGATCGCCGCGGAGCTGGGCATCAGCCAGCCGACCGTCAAGACCCACGTTCGACACGTCCTCGAGAAGCTACATCTGCGCAACCGAGCCGAAGCCGCGGCTTATGCGGCGCGGAACTCCCACGCGTACCAGTCGTAACGTCTCTGTCGTCGGCATCTCATCCTTCTGGTCGATGCCGGTCGTTGGCCCGGCGCCTAACGTCAGGGTTGATGACGACTCTTCAGGTCGATGGGGCCACCGCCGACGCCGCCGCGCTCCAGCTCATCGCAGCCGGAGACACTGAGGGCGTAGCGGGACTCTACGATCGGCATTCGGCCATGGTGTTCGGGCTCGCCCTGCGCGTGACCAACGATCACGGTCTTGCCGAAGACGTCGTACAGGAGACTTTTGTCAGCGTCTGGCAATCCGCTTCCAGCTTTGACCCTGCGAGAGCGTCTGCACGGACGTGGATCCTTACGATCGCCCATCGCCGCGCCGTAGACGCGGTCCGCCGCCGCCGCCAGCCTGTGTTGTCCCTCGACATCAACGTAGATGAGCCCCCGCTGCGGTCGCTCCCGGTCGCGCCGGATGTCTGGCCCGAGGTATCTGCGCGCCTGGATGGTGCCGCCATCCAGCTGGCACTCGCCGAGCTCCCCATTGCGCAGCGCCGCTCTCTCGAGCTCGCCTATTTCAATGGCCTGACGCAACTGGAGATCGCGGCCTTCACTGGCGATGCGCTGGGGACGGTCAAAGGTCGCGTCCGCCTTGGGCTGTCGACTCTGCGGAAGCTGTTGTCCGTTGTGGACGCGGATCAAGAGGCGCAGGGGACCGCGGCCTAGTTCCAGCGCGGGATGATCGCAAGCCAAACGTAGCCTGTCGGTTCGATCGGAGTCGGCTTCGGACGGGCTCCACCGGGTACAGCATCAGAAGCATTCGTCGGCTGCTGTGCGCTCGCTATTCCCGGGTTTCGGTGTTCTCCTCAGCGTCGGCCTCGGTCTCGGCGTCCGCGGCGCTCACCGCGCCTTCAGTCAAGTGGCTGACCTCAACCACCACCGGCCGGTCGTCACGGTTCTTCCAGCGCGTCTCCAGACGTGTTTCCGTGGTCTCGCCGACGAGGTGGAGAACGGCGCGAAAGCCGGAGGCCGTGCGCTCGATCAACTCTACGGTGGCCGCGGTGAGGGGCATCGGCAGCATTGCCACCAGCTGACCCAGGTTGGAGCGCAGCTCGCTGCTCAAGTCTTGTGAGGCTCGCTCGATGTCGCCGGCCATCAGGGCGGCGCAGTAAGCCTCGGCGTGGTCGCGAACCGCTTGCTCATCCATGGGCAAAGTCTCTCACCTCGGATCGAGATCGACCACTACGGGCGTCTCGCTCTGCTCCAGCCCCAGGCCGCTGACCCCGAGCTGGCCCGCAAAGTTGGAACCCCAGCACTTGATCGTTCCATCGCCCAGCAGCGCACATGAGTGCTCGGCGCCCGTGGCGACATCGAGGGCACCTGACTCAATGCCGGCGACATCGACCGGGACCGTCGAGTCGTCGGTCGTGCCGTCGCCGAGGCTGCCGTAGTAATTCGCTCCCCAGCATTTCACGCCACCGCCGGAGGTGACCGCGCAGGAGTGGATGCCACCCGCGGCGACCGCGATCGCGTCCGTGATGCCGGCGACGTCGACTGGCGTTGCGCTGTCCTCGGTCGTCCCATCGCCCAGCTCGCCGTCAAAGTTGCCACCCCAGCACCGCACGCCACCGGATTCCATGACCGCGCACGCGTGCAGGTCGCCGACGCTGATCTGCAGAACGCCGGCGTCAACGCCTTCCAGTGCGTGTGGAGTGTCGGTGCCGTTGGTATCCCAGCATTTGACGGCGTGAGCGTCGGTGAGCGCGCAACCCATCACGTTGCCGACATCGATCGCCACGACCTTGCCGCCAAAATCGCCCATCGCGACCGGCTGCGCCACGGTGTCCTCGCCGCTGACGCCGTAGCCCCAGCACCAGACCTCGCCCGCGGCACGCAGCGCGCACGAGGTCGAATACCCGGTGCTGGTCCGCACGACACCGCTGCCAAGCCCGACAACGTCAAGCGGGCGAGAGCTCCACTCGACCGACCCGGTCCCAAGCTGGGCGTCCTCGTTGTAGCCCCAGCATCTGGCTGCGCCGCCAGACGTGACGGCGCATGTCTGGTACCAACCCGCATCGACCATGGTCACGCCTTCATCCAGCCCAACGACGTCGTAAGGACCGAACTCGGGCGGAGACTCGAGGATGTCACCGAAGCACTCGTTGCCGCAATCGGGCGCGAATATCGGCCCGCCGTCACCCAGCTGACCGGCGCCGTTATGACCCCAGCACTTGATTCCAGCGTTGATGAGCGCACAGGTGTGATACCAGCCCGCTGTGAGTCGCGCCGCGTCGGCCGGCGCTCCAGGAGTAGCGGGGGCCTCTGCGGTTGTCACGCCGCCGCTCGGCCGAACCGCGGAGGGACCCGGGCTGGCGGTAACGCCCGGTGAGCACGCGGCGATCGCCAGGGCGACGGCCGCGAGGATGGCGAGCTTTCCGATCGCCGAATGGTCAATCCCAATAGCGCTCAAATCAAGCCGCACAGCGGGCGATCTACGGCGTCCGTCAGCCGTCCGATTTCGACTTCAGGACCTTGT
>Ga0183260_10001218_pt1 | contig 21745 bp, 22 predicted proteins | sample AntDrymUQ4972206_2_FD_129768 | JGI IMG/M metagenome (GOLD analysis project Ga0183260, IMG submission 129768) | Polar desert sand microbial communities from Dry Valleys, Antarctica - metaG UQ497 (22.06) (version 2) (version 2) | ecosystem: Environmental > Terrestrial > Soil > Desert | place...
CTGCTGCCAGTGCGGCGTTGACGCGGGCCGTGAGGACGGCCTTGAAGGCCGTGCGGAGCGCCTCGGGGGTGATGCCGAGCTTGGCGGCGACGTCGTCGGCGACCGATGGCTTGTCGGCGGCGGCAGCACCGGTAGCGCCGATCGCGAGCGAGGCGCAGGCGACGACCGTAGCGATGAGGCTGAGTGTTCTGGTCACGTGTCGTTCTCCTTCTCGAAGAGGTCGCGCCGAAGCGAATCACTGCGCCGTGGGCGACCGATGAGCGCCGCGTAAGCCGGGTGTAAGTCGTGTCAGGCGGCGAGACGGACGTACAGACCCTGGGCGGCCTTCTCGCCGATCGCGCGCTCGTCGGCGTCGAGCACGACCTTGAGCTGACCCGCGGCCGGCTGCGCCTCGCGGAGCTCCACCTGCGAGCCGGGGACGTAGCCCTCGTCGTAGAACCAGTGGAGGAGCTCGCCGTCGTGCTCGGCGAGCCTGACGATCTCGCCGCGTTGGCCGGGCGCGAGATCGGCCAACGCGACCAGCCCGACGTTCTCGGTCTGCTCCACGTCCGGGGCGACCGGCCATCCGTGTGGGCACCGGTCGGGCTTCCCCAACCGCTCGTACATCCGCTCGATCATCTCGTCGGTGAACGTGTCGCCGAGCTCGTCCGCGTGGACATGCGACTCCGACGCGGTGTAGCCCATGAAGTCGGTCAGGAATCGCTCGATGATCCGGTGCTTGCGGACGACGCGCTCGGCGCGCTCGATGCCCGTCGGCGTCAGGAGCGCCTCCTTCTGCTCGCCACGCTCGACCAGCCCTTCGGCCTCGAGCCGCTTCAGCATCTCGCCCGCGGAAGCGCGCGAGACACCGAGCATCTCGGCGACGCGCGAGGCGATCGCGCTCTCCCCCGCCGGCCGGTACTCGCCGATCGGGAAAGCGAGGAAGTAGATGACCTCCAGGTACTCGTCGATCGAATGCCCGTGGCCCGCCATCGAAGCGAGTCTACCCGGGCTCGGCCAGGGTGCTCCGCTCGCCCTGGAGCAGCCAGAGCACCGGTGCCGAGAGCGCGATCAGGACGAGGGCGGGAACGGCAGCCTGCGAGTAGGCGCCGACCTGGGTGGCGCTCCAGACCTCGGTCGCGAGCGTGTCGAACCCGATCGGCCTCAGGAGGATCGTCGCCGGGAGCTCCTTCATCGCCGACAGGAAGACGAGCGCGGCGCCGGCAAGGAGGCCCGAGCGGACGAGCGGCAGCGTGACGAGCCAGGTCGTCGCGAAGGGGCCGCGACCGAGCCCGCGGGATGCCTCCTCGAGGCGCGGGCCAGTGCGCGTGAACGCCGTCTCGACACCGGAGAGCGCCTGCGGGAAGAAACGGACGACGTAGGCGAAGACGAGGAGCCCGAGCGTCTGGTAGACGGGCGAGGCATAGCGCGCCGCGAAGAAGACGAGCGCGAGCGCGATGACGAGGCCGGGGAGCGCGTTCCCGGCGTATGACAGCCGCTCGAGGGCCCGCGAGACGCGTGACGGATAGCGCGCCGCCAGCAGCGCGACGGGCAGCGCCGCGACGACGGCGGCGACCGCGGCGAGACCGGAGGCGCCGAGCGAGTTGACCGCCTCGTTCCAGGGCAGGCCGCCGATGCGATCCAATGCGAGCCCGCGTCCGAGCCAGTAGCAGAGGACACCCGCCGGGAGCACGAGAAAGGCGCCGGTCACCGCCGCACACCATGAGAGCGCGAGCCACCGGAGGCGTCCGAGCCGGACGGGCCGGGCGCGCCGGGCCGCACCCGGGCCGGCGCGCCAGAGGCGCCCTCGCGTCCGGGCGCGCAGCTCGAGTCCGAGCGCGACGGCGGTGAGCGCGACGAGCACGAGCGCGAGCACTGCTGCGGGGGTGCGGTCGAAGAGGCTCCGGTACTGGAGGTAGATCGCGCGTGTCAGCGAGTCGTAGCGCATGAGCGAGACGACGCCGAAGTCCGAGAGCACGTAGAGCGCGACGAGAAGTGAGCCGAGCGTCACGGCGGGACGCACGGCGGGGATCGTCACCCGCCAGAAGACCCGCCGCCTCGACTGACCGAGTCCGCGAGCCGCCTCCTCGAGCGCGGGATCGAGATCGCGGAACGCGGCCTGCGCGAGCAGGAAGACGTACGGGTACGTCGAGAGGGTCAGCGCTGCCAGCGCACCCCAGTACCCCGTCGGATCCGGGAACCGCTCGACACCGAGCGCCCCGGCGAGCAGGCCCCGCTCGCCGAAGAAGCCGAGCAGGCAGAAGGCTGCGACGTAGCTCGGGATCACGAGCGGGAGCGCGGCGGCGACCGCCCAGAGCCGTCGTCCCGGGAGATCGCTCCGCGCGACGAGCCAGGCCGTCGGCACCGCGACCACGATCGCCGCCGTCACGACACCGGCGACGAGGAGGACGGTGTCGAGGATGAGCTCGACGGTCGCCGTCTCGCGCAGGACGTCGAGCGCCCCCGCGCCGCCCGCGACCCGGATCACCAGGTACGCGAGCGGCAGCAGGAGCAGTGCGACGACGGCCGCCGCGGCGGCGACGAGGCTCCGCGGCGGCCGTCGGCTCAGCTGAGCCAGCCGGTCTCGCGCAGGAGCTCGACCGTCGCCTCGAGCTCCGCGCCGAAGGAGGTGAGCTCCACGTCCGGGCCCTCGATCTCGTCGAGCGGGACAAGCCCTGGGGGCGGCGCAACGGCAGCGACGAGCGGATACTCGGCCTCTTCGGCCTCGTCGACGTAGAACCGCTGGCCCACGTCCGAGAGCAGGAACTCCACGAAGGCCTCTGCATCGGAGAGCTGGTCAGTGCTCGAGAGGAGGCCCGCGCCGGCGACGCTCACGAGGTTGCCCACATCGCCTGCCGCGAAGAGGTGGTTCGCGATCGGCGCGTCGGGCTGCTCTTCCTTGACGAGCGCGAGGTAGTAGTGGTTGACGAGCCCGACATCGATCTCGCCGGCCGCGACCGCCTCCACGATCGGCGTGTTCTTCTCGTAGGTCTTCGCGCCGTTCTTCTTCAGCCCCTCGAGCCACGCGCGCGTCTCGTCGTCCCCGAGCTCGAGCCGCATCCCCGTGACGAAGGCCTGGAACGACGCGTTCGTCGGTGCGATCCCGACGCGATCCGCCCATTCGGGCCGGGTCAGATCGAGCACCGAGTCGGGGAGGGCACTCTCGTCGACCGCCTCGGTGGAGTAGACGAGCACGCGGGTGCGTCCGGACGTCCCGACCCAGCGACTCTCTGCGTCGCGATAGCGCTCGTCGACGCGCTCGAGAATGTCCTCGGGGAGTTCCTCGAGCTGAGGGTCGACAGCGCCGAGCGAGCCGGGATCCTGCGCGAAGAAGACGTCGGCCGGTGAGTTCGAGCCCTCCTCGGCGATCGTCGCGGCGAGCTCGGCAGAGTCGCCGTAGCGCACCTCGACCTCGATCCCCGTCTCCTCGGTGAACTGCTCGAAGAGGGGTGCCACGAGCTCCTCTTCCCGACCCGAGTAGATAGTCAGCGGGCCGCTCGCCTCGTCGCCGCCGCATCCCGCGAGGATCGCCGCCACGAGCAGTACAGACAGCACCATCGCTGCTCTCATCGCTTGCCCTCCGCTGTACGGATTACCGAATACACGTTGTAAGGTACACCTTACAACGTGTGGACTCAGACCGTCGGGAGGACCGTCACTCGACCGCGGTGCAACCGCACCGAGACCCGCTCGCCGAGCGCGACGAGCTCGTTCGAGGGGCGCTGCGACACGAGCTCGAGACCGTCGAGGAGAACGCGGTAGAAGACGTCGTGGCCCCGGAACTCGCGGCCGACGACCTCACCGCGGCCCGCCGGGTCGGCCGCCAGATCGACGAGCTCCGGCCGGACGAGGACCTCCACCGAAGCGGCACCGTTCGTGCCCTCTGCCAGTACGGGGCCGAGCGGGGTCTGCACGGCCTTCCCCTCGACGCGGCCGGGGAGGACGTTCCCGGAGCCGACGAACTCGGCCGTCCAGCGACACGCGGGCGCGTAATAGAGCTCCTCGGGCGTCCCCGTCTGCACGATCGAGCCGTCACGCATGAGGGCGATGCGGTCGGCGAGCGAGAACGCCTCCTCGCGGTCGTGGGTGACGAGCAGGACGGTGACGCCGAGCGGTCGCAGGATCGACGTGACCTCGTCCCGCAGCACAGCGCGAAGCTGCGGATCGACGTTCGACCACGGCTCGTCGAGGAGGACGAGGGAGGGTGCCGGTGCGAGTGCTCGGGCGACCGCGACACGCTGCTGCTGTCCACCCGAGAGCTCGTGCGGATAGCGACCTCCGAGCCCGCACAGATCGACGACCGCGAGGACGGCCGGGACACGGCGCTCGCGCTCACCGCGGGCGAGCCCGAAGCCCACGTTCTCCGCGACGGTCAGGTGCGGGAAGAGTGCGTAGTCCTGGAAGACCATCCCGACCTTCCGCGCTTCGGGTGCGACCCAGACGCCGGATCCTGCCACCGGGCGGCCGTCGAGCTCGATCGTGCCGCGGTCGGGCCGCTCGAAGCCCGCGATGCTCCGCAGCAGCGTCGTCTTGCCGCAGCCCGAGGGGCCGAGCAGGGCGACGATCTCCCCGCGTCCGACCTCGAGGCCGGCGTCCTCCAGCGCGGGGACGGTGCCGAAGCGCTTCCCGACACCTGCGAGACGAATCACCGGCCGATCCATGTAAGGGGAACCTTACCCTGCTCGACCGGGTTTGTCCGCTCGCTGCGGCCCCGTCGTGTGCCGGCGATACGCTCGGCCGCATGCCGCTCGCGTCCGTCTACCCGCTCGTCACGACACGCGCGCTCGCACGACCGTTCACGTACGAGGTTCCGAGCGGTACGCGGAAGGGGGCCGTCGTCAGCGTCCGGCTTGGTCGTCGTTCGACGCGCGGCGTCGTCGCGGACGTCGGCGTCACGGCGCCGCCGGGCATCGAGCCTGCCGCTATCGAGCGGTTGCTCGGCGAGATCCCGCCGCTCCTCGTCGACCTCGCGCTCTGGCTCGCCGACTACTACGGCTCGACTCCCGCGAGAGCGCTCGAGCTCGTCGCGCCCGTGCGGCGGGCGCCGCGCGGCGAGCGCCCGTCCCCGGTCGCACGGGAGTCGCTCGTGGGCGAGGCCGAGCCCGAGACGCTGACACCCGACCAGGAGGCCGCGGTCGCCCGCGTCGTCGCCGCGCTCGACGTGGGGGTCGGCGATCACGTTCTCCTTCATGGGCCGACGGGGAGCGGCAAGACCGAGGTGTACCTCCAGGCCTGCGCTGCCGCGCTCGAGCGAGGGCTCGGGACGATCGTCCTCGTCCCGGAGATCGCGCTCGCGCCGCAGACCGTCGGACGGTTTCGCCAGCGGTTTGGCGAGCAGGTCGCGATCCTCCACTCCTCACTCGGCGATGCGGAGCGGCGCGACGAGCGGGACCGGATCGCGAGCGGCGCCGCCCGCATCGTCGTCGGGGCGCGCTCGGCGGTGTTCGCCCCGATGCGCAGCGTTGGCCTGATCGTCGTCGACGAGGAGCACGACACCGCGTACAAGCAGGACTCTGACCCGCGCTACGACGCTCGAAGCGTCGCCGCCAAGCGAGCGGCGCTCGAGGGCGCGGTCGCCGTCTACGGCTCGGCGACCCCCCGGCCCGAGAGCTGGGCCGGGCTCGTCCGCGTCTCGCTCACGGCCCGCATCGGTGCGTCGCTCCCTCCCGTCCGCCTCGTCGATCTGCGTCGTGAGAGCGGTTATCCGCTGTCGTCACCCCTGCTCGCCGCGCTCGGGGAGCTCGTCGAGCGCGGCGGGCGCGCGATCCTCCTCCTCAACCGCCGCGGCGTCGCACCGGCCATCCACTGCCGCGCATGCGGCGCCACCCGGCGTTGCAGATGCTGCGACGTCTCGCTGACGATGCACGGAGACGGCGCTCTCCATTGCCACCATTGCGGCCACGTCGAGCCCGTTCCGCGCACGTGCCCCGCCTGCGGCTCGGTCGAGCTCGCGCGGATCGGGGCCGGCACGCAGAAGCTCGTGACCGAGCTCGAGAAGCACCTGCCCGAGCTCGAGCTCTACCGGCTCGACGCCGACGTCTCCGCGCGGCCGGGGGCGATCCGGGAGACGCTCGAGCGGTTCCGTCGGGCCGATCGGAGCGTCCTCGTCGGCACGCAGATGGTCGCCAAGGGTCATCACGTCCCGGGTGTCTCCCTCGCGGCGGTGGTCGACGCGGACACCGGGCTCTCGTTCCCCGACTTCCGCTCGGAGGAGCGGACGTTCCAGCTCGTGACGCAGCTCGCGGGGCGCAGTGGGCGCGATGCGCCCGGGCGGGTGCTCGTACAGACGTTCCAGCCCGACGCGACGCCGCTGCGACACGCGGTGAACCACGATGTCGCCGGGTTCCTCGCGGGCGAGCTGGAGCGTCGAGAGGCGCTCGGCTATCCGCCGTTCCGCCATCTCGTCTCGATTCTCGTGTCAGGCTCCGAGCCGGATGCTCCGCTCGCCGCGCTGCGCGAGCTCCGTGCTCGCCTGACCGACGCGGCCGTCGAGGCCGACCTGCTCGGGCCGGCGCCGGTTCTCCGCCTCCGCGGCCGGCACCGCGCCCAGCTCGTCGCCAAGACGACCCAGCCGCGGACGCTCGCCCGACATGCCTCGGCGTTCCTCTCCGCGGCGGCGGGGGCCATGCGGCGGGACGCGCTCACGGTTGTTGTCGACGTCGATCCCCAGTCGTTGTAGAACATCGGGGTGGACGAGAGCCTCACCGCGACGATTCGTGAGGCGATGCCGCTCGCCCATCACCTCCGTGTCGTGGGCGTCGAGGCGGGGCCGGGCGCCGTTGTCCTCCGAGGTGACTGGGCAACGGAGCACTGCACCGCCGGCGGTGTCCTCCACGGCGGCTACCTGATGGCGCTTGCCGACATGACGGCGGCCATGCTCGCCTATCTCAACGTCCCCGAGGGTGCGACGACGACGACCATCGAGGCCAAGACGAACTTCCTCGCCGCGGTCCGGTCCGGAACCGTCACCGCCCGCGCCGAGCTCGTCCACAAGGGCCGAAGGACGATCGTCGTGGAGGTGGACGTGACGGACGACGACGGCCGTCGTGTGTCTCGCACGCTCCAGACGCAGGCCGTGATCGAGCCCTGACCGCTGGCGGATCTCGGGGTGTAGGGCCGACTACACTCGTCGCCGTGGCCACCCACGAGCACGACCATGACCACGACCACGACCACGACGAGCGGGAGGAGCTCTCGGAGGCCGAGGCGCGAGCCGAGGTCGAGCGCCTCGTCCGGAAGGAGGTCGCGCTCTCCCAGATCCGGCAGTACGGCGATCCGGTGCTGCGGATGCGCGCGGGTGAGGTCGAGACCTTCGACGAGGCGCTTCCGGAGCTGACAGACCGAATGCTGGAGCTCATGCACGACGCGGATGGGGCCGGACTCGCGGCGAACCAGATCGGGATCCTGCGTCGCATCTTCGTCTGCACGCTCGAGGGTGAGGATCGTGTCTTCGTCAACCCCGTCGTGACACCGGTTGGGCGGGACGTCGAGGGCGAGATCGAGGGCTGCCTCTCGCTCGCGTCGGTGCGGGTGCCCGTCGAGCGCGCCGCGAAGGTGACGATCGAGGCGCACGACGCCCACGGCGCGCCGTTCTCGCTCGAGCTCGAAGGACATCCGGCACGGGTGGTGCAGCACGAGGTCGACCACCTCGACGGCAAGCTGATGCTCGACCGGGCCGACCCCGAGTCGCGTCGTGAGGCGCTCGGCATCCTCCGGCCGCGGCTCGTTCTCTCGTAGGGGCCGGGTGGCGCGGATCGCGGTGGCGGCCACCGCCCCCTTCGGGGCGGACGTGCTCGAGCGGCTTGCCGGGCGACACAAGGTGTCGGCCCTCCTGACGCGACCCGACGCGAAAGCAGGTCGTGGACGCAAGGTGGAACCGCCACCTGCGAAGGTCGTCGCAGAGCGACTCGCAATCCCGGTCGTACAACCCGAGCGGCCGACGGCGGGGCTCGACCTCGACGCGCCCACGGTGGTCGTGTGCGCGTACGGGCTCCTGATCCCTGCGGCGCTCCTCGCCGAGCGGCTCTGGCTGAACGTCCATCCGTCGCTGCTCCCGCGCTGGCGTGGCGCCGCACCTGTCGAGCGGGCCGTCATGGCAGGCGACGACGAGACCGGGGTGACGATCCACGAGACCGTCGCGGAGCTCGACGCCGGTCCGATCGCAGCACAAGAGGCGTTCGCGCTCGGCGACGACGACGCCGGCGCCGTGTATCGCCGAGCGGCCGAGGTCGCGGTCCGGCTGCTCGACGGCGTGCTCGGCGAGCCCGCGCCGCGCTTCGAGCCGCAACGCGGCGAGCCCACGTATGCCACGAGGATCGGTCCGGAGGATCGAGCGCTCGACCTGCGCCTGCCGGCGGACGAACTCGTCCGCACGGTCCGCGCTCTCAGCCCACACATCGGGGCATGGGCAGAGCTGGAGGGGAGGCGCGTCATCGTCTGGAGCGCCCGCGTCGCGGCGGACGGCACCTTCGATCCGGTCGAGGTGCAGCCGCAGGGTGGCCGGCGGATGGCAGCCGAGGCCTGGCGCCGCGGGCTCCGGTGAGCACGGTCTCGCCGGCCCGGCGAGTCGCGTACGACGTCGTCCGCCGCGTCTTCGAGAACGAGGCCTACGCCGACCGGGCCTTCAGGGCGGAGTCGGCAGGTCTCACCGATCGCGACCGCGCGCTCGCCCGGCGCCTCGCCTACGGCACGGTTCAGCGTGCGCGCACGCTCGATCACGCAATCGAGACGCTCGGCAGGCGACCGGTGCGCAAGCTCGATCCGCCGGTGCGCGCTGCGCTGCGTCTCGGCGCCTACCAGCTCGCGTACCTCGACGGCGTGCCGCGCTACGCGGCCGTCAACGAGTCGGTGGAGCTCGTTCGGCGTGCGCGGCTCGAGCGCGCGGTGCCGTTCGCGAACGCGGTGCTGCGGAGGCTCGCCGATGGCGCCCGCACGCTCGTCGAATCGCTGCCGGAGGGGACCGCCCGGGAGGCGGCGCTTTGTCATTCGTACCCTGACTGGATCGCCGAGACGTGGTGGCGCGAGCTCGGTCCTGACGCTGCGCGGGCGCTGATGGTCGTTCAGAACGAGGAGCCCGAGACGGCGGTGCGGCTCGTCCGAGGCTCGCTCGAGGGCAGGCACGATCTGCTGATCCCCGCTGCGTGGGTCGTGGAACGGGTCGACGAGGATGCCCTCGCCGAGGGGCGCATCTGGCCCCAGAGCCGCGGCTCGCAGCTCGTGGGCCACACGGTCGGCTCGGAGTCGGGCGATCGCACCCTCGACCTCTGCGCGGCGCCGGGCGGCAAGGCGACGATGCTCGCGGGAGCGGTCGTCGCGGTGGAGCTCGACGAGGCGCGCGCCGAGCGTCTCGAGCAGAACGCCCGTCGCCTCGGCGCAGTGAACGTCACCGTGGTTCGCGCCGACGGTCGCGAGCTGCCGCCCGGGCTGGCCGGGTTCGATCGCGCGCTCGTCGATGCGCCCTGCTCCGGTCTCGGCGTGCTCGCCTCGCGGCCCGACCTACGGTGGCGCGCCGAGCCGTTGCCCGACCTGCAGCGCGAGCTGCTCCACGCGGCGATCGAGCGCACGAAGCAGGGAGGCACGATCGTGTACTCCACCTGCACGATCAACTCCGTCGAGAACGAGGACGTCGTCGACGCCGTCGTCGCCTCGGGGACGGCTCGGATCGACGAGACGCTCGGTGACGACTGGCCGTCGTTCGCGCACCCGACGCGACACGCGTTCCTCCAGACGCTGCCACACGTCCACGGAACGAGCGGCTTCTTCATCGCCCGACTCGTCGTCACGACGAACGCCGGGGTCGCTGAGCAAGAATGGCACGAAAACGTCACAGAGTTGGCACGCTTTCGTGACGTTCGTTGCCCGGATGGGCGATAGAATCGTCAGTGGGTGGTGGGTTGGGGTGCCCCGAGAGCTGACGCTCGGAGCGACATTTCGCGCACGGAGGATCGGCGCCAGCGTCTGCGGGACGTCGTCGGATCGGGCGCTTGTGCCACCCTGTCACAAGCCCGCGCCGGCGTAGGATCGCCTGGTGACCTGGGGCGCGTGGATCCGCGAGGGTGGCGAGGTGGAGCCGTCAATCTATGCGGCCGATTTCCGGCGGCTCGGAGAGCAGGTCGACGAGCTCCTAGGCGCGGGTTGCAGGATCTTCCACTTCGATTGCGGCGACGGACACTTCGTGCCGCCCGTGACGATTGGGCCGGTCGTACTGCGTTCGATCGCCCCCGCGATCCGGGCTGCGGGCGGCATTCTCGACTGCCACCTCATGGTCTCCGATCCGGCGCACCACCTCGAAGAGTTTGCGTCGTCGGGTGCGCATTCGGTGACCTTTCACGTCGAGGCGGCAGGCGATCCGGCAGCGGTCGCCGAGCACGCCCGGTCGCACGGGCTTGCGGTGGGCCTCGCGTTCAACCCGGAGACGCAACCCGACCGGGCGGCCGAGGCCGCGCGTGCTGCCGGCGCGGAGCTCGTCCTCTGCATGAGCATCCATCCCGGGTACTCGGGCCAGGTGTTCATGCCGGCGGCGCTCGACCGGATCGCCGAGGTCGCCCATCTCGTCGACGTGCCCGTGCAGGTCGACGGGGGCGTGGGGGAGTCGAACGCCCACGCGATCCGCGAGGCCGGCGCGACGATCCTCGTCGCGGGCAGCGCGGTGTTCGGCGCTCCCGAGCCGGCCGCCGCGTATCGCCGGCTCGCCGGATCGTGAGCATCCAACCGGAGGTCGGCGCATGAGCCTCGAGCGCGCACTCGCGCTCGTCGACGCGGAGCCGCGTCACGGTTATCCGAACCCGACGGTCGGAGCCGTCGTCGTCGACGCCGGTGGCGCGATCGTCGGCGAAGGTGTGAGCGAGCCTGCGGGGGGACGACACGCCGAAGTCGTCGCTCTCGACGCCGCCGACGACGCGGGACGCGGCGGCACGCTCTTCGTGACAATGGAGCCGTGCGCCCATCACGGACATACGCCACCCTGCGTCGGTCGCATCGTCGCGGCCGGGGTCATCCGGGTCGTCGCCGCCTGCGCCGACCCGACCGAGCAAGCGAGCGGCGGCGCGGCGCAGCTGCGCAGGCACGGGCTCGAGGTGGAGCTGCTCGACCTGCCGCGTGCCCGGAGGCAGAACGAGGCATGGCGCACGTGGGCCGTTCGCGGTCGACCACACGTCTTGCTCAAGCTCGCAGCCTCGCTCGACGGGCGGGTCGTCGTCCCGGGCAGACGCTGGGTGACGGGCGAGGCCGCGCGGCGCCGTGTGCACGAGCTCCGCTCGCAGGTCGACGCGGTCGCCGTCGGGATGGGAACGGTTCGGGCGGATGCGCCGCGGCTCGACGTCCGTGACGTCGCCGTCGAGCGCCAGCCGCGGCGGCTCGCGTTCGGTCGGGGGCCGTTGCCGGACGGCTCCGGCCTCGAGCTTCGACGCGGGCCCCTCCTCGCAGAGCTCGAGGCCCTCGGCGCCGCGGGAGTCCAGTCACTTCTCCTCGAAGGTGGGCCGACGCTCGCGACAGCCTTTCTCGAAGCCGGCCTCGTCGAGCAGCTGCTCGTCTTCGTCGCCCCGGTCCTCTCGGGCGACGGCCCGACGATGCTCGGACGGCTTGCGCGGCCGCTCGACCTCGCGTCGCTGGAGCTCGAGCAGGTGGGCGTCGACGTGCTCTTGACCGCGCGCCTCCGCGAGGACTGATGCGCGGTAGCCTCGAGGGGTGTTCACGGGAATCGTCCGCGAGGTGGGGCGGATCGTCGAGGTGACGGGTGACCGCGATCGGACGATCGAGCTCGCGGCCCCTACGACAGCGCGCGCGAGCGCGGTCGGTGACTCCGTGTCGGTTGCGGGGGTGTGCCTGACCGCCGAGGCGATCGACGGCGACTCGATCAGGTTCCACGCGGTCGCGGAGACGCTCGGACGGACGACCCTCGGCCGGCTCGGCGCCGGAGCCACGGTGAACGTCGAGCCCGCGCTCCGGGCGGGAGAGCCACTCGGGGGTCATCTCGTCCAGGGGCACGTCGACGCCGTCGGCAACGTCCGCTCGGTGGCGCCCGACGGCGACGGGGCCCGGCTCACGCTGGTGCCGCCGGCCGAGATCCTGCGCTACTGCGTCGAGAAGGGCTCGATGACGGTGGACGGCGTCTCGCTCACCATCGCGCAGGTCGGCGAGCGGGACGTCGAGATTGCGCTCGTGCCGCATACGCTCGCCGCCACCACCCTCGGTGGGCTCTCCGCCGGAGACAGCGTGAACCTCGAGGTCGACGTGATCGCGAAGTACGTCGAGCGCCTCCTGACGGGGCGCCCGCAGGCGCCTCGGCGGGGGCGCCCGTAGGCGCGCCGGCGAGGGCCGGCCGACCCACGAGCCGGGGTACGATGAGCCCATGAGCGCCACGCTCGAGCCCGAGACGAGCCCGTTCGCCGCGATCGAAGACGCGATCGAGGAGATCCGCTCGGGGCGGTTCGTCGTCGTCGTCGACGACGAGGATCGCGAGAACGAGGGCGATCTCACGATCGCCGCGCAGTTCGTGACCCCGGAGGCGGTGAACTTCATGGCCACGCACGCGCGAGGCCTCATCTGCCTCTGCCTGACGCCCGAGCGCTGCGACGAGCTCGGTCTACGGCCGATGACCGACCACAACGAGGCGCGCAACCAGACGGCCTTCACCGTCTCGATCGAAGCGCGCGACGGGATCTCGACGGGCATCTCGGCGGCCGACCGCGCGCGGACCATCCAGGTCGCGGTCGACCCGACGTCGTCGCCCCACGACCTCGTCGCCCCGGGGCACGTTTTCCCGCTCCGCGCGCGCCCCGGGGGCGTGCTGCAGCGCTCCGGTCAGACCGAAGCCGCCGTCGACCTGGCACGGCTCGCCGGCGTGACGCCGGCGGGCGTCGTCTGCGAGGTGATGAAGGAGGACGGGACGATGGCGCGCGTTCCCGACCTCGTCGAGTTCACCGAGCGCCACGGTCTCAAGCTCGTCACGGTCGCCGACCTGATCGAATACCGCCACCGAACGGAGAAGCTGGTCGACCGCGTCGTGACGGTGCGGTTGCCGACCGACTACGGAGACTTCCAGGCCGTCGCTTACAGCGAGACGCTCACGGGAAAGCAGCACGTCGCGCTCGTCAAGGGCGATGTGGCAGGGCACGAGGACGTGCTCGTCCGCGTCCACTCCGAGTGCCTGACGGGCGACGTCTTCCATTCGCGTCGCTGCGACTGCGGCGAGCAGCTCGAACTGGCGCTCGCCCGGATCGAGGAAGCGGGGCGGGGCGTCCTGCTCTACCTCGCCCAGGAGGGACGCGGCATCGGGCTCCTCAACAAGCTCCGCGCGTACGAGCTGCAAGAGCAGGGGCGCGACACGGTCGAGGCGAACCTCGAGCTCGGGTTCAAGGCCGACGCGCGAGACTGGGGAATCGGGAACCAGATCCTTGCCGACCTCGGTCTGACGACCATCCGGATCCTGACGAACAACCCGAAGAAGCTGACCGGGCTCGACGGCTACGGGCTCCGCGTCGTCGAGCAGGTCCCCATCGAGATCGAGCCGAACGACGAGAATCGCGGCTACCTCGAGACGAAGCGGGCGAAGCTCGGCCACACGATCGGCGGGAGGCTGCACCACCAGGACGAGCGCTACGGTGCCGACGATGGCTGACGGCGACACCAGGGACGTCGCGGGCGACGACCCCGTGGCGACGCGCCGGTCGGAGCCCGACGAGCTCGAGCGCGCGAGCGAGAACGTCCTCGAAGGATGGCCGACGTCCCCGTCCCAGGGGCCAGCCGGGCCGGCCGGTCCGACGGACGCACTCGACGGAGCTCCGGACGGCGTGACTCCGACTCACGGCGAGGAGGTCGAGCGGGTGGAGTTGCCATCGTCCCACGATGGCGACGACGAGCGGCCCGCGATCGTGCCGGCTACGGGATCCGCTGAGACCAAGCGCGAGGCGACGTCCGAGCACGCGCCCGGCAGCCTCGCGGTGCCACCGGGCTATCCCGTGCTCGAGGGCGAGCCGACGGGCGGCCGCAGGGCCGTCGGGATCGTCGTCAGCCGCTTCAACGGCGAGGTCACGAGCCGTCTCCTCCGCTCCGCGCTCGACGAGCTCGGCGACCGCGGCGTCGACCAGGCGTCCATCACCGTGATGCCTGTCCCCGGGGCGTTCGAGCTGCCCCTCGCCGCGATGGCGCTCGCCAAGACCCGCCGCTTCGCGTGCATCGTCGCGCTCGGGTGCGTGATTCGCGGAGACACCCACCACTTCGACTACGTCGCGGGCGAGGCCGCGTCCGGTCTCCAGCTCGCCGCGATCGAGACCGGCGTCCCCGTCTCGTTCGGCGTCCTCACGCTCGAGCGGCTCGACCAGGCCGACGCCCGGATCGAGAAGGGCGCCGACGCCGTGCGCACGGCGCTCGAGATGGCCGACTTATTCGCGAATCTCAGGACAGCGGCAGCTCGTTAGGTGCGGCCGCAGAGCGGCCGCACCTAGGAACGTCCGTCCTCCGCTACCATTGCGCGCCGTGTCGAGGGTCTGCGCCATCTGCGGCAAGAAGCCGGTTGCCGGGAACTCCCGGTCGCATTCCATGGTCGCGACGAAGCGGCGGTTCAGCCCGAACCTCCAACGTGTCCGGCTCGTCCTCGACGGCAAGCCGACGCGCGACTACGTCTGTACCCGCTGCCTCAAGGCCGGCAAGGTGCAGAAGGCCGTCTGAGCGACTCGCGCCGTCCGCTCGAGCACCGGGGCCTGTCTACACTCGCCCCGTGAAGAAGGGGACGGTGGTCCTGCAGGAGAGCGACCTCGGCAAGGTCGCGATCTCGACCGACGCGATCGCGACGATCGCCGGCCGGGCAGTCGACGAGTCGTTCGGCGTGGTCGACCAGGCCGGCCGCCGCGGTCCCCTCAGGCTCCTGCGGCGCGGCCGGGACGACCGTGGCGTGCGCGTCCGCGAGACCGGCGGCGGGCTCGCACTCGAGCTCCACGTCGTCGTCGACTACGGGATCAACCTCGGCGAGGTCACGGCCATGGTGCGCTCGCGCGTCGTCTACGAGGTCGAGCGCCACACCGGGCTCGTGGTCGCCTCGGTCGAAGTGCACGTCGACGATGCGCGGAGAGCGGAGTGAGCGACCTCGCTCTCGCACGTCTGCTCGCGCGCTCGGCGCTCGAGAACGTCGAGCTGCACCGCCGGCGCGTCAACGCGCTCAACGTCTATCCCGTGCCGGACGGCGACACGGGAACCAATCTCGCGCTGACGATGCGGGGCATCGTCGAGGCGCTCGAGCGGTCGACCGTGACCGCGCGGCCGCAGCTGGCGGCCGACGTGCAACGCGAGGCGACCATGGCTGCGAAGGGGAACTCCGGTGTCATCCTGAGCACGATCGTCCGAGGCATGGCACGCGTCCTCGGCGACGCGAGCACCGTCGACGGAGAGGTGCTGGCGCAGGCTCTGCGCGCGGGCGCGACGAGCGCGTACCACGCGGTGAAGGTGCCGGTCGAGGGGACGATGCTCACCGTGATCCGCGAGATGGCGGAGGAGTCGGAGCGCCCGGACGTGCGCCGGCTCGAGGTCGAAGCGGCGCTCGCCCGCGCGATCGCGCGCGGCGACGACGCGGTGCGACGCACCCCGGAGATGCTCGAGAAGCTGCGCGAGTCGGGCGTCGTCGACGCGGGTGGCGTCGGGCTGGTGGAGCTGCTGCGCGGCGTCCTGCACGGGCTCACGGGTGAGCCGCTGCCAGCGCCGCCCGAGGTGAGCGAGGAGCTCACAGAGGAATCGATCCACCACGAAGAGTCGGCATACAGGTACTGCACGGTCTTCCTCGTCGAGGGACGGGCGATGGATCTCGACGCCCTCCATGCCTCGCTCGAGCCGCTCGGCGACTCGCTGCTCGTGACCGGTGACGCCTCGGTCGCGAAGGTGCACGTGCACACCGACGAGCCAGAGGACGCACTCGTGCTCGGCCGCGCCGTCGGCGTCGTCGACGACGACCGCGTCGAGATCGGCGACATGCGAAGCCAGGCCGCGGAACGGGAGCGCTGGCTCACGCAACTCCACGCGGCCGCCCAGGCGGCGGCCACCGAGGTCGGCCTCGTCGCGGTGGCACAGGGAGCGGGGAACCGGGAGATCCTGAGGAGCGAGGGTGCGGCGATCGTGATCGAGGGCGGTCAGACGATGAACCCCTCCGTCGGTCAGATCCTCGAGGCCATCACGGCCGTGAACGCCGAGCGCGTAATCGTGCTCCCGAACAACCCGAACGTCAGGCTCGCCTCGGAGAACGCCGCGGAGGAATCGACGAAGGACGTGCACGTGATCGCGACCGACACGATCCCGGAGGGAATCGCCGCCGCGTTCGCCTTCGCCGCGGATGAGCCGCTCGCGGCCAACGTCGAGGCGATGGAGGAGGCGATCGCGTCCGTCCTCGCGGCTGAGATTACGCGCGCGTCGCGCGATGCGACAGTCGACGGGGTCACCGCCGCCGAGGGCGAGTTCCTCGCGATCCTCGAGGGGCGGGCGTTCGTCGCCGACCCGAGCATCTGGGTGGTGCTGGACGCGCTCTTCGAGCACTTCGCCCGAGAGGGGAAGACGTATGTCCAGCTCATCCGGGGCGAGGGGGCGCCGACCGAGGACGAGCTGCGCGAGCGACTCTCGGATCGCGGAGTGGAAGCCGACGTCAGCGACGGTGGTCAGCCGCACTACCCGCTGCTGCTCTCTGCGGAGTGAGCCGGACGACGATCCGCGTCCTCCTCGTCGAGGACAACGACGTCTACCGCTCCTCGATCGAGCTCCTCCTCGGGTTGCAGCCGGACCTCGAGATCGTCGGATCGGTCTCTAGCGGTACGGAGGCGGCCGGCTCGGCGGTTGCGTGCGGCGCCGACGTCGTCGTCATGGACTACCGCCTCCCGGGGCTCGATGGCGCAGCTGCGACAAGGGCGGTCACTGAGTCGTCCCGCGCGGCCGTCGTCTGCCTCACCGCCGAGGCGACGCAGGCGGAACGCGAAGCCGTGCTCCGGGCCGGGGCGAGCGCCCTCGTCGAGAAGGGGGGCGCGATCGAGGTCCTGGCCGCTGCGATCCGGAGCGCTGCGCACGCGGGGTCTGTCCCCGGAGGGGACTGACCCCCGTGCGAGGGGCGTACTTCCGGGGCGCGCGTGCGCGTCGCGCACGGACCGTTCGCTGCGGGGACAGTCCCGTTAGGGTGCCCCCGTGGAGCTGACCCGCCAGAACACCGCGATCGTCCTCGACTCGACGTCGGACTTCGTCGACGCGCGGGAGCGGCACGCGAACATGCGGATCGTCCCGCTCTATGTCCTCTTCGACGGCGAGCCGCTGCGCGACCAGGTTGACATCGACTCGGCCGGGTTCTACGAGCGGCTCGCTGCGGCGAGCTCATTGCCCACGACCTCGCAGCCGACACCGGCCGACTTCCTCGCCTGCTACCGGGAGCTCGTCGCCGGCGGGTTCGAGCGGATCTGGTCGCTCCACCTCACCTCGAAGCTGTCGGGCACGTACGAGTCGGCCGTCAGCGCGGCGGGCGAGCTGGGCGGCGACCGGGTGCGGGTCGTCGACACGGAGACGGCGTCGCTCGCGTGCGCCCTCCTCGCGGAGGCGATCGACCGGCGGCTCGAGCGTGGGACGACCGACGAGGAGGTCGAGTCTCTCGTCGACCGGTTCCGTCGCGAGAACCGCGTCGTCTTCACCGTCGGGACGCTCGAGTACCTGCAAAAGGGCGGGCGGATCGGGAAGGGGCAGGCGCTCGCCGGCTCGCTCCTGAACGTCAAGCCGATCCTCTCGGTCGAGGACGGCGTGATCATCCCAGTCACGCGCGCACGTGGCCGCCAGAAGGCACTCCAGGAATTCGAGCGGCTCTTCGTCGCGGAGACCGAGGATCGCGACGGCCTCCGTGTTGCGATCGCCCATGCCAACGCACCGGAGTGGATCGACGTGATCACGACACTCGTCGCGCGAGCGCGGCCGAAGGCCACGATCGACCTCGTCGAGCCGCTCGGCGCCGTGGTCGGGACGCACGCCGGACCGGGCTCGGTCGGCTTCTTCTGGTTCCAGGACGAGATCTGAGCCTCGCCGTCGGACCGCTCCGGTCCGACCTGTCCGGCCCACCCCGTTCGTAGACTCGAGCGCGTGCCGAGGATGCGCGCGACGGTCGGTTTCGCAGGGGACGAGGCGCCCGCGAGCTGGCCCGCGACGAGCTCGCTGCCGAGACCCGAGGTGCTCGACCGCCCCGTCGGGACGCTCCCTGGCGTCGGCCCGGCGATCCGCCGACGGCTCGCCAAGCTCGGTCTCCGAACGGTCGGCGACGTCCTCGCCCACCGTCCCCGTCGGTACGAGTCGGCCGCTGAGGAGCGCACCATCGCAGAGCTCTTCGGTGAGGACGAGGCGGTGCTCGACGTCGTGGTGCGACGTGCGGCGGCCCGTCGTCGCGGCAGGCTCCACATCCTGACGGCGCACGTCCGCGACGCCACGGGCGAGATCCGGGCGACGTGGTTCAACCAGCCCTGGCTCGAGTCGAAGCTCGTCCCCGGAACGCGCCTCCGCGTGCGCGGGAAACGAAACCGGTTCGGCTTCCAGGTCTCGAGCTTCGACATCGGCGACGCGATCGAGACCGCGGACTTCGCGCCCGTCTACCCCTCGACGGCCGACCTCGCCCAGAAGACGCTGCGGGCGCTGACCGAGGCGGCGCTCCCGCTCGCGCGCGCGGTCGGAGAGCCGCTCCCCGCGCGCGTACGGCTCGGCGGGACGCTGCCGCTCCGCGCTGACGCGGTCGTCTCCCTCCACCGGCCGCGATCAGAGGAGGAGGCCGAGGACGCGCGACGCCGTCTCGCGCTCGACGAGCTGCTCACGCTCCAGCTCGCGCTTCGGCGCCGGACGGTCGAGCGCGAGGCGCTCGTCGCCGAAGCGCTGCCACAACCCGGTGCGCTCACGGGGCGGTATCGCGACGTCCTGCCGTTCGTGCTCACCGACGCCCAGGAGAGCGCGATCGCCGAGATCGACGCCGATCTCGGCCGGACGACCCCGATGCAGCGCCTCCTCCAGGGCGACGTGGGATCGGGAAAGACCGCCGTTGCGCTGTACACGCTCCTCCGCGCGGTCGAGGCCGGTCGACAGGGGGCGCTGATGGCGCCGACCGAGACGCTCGCCGAGCAGCACTTCCTCACGATCGAGGGGCTCTGCGCGGAGCTCGGCGTGCGGGTCGCGCTCCTCACCTCGAGCCTCCGCGCACGGGAGCGCCGCACCGTGCACCAGCTCGTCGCCTCGGGCGACGTCGGGATCGCCCTCGGCACCCACGCCTTGATCCAGCGCGAGGTCGAGTTCGCCGACCTCGCCGTCGCGGTCGTCGACGAGCAGCACCGCTTCGGGGTCGAGCAGCGCGCCGCGCTCGCCGAGGCACGGAGCCCACACGTGCTCCACATGAGCGCGACGCCGATCCCACGAACGCTCGCGCTGACGGTCTACGGCGACCTCGCCGTGTCCGAGATTGCCGCCCCGCCGGCCGACCGGAAGCCGATCGTCACCGCCCGCGTCACCGAGGAGAGGAGCGCGGAGGCATACACGCGGCTCCGCAGGCACCTCGACGAGGGCCGCCAGGCGTACGTCGTCTGCCCGCTCGTCGAGGGCTCCGAGACCACGATCGCGCGTGCGGCCGAGGACGAGGCCGCCCGTCTCCGCACCGGCGAGCTCCGCGACTATCGCGTCGGGTGCGTCCACGGGCGGCTGAAGACGGCCGACCGGCGGGCCGCGATGGCGGCGTTCACAGCCGGTGAGCTCGACGTCCTCGTCGCGACGACGGTGATCGAGGTCGGCGTCGACGTGCCGAACGCGACGATCATGATCGTCCAGGAGGCCGACCGGTTCGGTCTGGCTCAGCTCCACCAGCTGCGCGGTCGGGTGGGACGCGGGGCGGAGCAATCCTACTGCCTGCTGATCTCGCGGCACCGGGACGAGGTCTCCGAGCCCGCCAACGAGCGGCTCGAGGCGATGGTCGCGACGACCGACGGATTCGAGCTCGCCGAGCGCGACCTGGAGATCCGCGGCGAAGGCCAGCTCGTCGGTGCCCGTCAGTCGGGCCTCACCGATCTCCGATTCACACGGCTCCGGGCAGACCGCGACCTGCTCGAGCGCGCGAAGGAGCTCGCCGCCGAGCTGGAGGGAGAGCCCATCCTCGAGGCCGCTGTCGATCGCCTGCTCGGCGAGGCCGAGCACGTTGGCGAATCCTGACCGCCGCGTCGTCGTGAGCCCGGCGGGGAGTGAGCGGTCGAGTTAGGCTCGCGCCACCGTGCGAGAGCGCTTCGCCTCCCTCTATACGGCTGCGCTCGCCGACGTGCTCGACGACCGGGGCTACCGCGAGCAGACGCTGCCACACGGGCTGCGACCGCTGACGCCAGGGCTCCGGGTCGCGGGTCAGGCCTTCACGGTCGCCGGAGCTCCCGGCGCTCAGGAGAACTGGGACGCGACGATCCGCGAGACCCTCGCCATGCTCGGGAGCGTCCCCGCCGGCCATGTCGCCGTGTATGCGACCGGCCACGATCGCTCGGCGCACTTCGGTGAGCTCTCCGCCGTCTCGCTCGCCGCACGCGGCGTCGCAGGCTGCGTGATCGACGGCGGCTGTCGAGACACCCGGTTCATCGTCGAGGAGGGCTTCCCCGTCTTCGCCCGCTTCGTCACGCCCGAGGACTCGACGTGGCGCTGGCGCGTGGCGGCGACGCAGGTGCCGATCATCGTCGGCACGGTGCAGGTCGAGCCGGGTGACTGGGTCGTCGGCGACGACGACGGCGTCGTGGTCGTCCCCCAGGCGGTGGTGGAGGAGATCCTCGAAGCGGCCGAGCGCAAGGCTGGGACGGAGAACGAGATCCGGGCTGCCGTCCGGGCCGGCGTCTCCCCGCTCGCTGCGTACGAGCGGCACGGCACGTTCTGACGGCCTGATGCGGATCATCGCGGGAACGCACCGCGGGCGGCGGCTCGCGGCACCGAAGGGCGAGCACACGCGCCCGACCGGCGATCGTGTGCGCGAGGCGCTCTTCAACCTCGTCGGCCCGGTCGAGGACGCCGCTGTCCTCGATCTCTACGCCGGCTCGGGAGCGCTCGGGCTCGAGGCCCTCTCGCGCGGAGCCCGCCGCTGCGTCTTCGTCGAGGTCGACGGCGCCGCCTGCAAGGTGATCCGCGCGAACCTCGAGACGCTGGGGCTCACGGGCGCGCTCGTCGTCCAGCGGGATGCCATCGCCGCGCTGAACGAGGAGACGGCCGCCCGCAGGCGCCACGACCTCGTGCTGCTCGACCCGCCGTACGACCGCTGGGCCGCGGTCGAGCTGCGGCTCGGCGAGCTCCTGCCGCAGGTCGTCGCGGCCTCGGGGCTCGTCGTCGTCGAGACCGACGCGCGGGTCGAGCCCGACCTTCCGCTGGAACTCGCGACCACGCGGCGCTACGGTTCCGCCCGGCTCACCCTCTTTCGCCCATGACAGACCGCGAACCCCTCGTCGCCATCAACCCGGGCACCTTCGACCCGGTGACCCTCGGTCACGTCGACGTGATCCGGCGCGCGGCCGCGATCTTCGACACCGTGGTCGTCGGTGTCGTCCGCGATCCCCAGCACAAGCAGACGACGTTCACGGTGGAGGAGCGCGTCTCTTACGTCGAGCACGCGCTCGCCGAGGTTCCGAACGTCGTCGTCGACGTCTTCAGCGAGCTCGTCGTCGACTTCGCCCGCAGGCACGGCGCGCGCACGATGGTGAAGGGCCTGCGCGTGATCGCCGACTTCGAGTGGGAGTTCCAGATGAACCGGCTGAACCATCGGCTCGCCCCGGAGATC
>Ga0183260_10001219_pt1 | contig 21744 bp, 18 predicted proteins | sample AntDrymUQ4972206_2_FD_129768 | JGI IMG/M metagenome (GOLD analysis project Ga0183260, IMG submission 129768) | Polar desert sand microbial communities from Dry Valleys, Antarctica - metaG UQ497 (22.06) (version 2) (version 2) | ecosystem: Environmental > Terrestrial > Soil > Desert | place...
GCCGTGGTACGTCGTCCGCTACTGGCGCTTCTTCGTCTGGAAGATGCGCAACCCGCACATCGTCACCGAGGGCTTCATCTTCTTCGGCAAGGACGTCGAGCTCTACGCCCGCAAGGGCTTCGGCCGCATGGTCGTCGGCAGGTGGGTGCACATCGGCAGTGGCAACGCGATCCGCTGCCACGAGGGCAACCTGCGCATCGGCGACAAGTGCGTCTTCGGCAAGGACAACACCGTCAACTGCTACCTCGACATCGAGTTCGGTACGGCGGCGCTCGCGGCGGACTGGGTCTACATCTGCGACTTCGACCACGTCTTCGACGACATCCACGTCCCGATCAAGGACCAGGGCATCGTCAAGGCGCCGGTGCGGATCGGGCCCGACGTCTGGATCGGTGAGAAGGCCTCGATCCTCAAGGGCGTCACGATCGGGCCGGGCTGCGTCATCGCCGCGCACGCCCTGGTCAACAGCGACATACCGCCCTACTCCGTCGCCGTCGGCACCCCGGCGCGGGTCGTGCGCAACCGGCTCGAGGACTACCGCGCCGCCGAGGCCAAGCGGCTGGCGCACGCCGACATCGCGCGCAAGGTTGCGGCGGCCAGGGACGAGGTCGTGAAGACCAAGGGCGACGGCGTACGCCGCAGGCGCGCTCGCGCCTGACTGTGCCGACCTGATCGCGCCGAGCGACCTGATCGCGCCGAGCGGCCCGCGCCGTCAGGCCTGGTCCGTGCCAGACAGCAGGTCGCTGCGCCCGTAGAGCACCCGCAGCGGGACCTTCGCCTCGGCCACGAACCCGGCCCGCAGCGACCGCTCCTCGCGCACCGCCTGGGCGAAGACGGCCGCCGTACGCCGGGCGATCGCCGCCCACGTGTAGCGAAGCGCGAGCAGCGTCCGTGCCTCCCGGACCAGGCGCTGTGCGAGAACATCGTCGCCGAGCAGGCGCGTGACCGCCCCGGCGAGGGCGGCGTGGTCGCCGGGTGCGAAGCGCAGCCCGGTCGTGTCGTGGTCGACGAACTCCCGCAGCCCGCCGGTGTCCGCGACCACGAGCGGCGTACCGGCGGCGGCGCACTCGAGCGCGACCATCCCGAACGGCTCGTAGATCGACGGCACGAGTGCGCAGTCCGCCGCCGCCGCGAGGACGGCGAGGTCAGCCGGCTCGAGAAACCCCATGAACGTCACGGCCCGCGAGACGCGCAGCGTGCGGGCCAGCGCGCGAAGCTCGTCCTCGTGCGTCCCGACGCCGGCGACGACGAGGCGCAGCCCGGGGTGCCGGCGGCGCAGTCGCGGCAGCGCGGCGAGCACCGTCTGCACGCCCTTCTCGTACTCGAGCCGGCCGGCGAAGAGCAGCAGTGGCGCCCCCCCGGGGGACAGGTGCGCGCGCATCGCCCCGACCTGCGTCGGGTCGGCGGCCCAGTGCTCAAGGTCGATGCCGTTCGGTACGACGTCGACCTTCGCCGGGGGCAGCGCGAAGAGGTCGACCACCTGGTCGTGCATGTACTGCGAGCAGGTGATCACCCGCCGCGCCTCGTAGGTCAGCCACCACTCCACCGAGTGCACGGCCCGGTTGACCGGCCCCGGGAGGAACCCCTGGTGGCGACCGGCCTCGGTCGCGTGCACGGTCGCGACGACCGGCGCACCGGTGTGGTCCTTGAGCGTCTTCGCCGCGTGCGCGACCAGCCAGTCGTGCGCGTGGATCACGTCCGGCGTGAAGTCCTCGAGAGCTCCGAGGGCGGCGCGCACGAGGCCGTGGTTGAGGGCCATGACCCAGGCGAGCAGCTCCTCGAACGGCACCAGCGGCGGGTCCTCGGCCACTCGCACCACGCGCACGCCTTCGACCACCGCGTCCGCCGGTGCGTCCGGGTGGTCGCGGCTGACGACGACGACGGAGTGCCCCTCGCGGACGAGCCCGGTCGCCAGCGCGTGCACGTGCCGGCCGAGTCCGCCCACGACCAGCGGCGGGTACTCCCACGACAGCATCAGCACGTTCATCGGCGCCAGTCTCCCAGCACGCGCGCGTCGAGGTGTCCGAAGGGCCCGTCCACCTCGCGCAGCCGCGCCGCCACCCGGTCGGCCGCAGCGTTGCGGCCGGCGGAGACCACGTCGGCCAGCTCGGTCAGGCGGGCGAGGTGGGCGGCGTGCCGGGATCGGGCGTACGCCGCAGCCGAGTCCTTGGTGACCATGAACGCCCAGTCGCTCGACGTCAGCAGGAACAGCTCGCGCACCAGCTGGTCCAGCGCGTCGCTGCGCTGGCCCGGGTGCTCCCGCACGGCCTTCGAGACGACGTCGAGAACCCGGCGCTGCGCGTCGCGGGACTGCTCGACGAGGTCGGCGACCGCCGCGCCCTCCCATACTCGCCAGTCCTTTCCCGAGCCCCACGACCCGGGCCGCAGTGCGGCGGCACCGGCGACGTGGCCGGCGTCGACCGCACCGCGCAGGGTGGACAGCCGTACGCCGGCCTCGGGCAGCAGCCGCAGCACCGCGGCCAGCCACTGCGGCCCCTCGAGCCACCAGTGGCCGAACAGCTCAGTGTCGTAGGCGACGACGACGAGCCCCGGCCGACCGTGCGCCGCCGCGACCTGCCCGAGCCGCCGACGCACCGTGTCGACGAAGTCGGCCGCGTCGGCTTCGACCGAGGCCGCTGCCCGCGCGGCGTCGTACGGCTTCTTCTCGTGGTCGGCTGTTCTGCTGCCCGTCACCCGGTACGGCCGGATCCCGGTGTCGTGGTCGAAGTGGTGGAAGTCGCGGTACGACGCCCCGCCCGGGTACCCCGAGCGGGGGGACCACACCCGGTAGGTCACATCGAGGTCGCGACCGAATGCCACGACGTCGCTGTCGCCGACGGTCCACGCAGCGCCGGTCGGCAGAGGTGCTGACGGCCCAGACTCGGACAGCTTGCCGCCGAGGAGCGTCGGCCCGTCGACGAGGAAGTGACCGACGCCGCTCTCGGCGTACGTCGTCTCGAGCCCCGGCCGGTAGCCGCACTCCGGTGCCCAGATCCCGCGCGGCCGCGACCCGAGCCGCAGCGTGTGGTCGTCGAGGCCGACCTGCAGCTGCGCGCGGACCAGCGCGTCGTCGACGAGCAGCGGCTGGAACGGATGTGTAGCCGGACCGCCGAGCAGCTCGACCACACCGGACGCGCCCAGCGACCGCAGCACCGGCGACGCGCCGTGCGACCAGTCCCGCTCGAAGCTCTCCAGCGCCTTGGTCGCGCGACGGTGCTCCTCCGCTGCCACGTCGGGGAACCGTCCGGAGGCGCCGAGGGCGACCGCGCGGGTCTGCCAGTTCCCGAGCCAGGTGTGCTGCTCGCGCAGCAGGTAGGGGTCGTCGAGCATCGCGGCGAGCACCGGCGTGACGCCGATCGTCAGCAGGTCGCGACGCCCCTCCGCAGCCAACTCGTTCAGCATCGACACCAGCGGGATGTACGACGAGCTCCACGCCTGGTGCAGCCACTCCTCGCCGACCGGCCAGGTGCCGGCGTGCGCGACCCACGGCAGGTGCGTGTGCAGGACGATGGCGCAGGTGCCGATCTCGGTGTCGCTCATCGCCGGCGGGTCGCGACGGCCAGCAGGTCGAGGCTCGAGTCGACGCCGTACGGCGAGACCGTGAAGTCGGCCGCGGTGACCGCCCTGACGGCGCCGGCGAGCGACGAGGGCCAGTGCTCGGGTGGCGTCCGCAGCTGCGCGTCGACCAGCGAGCCGTGCCGGCGCTCCCAGCGCCGCAGCCGCCGGCCGTGCGAGACGCCGAGCAGCCGAGCGACGGTGAACCGCGGTGCCAGCAGCTCGACCAGCTCGTCGGCCGACAGCTCGCGGGTGTGGAACGGGTTGACCGGCGCCGCGAGCCCGGGGGAGAAGGTCATCCGGTTGGGAGTGGTCACGACCAGGGCGCCGGACGGTCGCAGCACCCGGGCGCACTCCGCGACGAAGCCGGGTTGGTCGTGCAGGTGCTCGACGACCTGCGACGACACGACCGCCTCGACGGCGCCGTCGGCGACCGGCCACCTCTGCAGGTCCGCTCGCGCTATGCGCACCATCGGGTACGACGCAGCCGCGTGCGCCGCCACGTCGGCCGCGAGCTCGAGCCCGACGACGCGACCGGCTCCGAGCCGATGCAGCAGCGCGGCGCCGTACCCCTCGCCGCACCCCGCGTCGACGACAAGCGCGCTCCGGCAGAACGGCGCGATCGCGCGGTAGGCGGCCTCGTGGCGACGGAACCAGTAGTTCTCCTCCGGCCTCCCGGGCAGCGTCCGCTCGCCGGTGAGGGTCAGCGGGTTCGCGGGCACACCGGCGACGGTAGCCGCTGATTTGACCTGCTAACAAATGCAAGCAACGCTTACCCGCTACGTTCGCCGCCCACCGTCAGCGTCGCTCTCGAGGAGAGGCCCAGACCGGCATGAACATCGTCGTCTGCGTGAAGCAGGTTCCGGACACCTGGGCTGAGAAGAAGCTCGATCCCGCCGACAAGACGCTCGACCGCGCGTCGGTGGACGGCGTCATGAACGAGATCGACGAGTACGCCGTCGAGGAGGCGCTGCGGCTCAAGGAGGCGCACGGCGGCGAGGTCACGATCCTCACGATGGGCCCGGCCAAGGCGGTCGAGACGATCCGCAAGGCGCTGTCGATGGGTGCCGACAAGGCTGTGCACCTCTCCGATGACGCGCTGCACGGCAGCTGCGCGGTGCAGACGTCGTACGCGCTCGCTCAGGCGCTCGGCACCATCGAGTACGACCTCGTCATCACCGGCTCAGAGGCCACCGACTCGCGCAACGCGATCATGTCCGCGCTGCTCGCGGAGCGGCTCGGCCTGCCGCAGATGTCGCTGGCCCGCAAGGTCGAGGTCGACGGCAGCACCCTGCGGGTGCACCGCCAGACCGACAACGGCTACGACGTCGTCGAGTCTGCGCTCCCCGCCGTCGTCAGCGTGGTCGAGAAGATCAACGAGCCGCGGTACCCGTCGTTCAAGGGGATCATGGCCGCGAAGTCCAAGCCGCTGACCACGCTGACCATCGCCGATGCCGGCATCGAGGCGGACAGGGTCGGCCTGGCCAACGCCACGTCGAAAGTCGAGGAGTTCTCGACCCGCCCGCCGCGCAGCGCGGGCACGATCGTCAAGGACGAGGGTGACGGCGCCCAGAAGATCGCCGAGTTCCTCCAGCAGCAGAAGTTCATCTAAGGAGCCTGGGACGTCATGGCGGAGATCCTCGTCCTCGTCGAGCACGCCGACGGGACCCCCAAGAAGGTCACCTTCGAGATGCTCACGAAGGCGCGTCAGCTCGGCGAGCCGAGCGCCGTCTTCGTCGGCGCGCCCGGCCAGGCCGCCGCGATCACCGACAAGCTGGGCGAGTACGGCGCGCAGAAGGTCTACGTCGCCGAGGGCAACGAGTTCACCGGGCACCTGGTCGCGCCGATCGCCGCGGTCCTCGCGAAGGTGGTGGCCGACTCCTCGCCCGCTGCGGTGCTGATCGCATCCTCCCCGGGAGCGAAGGAGGTCGCCGCGCGGGTGGCGGTCAAGACCGGCTCCGGCATCCTCCCCGACGCGGTCGACGTCGACGAGAACCTCGTCGCGACGCAGAACGCCTTCGGCGGTGCGACCGTTGTGCGGTCCTCGGTCACCACCGGTACGCCGATTATCTGCCTGCGCCCCAACAGCACGCCGCCCGAGGCGGCCGCCGCGACGCCGACCGTCATACCGGTCGAGGTGACGCTGACCGACGCCGACAAGGCCGCCCGCATCGTCGAGCGCGTGGTCGAGGAGAAGGGCGGGCGGCCCGAGCTCAGCGACGCATCGATCGTCGTGTCCGGCGGCCGCGGCCTCGGCGCCGGCGAGAAGTTCTCGATCGTCGAGGCGCTCGCCGACACCCTCGGCGCGGCCGTCGGCGCGTCGCGCGCGGCGACCGACGCCGGCTGGTATCCGCACCAGAACCAGGTGGGGCAGACCGGCAAGACCGTGTCGCCGCAGCTCTACATCGCGCTCGGCATCTCCGGCGCCATCCAGCACCGGGCCGGCATGCAGACGTCGAAGACGATCGTCGTGGTGAACAAGGACCCCGAGGCGCCGATCTTCGCGCTGGCCGACTTCGGCGTCGTCGGCGACCTGCACACGGTGGTGCCGGCGCTGACCGAGGAGATCACCAAGCGCAAGGCCTGACCGCGCGGCTCTTGTGTGCGGCTCCGGCCCGGCTCCTCATGGTTGTGCCTTTGCGATCTAAGGTGACCTGGCACGTCACACCGCCGTGGTGTGGCGCGGCTCGGCGAAGAGGACGACGATGGCGAATTGGGACCGGCGTGACCCGAAGGCGCAGGCCAAGGTCACGGATGCGCTGCTGCGCACCCAGCTGCGGGACGGCGTCGGTCCGTTCTCGCCGTTCTGGCGCGAGCGCCTCGCCGCGCTGCGCGTCGGCGCGGCGTCGATCGAGAAGGTCGCCGACCTACGCCGCATCCCCGCCGTCGGTGAGCGCGATGTCTGCCCCGACGGCGACCCGCGCGGTGCCGCGCGGCTCGTGTTGCAGGCCGACGAGGCCGGCTTCGCGGCGCACACGAGTGGCCCGGACCTGCGCAAGGCGCTGGTCCGCCGCGTGATCGGCCGGACGGCGTACCGGCGCCAGGTCGAGGCGGGCGTCCGTCCGACGACCTACCACTTCGGCGGCCAGGCGATGACGTTCCCGATCGCCTCGACCCGCGCCGACCTCGACCTCGTCGCCCGGGCCGGCAACCGCGCGTGGCAGGTGCTGGGGCTGACCCGCGCCGACGTCCTCGTCTCGGCCGTGCCGGTCGCGGCGCGCCTCGACCACGTCGCCCTGTCCTACGCCGCGCTCGCCGCCGGCGCGCCGGCGCTGTTCCCCGGCGACGACCTGGTGACCGCCGCCGAGACTCTGCAGATGGTCCCGGCGACGGTGCTCGCCGTCCGCCCTGACGGGGCGGCCGACCTGCTCGCCGACCTCGCCTCGACCGGCACCGCGCTCGACGGCCTGCGCACGGTCCTCCTCGTCGGCCCGGCCGACGCCGAGGAGCGGGCCGGTGTCGAGGAGGCGCTCGCGGCCGGCGGTGCCGACGGCGCGCGCGTTCTCGTCCTGCACGGCCCGGCCGACGGCCGCGTGCTCTGGGCCGAGTGCTCGCCGGGCTCCGGGCTGCACACCTACCCGGACCTCGACGTCGTGGAGCTGGTCGACCCTGAGATCGGTGAGGTGGCCGCGCCGGGCGCCGGCGGTGAGGTCGTGGTCACCCAGCTCGGCTTCCGCGGCAGCGCCCTGCTGCGCTGGCGCACCGGCGACCTCGTTGACGCGCCGATCTCGACCGGCCGCTGCGCCGGGTGCGGGCGCACGGTGCCGCGCGTCGCGTCGGACGTCCGAGCGGGCGCATTCGTGCAGCGGATGCAGCTGCCGCAGGGCCGGGCGAGCGCTGATCTCCGCGCCATCGCCGGCGCGCTCGCCGGTCGCGCCGACCTCGCCGACTGGCGGGTCGAGGTGCGGCCGGCCCGGCGCGCGTCGCTCGACGAGCTGGTGGTCTTCATCGACCCGCGCGGCGACGAGACGGAGGCCGCCGTCGGCGCCTACCGCGACGTCCGCGCGGTGTCCGGCATCGCGCCTACCCAAGTAGTCGTGGTCTCCGCCGAGGAGCTGGCCGGGCGCGCCGAGGCGGACACCGCCGGAGTCCTCGATCGGGTGCTGTCACCGCGCATCGCCGTACGCCGGTAGCCCGCAGGTAGGCTGGCATCGCCATGCCCTACCTCGACCACGCCGCGACGACCCCGGTGCACCCCGAGGTCCTTGCCGCGATGACGCCGTACTTCACGCTCGAGGCCGGCAATGCGTCCTCCCTGCACGCGTCGGGCCGGCGGGCCCGTCGCGCGGTGGAGGAGTCGCGCGAGGCGCTCGCGCTGGCGCTCGGCGCGCGGCCGTCCGAGGTCGTGTTCACCGCCGGCGGCACCGAGAGCGACAACCTCGCCGTCAAGGGCATCTTCTGGGCGCGGCGGGCCGCCGACCCGCGGCGCACGCGAATCGTGGCCAGCTCGGTCGAGCACCACGCGGTGCTCGACGCGGTGGAGTGGCTGGTCGCCCACGAGGGCGCGACGGTCACCTGGCTGCCGGTCGACGAGCGCTGCCGGGTCCACCCCGAGGCCCTGCGTGAGGCTCTCGGCGCCGGCGACGACGTCGCCCTGGTGACCGTCATGTGGGCCAACAACGAGGTCGGCACCGTGCAGCCGGTCGAGCAGCTGGCGGCCATCGCGCACGAGCACGAAGTCCCGTTCCACACCGACGCGGTGCAGGCCGTCGGTGCGGTGCCGGTCGACTTCGCGGCCAGCGGCGTCGACGCGCTGACCATGACCGGCCACAAGATCGGCGGCCCGAAGGGCGTCGGCGCGCTGCTCGTGCGGGTCGGTGTCGAGTGCACGCCGCTTCTGCACGGCGGCGGCCAGGAGCGCGACATCCGATCGGGCACCCTCGACACCCCGGGCATCGTCGGGCTCGCCGCCGCGACGACCCGCGCGGTGGGCACGGCCGCGGACCGCTCGGGGCGCATCGCACTGCTCCGCGACCAGCTCGTCGCCGAGGTGACCAAGGTCGTGCCGGACGCCGTGCTCAACGGCGACGTCGACCACCGGCTGCCGGGCAACGCCCACCTGTCGTTCCCGGGCTGTGAGGGCGACTCGCTCCTTCTGCTGCTCGACGCGCGCGGCATCGAGTGCTCCACGGGTTCGGCGTGCACCGCCGGCGTCGCGCGAACGAGCCATGTGCTCTCGGCGATGGGGCTGCCCGAGGACCGGGCCCGCGGCTCGCTGCGGTTCTCCTTCGGGGACAGCTCGACCGCGGCCGACGTCGACGTGGTGGCCGACGCGATCGGGCCCGTCGTCGAGCGCGCGCGCGGCGCCGGCCTCGCCGCCCCGCGCGGCTGAGTCGCTCGATGCGTGTTCTCGCCGCGATGTCCGGGGGTGTCGACTCCGCGGTGGCCGCAGCGCGCGTGGTCGACGCGGGGTACGACGTGACCGGCGTGCACCTCGCGCTGTCGCCGTCGCCGCAGGCGCACCGCGACGGCGCACGCGGCTGCTGCACCCTCGACGACGCGCGCGACGCGCGCCGCGCGGCCGACGTACTCGGCATCCCCTTCTACGTGTGGGACATGGCGCAGCGGTTCGCAGCCGACGTCGTCGAGGACTTCGTCGCCGAGTACGCCGCGGGCCGTACGCCGAACCCGTGCCTGCGCTGCAACGAGCACATCAAGTTCGCCGCCGTGCTCGACAAGGCTCGGGCGCTCGGCTTCGACGCGGTGTGCACGGGTCACTACGCACGTCTGGTCGAGACGCCGGCCGGCGTCGAGCTGCACCGCGCCGCCGACCCCGACAAGGACCAGTCCTACGTCCTCGGGGTGCTCAACGCGGACCAGCTCGCCGGCGCGCTGTTCCCGCTCGGCGAGAGCCGCAAGGCCGACGTCCGCGCCGAGGCGAGCGCGCGCGGACTGGCGGTCGCGGACAAGCCGGACTCGCACGACGTCTGCTTCATCCCGTCCGGCGACACCGCCGGCTGGTTGCGTGAGCGGATCGGCACCGTACCGGGCGACGTCGTCGACGCGGCCGGCACCGTGATCGGCCGCCATGACGGGGCGCACCAGTTCACCGTCGGACAGCGTCGTGGACTCCGCCTGTCTACGTCGGCGGCAGATGGTGCGCCGCGATACGTGCTGTCGGTCACGCCGGTCACCGGGACGGTCACCGTCGGGCCGGCGGAGGCGCTTGACGTACGCGAGGTGCTCGGCAGCCGGCCGCGGTGGACGGGCGACGCACCGACCGGCCGCTTCCGCTGCCGGGCGCAGGTCCGCGCGCACGGCGACGCGGTCGCCGCCGAGGCCGAGCTGGTCGACGGCCGGCTCGTCGTCCGTACCGAGGTGCCGCTGCGTGCCGTCGCGCCCGGCCAGGCCGTCGTGCTCTACGACGGCGACCGTGTCCTCGGGTCCGCGACCGTCGATGCGACGTCGCCCGGGTAGGGTTCCCGGCATGGCTGACGACGTCCGACTGACCGACCTCGAGCTGATCCAGCGCTACAGCATCGCGGTGCGCGGCGAGACCGCCGACCGGGCCGAGCTGCTCGCGGTGCTGCGCGCGGACCTCGCCTGGCTGCAGGGCGGGTCGTCCGGTCGCCGGGCCCCCGCCCCCGCCGACGACGGCGACGGCGCGAAGCCGGTCCGTCGGTCCGCGGCCAAGCCGGCCAAGCCGGCCAAACCGGCGAAGCGCGCGACCCCGGCGAAGCGCGCGACCGCGGCCAAGCCCGCCGCGAAGGCGGCCAAGCCCGCGCGTCGCGGCAGGTAGCGCGACAGCCCAGCTTCCGGCGACGATGGGGATCCACTGGCCGCGCGGTGCCGCGACCGGCGTCGGGTCGATGCCCGGCATCGACCCGCTCGAGTCGGCCCGCACGGTCCTGGGCGAGCTGCCCGACCTGCCGTACCTTCCGGAGCTGCCCGGCCGCGGCCCCGGCAGTGATCTGATCGGCCGCGCCGCGGTCGTCCTCACCGAGCTGCACGTCGACCTGCAGCCGTCTGGTTGGCGGCTGACAACCCGCCCGGGTGTCGACGAGCGGCGCGCCCGCGACCTCCTGCTGCGCGACCTCGACGCGCTCGAGGTCGCCGCCGAGGGGTACGCCGGGGCGCTGAAGGTCCAGGTGGCCGGGCCGTGGACCCTCGCGGCCGGCCTTGGCACGCCGCGCGGCGACCGCGCGCTCGCCGACCCGGGCGCGCGGCGAGACATCGGAGAGGCGCTGGCCGACGGCGTCCGCGAGCACGTCGCCGACGTGCGCCGTCGAGTGCCCGGCGCCGAGGTGATCGTGCAGCTCGACGAGCCGTCGTTGAGGGCCGTGCGCGACGGCCGGATCCCGACGGTCAGCGGGTTCGGCGCGCTCGGCGCCGTACCGGTCCCCGACCTCGCCGCGAGCCTGCGACGCGTCGCGGACGTCGCCGGTGCGCCGCTCGGCGTGCACTGCTGCGCGGACGACCCGGCGCTGGACGTGCTCGTCGCGGCGGGTGTCGCCTTCGCGTCCGCCGACGCGGCCCACCTCGACGCCCGGCGCGACTACGACCGGCTGGCCGGCCTGCTCGAGCAGGGCGCCGCGCTGCTGCTCGGGCTGGTCCCCGCGACCGACGCCGACCTCGGGGGGCGCGGCGTCGCCGAGACGATCGCGCCCGTGCGGTCGCTCGCGAAGGACCTCGGCATCGCCGCGGAAGAGCTCGCCGACCGGGTCGTCCTCACTCCTGCCTGCGGGCTGGCTGGCGCGTCGCCGGCGTACGCCGTGGCGGCGCTCGCCCGCGTCCGTGAGGCCGGTCGCGCGCTGGCCGAGGCTCCGGAGGTCTGATGGCCGACCCGACCCCAGCCGACCCGACCGCAGCCGGTGTGACCACTGCCGTCGCCGACCGGCACGCAGAGCTGTCGCGCATCCTCGAGGAGCACCGCTACCGCTATTACGTCCTCGACTCGCCGACCGCCGCCGATTCCGAGTTCGACCAGCTGATGCGCGAGCTCGAGTCGCTCGAGGAGGCGCACCCGTCCCTGCGCACGCCGGACTCGCCGACGCAGGTCGTCGGCGGCACGGCGTACACGACGCACTTCACCCCGGTCGCGCACCTGCAGCGACTGCTCAGCCTCGAAAACGCGTTCACCGACACCGAGTTGGCGACGTGGGCCGAGCGGCTCGATCGCGAGGTCGGCGCCGGCCGGTCGACGTACCTCTGCGAGCTGAAGATCGACGGGCTGGCCGTCGCGCTGGTCTATGAGTCGGGCCGGCTGGTGCGCGCGGCGACCCGCGGTGACGGCCGCACCGGTGAGGACGTCACCGCCAACGTGCGCACCCTCGACGACGTGCCGACCCGCCTCACCGGTGGCGACGTGCCCGACCTGCTCGAGGTGCGCGGCGAGGTGTTCTTCCCGGTCGCCGGCTTCGAGGCGCTCAACGCGTCGCTGGTCGAGGCCGGCAAGGCGCCGTTCGCCAACCCGCGCAACGCGGCGGCCGGGTCGCTGCGGCAGAAGGACCCGCGGGTGACGGCGACCCGGCCGCTGCGGATGCTGCTGCACGGTGTCGGCGCGAGCGAGGGATTCTCGGTCGATCGGCAGAGCGACGCGTACGCCGCGCTCGCCGCGCTCGGGCTGCCGGTCTCGACGCGGCACGCGGTCTTCGAGGACCTCGGCGGCGTGCAGGGCTACGTCGCGCACTGGGGCGAGCACCGGCACGACATCGAGCACGAGATCGACGGAGTTGTCGTGAAGGTCGACGCGGTCGCGCTGCAGCGCCAGCTCGGGTCGACCTCGAAGTCACCCCGGTGGGCCATCGCCTTCAAGTACCCACCGGAGGAGGTCACGACCACGCTGCTCGCCATCGAGGTGGCGATCGGCCGCACCGGCCGGGCGACGCCGTTCGCTGTGCTCGAGCCGGTCAAGGTGAGCGGGTCCACGGTCGAGCGGGCGACGCTGCACAACGCCGGCGAGGTACGGCGCAAGGGTGTCCGGCCGGGCGACACGGTCGTCGTACGCAAGGCCGGCGACGTCATCCCGGAGGTCGTCACCTTCGTCTCCGACGAGGAGCACGACGCTCGGCCCGAGTGGGTCATGGACGTCGAGTGCCGGGTCTGCGGGACGCCGCTGCGGCCGGCGAAGGAGGGCGACGTCGACCTGCGCTGCCCGAACAGCCGGTCGTGCCCCGCCCAGCTGCGCGAGCGGCTGTTCCACGTCGCCGGCCGGGGCGCGTTCGACATCGAGGTGCTCGGCTACGAGGCGGCCTCGGCGCTGCTCGACGCGAGTCTGGTCAGCGACGAGGGTGACCTCTTCTCGCTGGCCGAGGACGACCTGCTCCGCTGCCCGTTCTTCATCCGCAAGGACGGCGGCCTGTCGGCCAACGCGGCGAAGCTCCTGGACAACCTGCGGGTCGCCAAGGAGCGGCCGCTGTGGCGCGTCCTCGTCGCGCTGTCGATCCGGCACGTCGGCCCGACGGCGGCGCAGGCCCTGGCTCGGGAGCTCGGGTCGGTCGACACGATCCGGACCGCGACGGTCGAGCAGCTGGCCGCTGTCGAAGGCGTGGGCCCGACCATCGCGGCGTCGATCGTGGAGTGGTTCGCCGAGCCGTGGCACCAGGAGGTCGTCGGCAAGTGGGCGGACGCCGGGGTGCGGATGGCGGAGCACGAGCGCGACGACGACCCGCGACCGCTCGACGGTGTCACCGTCGTCATCACCGGGTCGCTCACGTCGTACAGCCGGGACTCCGCGACCGAGGCCGTGCAGGCCCAGGGCGGCAAGGTCTCCGGCTCGGTGTCGAAGAAGACGTCGTTCGTCGTCGCCGGCGACGCACCGGGCTCGAAGTACGACAAGGCGCGACAGCTCGGGGTGCCGGTGCTCGACGACGACGGCTTGGCGGTGCTGTTGGCAGAGGGGCCGGACGCCGCCCGCGCGGTCGCGTCGGGAGGTCTGGGTGCGTAGCAGGTCCCTGACCCGGTCGGGATAACCGGTGGTCGCTGGTCCGTAGACTGCCGCCCATGGCCATCACCCGCGACGAGGTCGCGCACCTCGCCCGGCTCGCGCGCCTTGCGCTGCGCGACGACGAGCTCGACCACTTCGCCACGCAGCTCGACGTCATCCTCGGGGCGGTCGCCCGGGTCGCGGAGGTGGCCGCCGACGACATCCGCCCGACCAGCCACTCGGTGCCGCTGACCAACGTGTTCCGCCCGGACGAGGTGCGCCCGTCGCTCGACCCGGTCGCGTCGCTCGCCGGCGCGCCGGCGGCGGAGGACGGCCGCTTCCGCGTCCCGCGGATCCTCGAGGAGGAGGCGTGACAGACCTCACCCGGCTGACCGCCGCGGAGACCGCTCGAGTGGTGCGCGACGGCGAGGCCTCCGCAGTGGACGTCGCGCAGGCGCACCTCGACCGCATCGCGGCCGTCGACGAGCGGGTACACGCCTTCCTGCACGTCGACATCGAGGGTGCGCTCGGCGCGGCCCGGGCGGTGGACGAGCGTCGGGCCGCGGGCGACGACCTCGGCCCGCTGGCCGGCGTGCCGCTCGCGCTCAAGGACGTCTTCACGATGGCGGGCGTCCCGACCACATGCGGCTCGAAGATCCTCGAGGGCTGGCGCCCGCCGTACGACGCCACCGTGACCCGGCGGCTGAAGGATGCCGGCCTCGTCATCCTCGGCAAGACCAACATGGACGAGTTCGCGATGGGCTCGTCGACGGAGAACTCCGCCTACGGTCCGACCCGCAACCCGTGGGACCTCGACCGCATCCCGGGTGGCTCCGGTGGCGGCAGCAGCGCCAGCCTCGCCGCGTTCATGGCGCCGCTCGCCATCGGCACCGACACCGGCGGCTCGATCCGCCAGCCCGCGGCGGTCACCGGCACGGTCGGCGCGAAGCCGACGTACGGCGGCGTCTCCCGCTACGGCCTCGTCGCGCTGGCCTCATCGCTGGACCAGGCCGGCCCTTGTGCGCGCAACGTCCTCGATGCCGCGCTGCTGCACGAGGTGATCGCCGGCCACGACCCGTTCGACTCGACCTCCATCGACCGGCCGGTCCCGGAGGTCGTCGCGGCCGCCCGGCGCGGGGACGTGCAGGGCATGCGGGTCGGCGTCGTCCGTGAGTTCGCGGGCGAGGGCTACCAGGCCGGCGTGCAGCAGCGGTTCACCGAGGCGGTGGAGCTGATCTCGTCGCTCGGCGCCGACGTGGTCGAGGTGTCGTGCCCGCACTTCGACTACGCGCTGGCGGCGTATTACCTGATCCTGCCGAGCGAGTGCTCGTCCAACCTGGCCCGTTTCGACGCGATGCGCTACGGCCTGCGGGTCGGCGACGACGGCACGCGCAGCGCAGAGGAGGTGATGTCGCTGACCCGCGAGGCGGGCTTCGGTGACGAGGTGAAGCGGCGCATCATCCTCGGCACCTACGCGCTGTCCTCGGGCTATTACGACGCCTACTACGGCCAGGCGCAGAAGGTGCGCACGCTCATCACGGACGACTTCACGAAGGCGTTCGAGACCTGTGACGTCCTGGTGTCGCCGACCACGCCCACCACGGCGTTCCGGATCGGCGAGCGGGTGGACGACCCGCTCGCGATGTACCTCGCCGACCTCTGCACCATCCCGTCGAACCTCTCGGGCGGCGCAGCGATGAGCGTGCCCTGCGGCCTCGCGCCGGAGGACGGCCTGCCGGTCGGCCTGCAGGTGATGGCCCCGGCGCTCGCCGACGACCGCATGTACCGCCTCGCCGCCGCCTTCGAGGCGGCGCACACCGAGGCCCACGGCCCGATCCTGGACGGAGCCCCCGCGCTGTGACCGTGACGCTCGACGACGCGCTGGCCCGGTGGTCGCCCGTGATCGGCATGGAGACCCATGTCGAGCTCGGCACCCGGTCGAAGATGTTCTGCGGCTGCCCAACCACGTTCGGCGCGCCGCCCAACGCCAACACCTGCCCGGTCTGCCTCGGTCTCCCGGGCGCGCTGCCGGTCGCCAACGAGGCGGCGATCCGCTACACGATCCTCATCGGCCTGGCGCTGCACTGCTCCATCGCGCCGTGGTGCCGCTTCGCGCGGAAGAACTACTTCTACCCGGACATGCCGAAGAACTTCCAGATCAGCCAGTACGACGAGCCGCTGTGCGTCGACGGCTGGCTCGACGTCGAGATGGACGGCCAGACGCACCGCGTCGAAATCGAGCGGGTGCATCTCGAGGAGGACACCGGCAAGAGCCTGCACGTCGGGGGTGCGACCGGGCGGATCCACGGGGCCGACCACTCCCTCGTCGACTACAACCGGGCCGGCATCCCGCTGGTCGAGATCGTCACGCGTCCGGACATCTACTCGGCCGAGGTCGCCAAGGCCTACGTCGCTGCGCTGCGCGACGTCGTTCGGGCGATCGGTGCCAGTGACGTGAAGATGGAGGAGGGCTCGCTGCGCTGCGACGTCAACGTGTCGCTGCGACCGGCCGGCGCCGACACGCTCGGCACGCGCGCCGAGGTGAAGAACGTCAACTCGCTGCGCTCGGTCGAGCGAGCGGTCCGGCACGAGATCGTGCGCCAGGCGGAGCGGCTCGACGCCGGCCAGCGGATCGTCCAGGAGACGCGGCACTTCCACGAGGACACCGGCACGACGACGCCGGGTCGCAGCAAGGAGGAGGCGCAGGACTACCGGTACTTCCCGGAGCCCGACCTGGTGCCCATCGCGCCGGACGCCGCGTGGATCGAGGAGCTGCGGTCGTCGCTGCCGGAGATGCCGGTCGAGCGTCGTCGTCGGCTGACCGCCGAGCTCGGCCTGAGCGAGGTCGACCAGGCGGCGATGAGCAACGCCGGGGTGCTCGACCTCGTGCTGGCGACCGTCGACGCCGGCGCGCCGGCCGCGGACGCGCGCAACTGGTGGCTCGGCGACCTGCTCGCGCGGGCGAACGCGGCCGACGTTGACCCCGGGGAGCTCGGCGTGACGCCGGCGCAGGTTGCGCGGGTCTGCGCGATGGTCACCGACGGCACGCTGACCGCCACGATGGCCAAGGAGGTCTTCGCGGGGGTCGTCGAGACCGGTGACGACCCGGACGCGGTCGTCGCGGCGAAGGGCCTGCGGCAGGTGAGCGACGTGGACGCGCTCGGCGCCGCGGTCGACGAGGCGATCGCCGAGCAGCCCGCCGTCGCGCAGAAGGTCCGCGACGGCAAGACGGCGGCCGCCGGGGCGCTCGTCGGCGCGGTCATGAGGGCGACCCGCGGCCAGGCCAACGCGGCCGTGGTTCGCACGCTCGTCCTCGAGCGGCTCGGGGTCCCCGAGGCGTGACCGGCGAGGGCGCGCCGCGTCGTGCGGCCGTCGCATCCCTGCTGCTCGTCGTCCTCGTCGTCCTCGTCGGCGTCGTCGTATCCGTCGTGCCGCTCAGTGCGCAGCGCGTCGCTCGCGCGCATGGGTCGGACCCGGCGATCGTCACGCTGGTCGACTCGGTCACGCCGGCGCTGCCGTCCGGGGTGGTCGTGCAGGTCGTGTCGGGGGTCGCTGCGCAGCTCGTCGTCGAGAACCCCACGTCGACGCCCCTCGAGGCGCTCGACGACGCGGGCGCGGTGTTCTTGCGGATCTCCGCGGACGGCGTCGACGCCGACGTCGCATCGCCGGCCTGGCACTCGTCGAACCTGCCGGGCGGTGCCGCGCGGACGGCGTCTGGACCGCCGAGGTTCGTGCGCGTCCGGATGCAGCCGACGTGGGGGTGGTACGACCACCGCCTGCACCCCACCACACCTCCCGTGAGCGACGCCGTCCGCGCCGGCCGACGCCGGCTCGACCTCGGCTCGTGGCGGGTGCCACTCCGGTACGGCGGCACCGCGGTGACCGTGCTCGGCCACGTCGAGTACCGACCTGTGCTAGGCCGGCTTGAGGCCGAAGTGACGTCGGCGGCCCTTCCTGACGGGGTCGAGGTGCATGCGGTGAGCGGGCGCCTGCCCGGGCTCTTCCTGCGCAGCGCGCTGCCGACCGACGTCGTCGTCATCGGGCCGGATGACGAGGTGTTCGCGCGGATCGGGCCACGGGGGGTGGCGGTCGACCGGCGGAGCGCAGTCGCGGTCGAGGACGCGCGCGCCAAGGGGCAGCCGCCCGCGGTCGTGGAGCAGGGCGCCGACCCCGTGCTGGTGGTCTCGGTCGCGCCCTCGTACTCATGGCTGGACCCGCGGCTGCGATGGACCGAGCCGGCCGTGCCCGACGATGTGCAGCGCCGGGCCGCACCGACCGTGCTCGTCCGCTGGACCATCCCGATCCGGGTCGGCAGCGAACGCTTCGACGTGAGCGGGACAACGAGTTTCGTGCCACTTGCGCCGGGCATGGCCTCGGCGACCGGCCGGCCGGTCGCTGCCCGGCTGCTGCCGCTGCTGGGCGTACCGGTCCTGCTCGTCGTCGGCGTCGCGCTGGTCCGTCGTCGGCGGACGTACGATGTAGCTCACCGAAGGAGTTGACCGTGCAGCGTCGCGCCCGCGCCCTGACCTTGTCGCTCGTCGCCTCGACGGCTCTCCTGCCCTCGCTCGATGGCGGATCGGCCGCCGCCGCCGAGGACCCCCGGGCGAGGTCGGGCGAGTTCGCCGCGCCGTTCGAGGAGCCCGGCGTGGTGTGCGCGGCCGACCCGGACGGGCGCGCGATCTGCAAGCCGGCCGCCGCGTCGACGGTGGTCCTCGCCGATGGCCGCGTCCTCTACTGGGACGCGCTCGAGGGCGAGGAGGACGTCGAGCTCAGCACCGCGGCCGAGTACGGCGACGCCGCGCAGAACGACCAGTCCCGCGTCCTGCGTCTGCGCGGCACCCGGCCCGCGTGGTCGGTGCCGTCACCGGCCGACGGCGGGGCGAACCCCGACGGCGCTCCCGAGGAGCCCGCAGTGCCGGGCGGTCCCGGCGTCGTCGACGAGAACCCGCATAACGACGGCGGCCTGTTCTGCTCCGACCAGATCCAGCTCGCCGACGGGCGGATCCTCGTCGTCGGCGGGACGCAGTACTACTCCGAGCCGGGTCTGCCCGGCACCGGCTACGGCGTTGCGGAGCTCCAGGGCCTCAAGAACGCGCGGGTCTTCGACCCGGCGACCAACCGCTGGACCCAGGTCGCGTCGATGACCTACGCCCGGTGGTACCCGTCGCTGACGACCCTTCCCGACGGGACCGTCTTCACCGCTTCCGGCGTCACCAAGCTGATCAAGCCGTTCTACCCCTCGCGGCCGGCCGACTCCGGCACCAACGTGAAGCAGACCGAGACGTTCAACCCGCGCACCGGGACGTGGACGGTCAACCCGCCGTCGGCGAACCGCTCGCTGCCGCTCTACCCGCGCATGCACCTGCTGCCCAACGGCCACGTCTACTACGACGCCGCCGGTCAGGCGTTCAACCCGTCGGGCCAGTCCTACGACGAGGCGCTGTGGAACATCGCGGCCACCTACGACCCGGCGTCGAAGACGTGGACCGACCTCGGCGTCCCGGGCATCGGCACCGCGGCCCCGGGGTTCCGCGGCTCGTCGTTCTCCGTGGCGCTGCCGCTGCGGCCGCCGTACACGTCGATGTCCTTCCTCTCCGGCGGCGGCGTCTCGGGGGTGACGCCGGGTACGGTCCTGGCGATCGCGACCAGTCAGGTCAACACCGTCGACCTCTCCGGCCAGGCGGCGACCCTGCGGACCAAGGCCGGTGGCACGCTCAACAACCCGCGGTGGTACTCGACAGGCGTCGCCCTGCCGACCGGTGAGGTCATCGCGTTCAACGGGTCGAGCATGGACGAGGTGGTCGCGCCCGGCTCCGGCATCCCGGTGCGGACGCCGGAGATCTACGACCCGGCGACGAACGCCTGGACCGAGCTCGCGCCCCAGGCGAAGTCCCGGACCTACCACAACACCGCTGTGCTCCTTCCCGATGGCCGCGTCCTCGTCGGCGGCCACGCGCCGATCAACACCGGTTACGGCGCAGCGAACCCGGCCGCCGAGCCGTTCGGGTTCTCACCGGCGCTGCGCGACCCGTCGTTCGAGATCTTCAGCCCGCCATACCTCTTCCGAGGTCTGCGCCCGGTCGTCACGTCGGTCGCGGGCTCGCTGGCGTACGGCGCGCGCATCCGCGTGGCCGTCACCGACCCGGCGACCGTGCGCAGCGTCGTCGTCATGCGCAACCCGGCGCTGACGCACCTGATCGACGCCGACCAGCGGACCGTCGAGCTGCCGATCGTCGCGCGCGACGCGTCGTCGGTGACCGTGGTCGCGCCGCCGTCGGCCGCGGTCGCGCCGGCTGGGCCATACGTCCTGTTCGTCAACAGTGACGCCGGCCGTGGTCTCGTGCCGTCGGTCGGCCGGCAGGTCTTCGTCGGCGTGCCCGTCCCAGCCGCGCTGCGCCAGGTCATCGGCGCCAACACCGCGGCCGATGTCGCCCGTGAGACCGCGGCCCGGCGCGCGGCGACCTCCGGCGGGGCCCCGTCGGCCGGCGGTGCGAGCAGCGCCCCGGCGCCCGCACCGTCGGCGGCACCGCAGCCCGCCCCGGAGCCGGCCCCCGTGGTCGGCGCGCTGCCCGGTGGTGAGCTCGCGACGACGGGTCGCCGTACGACGGCCGTTGCGCTGCTGCTCGTCGTCCTGGCCGCCGCTGTTAGACCGCGGCGCGTGACTCCACACGCCTGAGCAGCGCGACCATCGCCTCGGCCTGCTCGATCGGCAGGTAGTGGGTGCCGGGCATCAGCTCCAGCTCGGCCCCGGGGATCTCGGTCGCGGCCGTCGCGATGTCGGCACGCGCCGCGAGCAGATCCGAGCGACCCGCGGCGAGCACCACGGGACACCGCATCGCGGACAGGTCCATGCGCGCGTGTCGTGAGATGCCGAGCGCGAGGGTGAAGTACCAGCGGAAGTCGTGCCGGGCGAACCCGTCGAGCGTCGCCCGCATCGTCTCGACATCGACGCCGTCGTCGACGACTCCGAGTCGCACGAGCCGCCGGACCATCGCCGGGGTCGGCTCGACCCGACGCGACACCGCGCCGACGACCGGTCCGGCCGCGCGAAGCGTGCGAGCCGCCGAGACGGCAACGGCCTTGCGGACCGGTCCCGGCAGCCGGGTGGCGCCGAACATCGAGGCGAAGGTCCCGCCGGGCACGCCGGAAACCGCCAGGATGCCCGCGACCCGGTCGGGGTGACGCACCGCGAGCTCGAAGGCGACGTTGACGCCGACCGACCAGCTGACGACGAGCGCGCGCGGCATCCCGGCCGCATCCATCACCGCGGCCGCGTCGTCGACATGGTGGTCCACGCCGACGTTGCCTGCCGACGACGGTCGCGGCGACCCGCCGAGGCCGCGATAGTGCCACCCGACGACGCGGAACCCGCTGTCGCGGGCGAGCAGCGCCGGCCATGCGCTGCCGCCGGCGCCCAGGCCGTTGGCGAGCAGCACCGGTGTGCCGTCGCCGCGGACCCACCCGTGCACGACGGTCCCGTCGGCGCTGGTCGGTCGCAGCTCCTCCACGAGACCCGACACTAGCTCGCTGCGCCCTATGCTCCGACGCGTGCGCTATCAGGTCGGCACCCAGCTCGTCCTCGACGCGTCCTCGCCGGCCGCGACGGACGCCGCGCTCGATCGGCTCGTGCGGGAGCTGACCCAGGGCGGGGTTGCCGAGGCGGTGTGGGGCGGCCGGCCGCGCGGGGGACGGGTCGAGGTGATGATGCTGGTGGACGCGACCGACGCCGAGCACGCCCTCGGCGTCGCGGTGACGGCGCTGCGGACGACGGTTCGCGACATGGGGCGCGCGCTGCCGACGGTGCAGATGCGCTCGCTCGCGGCCCAGCCGCTCGGCAACCCGGACGACTGGACGGACCGCGACGACTAGGACCCACCGACACCGCATGAGCGGTGTACGCGTCTCTCGTAGAGTGGGCGGGCACGCAGGCACGCGCCGCTTGACCGTTCCGACGCAGAGGATCGAACGTTGACCAAGCCCATCGTGCTCGTCGCCGAGCCGCTCGCACCGAGCGCGCTCGAGGTGCTCGGGGAGGACTTCGAGGTGCGCGAGTGCGACGGCGCGGACCGTAGCGCGCTGCTGGCGAGCGTCCGCGATGTCGACGCGGTGATCGTTCGCAGCGCGACTCAGATCGACGCCGAGGTGCTCGCCGCGGCGCCGCGTCTCAAGGTCGTCGCCCGGGCCGGCATCGGCCTCGACAACGTCGACGTCCAGGCGGCGACGCAGGCCGGCGTGATGGTCGTCAACGCGCCGCAGTCCAACATCATCAGCGCCGCTGAGCATGCGGTCGCCCTGCTGCTCGCGGTCGCCCGGCGGATCCCCGC
>Ga0183260_10001220_pt1 | contig 21744 bp, 24 predicted proteins | sample AntDrymUQ4972206_2_FD_129768 | JGI IMG/M metagenome (GOLD analysis project Ga0183260, IMG submission 129768) | Polar desert sand microbial communities from Dry Valleys, Antarctica - metaG UQ497 (22.06) (version 2) (version 2) | ecosystem: Environmental > Terrestrial > Soil > Desert | place...
CAGGGTGGGCAGCACCGCGTCGTCGGACTTGACGTCGATGTTGAGGCGCAGTTCGGCAAACGTGGCGAGCACGTCGTCGAGCCGGGGCAGCGGCTCCCGGCCACCGACCCGCAGCCGGCTCAGCTCGTGCCAGTCGAGGTCGCACACGCGTACCGGTGCACCGCAGAGCCGGCCCAGCCGGTCGTCGTGCACCACCACCGGGACGCCGTCGCGGCTCGCCCTTACGTCGGTCTCCAGGTAGCGGTAGCCGAGGTCGACGGCGGTGGCGAAGGCGCGGACGGTGTTCTCGATCCCACGGTTCGGCCCGTACGTCGCGCCGCCGCGATGGGCCACGCCCAGCGGGAGCGGCGCGTCCAGGTACGGGTGCCGGCCCACTCCGCCAGTATCTCGGGTCAACCGGCTACCGTGGCGCGGGTGAGCCCCGAGCCGCGCCTCGACAAGTCTGCCGAGCCGATGACCTGCCCGGCCTGTCAGCAGCAGATGCACGTCCACGAGCGGCTGCGGATCTCGGTGGCGCAGTGCGATGGGTGTGGCGGGGTCTTCCTGGCCCGGTCGAGCCTCGCCAACATGGTCGAGACCGAGAACGACTGGCACGCCTCACGTGGGCCAAACACGCAGCCGCTGCCGCGGATCTCACCGGGGATGGCCGCGCCGCCGAGCGCCCCGCCTCCCGCGACCCGACCGGCCCGCTCGTTCGTCGACGCCCTCTTCGGCTAGCAACCCTCCCGACCACACCCGTCAAGGGGTGACCCGTCAGCCGCCCGACCACCAGGTGTCGCGGTGGGCGTCGCAGGGACGGCCGGCGTGCACGTGCAGCCGACCAGCGGCGGGCTCGGCAACAGCAACGGCGAGGGTGGCCGTACGCAGGCCGAGCGGTGCGTCGGGGAAGCCGTGCACGCACACGCTGCGCGGTCCGAGGTCGTGGCTGGCGAGCGCGTCGGCCACCGCCTGCGCCGACCCGATATGCGTATGAGCGACCCGGGACACCCGGTCCAGCCGCTCCACCGTGGTCGAAGCGGCGGGAGACAGCGAGTCGGCATCCGGACCGCGAGCGACGAAGTGGTTGGTGTGCGCCAGCCAGCACCCGTCATCCGCCTCGCGCTGGGACTGCACCGACGGGCCGCCCGGGTGCAGCTCGATCGTCGCCGCCTCCCACCGTCCGGACGCCTCGGCGGGAGCGGTCACGGTGACCGCCGCCGACGCGGAGACCTCGGCGGCCGCGGCGACCTTGACCGCCGCGTCCAGCGTGTCCGCCTCGTCGAGGATGCGGCGGGCCACCAGGTGCACCGGCACCCCGCCGTCACCGCAGTCTGCGGCATGCCGCAGCGCGTTGAAGTGCACGCCGACGACCCCGCGCGGCCCGTCAGCCGCTACCCCGATCTTGCCGGCGATGCCGTACTCGGTCAGGGTCCGGACCGTGCGACCGCCGGGCAGCCGCAACGTCGCGACAAACCACGAGTCGCGCAGCGGCGTGTGCCAGTCCCAGGTCTGGGCGGTCAGGGGCGAGCCGTCGCGGGGGATGCGGACCAGCGTCGAGCACTCCGCCGGGTCACCGGGCTGCCGGCCCGCGGCGACGAGCCGCTGGTCGCCCAGCGCGAGCAGCTCGGTACGGGCGTTCAGCGCACCGACCTGCCACTCCGCGAGGCCGCTGCCGGCGGCGAGCCCCGCGAGCTCGGCCCGAAGCGACGGGCTGAACGACTCGATCGGGTCGAGCACCGCGGTGCCGACCGCTCGGATCTCCTCCGGGACGACGGAGAACGCCGCCCACAGCTCCTGGTACGAGCCGAACGCCTCGTGCACCTGCTGCGCGCAACCGGCGCCCAGCTCACGGCCCCGCTCGTACGGGTCGGTCGCATCGGTGGCGAAGGTGCGGACCTCAGATGTCACGGAAGGTCTCGATCTGCGCGCCAAGCGCGTTGAGCCGCTCGGCGAGATCCTCGTAGCCACGGTTGATGACGTACACGTTGCGCAGCACCGACGTGCCCTTGGCGGCGAGCATGGCCAGCAGGATCACGACGGCCGGCCGCAGCGCCGGCGGGCAGATCACCTCCGCCCCGCTCCACCGGGTCGGGCCCTCGATCAGCACCCGGTGCGGGTCCATCAAGGTCACCTGGGCGCCGAGCTTGTTCAGCTCGGTGAGGTAGAGCGCACGGTTCTCGTAGACCCAGTCGTGCAGCATCGTCGACCCGGTCGCCTGCGCGGCGATGACCGCGAAGAACGGCAGGTTGTCGATGTTGAGTCCCGGGAACGGCATCGGGTGGATCTTGTCGATGGGGGAGTGCAGCACCGAGTGCCGGATGGTGACGTCGACCAAGCGGGTGTGACCGTTGTCGGCGAGGTACTCCTCGCCCTGGTCGAAGATGAGACCCATCTCCTCCATCAAGGCCAGCTCGATCTCCATGAACTCGATCGGCACCCGCCGCACGGTGATCTCGGAATCGGTGACGACGGCCGCGGCGACCAGGCTCATCGCCTCGATCGGGTCGGGGCTGGGGGAGTACGTCACGTCCCGGTTGATGTCCGGCAGCCCGTGCACGGTGAGCGTGGTGGTCCCGATGCCGTCGATGCGAACGCCCAGCTCCGCCAGGAAGAAGCAGAGGTCCTGCACCATGTAGTTGCTGCTCGCGTTGCGGATCACCGACACTCCGTCGTGACGCGCCGCCGCGAGCAGCGCGTTCTCGGTCACGGTGTCGCCGCGCTCGGTGAGCACGATCGGCCGCGTCGGCGACACGAAGTGGTCGACGTTCGCGTGGTAGTCACCCTCGGTCGCCTTGACCTCGAGACCGAAACGGCGCAGCGCCGTCAGGTGCGGCTCGACGGTCCGCGTACCGAGCTCGCAACCGCCGGCGTACGGGAGCTTGAAGCTGTCGAAGCGGTGCATCAACGGGCCGAGGAACATGAGGATGCTGCGGGTACGCCGGGCCGCCTCCACGTCGATGCCGTCGAGGTTCAGCTCCGCCGATGGCGCCAGCTCGAGGTCGTTGTCGTCGTTGAGCCAGCGCGTACGCACGCCGATCGACTCGAGCACTTCGAGCAGCCGGTTGACCTCCTCGATCCGCGCGACCTTGCGCAGCACCGTGCGGCCCCGGTTGAGCAGCGACGCGCACAGCAGGGCTACACCGGCGTTCTTGGACGTCTTGACATCAATCTCACCGAAGAGCCGGGTGCCACCGACGACCCGCAGGTGGAGTGGGCCGGCGGCGCCGAGCGAGACGATCTCGGAGTCCAGCGCCTCCCCGATGCGGGCCAGCATCTCCAGGCTGAGGTTCTGGTGGCCGCGCTCGATCCGGTTAACCGCCGACTGGCTGGTGCCGAGCATCTCGGCGAGCTCGGCCTGGGTTCGGCCGCGGTGCTTGCGGGAGTCTCGGATGAGGAACCCGATCCGGCTCAGGTAGTCCTCGCTCATGGCCATCAAGGCTATCTCATATCTGAGATACTTGCGCGATGGGCGCGCTCCCGACCATGCCACCACCCCCCGACTTCGTGGCCGGGCTGCCGAAGGCGGAGCTGCACGTGCACCTGGTCGGATCCGCGTCGGCCCCGACCGTGCTCGAGCTGGCCCGCCGGCACCCCGACGGCAGCGTCCCGACCGACGAGGCGGCGCTGGCCGAGTTCTACCGGTTCACCGACTTCGCGCACTTCATCGAGGTCTACATCGCGGTCAGCGCGCTGGTGCGGACCGCGCCGGACGTCGCGGCACTGACGCTCGGAGTGCTGGGCGACCTCGCCACCCAGAACGTCCGCTACGTCGAGCTCACCGTCACCCCAGACTCCCACCTTCGGCAAGGGATCGAGCCGGACGGGCTGGCCGAGGCCCTCACGCAGGCTCGTACGGCAGCGTCCGAGCGGGACGGCATCGAGGTCGGCTGGGTCTTCGACATCCCGGGCGAGGACGGGCTGGCGTCGGGGGAGCGAACGATCGACTGGGTGGAGCGGTGGGCGCCCGAGGGCAGCGTGGGCTTCGGCCTCGGGGGTCCCGAGCTCGGCGTGCCGCGGCCGCAGTTTGCCGACGTGTTCGCGCGGGCCCGAGCACTCGGCCTGGCGAGCGTGCCGCACGCGGGGGAGACCACCGGGCCGCAGACCGTACGGGACGCGGTGGAGGTCCTCGGAGCGCAGCGGATCGGACACGGCCTGTCGGCGGCCGCCGACCCTGTGCTGATGGCCGAGCTGGTCGAGCGCGGGATCGCCCTCGAGGTCTGCCCGACCTCGAACCTGCGGACGCGAGCGGTGGCTTCTCTGGCCGAGCACCCCTGGCCTGTTCTGGTGGCCGCCGGTGTCACGGTGACGCTGGCCTCGGACGACCCCGGCATGTTCGACACCACCCTTTGCAACGAGTACCGGCTCGTCCGCGACCGGTTCGGGGTGTCGGCAGCGGGGCTCGCGGACCTGGCCAGCACCGCGCTCGACGTGTCGTACGCGCCGGCCGGCATCAAGCGACGGGTGCGGACCGAGATCGACGACTACGCAGCCAGTGCGCTCCCCGACCGGTCCCGAGACCGGCCAGCAGCACCCCCGCCAGGGTGACGATGGCGCCAGTGATGGTCAGCGCCCCCAGCCCGCTGGTGCCGACAACCTGGTCGACCACGAGCGCCGCGCCGACCTGTCCACACACGGTGGCCAACCCCAAGATGAGCACCCCGTGCACCCGCACCAGCACCGCGGCCGCGCTGATGAAGACCACGCCAATCGGACCGCCGATGTAGAGCCACCACGTCGTGGGCAGCGACGGCGGCAGCCCGGCGACGGCGACGGTCACCGCCGCGGCCAGCAGCAGCCATACGGTTCCGACGGCGAAGTTCACCCACGCCGCCGCCCAGGGCCCGCCGGCGATCGACACCTGGCCGTTGACCGCCTGCTGCCAGGCCATCCCGGCACCGGCAGCCAGCGGGAACAGCGCGAGCGCCAGCGCCGCCGCCGACAGCTGGTCAGAGCCGCCGAGCCGGTCGGAGGCAGACACTGCGACCGCGCCGACCGTCGTCGCCGCACCGAGCACCCGCAGCAGCGACAACGCCTGCAGTCCCGAGGGTCCGAAGCCGTGGTGGTCGACCGCGAGCCCGCTCGCCGTCTGCCCACCGACGACGGCGACGGTGAACAGCGCCACCCCGATCGTGGTCACGGTCAGGCCCTGCGAGACGACCAGGAACGCACCAGCGGTGCCGCCGACCAGCTGCCACCAGCGCAGCCCACCGGTGCGTACGGCTGCCCACACCGCGCCCATGCCCCGGCGAACGGACGGCGACGCGATCACCACCGCACACAGCAGGGCGAACCCGGTGCCAAAGCTCACCAGCGCCGCAACCACGCCTCCGGTTGCACCGCCGCCGAGGCGGGCGGCCAGCTCGCCGTTGATCTGCGACTGCACCGCCACCATCGCACCCATCGCACCCATCGCCGGCACGGCGACGGCCCGCAGCCACGGCGGGTCGGGCTCTCCGGGCGCTGGCATGGGCTCATCATCTCCGCAGACCAGGGTCGTCCGAACGGCCGTACCTCGGCGTGCGTTCGTACGGCGATCAGATCGGATCCGGAAGTGCGACCCCCTGGCTCCTTAACCTCGGCACATGTCCGACGCATCGGGCGGATCCCTGCCTGCCCGAGACCTGCCTGCGCGAGACCCGGCCGCGCCGGACCCCACCTCGGCCGGACGGGCAGCACCTCCACAGAAGCGCCCCGATTACGGCCGCGATCGTGCGGATGGCGCGTGAGCTCGGACTGCGCACCGTCGGAGAGGGGATCGAGACCGCCGCGGAGGCCGCGTGGCTCGCCGGCCGCGGCTGTGCGCTCGGCCAGGGCTACCACTTCGGTCGCCCGATGCCACTGGCCGACCTGGTCAAGACGATGAGCCGCTCCGCTGAGCGTGACGCCGATGTCCGATTCCTCCCGCATGTCGTCGCAGAAACGTCACTCTCAGCGGAGCGGCGCTAGGCAACTTCAGCGCGCCGTACGATCCTGCAGGTGACCAGCAGACCCGCAAGGAAGCGGTGCCATGAAGACAATGACCTGCAAACAGCTGGGTGGGCCGTGCGATCTCGCACACCACGGAGAAACCGCAAACGATGTCATCAAGGCGCAGGACCAGCATCTGAAAGATGAGGTCGCGAGTGGTGACCAAGCCCATGAGGGTGCGCTGAAGGAGATGCGGGGCAGGTGGAAGAACCCGATCTCAGGCATGGGGTGGTACCGCAAGGCAAAGCGTGACTTTGCGGCGCTTCCCGAACAATGACGGGCGTGGCCGCAACGAGCAAGGTGAAGAGGAAGCGCGCGCAGTCGCCTGCGTTGCAGGCTGCCGACAGCCACGACCGGATTCGCGTTCACGGCGCGCGGGTGAACAACCTCAAGGATCTGAGCGTCGAGATCCCGAAGCGCCGGCTGACGGTGTTCACCGGCGTCTCTGGCTCGGGCAAGAGCTCGCTGGTGTTCGGCACGATCGCTGCGGAGTCGCAGCGGTTGATAAACGAGACCTACAGCGCCTTCGTGCAGGGCTTCATGCCGACGCTGGCGCGCCCGGAGGTCGATCTGCTCGACGGGCTGACCTCGGCGATCATCGTCGACCAGGAGCGGATGGGCACCAACCCACGCTCCACCGTCGGCACCGCCACCGACGCCAACGCGATGCTGCGCATCCTCTTCAGCCGGCTCGGGAAGCCGCACATTGGTCCGCCCACGGCCTTCTCGTTCAACGTCCCCAAGCGGACGGCGAGCGGCGTGATGACCGCCGACAAGGGCAAGGGCGAGAAGACAGTGGTGCGCAAAGTCGTCTACCAGGGCGGCATGTGCCCACGGTGCGAGGGTAGGGGGTCGATCAACGACTTCGACCTGTCGGCGCTGTACGACGAGGACAAGTCGCTCAACGAGGGCGCTCTCACGATTCCCGGCTACAGCATGGACGGCTGGTACGGCCGCATCTACCGCGGCTGTGGCTGGTTCGACCCGGACAAGCCGATCCGCAAGTACACCAAGAAGGAGCTGCGGGATCTGCTCTACAAGGAGTCGACCAAGATCAAGGTCGAGGGGATCAACCTGACGTACCTGGGCCTGATCCCGCAGATCCAGAAGTCGTTCCTGTCCAAGGACGTCGACTCTCTGCAGCCGCACATCCGCGCCTTCGTGGAGCGGGCGGTGACGTTCACGACCTGTTCAGACTGCGACGGCACCCGGCTCAGCGAGGAGGCGCGGTCGTCGAAGATCAAGCGGATGAACATCGCCGACGTCTGCGCGATGCAGATCAGCGACCTGACCGACTGGGTCCGGGACCTCAACGAGCAGTCCGTGGCCCCGTTGCTCACCGGGCTGCAGCACCTGCTCGACTCGTTCGCGGAGATCGGGCTGGGCTACCTCTCGCTCGACCGGCCGGCGGGCACGCTGTCCGGGGGAGAGGCGCAACGCACCAAGATGATCCGACACCTCGGCTCGTCGCTCACCGACGTCACGTACGTCTTCGACGAGCCCACGATCGGAATGCACCCGCACGACATCCAGCGGATGAATGGCCTGCTGCTGCAGCTGCGTGACAAGGGCAACACGGTGCTCGTCGTGGAGCACAAGCCAGAGGCGATCGCGATCGCCGACCACGCCGTCGACCTCGGCCCGGGCGCTGGCAACGCCGGTGGCGAGGTGGTCTTCGAGGGCACGGTCGAGAAGCTGCGGGCGAGTGACACCACCACCGGGCGCCACCTCGACGACCGGACCGCCCTCAAGGACTCGGTGCGCTCGGCCTCCGAGGCGATGGAGATCCGCGGGGCGTCGACGCACAACCTCCGGGACCTCGACGTCGACATCCCGCTCGGCGTGCTGTGCGCCGTCACGGGCGTCGCCGGCTCCGGCAAGAGCTCGCTGATGCAGGGCTCGGTCGCCGGACGCGAGGGCGTGGTGGTGATCGACCAGGCCGCGATCCGTGGTTCGCGGCGGAGCAACCCGGCGACCTACACCGGCCTGCTCGATCCGATCCGCAAAGCGTTCGCGAAGGCCAACGAGGTGAAGCCGGCGCTCTTCAGCTCCAACTCCGACGGCGCCTGCCCCACCTGCAACGGCGCCGGCGTCATCTACACCGACCTGGGCGTCATGGCCACCGTCGAATCCACCTGCGAGGAGTGCGAGGGAAAACGGTTCCAGGCGTCGGTGCTGGAGTACACGCTGGGCGGCCGGAACATCGCCGAGGTGCTCGCGATGTCGGTGACCGAGGCCGAGGAGTTCTTCGGTGACGGGGAGGCGCGCACGCCCGGTGCGCACAAGGTCCTCGAACGGCTGGTCCAAGTCGGGCTCGGCTATCTCACCATCGGCCAGCCGCTCACCACGCTGTCCGGTGGTGAGCGGCAGCGGCTCAAGCTGGCGACCCGAATGGGCGAGAAGGGCGGCACCTACGTGCTCGACGAGCCGACGACCGGCTTGCACCTCGCCGACGTGGAGCAGCTCCTCGGACTGCTCGACCACCTGGTCGAGTCCGGCACGTCAGTCATCGTCATCGAGCACCACCAGGCCGTCATGGCGCATGCCGACTGGATCATCGACCTCGGCCCCGGCGCCGGCCACGACGGCGGCCGGGTCGTCTTCGAGGGCACACCGGCCGACCTGGTCGCCGCCGGCTGCACGCTCACCGGGGAGCACCTCGCGGCATACGTGGGCACTTGACCCGCTGCGCCGATAAGCCACATTATGTCAATCTCCGGCGGACGCGGTAGCGCAGGTGGGTGACGCCACCCTCCCCCTCGAGGACTCGCATCCGCTCGAGCTCGCGCTGTTCGACGCCGAGATGCTCGAACAACCGCCGCCCAGCGCCGAACAGGACCGGGACCAGGTGGATCTCGAGCTCGTCTAGCAGCCCGGCCGTGAGGGCACGCTGCGCGGTGCTCGCCCCGTGCACCAGCACGTTCTTGTCGCCAGCAGCGCGTTTGGCGTCTCGCATGGCGGCGCCGAGGTCGCTCACGTAGTGCACCGCGGGCCAATCAGCCGCCCACGCGGGTGCCGGGTGGCGGCTGAGAATGTAGATATGGACGCCGTCGTGGTGGTCGCCTCCCCAGCCGTCTGGCGGGCTCGAAGGTCCCCCGTCCGGCGACCACGGCCCCGGTGGACATGAACTCGTCGTAGATCCGGCGGTTCACGCCGTCGGCTGCGTCCCGGAAGGCCCACTCGTGCAGCCGCTCCCCGCCGTCGCCGAGACCGTTGTCGGGGCTCTCGTTGGGCCCCGCGATGAACCCGTCGAGGGACATCGACATGTACAGGACGGTCGCGGACATCCTGCTCATCCCCCGTCTTCCGCGCTTGCAGGCAGCCCACCGAAGCCGATCTCGTTGCCGTCCGGGTCTCGATAGGTCATCTTCCGAACCCCGTTCGGGTAGGTCTCGCGCTGGGCGGGTTCGATCCCTCTGCCGGCGATCTCGCCGACCACTGCATCGAGGTCATCGACGATGATCGTGTGCATCGCGTGACCGGCGTGCTCAGGTCGCTCTTCGATGAACACTGACCGGTGCTCAGCGATCTCCCACACCGCCTCCGTCGCGTGCGGAGCGAAACTCGGTCCCGAGCCCAACAGTCGCTCGTACCAGGCAAGCGCTCGCTGGTAGTCGCCGACAGGGATGCCTGCAAAGAGCTCGAGTGCCACGATCGAACCCTACTGACGGCACTGGCCAAGTCCGCCCCCCAGCGACAGCCCAACGGACAGCCCTACAGCCGGACGGTCATCTCCACGGTCACGCCATCATCGGGCGCGATGCCCTGGTGCTTGCGCACGACGTCCTTGATGGGCAACAGGTAGCCGCTGTCCTTCGGGAACAGGGATGTCTCGAAGTCGACATCGCCGATCCGCACCTGGACCGGGATGACACCCCAACCGTAGGACGCTCGGGCGGCCACCTCGCGGATGTCGGCCGACTCCTCGTCAGGGACCGCGACGAAGTAATACGGTGCCGGGCCGCGCCACTCAATCAGCCGGCCGGCGAAGGACAGCTCCATGGGTCAGGCCCGCTCCTCGAGGACGCTCAGATCCCGCTCGGCGTACTGCCGGTGCCACCACTCCTCGTTGAGCACGATCAGCAGGCACTCGCGGACCGGGAAGGTCTCGCCCTCGGGTGGCCAGCCGGGACCCACGAGCGGAGCCGTTTCGGCTGCCAGCTGTTCGTCGGTGAGGCCGGCGACCACGCCACGCACGAGGTCCATGGCGTCCCGCCGCAAGAGGAGTGCCTCGTCGAGCGACGGGCGGGCGTCACGGTCGTGCGGCACTCCCGACGTGGGGGCCATCTGGTCCCACGGCAGGGACAGCGGGTGCCAAGGCGTCGGGTCGGCGAGGATGCACCGCCCCACCCACGACTCGCTGGCGAACGCCAGATGGCGCAGGGTCTGGATGAACGACCACTCACCGTCGACCGACTCGTGCAGCTGTTCGGGGTCGAGGGTGCGAGCGCGCGCGACGGTGGCGGCCCACAGGCGCTCGTTGATGTCCCATGCCTCGCGGAACCCGTTGGCCGTCGCGGGCCGGAACTTTGGCCGGTCGGGGTGACGCTTGTCGAGCTCGGCCTCGATCAGGGGCGCCACGTCCACGTCGTTGATCACGAGGTTGTGGATCTCGCCGGCGATCGTGGTGTCGACGATCTCGACGCCCCGCATCGTTACCTGGTGCAGGTCGGAGTGCCGGATGGTCGCGCCGTTGAGGAGAACGGTGGTGAACCGCGAGCCCGACAGGTCCGCCCGCTCGTACTCACTGCCTTTGAGGTCCTGGAAGTCGCTCACGCGGGTCAGACTAGGACAGCAACGACATGTACAGCACGGTTGAGGACATCGCAGCTACCTGTCAGCCGGATCCGGGGCTCAACAGGCGGCTGACCTGCGCAAACAGATATGCACAAGCTGACAGGTCGGCGGGGCGCTCCCGCTACGGCTGGTTGAGGGCGGAGATCGGGAGCTCGAGGCCGTCGGTGGCGCTGGAGAACGCCCGCTCGACCGGCGCCGGCAGTGGCTCGAGGTCGAGCAGACCGAGGCTGGCCCGGCGGACCAGCGCGTTCCACTCCCGACCGCTGCCCAGCATGAAGTGGCCCACCATCGGCAGCTCGAACCGAGCGACTCGGACACCGGCGGACCGGGCGCGCTCGGCCCAGCGCAGGCTGCCGCGCGGCGACGTCCACCGGTCCATCAGACCGTGCGCCATGACCAACCGCTGCCCGGGCGCGGCGAGCACCGGCTCACCGTCCGGCAGCCACGGGGCCAGCGCCACGACGCCGCTGACACCGGCCTCGCCCGCCAACGCGCACACCGCACGGCCGCCCATCGAGTGGCCGACCAGCACGACCGGCACCTCTCCGTACCGCTCCGCTAGCCGCCGCAGCGCCCACCGCCCGTCCCGTACCGGCGCGGGCGCGCGGCCGGGGGTGCCGTTCCACCCGCGCACGGCGTAGCGGAGCAGCTCGACGGCGACCCCGGCCGGACCGGCATGGGCGGCCAACCGGCGTTGCAGCAGAGCCATCCGCCACCACGACGCGTGTCGGCGCAGCACGGGGTCATCGCTGCGGTCCCGTCCTCCATGCAGCATCAGCACCACCGCCCGCGACCGGCCGGTCGCGGGCGCGATGGTGGTCAGTTCGGGCGGGGGCACCCGACGATCGTAGAGAGCAGGTCAGCCACAGTTGTTGAACACCGCCAACCCGGTCTCCGGCATCCCCGGGAAGGTGTCGCGCACGTATTCCGGCAGCGCTGCCTCGGCGGCTGCCCCGCGCAGCGCCGACACCTCGCCGGCACTCAGCGCGTAAGCCGACACCTCGGACGCCGTCGCGCGAGGATCCGGCGTGGTGGCGTGCACGAACCCGCCATCGACGCAGTCGAGCAGCTGTGGCGACCCGCCGCCGTCGTCCACGGTTCCGAACACGCTCCACGGCTGGCCACCCTGGCTGACCTGCACCAGCTCGCCGTCGACGAACGAGAACATGCCGAGCTCGCCGCCGCCGCGTGGGTTCCAGGACGTGGTGGCGACGATCTCGTCGCCTCCTGCCCCGTCGATGTCGGCGAAAGTCGGCTCGGCAAGGGACTGCCCACCCACGGCCACGGTGGCGCCGGCCACCGGCGCGGCCAACGCACCGTCTGCCGTGGTCACGACGACCGCGACCGCGCAGGCCGCTCCCCCGCCGGGAACCGCGCCCATCGCGACGTCGTCGACCTCGCCGTCCCCGTCGACGTCGGCGCTGCCGAGCTCGGTGGCATCGACCAGCTCGCCGGCGCTCAGTGCAGCCGGGCAGGGTCCAGCCGCTCCCTCTCTTCCGGCCGCGGACTCAGCGTCCTCGCCGCATCCGGCGACCAGCAGCACCAGCCCTGCGGCCCCGAGGGCGAGCACCGATCTGTCCACGCGGTGGTTGCTCGACATGGTCCCCATTTGTCTCACCTCAGTCCTGCTCGGTCCGTGGATGAGACGCCGGGCGGTCACCGCCGGTTCCGTACGAGCGGCGGGTCCACCACAGCCAGCCCAGGCCGATCAGCGGCAGCACCAGCGGGACAAACCCGTAGCCGACGCCGAAACCGGACCAGACGGTCTCGTCCGGGAACAGGCCCGGGTCGACGACGGACAACGACCCGACCGCGAGCACCCCGACGAGCTCCACCCCCACCGCCGTCCAGGCGACCAGCCGCGGTCGCTGCCCCAGGCCGGCGAGCGACAGCGTCGCGATCAGGTAGACGACGGCGGCCACCACCGACAGCGAGTACGCCAGCGGCGCGGCGTCGAACGACTGGGCGACCTGGAACCCCGACCGGGCGCCCGCTGAGATCGCGAAGACCCCGTAGACCGCCACCAGCACCCGGCCCGGCCCCTGGTTGGTGCGCACCGCTCACGCCTGCCAGACGTCGAGGAGGCGTTGGACGAGCGCAGCCGTCGCAACGCACGCCACCGCCAGCACGCCAGGCCCCCAGCGAGACTTCTCCGACGCCGCCCAGGCGACCCCGAGCGGCAGCACCAGCACCGCAGTAAGCAGGTAGCCGACGAACAGGCCGGCGGCAACGTCGCGCTCGGTGACCGCCAGGGCCACACAGCCCCCGACCACCTGCACCAGCAGCGCCAGCTCGAGCGCGGACATCAGCCAGACCAACGGGTCGTTCACCTGGCGGTTGACCGCGACCAGCACGAGCGACCACAGCCCCGCAAGCAGGCTCACCGCGATCAGCGCGTACGCGACGGCGGGGAGCACCGCGACATCGTGCCAGTCCTACAGTGACCGGATGCCCGCAGACGGCGCCGATGCAGCCCGCAGCCTGACCGAGGTCGAGGCGCGGCAGCGCGCCGCGGACCTGCAGGTGAAGCGGATGCAGGTGCACCTCGACCTCGACCGGGGTCCCGATACCTTCTGGTCCAGCACGACCATCTCGGTCGAGGCCCAGCGACCCACCGACACCTTCCTCGACGTCCGGCCGCAGGCGTTGCACTCCGTCTCGCTCGACGGGAAGGTGCTCGACGCCGCGCTGCTGGCTGAGGGTCGCTACCCGCTGACGCTGGAGCCGGGTGCGCACGAGGTCCGGGTCGAGGCGGAGATGGCCTACAGCCACGACGGCGAGGGGCTGCACCGCACCGTCGACCCCGCCGACGACCGCACCTACACGTACCTGATGAGCTTCATGGACGCCGCGCCGCGGTGTTTCGCCTGCTTCGACCAGCCGGACCTCAAGGCGCGCTACCGCATCGCTGTACGGGCGCCAGCAGACTGGTCGGTCCTCGGCAACACGCGCGCGACCGAGCGCGACAACGGCTGGTGGGAGCTGGCCGAGTCGCTTCCGCTGTCCACGTACCTCGTCACCATGGTCGCCGGTCCGTGGCACTCGCTGACCCGCGGGCACGACGGCATCCGTCTCGGCCTGCACACCAAGCAGTCGCTGGCCAGCGCCCTGGACGCTGACGCCGACGAGCTGTTCGAGGTCACCGCCCAGTCGTTCGACGCCCTGCACGAGCGGTTCGGGATCCGGTACCCGTTCGGCGACTACCACCAGGCGTTCGTCCCCGAGTTCAACGCCGGCGCGATGGAGTGCCCCGGGTGTGTGCTGTTCCGCGACGGGCTGGTGTTCCGCTCGGCGGTGACCGACTCCGAGCGCGGCGACCGGGTCTACACGGTGGTGCACGAGATGGCGCACCAATGGTTCGGGAACATCGTCACGCCACGGTGGTGGGACGACCTGTGGCTCAACGAGTCGTTTGCCGAGTACATCGGGTACCGGGTGGGCCAGGAAGCGACCCGTTTCGTCGACGCCTGGGTTGACTTCGCCTACAGCCGCAAGCGTTGGGGCATGGTCGCCGACCAACGCCCGTCCACCCACCCGGTCGCGTCGAACGGCGCCGCCGACGCGCACACCGCGCTGTCCGACTTCGACGGTATCTCGTACGCCAAGGGTGCGGCCGTGCTCAAGCAGCTCGCTGCCTACCTCGGTGACGAGGTCTTCTTCACCGGCGTGCGCGCCCACCTGGAGACGCACGCGTACGGCAACGCGACGCTCGCCGACCTGCTCGACGCCTGGGAGCGAGCCGCCGCCGATGGTGGCAACCGTGGGCTCGACGTGCAGGCATGGGCGAAGGCGTGGCTTCGGACCACCGGTGCGGACACGCTGCGGGTCGACGGTGGCGAGCTCGTGCGGACGGCCCCAGCTGGACAGGCCGGGATCGATCGCCCGCACCGCTTCGCGCTGTCCCGGGTGTCGCTGGTCGACACCACCGTCGAGACCCACGAGGTCGTGGTGATCGCGGACCGCACCCCGTTGCCGGTCACCAGTGGTCCCGGTCACGCACTGCTGCTGGACACCCGCGACGACGCCTGGGCCAAGCTGCGTACCGACGCCGCGACCTACGCCGCCCTGCCTGACCTGCTCCCCCGTGTCGCAGACCCGGTGACCCGCGGCGCGGTGTGGCTCGCGGTACGGGATGGGTTCGACGATGCCGAGCTCGACCCGTCCTGGGTGCTGAACCTGCTGTGCGCCGTTCTTCCACACGAGGACTCAGACGTCGCGGTGCGCAGCCTGCTCGGTTGGGCAGAGGTGACGCTTCTGGGCAGCGTGTACGGCGGCAGCGACGAGGCGGCCGACAAGCTCGCGGCCGCCGTAGCCGTCCGGATGCGATCGGCTCCCCCGGGTTCGAGTCTGCAGCTGGCGGCGGCGCGCGGCCTCGTGTCGATCGCCCATGACCTCGGGCTGGTCGCCGACTGGCTCGCTGGCCGGGCCCCAGATGGCCTCGCGGTCGACACCGAGCTGCGCTGGCACCTGCTGACCCAGCTGTGCCGCTGGGGCGCAGCCGGGCGCGACGACGTCGACGCTGAGACCCGGCGGGACCAGTCCACCGAGGGGTTGGTGCACGCGACCCGGTGCCGCGCTGCGCTGCCCGACCCTGAAGCGAAAGCCGAGGCGTGGCGGGTCCTCACCACCGATCCCAGGGCCAGCAACTACGAGCTGTACGCGATCGGCGAGGGCTTCTGGTGGCCGGAGCAGCAGGCGCTGCTAGCGCCGTACGTGCCGCGATTCTTTGCCGAGGTCCCCGCGACCGCGGGGCTGCGCAGCGGCTGGGTGGTCGCCGAGACGGTCCGTACGGCGTTCCCGGCCTATGCCGTGGACAGCGCAACGCTCGGTCTCGCAGCTGGTGTCGTCGCTGACATGGACGTCGACGCGGCCGCGCGCAGGGAAATCGGTGACACCGCGGACACCCTCGGGCGGGCGCTGCGGATCCGGGACCGCTGGCTGACCTGACCGGGACACCAGCGTCCCGCTCAGCGGACCCCGAGCAGAGCCGGGAGCTCGGCCATCTTGTCGAACACGTCGGCCCCGGCCTCGCGAAGCCGGTCGGCTGGGGTCAGACCGCCCGCGAAGCCGAGCGTGCGCATCCCCGCCGCCACTCCCGCGGCGACCCCAGGCGTGCTGTCCTCGACGACCGCACAGCGGGCGGCCGAGACCCCGTACACCTCGGCGGCGCGCAGGAACAGGTCGGGCGCCGGTTTGCCGTTGTCGACGTCGGTCGCGCTGTGGACCCGGCCCGCGAAACGGTCGAGGAGCCCGGTGCGGCCCAGCACCAACCGGAGCCGGTGGTGGTCGCTGGACGAGGCTACGCACATCGGCACACCTGCCGCGTCCAGTGCGTCCATCGCGGCGACGACTCCGTCGACCGGCGTCAGCTCCGTACGCAGCAGCTCGTGCGAGGCAGCTCGCGATCCTCGAACCAGCCCGCCGGAACGCGGTCGACGCGGCGCCCGATCTCGGTCGCCATGTGCTGCTCGCTGCGACCTACGAACCGCGCCACGACCTCGGCCTGGGTCAGGGGCCACCCGAGCGCGGTGATCCACTGGGCCTCCAACCGGGTCACCAACCGCTCGGAGTCGACGAGCACTCCGTCACAGTCCCAGATCACCAGCGCAGGCGGCATGGGACTAGTCTGTCCCGGCCTCATCGGGCCGTTCCCAGGCACCCATCCCCGGTCGGAGCGGCAGCGAACGCCTGGTTAGACGGGAAGTCGGGCGCCGACGCCTGCTGACTCGAAGGGAAGGTGACGGGTGGTCGAACCCGTCAAGGACACCCATAACGCGGCTGCGGCAGCCGAGCCGGAGCCCGGTCAGCGACTGACCGAGCTGCTGGTCCGCGCGGCCAAGGGTGACGAGGCCGCGTTCGCCGACTTCTACGACCGCACGAGCGCGGCCGTGCACGGGCTGGCCCGCCGGGTGGTCCGTGACCCGGCGCGGGCCGAAGAGATCACCCAGGAGGTCTACTTGCAGGTGTGGCGCACCGCCACCAGGTTCGAGCCGAGTCGCGGCTCGGCCCGCAGCTGGCTGCTCACATTGACCCACCGCCGTGCGGTCGACGTCGTTCGCCACGACCAGGCAAGCACCAACCGGGAGGCCAGGTACGACTGGTCGGGCGGTCCGGACGTCGACGTGGTCGAGGACACCGTGAGCACGAGGCTCGAGCACGAGCAGGTTCGGCGCTGCCTGTCGAGCCTGACCGAGCTGCAGCACGAGGCGGTGACGCTCGCGTACTACGGCGGCAACACCTACACCGAGGTGGCCGCGCTGCTCGCCGTCAACCCGGCGACCGTAAAGACCCGGATGCGGGACGGCCTCATCCGGCTGCGTGACTGCCTGGGGGTGACCCGATGAGCACCGAGATGCACACGCTCGTTGGCGCGCATGCGTTGGACGCGCTGGGCGACCCCGAGCGGGTGGCCTTCGAGGCGCACCTGGACGGCTGCCCCGCCTGCGCCGCCGAGCTGGAGGGGTTCCGGGCGACCGTTGAGCGCCTCGGCAGTGCAGCGGCCCTGCCACCGGCGCCGGCGCTGCGCGCGGAGCTGCTGGGTTCGGTCAGCAGGACCCCACAGGAGCGCCCGGGCGTGACGACGTTGGCTCGCCCAAGCAGCTGGCGCCAGCGGGCACCCTTGCTGCTGGCCGCTGCGAGCGTGTTCGCGACGGTCGGTGCCGTGGGGGCCTACGTCGCCGAGCACGACCGCGCATCGGACCTGCAGACCGCGGACGAGCAGAAGGCCGCCGTGCTCGCTGCCGCCGACGCCACCCCGACGACCAGTCGCATCGATGGGGCAACGCTCCGGGTCTGGTCGTCCGAGTCGATGGACCGTGCCGTCGTGGTGATGAGCGGGGCGCCGGCGCTGCAGCCGACCCAGAGCTACCAGCTGTGGACCGCCGAGCCGGGCACACCGCCGCACTCGGTCGCCGTGATGGGCCCGGACGACTTGAGCGCCAGCACGAGCCTCCTGGTGCCGGAGCTCGAGGACGCCACCACGATCGCGGTCACGGTTGAGCCCGAAGGCGGCTCGAAGCAGCCGACGACCGAGCCGGTGCTCAGTGTCAAGGTTGCCTGACCGTAGGATCGCGGGTCGTCCACACGGCCAGCGCAGACAAACTAGTCGGCCCACAAGCTTCCCGAATCCACGCCGAAAGGGCGGAAGGAGTGCACCATGGGTGACGTGAGGGACACCACAGCGCACGACCCGGTCCGGACCCCCCCGGTGGTCGCGATCGGCACCTGCCGTCACGAGCCCTGCTGCCCGCCCGCGGACGCTCCGGGTCGGGAAGCAGCACACACCATCTCCGCACACCCCGAACAGGGCTGGAGCCTGCTGTGCAACGGCGTGGTCCTGTTCGAGGACACTGGCGAGCTCCTGCCGGACGGCCGCATGATCGCGCCGCACCGGCCGACCGACACCAACCCGGGCGCGTTCGGCCTGATCGCAGTCTGATCAGCCGCCGTACGGCTGTCGGGTGAGCTCGTACGTCGCCAGTTCCTGCCGAGCCCGCGCCAGCCTCACTCGAAGGCCATCGGCGGCGGACATGTGCAAACCAGGTTGCGATCGCCGTACGCCTGGTCGATCCGCGCCACCGGCGGCCAGTACTTGTCCTGACCGGCTCCGCTGGGGACGGCCCCCCGCTCCCGGTCGTACGGACGGTGCCACTCCCCCGTCACCGCGGCCACGGTGTGCGGCGCGCGCCGCAGCGGGCTGTCCTCGAGCGGCCAGGTGCCGTCGGCCACCTCGCGGACCTCGGCCACGATGGCGGCCATCGCATCGCAGAACCGGTCCAGCTCGGTCAGGTCCTCGGACTCGGTCGGCTCCACCATCAACGTCCCGGCGACCGGGAAGCTCATCGTCGGTGCGTGGAAGCCGTGGTCGATCAGCCGCTTCGCCACGTCCTCGACGGTGACGCCGGTCTGCTTGGTCAGCCCGCGCAGGTCGAGGATGCACTCGTGCGCCACCAGGTCGTCGGCGCCGGTGAAGAGCACGGGAACGTCGTCACGCAGCCGGGCGGCAACGTAGTTCGCGGCCAGCGCCGCGACCGACGTGGCCTCGCGCACCCCGTCCGCACCCATCATCGCCAGGTACAGCCACGGGATCGGGAGGATCCCCGCCGACCCGTAGGGAGCGGCGCTGACCGGGCCGACCCCGTCCCGGCGCTCGGCGTCCGGGTGGGCCGGATGGCTCGGCAGGTACGGGGCCAGGTGCTCGCGCACGGCGACCGGCCCAACCCCAGGACCGCCGCCGCCGTGCGGGATGCAGAAGGTCTTGTGCAGGTTGAGGTGCGACACGTCCCCGCCGAACGCGCCAGGGCGGGCGTGACCGACCAGCGCGTTGAGGTTCGCCCCGTCCACGTACACCTGCCCGCCGTACTCGTGCACGACGTCGCACAGCGTGGAGATGCCGTCCTCGTAGACGCCGTGGGTGGACGGGTAGGTCACCATCGCGGCCGCGAGCGAGTCGGCGTGCTCCTTGCACTTGGCCCGCAGGTCGTCCAGGTCGACGCTGCCGTCGTCGGCCGCGGCGACCACCACGACCCGCATCCCCGCCATCACTGCGGACGCGGCGTTCGTCCCGTGCGCCGACGACGGGATCAGGCACACCTCGCGGTCGGTGTCGCCTCGATCGAGGTGGTAGGCGTGGATCGCCATCAGCCCGGCCAGCTCTCCCTGGGAGCCGGCGTTCGGCTGCACCGACACCGCCGCGTACCCGGTCACGTCGGCGAGCCACCGCTCCAGCTCGCCGATCATCGCGATCGTCCCGCCGGCATCCTCGGCAGGTACGAACGGGTGCAGGTCGGCCAGCTCCGGCCAGCCGAGCGGCTCCATCTCGGTGCTGGCGTTGAGCTTCATCGTGCACGACCCGAGCGGGATCATGCCGAGGTCGAGAGCGAAGTCCCGGTCCGAGAGCCGCCGCAGGTAGCGGAGCATCGCGGTCTCCGACCGGTGCGCGCGGAACACCTCGTGGGTGAGGTACGGCGTCTGCCGTACCAGTGTCTCGGGCAGCGCATCATCGGTGGCGGTGTCGAGCGCGTCGACACCAGCGACGGTCACACCGAAGGCGTCCCAGACCGCGGCCAGGTGCTCACGAGTCGTGAGCTCGTTGGTGCTGATCCCGACCCGGTCGGCGTCGATAGCACGCAGGTGGACACCGGACTTACGCGCCGCCGCGAGCACCTCCGCCGCCCGACCGGGCACGCGCGCGACGACGGTGTCGACGAAACGATCGGACACGACCTCGACGTCGCCGTCGCGCAGGCCGGCCGCCAGCACCGCGGCATAGCGGTGCACCCGGCGGGCGATCGCACTGAGCCCCTCGTGTCCGTGGTAGACGGCGTACATCGAAGCGGCCACGGCCAGCAGCACCTGTGCGGTGCAGATGTTCGACGTCGCCTTGTCCCGGCGGATGTGCTGCTCGCGGGTCTGCAGCGCGAGCCGGTATGCCGGACGACCCTCCGCATCGACCGAGACCCCGACCAGCCGGCCGGGAAGATGTCGCTGCAGCCCGTCTCGTACGGCGATGAAGCCGGCGTGCGGTCCGCCGTACCACATCGGGACGCCGAACCGCTGCGCCGACCCGACGACGACGTCCGCGCCGAGCTCGCCGGGCGCCTCGAGCAGGCACAACGCGAGCGGGTCGGCGACCACCACCGCCATCCCGCCCCGCTCGTGCGCGGTCTCGATCACCGGTCGTGGGTCGCGGACGGCGCCGGACGCGCCTGGGTACGCCAGCAGCACGGCCGACAGCGCCCCGTCGGGCAAGCCGTCGGCAAGGTCGGACTCGACCAGCTCGATCCGCAGCGCCGCCGCCCGGGTGTGCAGGACCGCGCGGGTCTGGGGAAGCAGGTCGGCGTCGACGACAACCTTCGCCGTGCCGGCGTCGCCGCGCAGCGCGCGTCGCGCCAGCGTCATCGCCTCGGCAGCGGCGGTCGCCTCGTCCAGCAGCGACGCGTTCGCCGTCGCAAGCCCGGTCAGGTCGCCGATCATGGTCTGGAAGTTGAGCAGCGCCTCGAGCCGGCCCTGCGAGATCTCCGGCTGGTAGGGCGTGTAGGCGGTGTACCAGGACGGGTCCTCCAGCACGTTGCGCCGTACGACCGCCGGAGTGATCGTCGGGTGGTAGCCCAGGCCGATCATGGCCACGCCGGGCCGGTTGGCCGCCAGCGTTGCGCGCAGCCTGGAGAGCGCGACCTGCTCGGGCTGCGCGGGCGGCAGGGCGACCGCTTCCTCATCCGGAGCGCCCCGGATGCCCTTCGGGACGGCCGCGTCCATCAACGCGTCGAGGCTGTCGTAGCCGACGACGCCGAGCATGGTCTCGATCTCGGCGGGTCGTGGACCGACGTGTCGGCGTACGAACGGGTCGGCGGTGTCGAGGCTGTGCAGCGACGGCCGGTCGGTCATGGCGGCTCCCGAAGGTCGGACGGTCAGCGTCACGTCCTCCCCTCTGTCACATCGCCTGGTGGGCGGTGCTCCAGAGTGGCCTGTCCGCGCGGTCCTGGCGCCTGAGAGGTTCCGGGAGGATTGCCCCTTCGGCGCTGCGAGCGGTGGCCCGCAGCTCTCCCGCGCGGCTTCGGCAGCCGCCGTCGAGGTTACCAGCGGAGCCCGGTCCAGGCTCCCGGCGCCCGCGCTCGGGTGCGGGCTCAGGACGGGATGACGATCTGCTGCAACGCCCAGCGGTTGCCGTCTGGGTCGTCGAACCGTGCGAACCGACCCCAGGGCTGGTCATCGACGTCGCTGCAGTCCACCCGCGCTCGCGCAGGGCCGCGCATGCCTCGTCGGCGTCCGCGACGACGATCTGGATGAACTGGGAGGAGCCCTCGGGCATCATGTCGAGGCCGGTCCCGAAGCAGATCGAGCACGCCGACCCGGGCGGGGTGACCTGCACGAACCGCAGCTCGGGGTTGACCGTCTGGTCGTGGTCGACGCTCCAGCCCAGCTCCTTGCCGTAGAACTCGACCGACCGGTCGACGTCACGCACTGCCAGCGGGATCAGCTCGATCCTGAAGTCCATGGTGC
>Ga0183260_10001221_pt1 | contig 21741 bp, 25 predicted proteins | sample AntDrymUQ4972206_2_FD_129768 | JGI IMG/M metagenome (GOLD analysis project Ga0183260, IMG submission 129768) | Polar desert sand microbial communities from Dry Valleys, Antarctica - metaG UQ497 (22.06) (version 2) (version 2) | ecosystem: Environmental > Terrestrial > Soil > Desert | place...
ACACCGACGATCGTCCTCGTCGCCCTCCTCCTCGTCTCGGGGACCCAGTTCACGCTTTTCGCCATGTGGTTCGACCAGGAGGCAAACAAGGAGCTTCGCTGAGCCTCGACCCTCGTGCAGAGCAGTGCTGCTCTGTACGCTTCGCGAGATGGCCGAACAAGACGACAACGTCCCAGACGAGCTCGAAGAGCAACTCGACGATCTTGCGGAGTCGCTTCGCGATCCCGGCCGCAGCGACCGCACGATCGAAGATCAAGGAGTCGAGCGCTCCGACGACGAGCCCGAGCCGGGCGCCGAGTCGGAGTAGACGCCCGAGACGCCTGTCTGTGCGGGTTGGGCGCTCGGGTGCCCGAGCAGTCTCCGACTGAGCGGCGTCCCGGTGATCCCGTGCGCCACGATCGAGACGAGGATGACGATCGCCACGGTCCAGAAGACGACGTTCTCCTCCTCCTGCTCGAGCACGCCGTAGGAGAGCGCGACGGCGGCGTAGTACAGAGAGCCAATCCCGCGGACGCCGAACCAGCCGAGGAAGACCCGCTCGCGGCCGCTGAGGCCTGACCCGACGAACGCGACCGCGACCGCGACCGGCCGGATCACGAGGAGGAGCAGGCCGCAGAGGAGCCATCCCGCCCAGCCGGGCTCGCCGAGCCCGGTGAGGGTGACCATGCTCCCGAGGAGCAAGATGACTGCGAGCTCGCCGAACTTCTCCGTCGCCTCGGAGCCTCGGTGAACCGCTTGCTGGGCCTCGTGATCGCGTTCGTAACGCCGGAACGCGAGGCCTGCGGCAAACGCCGCGAGGAACCCGTACGAGCTTGCGAGCTCGGCGGCCCCGTACACGACGAGCACGGCAGCGATCGGGATCCACCCGTCGAGCTCCCGGAGCACGAGGCGCCGATCGCGCAGCGGCAGGTGGAGCGCCGCGATCGCGTACCCGCCGACCGCGCCGATCCCGGCACCCGCGAGCACCGCGTAGACGACGTCGGCGAGAGCCCACTCCGGAAGCCACCCGGCGCCGGGCCGTCCGGCCACGAAGAGCGCGAGGATCACGAAGGGGAACGCGAGCCCGTCGTTGAGGCCGGCCTCGGCCGTGATCGCGAAGTTGGGCTCGTTCTCCTCCTCCTCGCCTGGCGGGCCGACACCGATATCGCCGGCGAGAACCGGATCGGTCGGCGCGAGCGCGCTCGCGAGCAGGATCGCCGCGGCGAGGGGGAGGCCCATCGCCCAGATCCCGTAGGCGGCGACTGCGAGGATCGTCAGCGGCATCGTGAGCGCGAGCAGCCGCGCGACCGAGCCCCAGGCGCTCGGGCGGAGCGTCCGATCGAGCTTGAGGCCGGTCGAGAAGAGGGCGATGACAACCGCCAGCTCGCTGAGTCGCTCGATGAGCTCTGCATCCTCGCGCGGAGCGAGCCAGTCGATGTCGGCGACGGCGATCACGGCCGCCGCGCCGAGCCCGATCGCGAGGTAGATGAGGCTCGCCGAGAACGCGCGATCGCCCTGATGCGAGAGCGCGCCGATGGCGGCGAAGACCGCAAGCCCGGCGACGAGGAGGGCCCCGGCGTACGGGTCGGCCCAGTCGAGGCCCGGCCCTGCCGCGAGGGGAACGAGAGATGTCACGGCAGCGCCGAGCTCACCAGCATGGGTGCCCCGAGAGCGCTATTTGCGCTTCTGGGTTGCCATGGCGCGCGATTCCAGGTGGCCGTTCGAGCGCTTCGTCGTGAGCATCGCGATCTCGATCTCCTCGACGAGGTCGTAGAACGTGTCGAGCTCGGTGGTGGTCATGGCTCTCCTCTTGTCGTTCGATCGGCTGTCCCTGCCTTCCCGCGAAAGCGACCCGCGTAACGGGAGCTGGAGGCGGACGTGACCGGCATAGTCGGAACGTGGCCATCCCCAGTCCGACGTTCCGGAGCCGCCAGGTGGACGTGCTCGGGCTGCGAACGCACGTGCGCGAGGCCGGCGCCGGCGAGACGATCGTCCTCGTGCACGGCCTCGGCGTCTCCGGACGCTACTTCGGGCCGCTCGGAGAGGTGCTCGCCTGCAGCCGGCGTGTGCTCGTCCCCGATCTGCCCGGCTGGGGTCGCAGCGAGAGCCCGCCGCGGCCGCTCGGTGTCGGTGGGGCGGCGGACGTCCTCGCCGAGCTCGTCCGCCTCGAGGGGGTGGGCACCGTCCCGCTGGTCGCGAACTCGTTCGGGTGTCAGGTCGTCTGCGCGCTCGCGCACCGACGACCCGAGCTGGTCGGGCCGCTCGTGCTGATCGGCCCGACCGTCGATGCGGGCTACCGGAGTTGGGTGCGGCATGCGGGACGCCTCGTGCTCGACAGCAGCCGCGAGCCGCGCGCGATGTTGCCCATCCTGCTCGGCGACTACGCGCGGGTGGGCGTCAGACGGCTGATCGCGACGGCCCGCTCGGCACTCGCGGACGATCTCGAGGAACGGCTACCGCTCGTCGAGCAGCCGGTGCTCGTCCTGCGAGGCGAGCGGGACGCGATCACGACGCTCGCATGGGCACGTCGCTGCGCGGAGCTCGCGCCTCGCGGTCGGTTCGAGCCGATCGCGAAAGCAGCCCACCTTCCGCACTTCTCACATCCCGGATCCACCGCCCGCCTCGTCGAAGCGTTCCTCGCGGAAGGCGGCGATCGCCTCCGCTAGCTCGTCCGACGCCTCGTACATCGGGACGTGGCGGGCGCCGGTCAGGATCATCAGTCGAGCGTCCGAGAGGGCGTCGAACCAGAGCGGCGCGTCGCTCGGCGGGACGATGCGATCGCTCTCGCCCCAGATCAGAAGGGTCGGTGCGGACACCGTCGCGAGCTCCTCCTCGACACCCCCGACCCGCGCGTGGAGTCCGCCACGCACGAGGTTCCGCGGCCCTGCGCGAAGCGCGTCTCCCGTCAGGCGGGCGATGAACGAGGGCCGGCTGCGCACGAGTGAGCTGACGAGGGGCCAGGCGTACTCGATCGCCGCCCGGGAGCGGATTCCTGGCGGCGCGATCAGGACGAGCCGTCGGACGAGCTCGGGGCGAAGTGCCGCGACCCTGACCGAGACGAGCGCCCCGAGCGAGTGACCGGCGAGGTCGACGGGCGGCTCGAGCTCCTCGATCCGCTCGCCGAGCCACCCGGGCATCTCTTCGGGGCGCAGCGAGCGCGGGACGTCGAGGAGCACGACCGCTCCCGAGCGCTCGAGGCGCGGAACGACGCGAGACCACCAGCGTGACGAGGCCGAGAGGCCATGGACGCACACGAGTGTGGGTGGCACCTGCTGAACGCTAGTGCCTTAGAGGACGACCGTCGCGAGCCGCTGCTCGCGCAGGCTCTCCGGCTCGGGCTCCTCGACGACGCCCAAGTCGTCACGGCCGGTGGCGTGGAGAATGCGCCCGCCGCCGACCCAGAAGGCGATATGCCCCGCCACGCCGTCGCCGTACGTGACGAGCACCCCGTGCTCGAGCGCAGCAACCGCCGTGCCGGAGTCGGCCTGTTGATCGGCGTCCCGCGGCACGAGGCGGCCGACGCGCCGGTACGCCATGTGCACGAGCCCCGAGCAGTCGATGCCAGCCTCGCTCATCCCGCCCCAGAGGTACGGAGTGCCGAGATACGTCCTCGCGGCGTCGACCGGCGTGCCCTCGAGGTCGGTGACGTACGCGCCCACGCCGGCCTCGACGTCGTCCGCGCGCATCCACCCCGGGTAGCCGTAGCCCGTCGTGACCGGCACCCAGCCGCCTCTCGATTGGCCGAGCGAGAGAGGCTCGCCGAGGAGCGCCTGCGTTACTTGCTCCGACGTGTCCGCGGGGTCGCGACGGATCGGCGCGACCGCGACCCGGCAGCGCCCCTCACGCGTCGAGCCGGAGGTCATCGCCGCCCAGCCTAGACGGCGATCCCCCGATCGAGGCCGACGGGTGAGGAGTTCGTAAGCATGCGGTTTCGCGTCCGCGACCCTCGCTACGATCGCGCTCGATGTCGACCTCCCTCGTCACCGGTGGCGCCGGCTTTCTCGGCTCCCACCTCTGCGAGGCGCTCGTCGGCAAGGGACATCGCGTTCTCTGTCTCGACAACCTGGAGACGGGCTCGCTCGCGAACATCGAGCACCTCCGTGACGACGCGTTTGTGTTCCTCAACCACGACGTCAGCGAGCCGATCCACGTCGACGAGCCGCTGGACTTCGTCTACCACCTTGCCGCGCTCGCGAGCCCGATCGACTACCTTCGGCTCCCGCTGCACTCGCTGAAGACGGGCTCGTACGGCACGCACCACGCACTCGGGCTCGCGAAGTGGAAGCGGGCCCGGTTCTTCCTCGCCTCGACGAGCGAGGTCTACGGCGATCCCGAGGTGCACCCGCAGCCGGAGACCTACTGGGGGAACGTCAACCCGATCGGCCCGCGCGGCGTCTACGACGAGGCGAAGCGCTACGCCGAGGCGCTGACGATGGCCTACCACCGGCAGCAGGGCGTCGATACCGCGATCGTGCGAATCTTCAATACCTACGGCCCGCGAATGCGCGCCAACGACGGGCGCGCCGTCCCGAACTTCGTCGGTCAGGCGCTCGCGGAGAAGGCGATCACGATCTACGGCGACGGGTCGCAAACACGTAGCTTCTGCTACGTCGACGACCTGATCCGCGGCCTGATCCTGCTCGCCGAGTCGGGCGAGCACCTGCCGGTCAACATCGGCAACCCGGGTGAGTTCACGATTCTCGAGCTGGCCGAGACCGTGATCCGCCTCACCGGTTCCACCAGCCAGATCGTGTACGAGGCCCTGCCGGTCGACGACCCGCAGGTGCGGCAGCCCGACATCACCCGGGCGCGGCAGCTCCTCGGCTGGGAGCCGGAGATCGCGCTCGAGGAAGGGCTCCGTCGCACGCTCGCGTCGCTCGGACGGGACCCCGCGCGTGCGTAGGCTCGGCGTCGCGGCCGCCATCCTGGCCCTTGGCCTCTGCCTCGGTCTCGCGTCGACTGCGAGTGCATCCAACTCGCTGCGCGTCGGCATCTTCGACGACGGAGTGGTCCTCTACGGCGAGCCCGAGACCACGTTCGCGCAGCTCGCCCGCACCGGCACGCAGCTCGTGCGCGTCAACCTCTGGTGGGCGGGGCCGAGCATCCGCGTCGCCACGCGAAGGCCGAGAAACGGGTCGGACCCGCTCGACCTGGCCTACAACTGGGACACCTACGACCGAACGGTTCGCTTCGCGATCGTGAACAACATGGTTCCGGTGTTCTCGATCATCGGTACGCCGCCCTGGGCGAACCGGGCCAAGGGCTGGAACGTCGCGCCGACCAACGAGCGAGACCTGCGCAACTTCGCTGCCGCGGCGCAGAAGCGCTACAGCGGTAAGTTCGTCAACGCCGACGGCGTGACGTTGCCACGGGTCAGCCTCTGGATGGCCTGGAACGAGCCGAACAATCCTGTCTTCCTGAAGCCGCAGTACCGGCGGACCGGCAGGACGTGGACGATCCAGAGCGGCCGTGACTACGCGAGAATCTGCAACGCGGTCGTCCAGGGCATCAAGTCCGTGCAGCGGAGCTCGAAGGTCGCGTGCGGCGCCACCGGGCCGCGCGGGAACAACAACCCGAGCTCGAGCCGTCCGTCCGTCTCGCCGATCCCGTTTCTGCGCGCGATGCGCGCGGGCGGGGCAAAGGGCTTCGACGCGTACGCGCACCACCCGTACTACGGGTCGCCGATCGAGACGCCGACGACGAGGCCTCGCCCCGGGATGCGCGGCCAGCCACCCACGGCCATCACGCTCGGGAACCTCGACATCCTCTTCCAGGAGCTGGACAGGCTCTACGGCAGACGCACGCGGCTCTGGATCACCGAGTACGGCTACCAGACCGACCCGCCCGACGCGGGGATCGGCGTTTCCAACGGGAAGCAAGCGGCCTACCTGACCCAGGCGATCGGCATCGCCCGCCGCCATCCGCGCGTCGACCTCTTCCTCTGGTTCCTCTACCGCGACGAGCCACGTCTCGGCGGGTGGCAGTCGGGGCTCATCACGTTCGAGGGGCGGCGCAAGTCGAGCTTCAACGCCTTCCGTCGCGCTGTCCTCGGCTAGGGCCGGCGCCGTACAATCGGCGGATGGCGAAGGGATATGCGGAGGGGCCGGCGGCCGAGGAGGCCGAGCGGCGGCGAGACGAGCTCGCGAGCGGCGTCCAGGACGTGTCGTTCATGACCCGCGTCGCGGTCGAGGGTTGCACGGAGGACGCACCGGAGCGTCACTTCCTCGGCTGGGCAGACGAGATCGACGACGACGAGCTCTTCGCCTCCGGGGCCGCCTGGGGCATCCGGCTCGTGCGACGACCAGTAGGACCTGTCCCGGGGTCTGTCCCCGGAGGGGACTGACCCCCGTGCGACAGGCAGTGACCTGAGAGCGGCTGCGTTCGTAGCACGGGGGACAGGCCCCTTCGGGGTCAGTCCCCGGCAGTCCCCGATACCCTGACCGCGTGAGCGTCTCGAAGCGGGTCGAGCAGCTCGACGGGGTGATCATCCGGTTTGCCGGCGACTCGGGCGACGGGATGCAGCTGACGGGCGACCGGTTCACGAGCGAGACCGCGACGCTCGGGAACGATCTCGCGACGTTCCCGGACTTCCCGGCGGAGATCCGCGCCCCGGCGGGCTCGCTGCCGGGTGTCTCCGGGTTCCAGGTGCACTTCGCCGACCACGACATCCTCACGGCAGGCGACCGGCCGGACGTCCTCGTGGCGATGAACCCGGCTGCGCTGCGCACGAACATCGGCGACCTGCCCAAGGGTGGGACGCTGATCGTCGACGCCGACGCGTTCGGCGACCGCACCTTGCAGAAGGCGGGATACGCGTCGAATCCGATCGGCGACGGCTCGCTCGGGGACTACCACGTGCACGAGGTCGCGCTCACGTCGATGACGGTCGGCGCGCTGAAGGAGGTCGAGGGAATCACGTCGCGCGAGGCGGAGCGGTCGAAGAACTTCTTCGCCCTCGGGCTGATGTCGTGGCTCTACAACCGCCCGACGGAGGGCACGATCGGGTTCATCGAGCGGAAGTTCGCGCGGCGACCGGAGATCGTCGAGGCGAACACGAAGGCGTTCCGGGCCGGCTGGAACTACGGCGAGACCTCCGAGGACTTCGCGGTCTCGTACGAGGTCGCGCCCGCGAAGCTCGCGCCCGGCACCTACAGGCAGATCACCGGGAACGCCGCTCTTTCTTACGGCCTGATCGCGGCCTCGCAGCTCTCGGGTCTCCAGCTCTTCCTCGGCGCGTATCCGATCACGCCGGCGTCGTCGATCCTCGAGGAGCTCGCGGCGAGGAAGGAGTTCGGCGTGGTGACGTTCCAGGCCGAGGACGAGATCGCGGCGGTCGGCGCGGCGGTCGGCGCGAGCTTCGGCGGGGCGCTCGGTGTGACCGCCTCCGCCGGTCCCGGCGTCGTGCTGAAGGCCGAGACCATCGGGCTCGCAATCGCGCTCGAGCTGCCGCTCGTGGTACTCGACATCCAGCGTGCTGGCCCTTCGACGGGGATGCCGACCAAGCCGGAGCAGGCGGATCTGCTGATGGTGCTCTTCGGCCGAAACGGCGAGAGCCCGGTGCCGGTCGTCGCCGCGTCGACTCCGTCGCAGTGCTTCGACGCGGCGATCGAGGCGGTGCGCCTTGCCGTCAAGTACCGGACGCCCGTCTACCTGCTCTCCGACGCATACCTGGCGAACGGCTCCGAGCCGTGGCTCGTTCCCGACGCCTCGAGCCTGCCCGACCTCACTACCCGGTTCGCGGAGCCGGAGGACGGCCCGTTCGAGCCGTACCTCCGTGACCCGGTGACGCTCGCGCGGCCGTGGGCGATCCCTGGCACGCCCGGCCTCGAGCACCGGATCGGCGGTCTCGAGAAGGCCGACGTGTCGGGGGCGATCTCGTACGACCCCGACAACCACGACCGGATGGTTCGGCTGCGCGCGCAAAAGGTCGCGGGGATCGCCGCAGACATCCCCGAGCTAGATGTCGATGACCCCGATGTCGACGATCCCGAGGGCGGCGCCGAGCTCCTCGTCGTGGGCTGGGGCTCGACGTACGGTCCGATCGGCGCCGCGGTACGCCGGGTGCGCAAGCGCGGGCTCCAGGTCGCGCACGCGCACCTGCACCACCTGAACCCGTTCCCTCGGAACACGGGCGAGGTGCTCCGCCGCTACGAGAAGGTGCTCGTCCCCGAGATGAACCTCGGTCAGCTCGCGCTGCTCCTGCGCGCCGAGTTCCTCGTCGACGTGATCTCCTACACCCAGGTGCGCGGCAGGCCGCTCACCTCCGCGGAGCTCGAGGATGCGGTCGTCGCGCTGATCTCCACATGAGCTTCACGGCGACCGCGACGAAGGACGATCGGGTGCGCGTCTCCTGGCAGGGCCGCGTCGTCGTCACCGTCGCAGGCGCCCGCGGCCGACGGCTCGCGGCCGAGCTCGAACGCGCCGCCGACGAGGACGCGCGGCAGCTGCTGCTCGCTCGGGCGACCGGGAACTTCAAGAGAGGAAACGAGCGGTGACACCCGGCAACGGCCTCGTGCAACTGACTGCAAAGGACTTCAAGTCCGACCAGGAGGTGCGCTGGTGCCCGGGCTGCGGGGACTACGCGATCCTTGCCGGTGTCCAGTCGTTTCTCCCCGAGCTCGGGATCGCGCGCGAGAACCTCGTCTTCATCTCCGGGATCGGGTGCGCGGCTCGGTTCCCGTACTACCTCGAGACCTACGGGATGCACTCGATCCACGGGCGGGCGCCGGCGATCGCGACCGGCCTCGCGACCTCGCGGCCCGACCTCTCGGTCTGGGTCGTGACGGGCGACGGCGACGCGCTCTCGATCGGCGGGAACCACCTGATCCACGCCCTGCGCCGCAACGTGAACCTCACGATTCTCCTCTTCAACAACCGGATCTACGGTCTCACGAAGGGCCAGTACTCGCCCACCTCGGAGCGCGGCAAGGTGACGAAGTCGACGCCGCTCGGATCCGTCGACCAGCCGTTCAACCCGCTCTCGGTCGCGATCGGCGCCGAGGCGACCTTCGTCGGCCGCGCGATCGATACGGACAAGCCGGGCTCGCTCGAGGTGCTCCGCGCTGCCGCAGCCCACCGCGGCGCTGCCTTCGTCGAGATCCTCCAGAACTGCAATATCTACAACGACGGCGCGTTCGACGTCGTCCGCGACGAGAAAGAGAACCGGCTGTACCTGCGGGCCGGCGAGGAGGTGCGCTGGGGCGAGCGCGGAGTCCGGATGCGGCCCGACGGGACGCTCGAGATCGTCGACGCGTCGGTCGGCGGCCTCCTCCGGCACGACCCCGGCCGCGACGACCCCGGTCTCGCGTTCGCGCTCGCCCGTCTCACGTGGGAGACCGCCGGCGCCGTGCCGCTCGGCGTCTTCCGCGCGGTCAGCCGGCCGGTCTACGACGACCTCGTGCACGAGCAAGTCAGCACAACCGTCGAGCAGCGCGGCGCGGGCGACCTGCAGGCGCTGCTCCACGGCGCCGACACCTGGTGCATCGACTGACGCGAGGCGCGGAATGCGCGCTGTGATCTTTTCGACGGTCGTGCCCGCGGCCCACGGGCTCGTCGCAGCCGCACGCGCAGTGGGGATCGAGCCGGTTGCACTCATCACGCCGCGCCCTGCGCGCGACGCCGACGCTGCGGCGCGCCGCGACGCGCTCCTTGCCGAGGGGCCGGAGGAGCTCGACGTCTGCTTCCCGCACACCAAGGCAGGCCTCGAGCGCCTGACGCGCGCCTACGAGCCGGATGTCGGCCTCTGCGCGGGCTACAGCTGGCGGCTTCCCCCCGAGGTGCGCGCGATCCCGCGACTCGGCGTCGTCAACAGCCACCCGTCCCTGCTCCCGCGACACCGGGGGCCGTATCCGATCTCCTGGGCCATCCGCGAGGGCGATGCGGAGCTCGGGATGACCATCCACCTGATGGACGAGCAGTTCGACACCGGGCCGATCCTCGCGCAGGGCTCTCGTCCGATGCCGACCGGCTCGTCGATCGAGGCGTTCGGGCCGACGCTCCGAGAGCTCGGGGCGGAGCTGGTGCCCGAGGCGCTCCGCCGTTTGCTCGATGGCGACCGGGGCGAGCGGCAGACGGACGAGGGCGCGACGTACGCGCCGGCCTTCGGCGAGGACTACGCGGAGCTCGATCCCGCGCGCTCGCGTGCTGAGCTCGAGCGCCAGGTACGAGCCTGGTCGCTGATGCCCAACCGGTCGGTCGTCGCGCCGATCGCCACGCTCGGCGCCGGTCGCGTCCGAGTCCTCGAGGCGACACTCGAGGATCCAGGAGATCCTCTGACGCTCCGGCTCGAGGCAGCGGACGGTCCGCTCTGGCTCACGTCCGTCGAAAGAATGGAAGGCGTACCGGGTTGACGGCGCATCGACGCCGGAGGCCGGCTTGCCGGCCGGGAGGCTGGCCCCGCTTCCGCCTTGCCACGTGCTGAAGGAGGGGGCTCGTGGGGAAACCTTGGGTTCCCCCACGAGCCCGGACGGGGAGCAGCGCTAGGACGCCGTCTGCGTTACGGTTTCGCTCTCGGCATCGCACGGACGTGAACCCGCCGCCGCCGCGGCATCCCGGACGTGCGATGCCGACTCTGCGTGGTCGTCCGCCCGAAGCAGCCTGTACGCCGCCCACGCGGCGACGACGAGGCCCGTCCCACCCGCGAGCCCGAAAGCGAGCGGCGTCCCGCCGAGCTCGGCGAGCGAGCCCGCGACGAGGCCGCCGACCGGCGCGAGCCCGGCGAAGGCGAAGAGGTAGAGGCTCATCACGCGGCCGCGAAGGTGTCCGGGGGCGCCGAGCTGGACGAGCGCGTTCGCGCTCGCCGTGAAGAGGGCGAAGCTCCCGCCGAGCAGGAAGAGGAGGACGAGCGCCGCAGGGACGCTCGAGACGAGCGCGAGCGCCAGCATCGAAAGACTGAAGCCGGCTGCGCCGCCGACGAACGCGCGCACGCTCGCCTCGCGGAGGCTCGCGGTCGCGAGTGCCCCAACGAGCGCCCCGAGGCCGAACACCGACGAGAGGATCCCGAACGTTCCGGCCCCGACGTCGAGCGTCTGGGACGCGAGCAGCGGGACGAGCACGTGGAAGTTGAACCCGAGGACGCTGACGACCGTGACGACGCCGAGCACGACCCGCGCGATGGGCGAGCCCCGCGTCCACGCGATTCCCTCGCGGATGCCCGCGACGATCCGTGTCTCGCGGCTTCTCTCGACGGGGTGGAGCTCGTGCTCGCGCATGAGACGCAGCGAAACGAAGACGGCGAGGAAGCTGACGGCGTTGACGACGAAGCAGAGACCGGTGCCGACGAGCGCGATCGTCAGCCCGGCGAGGGCAGGCCCGATCACGCGCGAGCCGTTGAAGAGGCCGGAGTTGAGGGCGACGGCGTTCTGCAGCTCGCGCTCCCCGACCATCTGGAAGGTCAAGGTCTGCCGTCCCGGCGCGTCGACGACGAGGACGAGCCCGCCGAGTGCCGCGAGCGCGTAGACGACGGGAAGCGTCGCGACGCCGGTCAGCGTGACGACGGCGAGCGCGATCGAGACAGCCATCGCCGTCGCCTGCGTCGCGAGCAGCAGCCGGCGTGTGTCGACCCGGTCGACGACGACGCCCGCCACGAGGCCGAGCACGAGGAACGGGGCGAAGCGGCAGAACGCGAGCGCGCCGACGGCGAGCGCCGACCCGGAGAGCTCGATCACGAGCCACGCGAGCGCGATGTTCTGCATCCAGGTGCCTGCGAGCGAGACGACCTGGCCGGTGAAGAAGAGCCGGTAGTTGCGATGGCGACGAAGCGAGCGGAACGTCCGGTTGCCGAGCGCGAGCGCGAAGGCCGTCATGGTTTCGGCTCGAGCAGCGCCGAGAGCGCTGGGAGGGCGTCCGCCAACCGGCCGCGCTCGTCCTCATCGAGGGCACCGAGACGTTCGGCGAGCCACGTCGTGCGCCGGGCGCGGACGCGCTTCAGCAAGGTGCGGCCACGGTCCGTCAGCTCGAGCCCAACCCGCCGTCGGTCGTCACTCGACCGAACGCGCCGCAGAAGATCCGCCGTCTCGAGCCGGTCGATGTGACCGGAGAGGGACGGCGCGGAGATGCGCTCCTCGGCCGCGAGCTCGCGCAATGAGAGGCCCGGGCGGTCGCGAACGAGCCAGAGGAGCGTCACCTGTCGAGACGTGACTCCGAGTGCCTCCGTCTCGCGGCGCAGCTCACGCGCGAGGCGGAGGAGAAGCGGGCGGAGCTCCTCCGCCAACGATGTGGAATTCGTAGCCTCACGAATCATTCGTGAGGCTAATGATACCTGTGCCTATTGGTCGCAAGGGCGAGATACACCTCGCCCTCGTTCCGGGACAGACGGCCGCCACTCGAGTGTGCGGCTGGCGCCGCACGGGCGAGATGTATCTCGCCCCTACTTCGCTTCCGCCTCCAACTTGTAGCCCACGCCGTAGCGCGTCTGGAGGAAAGTGTGGCGGGAGGAGCGGCTGTCGATCTTCTCACGCAGCTTTCGGACGAAGACGTCGACGGTTCGGTCGCGGTGGGAGGCACGGCGGCCCCAGACGCGCTGGAGCAGCTCGTCGCGGGTGAGCACGCGGCCAATGTCGAGCGCGAGCGTGTAGACGAGGCGGAACTCGGTGGGGGTCAGCTCGGCGCTCGTGCCGTCGACATACGCCTGGACGTTGCGCGGGTCGAGCCGGAGCTCCTCGATCACGATCTCCTCGCCGCGACGCGGATCCTGCGCGCGCGTGCCCCGACGGGCTGCGGCGCCGACCCGGGCAACGAGCTCCTTCATCGAGAAGGGCTTCACCAGGTAGTCGTCGGCCCCGATCTCGAGCGCGTGGACACGGTCGTGTTCCGTCCCTCGAGCCGAGACGACGACGATCGGCGTCCCGATCCCCTCACCGCGGGCCTGCTCGATCACCTTCCAGCCATCGAGGCCTGGGAGCATCAGGTCGAGGACGCAGACGTCAGGCCGTTCGTAGCGGAGTCGCGCGAGCCCCGTCTCGCCGTTCGCGACACCGACCGCGTCGAAGCCCGCCGCCTGGAGATGACGCGCCATCCCCTGGGCGATGACGTCGTCGTCCTCGATGATCAGGATCTTCGCCATACGCCACCATGGTGGTACCGCCACGTCGCGCGTGTGGTGAAGGAATGGTAACCAGGCGGTGAAACGGGGCCTGACGGCCCCGTTTCACTAGACCGACAATCAGTGGTTCGGGTACAGATTGCTCTGGTCCACGATTCATTCCGGCTCGTCCGCGGACGTGGGACGATGGAGGGTCGCCTCGTGACAGCCGGTCTAGTGGTTACGCGCGAAGCGCGGAACCACCGACCGACAGACAAACTGCCCCTTTCCTACTCGGCCTCCGCGTCCCTGTCGGCTTCACCGGCCGCTTCGTCGCCCGACGGCGTCACGACTCTGATGACGGTCTCGCAGCCCTGGATCGTCGTCCGCTCGGGCTTGCGCACCTTCGCCGTGTCGTTGCCCGGCCCGCAGTTGAGCGAGTCGGGATCGTCGTCGTCGGCGAGCGCGTGCAGGACGTCGTCGCCCGCGCCTCCGAACAGGGCGTCTGCCCCTGGGCCACCCCAGAGCCGATCGTTCCCCTCGCCACCGTGGACGACGTCACGCCCCGAGCCGCCGTGCAGCTCGTCGGGGCCGTCGCCGCCGTAGACGGCGTCGCCGCCCGAGCCACCCCAGGCGACATCGTCGTTCCCGCCCGAGTGGATTCGGTCGTTCCCTCCGCCTCCGAACGTCGTGTCGCTGCCGTGGTCGCCCTGGACGGTGTCGTCACCCTGACCTGCCTTGATCAGGTCGTTGCCCCCGCGGGCATTCACGAAGTCGTTGCCGGCCTTCGCGCTGATCACGTCGGCGTTCATCGTCCCGCGGAGCCGGTCGTCGCCGGGGGTGCCGTCGATCACGTCGGCGAGCGCTGCCGAGACGACGGTGAGCGCGACTGCCGCTGTGAGCACACCGAGAACCTTGCGCTTCATCTCCTGCCTCCCTGTCGTTGACCGCTTCATTCACCGTCCTGCGCATGAAGCGGTCGTGTGACGCGCGCAAGCCGTGGGTCAGACGTCTGTTAGAACGATGTGAAGATGGAGGGCGACGCGACGCGTGGACGAGTGCTGCTCGAGGAGAGCCGGGAGACGGTCGTCGTGCTCGACTCGGACGATCGGGTGATCGCGACGAGCCGTCGCGCGCGGCAGTCGATCCAGGGGCTCGTCGAGGGTGAGCGCATTCCCGACGGTCTCCTCTCGGGAGATGCCGGGATCATCCCGCTGGTCGTCCCGTACGACGTGAACGGGCGCCGTGAGCGACTCGTCTACCTGAGCCAGGGCGGCGACCTCACCGCGTACGAGGAGCTGCGGGCCGGGTTCACGGCTGCCGTCTCCCATGAGCTGCGAACACCGCTCGCGCGTCTGCTCTCGCTGCTCGAGACGGCGACGCTGCCGGGCGAGGATGTCCTCGAGCTCGTCGATCGGGCGCGCGCCGAGGTCGAGCAGATCCGCGAGCTGATCGACGAGGTGCTCTTTCTGAGCGAGCTCGAGTCGGGGTCGCGCGTCGTCTCGCTCGGCTCGGTCGCGGTGCGGCCCGAGCTCGATGCGGTCGCAGCGGAGCTCGAGGAGCGCGCGAGCCGGGCGGGTGTCGCGATCGTGGTCGAAGGCGATTCTGCGCTGGAGCTCGCGATCAGGCCGCGGATGATGCGCGTCGTCGCCCAGAACCTCGCCGAGAACGCGATCCGCTACGCGGGGCCGGGTGCCGCGTTCACGCTCGCGGTCGAGCGCGTCGGCGACGACGTCGTCCTCCGCGGCACCGACGACGGGGTCGGCGTCCCGGAAGCAGAGCTCGGGCGGCTCTTCGAGCGCTTCTTCCGCGCCGACCGGGCGCGCGCCTCGCGTGGCACGGGCCTGGGTCTCGCGATCGTGAAGCACATCGTCACGCAGGCGGGCGGGACGGTCGAGGCGCGCGGCGGCTTCGGCGCAGGTCTGGAGATCAGATGCACGTTTGCCGGCACTTCCCGCTGACGTGAGAAGTGCCTCTGTGCTCGCCGCTCCCGGTTGCGCGCGCTATCGGGCACTTCCGCTTCGCGAAAGTGCCTAGGAACGGCCTGCCGAGCCGCCTGGGCGCGCCGTCTCGTCCTCACCACTTGTAAACCACATACTCACCACTCGGGCCCAGCGAGCGCCGTGACACTTGCGACGACAGCGACGTCGGGAGAGGTGGAATGACTCTGCGCACTGCCCTCAGCGCCTGCGCCGCGACGGCGGCCCTCGCGATCGCCGCCGGCTGTGGCGGGGACGAGTCGTCGGGCGGTGGCGCCGTCAGCGCCGACGGCTCGAGCACGGTTGGCCCGTACGTCACCGCGGCCGCGGAGAGCTTCCGCGACGAGAGCGACGCGAACATCACCGTCGGCATCTCCGGGACGGGCGGCGGCTTCGAGCGCTTCTGCCGCGACGAGACCGACATCTCGAATGCCTCACGGCCGATCAAGGACGAAGAGGCCGCGATCTGCGAGGAGAACGGCGTCGAGTACGTCGAGCTCCAGGTCGCCAACGACGCGCTGACCGTGGTCGTCAACTCCGCGAACGACTGGGCGACGTGCCTGACGGTCGACGAGCTGAACGCGATCTGGAAGCCGGACTCGAAGGTTGCGAACTGGAATCAGGTACGCGACGCCTTCCCCGACGAGGCGCTCGAGCTCTTCGGGCCGGGCACCGATTCCGGCACCTTCGACTACTTCACGGATGAGATCAACGGCGAGGAGGGCGCGAGCCGGACCGACTACCAAGCTTCCGAGGACGACAACGTCGTCGTCCAGGGCGTCAAGGGGACGAAGGGCGCCCTCGGCTACTTCGGATTCTCGTACTTCACCGAGAACCAGGACACGCTGAAGGCGCTCGAGATCGATGGCGGCTCGGGGTGCGTCGCGCCGAGCATCGAGACGGCGCAGGGCGGCGACTACAAGCCGCTCGCGAGACCGCTCTACGTCTACGCGAAGCGGAGCGCCTTGGAGCGCGAGGAGGTCGAGAGCTTCCTGCGCTACATGCTCGAGAACGAGACGTCGATCGCAGAGCGCGCGCAGTTCGTGCCGCTGAACGACGCGCAGCTCACCGAGAACCAGTCGAAGCTCGACGAGGCGACCGGAGGGTCGTGACGGCATCGGATCTCACGATCCCGGCGGCTCGACCGCGGGAGATCGACCTCAGCCCGTCGAGCCGCCGGCTCGGCGAGCTCGCGATTCGCGGCGTCCTCGCGGTCGCTGCGCTCGTCTCGGTCGTGACCACCGTCGGGATCGTCATCTCGCTCCTCCTCCCGGCGATCGACTTCTTCAGGGAGATCAGCCCCTGGGAGTTCTTCACCGGCACCGAATGGGCGCCGCTCTTCGAGCCGGGAACCTTCGGTGTGCTGCCGCTCATCCTCGCGACGTTCGTCGTCACGTTCTGGGCGCTCCTCGTCGCGGTGCCTGCGGGCCTCGGCACCGCGATCTTCCTCAGCGAGTACGCGAGCCCGCGAACGCGGAACGTTCTCAAGCCGGTCCTGGAGATCCTCGCCGCGATCCCTACCGTCGTCTACGGCTACTTCGCGCTCACGGCGGTCACGCCCCTGCTGCGCTCCCTCGGGGTTCAGGTCGAGATCTTCAACGTGCTGGCGGGCGGCCTCGTCCTCGGCGTGATGCTGATCCCGACGATCGCATCGCTCTCCGAGGACGCGATGTCCGCCGTCCCGCGCGACCTGCGCGACGGGGCGTACGCGCTCGGCGCCGACCGGCTCCAGGTCGCGACCCGCGTCGTCGTGCCGGCTGCGACCTCGGGGATCATCGCCTCGTTCGTGCTCGGCATCTCCCGCGCCGTCGGCGAGACGATGATCGTGCTGATCGCGGTCGGTCAGCTGCCGCAGATCACCTTCGACCCGCAGCAGCCGATGGAGACGATGACGGCGTTCATCGGCGCGACCGGGAACGGCGACCTGCCCACGGGCTCGATCGAGTACAAGACGATCTTCGCGGTCGGCCTGACCCTCTTCGCAATCACGTTCGTGATGAACGTGATCTCGATCCGTCTCGTGCGGCGGTTCCGCGAGGTGTACGACTGATGAGCCGCAGGCTCAAGGGAAATCTGTTCGTGGGCGCGATGCTGTTCTGCCTCGCGGTCTCATTCGGGACGCTCGCGTGGCTGCTCACCTCGACCTTCGTGGACGGCATCCCGACGCTCTCGAAGCAGCTCTTCACCGACCCGCCCTCGACCCTTCCGGAGGAAGCCGGGGCACGGCCCGCGATCCTCGCGACCATCTATCTCGCCGCGCTCCTCCTCCTGATGGCCGTGCCCATCGGCGTGCTCACCGCGATCTACCTCGAGGAATACGCGCAGAAGGGGCGCTGGTACAACCGCCTGCTCGAGCTGAACATCCAAAACCTCGCGGCCGTGCCGGCGATCGTGTACGGGATCCTCGGGCTCGCGTTCGTCGTTCGCGGGCCGGTCGGGGTCGGCCGCGTCCTCCTCGCAGGGGCCATCATCTTGACGCTCGTCGTGCTTCCGACGGTGATCATTGCCTCCCGGGAGGCAATCCGGGCCGTGCCCGACTCGATCCGCCAGGGCGGGTTCGCGCTCGGCGCGACCAAGTGGCAGGTCGTCTCGCGTCAGGTTCTTCCGGCCTCGATCCCGGGCATCGCGACCGGGTCGATCCTCGCCCTTTCCCGCGCCGTCGGCGAGACGGCACCCCTGCTCCTGATCGGCGCGCTCCAGTACGTCGCCTTCGATCCGAGCGTCCTCGGCGCATTCACCGCGATGCCCGTGCAGATTTACACCTGGGTCAAGCTCCCCGACCCCGAGTTTCAGAACCTCGCCGCGGCGGCGATCATCGTGCTGCTTGCGATCGTTCTCACGATGAATGCGATCGCGATCTTCCTCCGCAACCGCTACCGACAAACGTGGTGATAATCGATGACGCAGGCCATGGACGAGCAGATTCCCTCTAAGCACGACGCTCCGCTGCCCGAGACGCACGCCCGCATGAACGCGGGTGCGCCGTCGATCGACAGCTCTCGCATCGCGGAGGTCTCGGTCGGCACCGCCAAGGACGAGCTCATGCGGCGCGAAAAGGTCTTCCACGTGGAGAACCTGGCCGTTGCGTACTCAGGGAAGAGGGCGCTCCGCAACGTCTCGCTGGACGTCTTCGAGAAAACGGTCACCGCGTTCATTGGGCCGTCGGGATGCGGCAAGTCGACGTTCATCCGGTGCTTCAACCGCATGAACGACCTCGTCGTCGGCGCCGAGGTCATGGGCACCGTCCAATACCATGGCAAGGATCTGTATGCCCGTGGGGTCGATCCGGTCGAGGTGCGCCGCCGGATCGGGATGGTCTTCCAGAAACCGAATCCGTTCCCGAAGTCGATCTACGACAACGTCGCCTTCGGGCCTCGGGCGCTCGACATGAAGAAGGATCTCGACCAGCGAGTGGAGAGCTCCCTGCGCAGGGCCGCGCTCTGGGACGAGGTAAAGGACAGGCTCAAGGAGTCGGCGCTCGGGCTTTCGGGTGGCCAGCAGCAGCGTCTCTGCATCGCGCGGGCACTCGCGGTCGAGCCGGACGTGCTCCTGATGGACGAGCCCGCCTCGGCGCTCGACCCGATCGCCACGGCGGCGATCGAGGATCTGATGCACGACCTGAAGCGCGAGTACACGATCGTCGTCGTCACCCACAACATGCAGCAGGCGGCGCGGGTCGCGGACATGACCGCGTTCTTCTCGGTCGAGGTGCACGAGGACGGGAAGGGCCGGAACGGGATCCTCGTCGAGTACGACGCGACGACGAAGATCTTCACCCAGCCCGCCGACAAGCGCACCGAGGACTACGTGACGGGGCGGTTCGGATGAGGGTCGAGTTCCGGCAGCGGCTCGACCAGCTCGAGGCGAGCCTGCAGGAGCAGGGGGAGCTCTGTCTTCGCGCGCTGCGTGGCGCGATCGACGCCCTCGAGACGCAGGACGCGGAGCTCTGCGACGAGGTCATCGTGTTCGACGACGAGATCGACATGCGGTACCACCGCATCGAGAAGCTCGTCGAGGAGACGCTCGCGCTCGAGACGCCGGTCGCCGGCGACCTGCGGCTCGTGCTGGCTGTCCTCCACAGCTCGATCCACCTCGAGCGGATCGGCGACCAGTCGGTCACGATTGCCAAGCTGACGAAGCTGACCGCCGAGCTCGAGCGCCGTCACGACCTCGTCGAGGGGCTTCGCGAGATGGGCGACCGGTGCCACGAGATGGTGAAGATCTCCCTCGATGCGTTCGCCGATCGCGACACCGAGCGTGCCCGCTCGCTCGTCGATCTCGACGAACTCGTCGACCGGACGAATCGCCGTGTCACCGACCACGTGCTCGAGATGGCGTCCTCTCCGGGCCTGCAGGAGTGGGGCATGCGGATGATCGTCGTCGCGCGGTGCCTCGAGCGGATCGGCGACAACGCCGTCGACATCGGCGAGCAGACCGAGTTCCTCGTCACCGGCGAGTTCCACGAGTTCACCGACGCCAGTCACTAGCTTGTTCGCCAAGCAGGATTCGGCAGAAGCCGAATCCTGCGGCTTGATCCCCGCCTTCGGCGGGGCGGATCTTTGAAGGCACGTGCGTTTGCGGTCGCAACTTTCCTCCTCTGGGGGGCGGGGGTGTCCGACTTCAGTCGGACACCTGCTCCGACCGGCAGACGCGCGCGGAGCTGTCTCGATGCCGTTCACCACTACGCCACAGGACGTTCACCGTCGCTGACCCCACGGCCGGCGGGGGAAGCGGCACCCTCGGCCTGCATTCTCGGCAATCGAGCAAAGGGGAAGGGATCCGATGAAGGACATGTCCAGACTGCGTCATGCGGTCGTGGCAGTCGGGGTCGTCGCGCTCCTCGGGGCGCTCGTCTCGGTCGCCGCTGCGGCGACGAAGAAGCCCGATCTGACCAAGGCGGGGCTCGGCAAGCTCCGCGGGAACGTGAGTGCCGACGGCTCCTCGACTGTCGGCCCGTATACCACTGCCGCTGCGGAGCTTTTTCGCCGCGCGGGTGCCGGGAAGGTCAACATCACCGTCGGGATCTCCGGCACCGGCGGCGGCTTCGAGCGCTTCTGCAAGGGCGAGACGGACCTCTCGGACGCGTCCCGTCCGATGCGGAACCGCGAGGCGGCCGTCTGCAAGACGAACAACGTCGGCTCGTGGCGGGCTTTCACGGTCGCAAACGATGCGCTCACGGTGGTCGTGAGCCGCGAAAACACCTGGGCGACCTGCCTGACGGTCGCCGAGCTCAAGAAGATCTGGGAGCCCGGCTCCAAGGTCAACAACTGGCGGGACGTCCGCTCGAGCTTCCCGAACGAGCCGCTTCGCCTCTTCGGCGCCGGCACCGACTCGGGGACGTTCGAGTACTTCACCGAGGCGATCAACGGTCGAGCGCGCGCGAGCCGCTCGGACTACCAGGCTTCCGAGGACGACAACGTGCTCGTGCAGGGCGTCGCGGGCACCAAGGGCGCGATGGGCTACTTCGGCTTCTCCTACTTCGAGGAGAACCAGTCGCGACTCAAGGCCCTCCAGATCGAGAACCCGAAGACGGGCCAGTGCGTCGCCCCGTCCGTCCAGACCGCACAGTCGAACGCGTACAAGCCGCTCGCGCGGCCGCTCTTCATCTACGCGAAGGGCTCGTCGTTCAAGCGCCCGGAGGTGCAGGCGTTCATCGCCTACATCTTCGCGAACGAGGAGGCGATCGCAATGCGGGCGCGGTTCGTCCCGCTCACGACCGCACAGCTGAAGCGGGCTCGCACGAACTTCGACCTCGCGTTGAAGGCGGCAGCTCGCACGTAGCTCGGTCCGTTCCCTGATCGCCGGGGAGGGCGGGTCGAGGCGACCGCCCTCCTTCGCGTCCACGAGGAGGAGATCACATGACAGAGCCGTTCGAGATCGAGGCGGACATCGACGACGTGACTCACCACCATGCCGACGAGCTGCGAAAGCGCCTGCACGACGAGTTCGGCGCAGAGGTCGATGGCGCCGAGATCGACGCGGCGATGACGGCCGCGCTCGAGCAGCTCGCCGACCCCGCCGACGTCGAGGACTTCCTCCCGGTGCGCGCCTACCGCTACGCGCGGGAGCAGCTGGCGACGCTCAGCGGCTCCGAGCCGGGCTCGAGCACCTAGAGGCGCTCGCCTGCGGGCTCGGTCACGCCGCGGAGCTTCTCGGCGAAGCCGGGATCACGATCGGCGAGGCTCCAGAGGTCGCGCTTGAAGATCGAGATGAGTCGCGTCGCGGTCGTCGCGGTGACAGTGGCCGTTCGCCGCCCGGATGACATCACCGCGATCTCCCCGAACACGTCGCCCGGTCCGAGCCGGCGCACGATCGCCCCGTCGACCGTGACCTCGGCCGTGCCCGCGACGATCGCGAAGACCGCATGACCGAACTCCCCCTCGCGCGTCAGCTCCTCGCCCGCGTCGACATTCACACGATCCGCCGGCCGCGAGCACCTCGAGCTCCTGCTCGTCGAGCCCCGCGAGCAGGGGGATCGCGCCGAGATCGCCTATCTCGATCACGCGCTGACCGTATCGCGCCGCCGGGTTGCCGTCCCGTGAATGTCCGGTGTCCAACCGGTGACGCGCCGATCGGGTGCGGGCGGTACCCGGACGGTTTCGAAGCGGTAAACGCCCTTGCGTCGTCCGCTGCGGCACGGTTAAGTGGCGGCCATGCGGATCGGGCTTGTCACCGGCACGGCGAGCGCGACCACCCTCGCGCTCGCCTCGGTTCGGCTCCCGGATTCCTCGCTGCAGGTCGTCGCGCCGCTCGAGGCGCTCG
>Ga0183260_10001222_pt1 | contig 21737 bp, 22 predicted proteins | sample AntDrymUQ4972206_2_FD_129768 | JGI IMG/M metagenome (GOLD analysis project Ga0183260, IMG submission 129768) | Polar desert sand microbial communities from Dry Valleys, Antarctica - metaG UQ497 (22.06) (version 2) (version 2) | ecosystem: Environmental > Terrestrial > Soil > Desert | place...
AGGGTCTGGCGTCGTCGACCTCGACCAGGTGCAAGGTCACGTCTGCCTCGTGGTCGCGATGGAAGGCCAGCTGGTCACTGAGACTGTGGCCACTCAAGATGTCACCGTTGAGGACCACAACCGGGTCGGTTACGCCCGAGGTCAGGTGCCGAGCAGCGTTGCGAATCGCCCCGCCCGTGCCAAGCCGTTCGAATTCTCTGACGTAGATCAGCTCGAGGTGCCATCGCGAGCCGTCGCCTAGCACAGGTTCGAACTGGTCGGCGTAATAGCTCGTGGCCAGGACGACCCGCTTCACGCCGGCCGCTGAGAGCTTCGCGAGCTGGTGCACGACGAAGGGCACCCCGCCGACGGGCAACAGGTGTTTGGGGCGGTGGGTCGTCAGAGGCAGCATCCGGGTGCCAGGCCCCCCCGCCACGATGACCGCCTCCACACGGCAATCCAACCATGCAGCCACTGCCCGAAGTCGACCCTGATGCCACGAAGGGCTGCCTACGCTGAGGCCATGTCCGAGGTCTCGATCACCGTCATCAGCGCACTGTCGAGCGCCCTCGCCGCCGATCCGGGCCGGCCGCTGGTCACGTATTACGACCTTGGTGCAGGCGAGCGGATCGAGTTGAGCGTCAAGACGTTCGACAACTGGGTCGCCAAGGTCGCCAACTTGTTGGGCGACGACCTCGGACTAGAGGCGGGACAGCGCATCCGTGTCGAGCTGCCTCCCCACTGGCTGTCGACCGTCACGGTCGTGGCTGCCTGGGCAGCGGGCCTTCAGGTGGTCATGCCAGAGTCCGCCTGCCCAGCTGACGTCTGCGTGGTCGGCCCGACAGCGCTCGAGACCGCCGGCAACCGATCCGCGGGCATAGTCGTCGCCTGTTCGCTGCGCCCTCTTGGAGGGGCCTTCGTCGAGCCGCTACCGGCGGGTTGGCTGGACTTTGGCAGAGAGGTCGGAGGGCAACCCGACATGTTGCTGCTCGACCACCACGTCGCAAGCGGTGATGTCGCCCTCCAGCAGGCCGGCGGCGCGCTGACACATGCGGAACTGACCCGAGAGGGGTTGCGGGGAGCCGAGAGAACTGGGCTCAGACCCGGTGGTCGACTTCTCACCAATGCCAACCCGGCCAGTTCCCCCGGGCTGTTCAGTGCCCTGGTGGCGCCGCTGGTGACGGCCTCCTCCGTCGTACTCGTCTATGGAGCTGACCGGTCGACGCGTACCCGGATAGCTGCCCAGGAGCAAGCCGACTGCAGCCTGTGCGTGGATCGCTAGGGTTGCGCAATGACGATCTTGGTTACCGGCGGTGCCGGATACATAGGAGCGCACGTCGTGCGCTTGCTGCGCGAGCGCAGTGACGTGGTGGTCGTCGACGACCTGAGCACGGGATCGGTAGAGCGGGTCAGCGATACGCCCCTGGTCGAGATTGACCTCGCTGCCGATGAGTCGGCGGTCAAGCTTGCTTCCCTGATGCATGAATACGGGGTGAAGGCCGTCATCCACATCGCTGCCAGGAAGCAAGTAGGTGAGTCTGCCGAGCGCCCCGCGTGGTACTACCGCCAGAACGTGGGAGGTATGGCGCAGCTGGTGCTGGCCATGGAGTCCGCGGGGGTGGACAGGCTGATGTTCTCGTCGTCCGCGGCGACCTATGGGCTGCCCGACGTGCCGGCCGATGTCCTGCTCTCCGAGACCGTCGAGTGCAGGCCGATCAGCCCCTACGGCAAGACCAAGCTGGTCTGCGAGTGGATGTGCTCTGACGCTCAGGCATCCTGGGGTCTTCGCTGGGCGGGTCTGCGCTACTTCAATGTGGCCGGGTCCGGCTGGCCCGAGCTCGGTGACCCCGCGGTCTTGAACCTGATTCCGATCGCCTTGCGCGCGCTGACGAACGGCGAACAACCCAAGGTATTCGGCGACGACTACGACACTGAGGACGGTACGTGCATCCGGGACTACGTCCATGTACTCGACCTCGCGCAGGCGCACCTCGACACGCTCGACTACCTGGGTCGTGACGAGCGCCCGTACGACGTCTTCAACGTCGGAACAGGGGTCGGTGCCTCCGTGTCAGAGGTGCTCGAACAGATTGCAGTCTCCACCGGCTATAAGGTCGACCCACCCGTAGTGGCGCGCCGCCCCGGTGACCCGGCGAAGCTGGTAGCAGACGTCCAGCGGATTCAGGACACGTTGGGATGGCGCTCCACCAAGACGCTCGCCGAGATGGTCGACTCCGCCTGGGCGAGTTGGGTTCCGATACACGGCAAGCCGGCCGTGCCCCCCACCTGACGACCTGCCGTTTGGCCTCTCCCGGCCCCTGAGACTTCGTGGCCGCCGGTGCTGCTCAGTCCTCGTCTTCGTCGGTGATGTCGTACTTGATCGTCTTGACGGCGTCGGCAGCCGAGCCCTCGAAAACCACTCTGCCTGCGTCGAGTACCAACCCTCGCTCGCAGATCCGGAGCACTTGCTTGGCATTGTGACTCACGAAGACCATGGTTCGGCCTTCGGCTTTGAGCTCCAAGATGCGCTTCATGCACTTCTTACGAAACGGCTGGTCCCCGACGGCGAGTACCTCGTCGATCAGGAAGATGTCGCAGTCTGTGTGTACGGCGACCGCAAACGCCAGCCGCATGAACTGCCCGGATGAGTAGTGCCGCACCTCTGAATCGAGGAACTTCTCCATCTCCGAGAAGCCCAGTATCAAGTCGAACTTGTTGTCTATCTCCGTCTCGCTCATCCCGAGGATGGCTCCGTTGAGATAGATGTTCTCGCGACCCGTGAGATCTGGGTGGAAGCCAGCTCCCACCTCGATGAGACCAGCGATCCGACCACGGGTCAGCACCTGACCAAAATCGGGCGACATCACGCCGGAGATCAGCTTGAGCAGCGTGCTTTTCCCGGACCCGTTCAGCCCCATCAGGCCGATACTCTCGCCCTGGTCGAGTGTGAACGAGACGTCCTCGAGGGCAGTGAACGAACGACTGAGCGGACGTCGCTTGGCCGCGTTGACGACGAGCTTCTTCATGGTCTTGTGATTGGCGAGCTTGAAGGTCTTCGTGACCCCATCGACGACGACTGCCTGAGCCATCAGACCTTTTCCGCGAATCTGCTCTCGAGCCGGGCGAAAACTGCCTGCGCGATCCAAACGAACACGAGCCCTAGCACGATCATCAGCAGACCCCGCTGGAACAAATAGGCGGGCAGCTCCTCGCTTAGCGCCACTTGCGGACGCTCCACCGAAGGGACCCAGAACGCACGGTCGTTGAGCAGCACAGCGATGCACAGTGGGCTCGACAGGTAGAGCTCATAGATAACTTGGTTGGTCTCCCTGAACCTGTCGGCGATGATCCCGAACGGGTAGATCATCGGCACGGTCCAGGTGATGACGGTCTGAACAACGTCGACGATGTTGCTCATGTCGCGAAAGAACACGTTGAGCGCGCTGAGCAACAAAGCGACCCCGAGCCCCCACGTGAGCACGACAGCGAGGGCCATCACTCCCGCCACGAACGCGCCGAAATCCGGCTGCCACCCGGTCAAAAGGCAGCCGAAGAGCATGATCACGTACATCGGGACCATGTGGTACGCCGACACCATGATCGAGGCGACGGGGAACATCTCGCGCGGCAGGTTGATCTTGCGCACCAGGGACTTGTTTTTCACCACCGACTTCGTACCGGCCGTCAGTGCGTTGGTGAAAAAGGACACCATGATCATGCCAGCGAAGATGTGCAGGGCCCTGTTCTCGAGCGACCGCGGGCCGAGGATGAGCCCGATGATGAAGTAGTACATGAGGAACCGCACCGCCGGTTTGACGTACGACCAGGCAAAGCCGATGACCGATCCCTGATAGCGGACCCGAAGCTCTTTGCGGACGAGGAGCTTCAGCAGGTAACGCCGACGGAACACATCGGTCAGCCCACCCACTCGGCCTGGGTTCTGCAAAGGCCCGAGCGGATGTGAGTCCGCGGCGACGGAAGTGCTCACTCGGGTACGCCACCGCTTTCCAGCACGGTTCCCTCCGCGAAGTGCGGACGCAGCAGGTTGTCGTACATGGACAGCGCAGAGCCGATGGCCATGTGCATGTCCAGGTACTTGTAGGTTCCGAGCCGACCGCCGAACAAGACGTTCGGCTCGGCCTTGGCCAACTCACGGTACTTGAGCAGCTTGGCCCGGTCCTCGGGCGTGTTGATCGGGTAGTAGGGCTCGTCGCCTGACTCGGCGAACCGCGAGTACTCGTGCACGATGACCGTCTTGTCCTTGGGGTACCAGTCCCGCTCGGGGTGAAAGTGGCGGAACTCGTGGATGCGGGTGAACGGCACGTCCTCGTCGGCGTAGTTCATGACCGACGTGCCCTGGAAGTCGCCGACGTTTCGGACCGACACCTCCAGGTCGACCGTTCGCCACGACAGCTCCCCGGCGGAGTTGGAGAAGTAGGCGTCGATCGGTCCCGTGTAGACCACGGGCACCTTGCCGACGTACTCGTCGCGCACGTCGAAGAAGTCGGTGTTGAGCCGCACCTCGATGTTGGGGTGGTCAACCATGCGTTCGAGCCAGGCTGTGTAGCCGTCGACCGGTAGACCCTCGTATGTGTCGTTGAAGTAGCGGTTGTCGAAGTTGTAGCGAACGGGCAGGCGGGTGATGACCTCGGCCTGCAGCTCCTTGGGATCGGTCTGCCACTGCTTGGCGGTATAACCGCGGATGAACGCCTCGTACAGCGGCCGCCCGATCAGCGAGATGCCCTTCTCCTCGAGGTTGCTCGCCGTCGAAACGTCGAACTCCCTCGCCTGCTCGGCCACGAGTGCCCGCGCCTCATCCGGAGTCATCCAGCGGCCGAAGTACTCGCAGATCGTCGCGAGGTTGATCGGCATCGGGTAGACCTTGCCGTCGTAGATCGAGAAGACCCGATGCTGGTAGTTGGTGAACTTCGTGAACCGGTTGACGTACTCCCACACCCGCGAGTTCGAGGTGTGGAACAGGTGGGCGCCGTACTGGTGAACCTCGATGCCGGTCTCCGGCTCGGGGGCACTGTAGGCGTTGCCGCCGACATGGTTGCGCCGGTCGAGGATCAAGACCTTGAGGCCGAGATCACCCGCGCAGCGCTCGGCGACAGTCAGCCCGAACAAGCCCGATCCGACGACGACGAGGTCAACGCTCACTGCAACTCCAGTTCGATAATTCTCTTGGCCGATGGCAGCCGCGACCAGCTTCCGGCCCTGCCCCAGAGGCGCCGCAAGTCTAGAGGGTGAGCGCGCGGCCGAGCTTCAGCGCTCGCCCTTGCGCGCGATGATTCTGCGGTACGCCGCTTTGCGGATGGGTTCTGGCACGAGTCGGTAGCCTCCCCGCACCACCACGTTGCGTCCGAACTGCCACGGCGAGGTGAATCCCAGGGCGCGCAGGTGACGTTGCAGCTCCCACTCCGACTTCAGCACCGCGACGCCTCCCCGTCGCGCGTAGGCACCCGCTCCGACCCGGTAGAGCACCAGTGCCTCCTCCACGTTCGCAACGACCGCACCTTGGTCGATCATCTTCGCGAAGAGCAAGTAGTCCTCCATCAGCGCCAGGTGGCGATAACCACCAGCAGCCTGTACGACGCTTCGCCGGTAAACGACGGTCGGGTGGTTGAACGGCTGATGGAACCGCGCATACCGCACGATCTCGTCGGGGTCGAGAGGCGGCACACGCTTACCGACGATGTCGCCCGGATCGACACCGAACTCCAGCAGTGAGGATCCGACCAGGTCAACGCCCTGCTCGACCAGCGGAACCTGCACCGCGAACCGCTGCGGCAGGGCGATGTCGTCAGCGTCCATGCGGGCGATGATGTCGTGGGCGCAGGCCGTCATGCCCTGGTCCAGGGCGACCCCGAGACCCACGTTGGCGTCGAGCGCCAGCAGCGTCGTGGGGACCGGCGACTCGTGGATCAGGCCGGTTATGCAGTCAGCGAGCGGCGCCGGCACCCAGCCGTCCTGCACCAAGACGACGTCGTCGGGCGGCCGGGTCTGCTCATGCACTACTGACCGGAAGGCGGCTTCGAGAAAGGCTGGTTCGTCTTGTCTCCAGACGCTCATCAACAGGCTGAACTTCTCAGGCACGGTGACCCTGCTGCTCGTCGCGCACGACGACCCCGGCGATGACCTCGGCGGTCGGGCGTGGGCCTCTTCTGATCCCGTCCCAAAGGCCCCTGCCGAGACCCCTCAACAGCACCGACCGGTTCGACGAGTGCGACACGGTCCGGGCCCAACGACGCAGAGTCGAGGAGCCATACGCCGCCTTCTCGAGCGGGTTGAGACCCCGCGAGCGAGTGAACAGCCATACCTTGTTGCGAACCTCGAAGTAGAAGCGCTCCCCTGGATCTGCATCGGTCGACCCGAACGTTTTGGTCTTGTGTACGACGACCGACGCCGGACAGTAGATGGCCAAGCGGCCCTTGGTGAGGCGGGTCGTGAACTCGAAGTCGTCGTTCCACAAGAAGTAGTCAGCGAGTGGAAGCCCTCGTTGTCTGACGAGCGCAGCGTCGACAAGCACCGACACGAAGGAGGCCGAGCGGATCGGTATCCCGCCGGCGGCGGCCGCGGCGGCGCGCTCCGAGTGTCTCGCGCCAGCCTTTGTGCGTGGTGTGTTCATGGGGTGGTCTCGCCCGTCGATCCACGACACCCGGGATGCGCACAATGCCGGTGGCCTGCCGCGGTGCGCCGCCCGGCGAGACCGGAGCAGCTCGGCGAGCGCCGTCGGCTCGGGAATCGTGTCGTCGTCCATCAGCCAGACAGCGTCGCAAGGCTCAGCCAGTGCCGAGTCAAGGCCAACGGCGAAGCCGCCCGCCCCGCCCAGGTTGCGCGCGACGGGGATGGCTTCGACTTCGGGAAAGTCCCGAGCCACCATGTCCAACGTGTCGTCAGTGGAGGCGTTGTCGACCACGATCGTGCGACGAAGAGGCGCCGTTTGAGCCTGGACGGCACGCAGTGCCTCGGCCAGAAGCTCTCGGCGGTTCCAGGTCACGACGACAGCGACGACTTCCTCGTTCTGCACTGCTGACCTTCCTCTGACCCCGGCCTCCCCATCGTAGGGGTCGGGGTAAGTCGGGTAAGGCTCAGCAGGCGCTCCGCAGGTCAGCGCTGACGTTGGCGTCGCGCTGCTGATTGCCACGGCGTTTCCTCGCCGTACCCGAGTCGGGCTTTTGCCCTGAGTCCGCTGCCTCAGTGCGAGCGATGGCCGAGTCGACCATCGCTCGGACCAGCGCCCAGTCAGGATTGCTCGTGTCGATCCTCGGTGGGATGAAGGACACGGATGAGACCGGCAGGCTGCGCGCCTTGGCGGCCAGGCCGACGAACGTGTCGACTTCACTGGCCGGGATCGACGTCGAGATGATTTGCTCACCGGCTTCGGCAATGGCACTGAAGTTCATCAGCACGGTGGCCGGGTCCAGCTGCTGCAGCATGGCGTTCATGACGCATTTCTGCCGTGCCATGCGTGAGTAGTCGTCGGAGGTGGCGCGACTTCGGGCGTACCACAGCGTCTCGTATCCGTTGAGGTGGCGCTTGCCGGCCTCGATCCAGTCGGTGATCTCACCCACTTTGCCGATCGGGATGCGCTCTTGGATGTTGATCGTCACGCCCCCCACCGCATCCACAAGCAGCTGGAATCCTTTGAGGTCGATGAGGGCGTAATAGCTGATCGGCAGGCCAGTGATCTCCTCGACCGCCTGCGTCGTCGCCATGATCCCTGGCGACGTGACGTGAGGGAAGAGATCGGCATTGTCGTTTGCCCACGTGTTGACAGCGTTGAGATAGCAGCCCGCGCAGTCGAAACCGGCCGGGAACTGCTCCTGCATCACAGAGCCGTCAGGAAACGGCACCTTCGCCAAGTTCCGTGGCAGCCCCAAGAGCACGGTGCGGCCGGTGTCGGCGTCGATGCTCGCCACGGTGATGCTGTCGGGCCGAATCCCGTCTCGGCCCTCGCCTGCGTCTCCTCCCAGCAGCAAGATGTTGTACCGACCGTCGTGAGCCTCTGATACCTCCTGTCCATCGAAGACGGCCGCGATGAACTCTCGTTGTACGGCGACCAGATGGCTGCCGAACAGCAGCGCTCCTGTCAGCGAGAGGCACAGAACGCCGTTGCAGCCGGCGATAGCAAGCCGCCGATGCTGCTCCAGGCGGCGCGGGTCGGAGAGCCTCCATGCATCGATGACTAGACACGCCCACCCGATCGCATAGGCGATGAGCAGGTAGCGCACCACGGTGAGTAGCCAGAGGTTCGTCGACAGCGTGATTACGCTCGTCGGTCGCAGAAGCGCTCCCAACCCGGCAAGAACGAGGACTACGGCGGCACTGCCGAAGAGCCAGCCAGCCAGGCGACCAACCCGCCGGTTGCCAGCAAGACGTTGGGCGCTGCCCGGTAGGAAGACGGTCATCGCCAGGAGCGCCAAGCCGCGACGGAACTGGCGTCGTCGTGCCTCAGCTTTCGCCGATTCTGCAGCGGAGGACCCAGTTCCCCCCTCAGACGCGGGACGAGACGTGGGCATGGGTGTCAGTATCACCAGTTCCCACAGTCACAGCCGTGACCGACCCGCCGACGATCCCAAGCAGCGGGTCACGCCGTACGTCGCTTCAGCGTCGCGGCACCCAACCCGATCGTGGTGACGACAAATCCTGTTACTACCGCGATGTCTGACCAGAAGTCCGCAGAGAGCCCGGCGGTCGCCTGTAACCGCTGCATGGCGTCGACGGCATAGCTCAATGGCAGCAGATCTGACGCCAGGTCGAGACCGTCGGGAAGCAGATCGCGGGGAACGAAGAGTCCACAGAGCAGAATCTGCGGGATCACCAGCGCTGGCATGAACTGAACAGCCTGGAACTCCGTCTCGGCAAAGGCCGAGACGAACAAACCGAGCGCTGCTCCCAGAACCGCGTCAGCCACGGCGACGAGTGCAAGAGCCCAAAGCGGGCCTGCGATGTCCAACCCGAGCAGGCCGACGGTCAGCCCCACGGCAAGCAATGCCTGGACCAGGGCCACGGCACCGAAAGCCAAGGCATAACCCACCAGAAAGTCAAGTTTGTGCATGGGCATGGACAGCAGCCGCTCGAGCGTTCCCGACGATCGCTCCCGAAGCGTGGTGACCGAGGTGACAAGAAACATCACGATGAACGGGAACATCGCGAGCAGTGGCGGTCCTACTCGGTCGAAGGTCAGCTCATCGCGGTCGAACATCCACCACAGAAGGGTCAACAAGAGGCACGGCACCAGCAACATCAAGGCCAACGTGCGATGGTCTCGCCTCAGTTGCAGCAGCACCCGTCTGGTGATCGCAAGCGTCACGGCCGGCTTCATCGTGTTCCCCCGCCACCGTCACGCTCGACCAGGGCAAGGAACGCAGATTCGATGTCGGAGGTCTGGGTTTGTGCCAAGAGAGCTCGCGGTTCGTCATCGGCGACCAACACACCGTCGCGCATCAATAGCAGGCGGTCGCAGTGGGCGGCCTCATCCATCACGTGGCTCGAGACCAGCAGGGTGGTACCTGCGGAGGCAAGATCGGAAAAGGTCGACCAGAGCTGGCGACGAAGCACCGGGTCCAGGCCCACAGTCGGTTCGTCCAAGATGAGCATGTCCGGCGCACCCAGAAGTGCAACGGCGAGAGAGGCGCGGGAGCGCTGGCCGCCGGATAGCTGCCCTACGACGTCGTCAGCTTCACCTGTCAATCCCACCGTTTCGAGGGCGTTCTCCACAGAGCCCCGGTCAACGCCCAGCACCCCGGCGAAGAAGCGCAGGTTCTCCTTCACGGTCAAGTCGCTGTAGACGCTGGGCGCCTGCGTGACATATCCGACGCGTCGCCGCAGGGGCGGGCTCCCGGCGGGTAGGCCCAGCACCTCGACGACGCCACCGTGCGTCCGCTGCACTCCGACGAGCACGCGCATCAAGGTCGACTTGCCACAACCGGAGGGGCCGAGCAGTCCGGTGATCTGTCCGGCCCGGAGCTTCGTCGACAGGTCAGGTATGACCTCGCGACCCCCTCGGTCCACACGCAGGCTCGTGACAGTCACTGCGGCGACTGCGCTCGCTGGTCTCATGACGGTCTGCTGCCCGGTGAGGACCAGGTCGGTCCAGTAGCCATCGCGCGTCTCCTCGCTCCATCGGTCCGACCGAAGCAACGCTAGTGGACCGCTGAGCGAAAGTCAACGCTAGTTGACTTTCGCCGGGATTCGGTGTCCGGCTCCCAGAGGAGCGAAGACCACCGGCTCCAGAGCCGGGCAGCTGATGTCATCCTGAGAGACACGCACAAGTGAGCTCAAGTAATCTGGCTGGGGAGGGATCGATGTCGGCACCAACCCTTCGTAAGTCCGACCGGACCAGACAGGCGATTCTGGTCGCGGCGCGTGCCCACTTCGCGGAACGCGGATACGACCGGTCGAGCATCCGGGCGATTGCCGCCACGGCCTCGATCGACCCCGCTCTGGTGATCAGGTACTTCACCAGCAAGGAGCAGTTGTTCGCAGCCGCGGTTGATATCGACCTGCGGCTCCCACAGTTGGCCAGCGTTGCGAAGGAACGGCGAGGACGGGTGCTGACCGAGCACTTCATCGCACGCTGGGAGGGTGAGCTCAACGACGACGTCCTCACGTTGTTGCTGCGATCCGCGGTCACCAACGAGCAGGCGGCCGAACGTCTGCGGGACGTCTTTCGTGAACAGGTTGTCGGCACCCTAAGAGAAGTGGTGCCCCCAGAAGAGCTCAGCAGGCGGGCCGCTCTCATTGCGAGCCAGATGCTCGGACTGGCATTGACCCGCTATCTGCTCCGCGTGCCCGGCCTGGCGGAACGCCCAGCGCAGGAAGTGGTAAACGACATCGCCCCGACGATCCAGCGTTACCTGGTCGGAGCGCTGTAGAGCGCCGCCGTGCCGCGAAATCCCATCTGCGGCCGGTAGCGTGAAACCCATGTCTGACGAGGAAGACCAGACCGGTCGGGAGTATGACTGGCTCTACTCAGGTACCCGGGATGCCGGCGACAGCGATCCCGACGCCACTCAGGCGATCCGCCCTCCTCGCGAGGCTGGGCCTGGGCCCGAGCCACGTGCACATCCTTGGCCGCCGTCGAGCCCCCCGCACTACACGCCGCCTTCCGAGCAGGCGCCAGAACCAACCCGGGTTCTCGGTCTGCCCCCGCAACCCGCGGCTGGTAACCCAGGTCAGCAGTCATTCGGTGGCACCTACCCTCCCCCGGAGGGCAGCGGACTCCCGTACGCCTCACCTGGGTCAAACCTGCCATCTGCCGGCTACGGATCTCCCCGGCAACCGCCTCTTCAGTCGCCGGGAGCGACACCACTGCGCCCGAGACCTGCTGCACGCAAGCACCGCAACTGGTGGCTGCGGGGCTTGCTCCTCGGATTGCTCGCCTGGCTGGTCTTCCTGATCGCCGTACCTCTTTGGGCGTGGAGCCAGATAGCCGAAGTCGACGCAGAACCCAGCGGGGAGCGGCCCCCGGACACCCCCGGCACCACCTATCTGCTGGTTGGCTCGGACAGCCGCGAAGAAATGACCGCGCAGGAGGAGGCCGATCTCGGCACCGGTGATGCTGCAGGCGGACGCACCGACACCATCTTGCTTCTCCACGTGCCGGACAGCGACGGTCCCAAACTGCTGTTGTCGATCCCGCGGGACTCGTTTGTCGAGGTTCCTGGTTATGGCGACAACAAGATCAACGCGGCGTACGCCTTCGGTGGCCCCGATCTGCTGGTCGAGACGGTCGAGCGGGCCACGGACGTTCGGGTCGACAACTACATAGAGGTCGGTTTCGCCGGCTTCGTAAAGATCGTGGATGCGATCGGCGGTATCGAGGTCTGTCCGACGGAGGCGATAGACGACCCCAAGGCGGGAGGGCTCAAACTCGACAAGGGGTGCACCGAGGTTGACGGCCCGACAGCCTTGAGTTACACGCGGTCTCGGGCCTTCGCGCTGGGCGACATCACCCGTGCTCTGCACCAGCGCGAGGTGATCACGGCGGTCGGCGAGACAGCTCTCTCGTGGCAGACGGTGGTACTGCCGTGGCGCTACTTCCAGGTCAACGCCGCAGGTGCCGATGCCCTGCGAATCGGTGAGAATGTCGGCCCTCTCGACGTGGCGAGGTTCGCTTGGGCGATGGCGCGGCCAGGCAAGGACGCCAAACGATGTGTGGTCCCTTACACGAGCCTCGGGGAGGCGACGTCTGCCGGTTCGGCCGTCATCTGGGATGACGAAAAAGCAGGTGCCATCTTCACAGCGATCCGCAACGACGACATCGACTCGGTCACCTGCACCCCTCAGTAGGCGTGGCATCACACTCAGAGCTGACTTTGGACGCCGCCCAGTAGCTGCCGCGCGATGATGATCCGCTGGATCTGGTTGGTGCCTTCGTAGATCTGGGTGATCTTCGCATCTCGCATCATCCGCTCGACCGGGTAGTCGCGGGTATAGCCGTAGCCACCGAGCAGCTGTACCGCGTCGGTGGTTACCGCCATGGCCATGTCAGACGCAAAGCACTTGGCGGCGGCGGCGAAGAAGGCGAGATCCTCGTCGTCGCGCTCGGACCTCCCCGCGGCGGCATAGGTGAGCTGACGGGCCGCCTCGATCCGCATTCCCATGTCAGCCAGGAGGAACTGCAGGCCCTGGAAGTCAGCGATCGCCCGACCGAACTGCCGGCGTTCCTGCACATAGCCCAGCGCAAAGTCCAACGATCCTTGGGCGATCCCCACCGCCTGCGCTGCGATCGTCACCCTGGTGTGGTCGAGCGTGCGAAGGGCAGTGTCCAGACCACTTCCCTCCGGGCCGATCAGCCGGCCTGCGGGCAACTCGACGCGGTCGAGGAACAGCTCCCGGGTGGGGGATCCCTTTATCCCGAGCTTTTTCTCAAGCGCTCCGAAAGACACTCCCTCGTCCCCCTTTTCCACCACGAAGGCCGAGATCCCCTCGCTGCCTCGTTCCGGGGCGGTCACGGCAAAGACGGTGTAGAACTCCGAGACACCAGCGTTGGTGATCCATCGTTTGACCCCGTTGAGCATGTAGCCGTCCCCGTCGCGCGTAGCCACGGTTCGCATGTCGGCGACATCAGAACCCACCTCGGGTTCTGAGAGGCAGTAGGAGAACATCGCCTCGCCGGCTGCTACGCGGGGGAGGTATGCCGCTTTGACCTCCTCAGACCCGCTGAGCAGAAGCGGCATACTGCCGAGCTTGTTGACCGCCGGAATGAGAGAAGAAGATGCGCAGGCCCTTGCCACCTCCTCGATCACCAGGCACGTGGCCAACGCGTCCGCGCCGGCCCCGCCGTACGCCTCCGGGATATGGGGCGCATGGAAGTCAGCTTGGCGCAGAGCGGCATAGGCCTGGGAGGGAAACTCGCCGGACTCGTCGACCGACGCCGCGTGGGGTGCGACTTTGGCGTCGCAGAGGGCTCTGACCGCTCCGCGGATCGCCCGATGTTCGTCAGACAGCGCGAACACCGGGAAGTCGGCCATGGCGCCATGCTTACCATGTCGCCCATGGCCAAGTCTCCTGTCGGCAGCCCGACGGTCTTCTTCCATATCGGACCGCCCAAGACCGGCACCACCTACATCCAAGACCTGCTCCGGCACTGGCGCAAAGAGTTGCGTTCCGTCGGTGTGCTCTATCCCGGTATACCTCAGTACAGCCACTTCTCCGCGGCACTTGACGTGCGAGGTGACCACGGCTTCGGCATCGGGCCGGGACGCGAGACTCCGCGGCTTGCTGCTCTTGGCGCCTGGGCCCGGCTGCTCAGACAGACGCGAGGCTTTCGCGGAACGGTTGTCATCTCCCACGAGATTTTCGCGTCGGCAGATGACCACCATGCGCGGGCCGCCATCGAAGACCTGCACGGGACCGACCTCCACCTGGTGGTCACCGCCCGGGACCCGGGGCGTCAGCTGGTGTCTTCGTGGCAGGAGACCATCAAGCACGGCAGCACTCGTGCGTTCCCCGCCATCGCGAGGAGGACGATCGCCCGGGACAATCTCGCAGTGCCGCAGCAGATCCCCGAACTGCTCGAACGGTGGGGATCGACCCTGACGCCCGACCACGTGCATGTCGTCACCGTCCCGCCGTCCGGGACAGATCCCAAGGTGTTGTGGGAGCGCTTCGCGACCGTGATCGGCGTTGACGGTTCCCGGTTCGACCCTTCCGTCGTTCCGCGTTCGAACGAGTCGTTGGGAATCGCCGAAGTCGAGTTCCTGCGCCGGATCAACCTCGCTCTGGCCGGTCGACTCCCGCACCCACAGTATGGTGCGGTCGCCACCCGGCTCTTCGCCAACAGCATCCTGGCAGATCTGTCGCGGTCACCGAAACCGGTGCTGCCCAAGCATCTGTGGCCGGCGGTGGAGAGGCTGGGGGACGACTGGATCGAGCAGATCAAGTTTCGTGGCTATTCCGTGAGCGGCGACCTCGACGACCTCCGGCCACGCCAGCGCCAACCGGTAAGTCGCAATGTCGCTACTGAGGAGGACATCGCAGAAGTGGCTGTGCAGGCGACCGCCGAGCTGCTGCTCCAGCTCGCCCAGACGCGAGAGCCATCGGTGGTCGCACGCCAGAGCATCCGCAACGCAGCGTCAAGGACGGTCGCGGCTGCGCTGGGGGCAGGTCGAAGGCTGAGGCTGCGACGGCGCCAGGCCTAGCCGGTACCTCAGCTCTTGAAACGGTCCCGGGCCTTGAGCCGAGCTCTCTGCCGACTCTTCAGGACCGCTCCCAGCGCCTTCGCGGCGACCGGGTTTCGGTCTGCCAAGTCGGCACCCTTGCTCTGAGTACGAAACACGGTGGCACGGACCTTGCTTCCCAGGCTTTCTGAAGCGTCGGTTTCGTCGTTGTCGGGCCGTTTGCGGACCCACCATGACGTCGCGTGCGCTTCTGCCAGGAGGGCCAACGCCTCGAGGGAAGTGTCGAGCAGCTCGTCGGTGGTGAGGTCATCGGGCCGTCTGCTGTCCTTGTGCCAGCGCGGGCGCAGCTCCTCGATGTCACCCACGATGGGATAGCCGCGGTCCTTAAGCGCCGCAATCGTCGAAGCAGCGCGGCCATCGGCCCACTCGCGATCTGCCTCGGAGAGGCTGAAGAGGGCTCGCTCGATTCGTCGCGCCATCAGGGGCACCAGCGTCCCTTTGACGACCCTGTCGTACTGGCGTTGGTTGAGGCTGCCGGCTAGCCGCTCGTTGACGCGGCGAATCACCTCGGTCGCTGGGACCCCAACGGTCTCGTTGGTCCACGCCGGCTGCTCGGTGAGTGCTGATGCGTCGATGCCGATCACCGAGCAGAACCGCTCGAGCAGCACTTCCGGCGGTGAGCCGGCCAAGGGGACGGTGACCACATGCAAGCGCTCGGACGGCACGACAGACTCCCACGTCTCGCAGATCGTGGGCAGATCTTGGCGTAACCAGAAGTTGCGCGCAGGGTTCTTGGCGAAACCGTCCGTGTCCTTGATGGAGGTGACGAACTCCTGCCAGGTCCAGACGGAATTGCTCTTGATCTCCTCCTGCCAGGCCGACACGGCGACCCGGCCGAGGTCGCGGGCGGTGACGACGACATGGATCTCTGCAGCGGGGAAAGCGTTTACGACGCGGCGAGCCTGCTTGAGCGTCGACAGCGCCAGCCGCTCCTCGGAGATCAGGGCCCGGGGAAGGCCGCTGGAGTTGATGTGCTCGACCAGTGAGTCCCACTTGCCTGCGTAGAACCTGTCGTCGACGTCGCGCAGTCTCCGCCCGTGCAGATCCCACACTGCAGCCTTCTGGGAGGGCTCACCGGGACCACCCGTGAACTCGATCTGCTGGCGGCGCACTTCTTCGCGGTTGACTCGCAGCATGTTCTGCAGGTAGGTGGTTCCGGTCTTGTGGAGACCTATGTGGATGTAAACCGTGTTTGGTGGTGCTGTCATGAGCTCTTCGATGCCGCTTCCCTGCGGACACTCTCGCCCTTTCCGGAGGCGATGGCGCGCAGCGACTCCTGGTAGTCCGACACAGCGCGCGTCAGCCTCTCGTCATAGGTGGCGAGAATCCGCACCGCGAGCAGGCCGGCGTTCTTGGCGTTGCCGACCGCCACCGTCGCCACCGGCACGCCGGCGGGCATCTGCACGATCGACAGCAGCGAGTCCATGCCGTCCAGATACTTCAGCGGGACCGGCACACCGATCACGGGGAGTGGAGTCACCGCCGCCAACATGCCGGGGAGGTGAGCGGCTCCTCCGGCTCCAGCGATGATCACGCGGAGCCCGCGGCCGTGAGCCGCGCGTCCGTAACTCAGCATCTCGTCAGGCATCCGGTGGGCGGAGAGCACGTCGGCCTCGAAGGCCACACCGAACTCCACCAGCACGTCCGCCGCCGACTCCATCGTCGGCCAGTCGGACTCAGACCCCATCACGATCGCCACCACAGGTTCCGGCGCGGTGCTCGTCACCTCAGCCCTCGTCCCCGTCATCACTGAGCTTGCCCTCGAACCAGGAGGCTGCGTGGCGGGCGCGTTGCTTCACCTCGTCGAGACTATCGCCGTATGCCGTCACGTGTCCGACCTTGCGGCCGGGGGTGACGTCCTTGCCGTAGAGGTGCACCCGGATCTCTGGGTCGCGGGCCTGCACATGCAGATAGCCGTCGAACAGCGGAGGTGCCGAGCTCCCCAAAATGTTCACCATCACCGTCCACCGCACCCGTGCCTTCGGTGAGCCGAGCGGCAGGTCGAGCACAGCGCGCAGATGGTTCTCGAACTGGCTGGTCACGGCACCGTCAATCGTCCAGTGGCCGGTGTTGTGCGGGCGCATCGCCAGTTCGTTGACCATGATTCGCCCATCGCGAGTCTCGAACAGCTCGACGGCCAGGATGCCGGTGACGTCGAGCTCGGCGGCGATCGTCATCGCGACCTGCTGCGCCTCGAGTGCCATCACCGGTTCGAGGTCCGGGGCCGGGGACGTCACCTCCGTGCAGACGCCGTTGGTCTGCGTGGTCTCGACGACTGGGTAGGCTGCGATCTGGCCGCTCGGGGCTCGGGCCACGACGGCGGACAGCTCGCGGACGAAGTCGACCCTGTCCTCGGCCAGAAGCACCGCTGCTGCCGATGCGACTCTGATCACACCAGCAGCCTGATCGCTGTCGTCCACGATCCAGACTCCCTTGCCGTCGTAGCCCCCCGTCGCCGTCTTGAGCACGACAGGCCAACCGTCGCCGTCGGCGGCGAAGTCGGCAACCGCTTTCGCTGAGTCGACAACGCGGCTGCGTGGGCAGGGCACCTCCAGCTCGGCCAGCCGTTTGCGCATCACCACCTTGTCCTGTGCGTGCACAAGTGCGGCAGGGCCGGGTCGGCAGGCCACACCGTCGACCGCAAGCGCCTCCAGGTGAGCGGTTGGCACGTGCTCATGGTCGAACGTCACGACGTCGACCCCGCTCGCCCAGGCTCGCAGCGTGTCGAGGTCGGCGTAGTCGCCCACCTGCGAATCGGCTATCACCTGCGCGGCGGACGAGCTCGCCGTCTCGGCCAGCAGGCGCAGCGGTACCCCGAGCGGAATGGCCGCCTGCTGCATCATCCGAGCCAGCTGGCCAGCACCCACGACGCCGACGACAGGGGTCTCCACGGCCTGAAGACTAGCCGGACGACGCAGACCGCTAAGGCAACGCTGTGCCGTGCTGCATCGCAGCAGTTGCTGGACATTCAATTTGTGCAGACTGCTCTCGTCGTAGTCTTGGCGTCACTTCCACTGTGGCGGCTACCTCCCGTTGGCCCTCCCGCCGATCTTCGTCGACCGAAGGAGCGCCTGCTCGTGCTGGACCGCCTACGTGTTCTCGCGCCGGAGGTGATGCGGTTCGGACTTGTCGGAGCCGTCGGGTTCGTGGTCGACGTCGGCCTCTTCAACCTGCTCCGGTTCGCTGGCGAGCCCGGCCTCCTCGAGGACAAGCCGCTGACGGCCAAGGCGGTCTCGGTGGTATGTGCGACAGGCGTCACCTACCTCGGCAACCGGCACTGGACGTGGCGCCACCATCAGCGGACGGGGGCTCGACGCGAGGTCGTCTTGTTCTTCTTCTTCAACGGTTTGGGGATGCTGATCGCGCTCGCCTGCTTGGCCTTCTCGCACTATGGACTCGACCTTCGCAGCCCCTTGGCCGACAACATCTCGGCCAACGGCTTCGGTCTGGTGCTGGGGACCGGCTTCCGCTTCTGGAGCTACCGCACCTTCGTCTTCCGTCCGCACGCTTTGGACACGAAGTCACCCGTCAGCAGGCCATGATGACTTTGCCTCAGCCCACCTCACTCGCGGGCGGAGATGGCTTCTTGCGCCATCCTGCGCAGGATCAGCAGCACCGGTTCGCGCAGCAGCGTGCCGACAACGACCGTCTCCACCGCATCCGTGCGGTCTGCGGGGAGCTCCGAGACGTCGACCGCCGCAACGGCGGCAGCGGCGGCGGCGTAGGCGTCCAGCGCCTCCTCGTTCATCGGATGTCCAACCGAGTCAAGACTGCGCAACGCGCAGGCAAGGGCAGCGGGAAGCGGGCTCTGGGTGTGCACCTGCCAGCCCCAGTGTGCGAGCAAGCGCCTGGCGTGCTTGACGTCCTCGACCGAGGGTGATGCCGGAGCTGACAATGACGAGTGAGCCGTTCCCAGTACCTCGTGGCGGGTCCTCGACTCGTCATCGACCGCTGCCAGCACCCGCTTGACAACGTCGAGCTTGAGTCCGGCTACCTCGACCAGACTCCGGATAAGGCGCAGTCGGCGCAGGTGGGTGTCGTCATAGGACGCCTGGGTGCGGGAGGTCAGCTCACCTCGTCGGAGCAGCCCCTCCCGCAGGTAGAACTTGATCGTCGGGATCGCGACGCCGCTGCGGGCCGACAGCTCGGACATCTTCATTTCAGGTGCCTTGACAAGTTGGATAGTGGGATTGTCTAATCTAGATAGTAATAGTATCCAGATTTGAGGGATCGTCAAGGTCATGGAACTACTCGTCTTATCGGACGCCTCGCGCACGCTCGCCGGCATCCTGCTCGTGTCCTTCGTAGCGATCGAGATCGGCGGGGTGTATCTGGTCAGGGTCACTAGCGGCCGCGTCGAGCTCACCGAATTCCAGCGCAGTTTCGCCCGCGCGGGTCACGCCCACGCCGGCGTACTGGTCATGCTGGCGCTGGTTTGCCAGTTGTACGTCGACGCCATCGACCAGAGCGGGGTGATCGGCTGGCTCTCGCGCAGCGGCGTCGCAATAGCCGCGATCGCGATGCCGGCCGGATTCTTCTTCTCCTCGATGGGAGCGGCGCGGGTCAAGCCCAACCGTCTAGTCGCGTTGGTCTTTGCCGGGGCAGTTTTACTCGGCGCCGGTGTCCTAAGCCTGGGCGTCGGCCTGCTGCGCTCCGACTAAGCCCGAGGAGGTGGCGGACTGCCGTCGTCGTCGCGCCCGTCGTTGTTACCGAACAGCAGATCGGTGATGACAAGCTGCAGCTTCTCCACCCGCGGTACGTCGGGGAGCACCGAACGCCCCTGTTCGCTCGCATCGGATATCACCAGCGTCCCGCACCCCAAGAGCCGATCTAGCACGTCGCGTTCATAGGTCACATCGTTGATGCGGTGCAGCGGGATGTCCCGGCCGCTGCGCGTGAACACACCCGAGCGGTTGATGAGTCGACGGTTCGTCACGGTGTACGACGCTGTCACCCAGATCAGGAACGGGCGCACCGTGAACCAGATGATGCCAAGCGCTGCTCCGGCGAGGACCGCGTAGACCAGCGGGTCGTGCAACTCCCCGCTGGGCAGCACGGCGAGCGCAAACCCCGCCAGAGCGCAGATCACCAGCAAGAAGATGACCGGCAGGACCAGTGCCTTCCAGTGCGTGCGTGTCGAGGTGATGACATGTTCGCCCTCGCTCAAGAGCTTTTCTGAGATGCCCACGGGTCCTCCTGAAGATGAATGAAGCCTTGATCCGCCTCAGATGGTGTCACGTCGCAGCGAGGAGGCGTAACGCATCCGGTCCAGGGTTTCTCAGCGCAGGTGCAGGATGTCACCGGCGCTGAAGGTGTGCTGGCTTCCCTGGCTGCGCACGAGCAGATGCCCGGCGCTGTCGACGCCCACGGCGGTGCCCACGACCGGCGGGGCATTCGCCAGTTCGACACTGACTCGACGACCGATCGTCATGCAGGCTTTGACGTACGCGGTGTGCAGGCCACCTTTCTCGGCATCGCCACCATGTCGTGCCCAGTCGGTGAGCAAGCCCTCGAGGTTTCGTAGCACAGCCCGAGCCAACAGTGACCTGTCCGTAGTCCAGGCGTTCTCGATGGCCAACGACGTGGCAGTCGGCACCGGTAGCTCGTTGGGACGCAAAGACACGTTCACCCCGATGCCGATGATGGCCACCGCCGATCCAAGCGCCGGCTCGATCCGCTCGACCAGCAGCCCGCCGAGCTTTCGGTCTGCGACCATCACATCGTTGGGCCACTTGAGCTCGGCCTCGACACGGGCCTCGCGGCGTACGGCGGCTGCCACCGCCAGCCCCGCGAGCAGGGGGATCCACGACCAGCGGTTAGGAGGGACGTCGGGGGGCCGCACGAGCACAGACATGGCAAGTCCCGACCGCGCCGGAGCGGACCACACGCGGTCGAGGCGGCCGCGCCCGGCAGTTTGATGCTCGGCGAACACGACGAGCCCATCGGGTCGGGTGCTGCCCGCGGGCGCGTCCTGGACCCGGGATGCCAGGAGCGCATTGGTTGAAGGTGTCGAGTTCACCACCTGTACGTCAGACCACAAGGAACCAGGCAGCACGAGGGCTCGGCGCAGCGCGGCCTCGTCGAGAGGAGGGCGCTCCAGATCGTCGTATCTCGAGGGCATCAGCCGTCACGCTACGCTGCCTCGGGTGAGCGACATCGACATCCACACCACCGCCGGCAAGCTCGCGGACCTGAGCGAGCGTCTCGACGCCGCGGTGCATGCGGGGTCTGAGCGCGCGATCGAGAAGCAGCGAGCCAAGGGCAAGCTCACCGCCCGCGAGCGCGTGGACCAGTTGCTCGACGAGGGATCGTTCGTCGAGCTCGACGAGCTCGCGCGTCACCGCTCGACGAACTTCGAGATGCAGGACAACCGGCCCTACGGGGATGGGGTGGTCACCGGCTACGGCACTATCGCGGGCCGACAGGTGTGCGTGTTCTCCCAGGACTTCACCGTCTTCGGGGGCAGCCTGGGAGAGGTCTTCGGCGAGAAGATCGTCAAGGTCATGGATCTGGCCATGAAGACCGGATGTCCCCTCATCGGCATCAACGACTCCGGAGGCGCTCGTATCCAAGAAGGCGTCGTGGCATTGGGGTTGTACGCCGAGATCTTCCGCCGCAACGTCCACGCGTCCGGGGTGATTCCACAGATATCGCTTATCTTGGGCCCGTGCGCCGGCGGTGCTGTCTACTCTCCTGCCATCACCGACTTCACCGTGATGGTCGACAAGACGTCGCACATGTTCATCACCGGGCCCGACGTCATCAAGACGGTGACCGGCGAAGACGTCACGATGGAGGATCTCGGCGGAGCGCACACCCACAACACCAAGAGCGGCAACGCCCACTACTTGGCCGGTGACGAGCCGGATGCGATCGACTTTGTCAAGGCTCTGCTCTCCTACCTTCCGCAGAACAACCTCGAGGACCCACCTGCATATGCCGAGGGGGCTGCGCACCTAGCTGTCAACGACACCGACCTATCTTTGGACCGGCTCATCCCTGACTCTCCCAACCAGCCCTACGACATGCACACGGTCATCGAGTCGGTGCTCGATGACGCTGAGTTCC
>Ga0183260_10001223_pt1 | contig 21731 bp, 21 predicted proteins | sample AntDrymUQ4972206_2_FD_129768 | JGI IMG/M metagenome (GOLD analysis project Ga0183260, IMG submission 129768) | Polar desert sand microbial communities from Dry Valleys, Antarctica - metaG UQ497 (22.06) (version 2) (version 2) | ecosystem: Environmental > Terrestrial > Soil > Desert | place...
GCCGGTGCCGGTGCCGGTGCCGGTGCCGGAGCGGTCGGTTCCCGCTGGGCGACCACCGCGGTGAAGTCTCCGGCGTCGCGCCGAGCCTGCACGTCGAGCGCTTGCCGGGGCACGCCGGTCAACGTACGGACATCCAGGTCACCCCGAAAGCAACGGGCAGCGCGCCTCGGGTCGCTCCGGGCCCGGTGGCCGACGGCAGGCCGGTCATCCTCGGTCCGGTTAGATGCTTGGCCATGAGCGACCGCCTGGTGGCACGGGTGCGCAGCCTGCTCGGTGCAGCCGACGGCGCGGCGTTCCACACCCGGCTGGCGCTCAGGTCGCCGGACGTGCGGGAGGCGCTGACGACGGTGTACGGCGACGTGACCGACATCGACGCACTGCTCGACCGGGCCGTCGTGCTCGCCCTGTCGGCCGCCGCCGAACGCCCGGATGACCTGCGAGTGCTGGACCGGCGGCGGGAGATCGACCGAGAGTGGTATCTGCGGCCGAGCATGCAGGGCTACGCCTGCTACACCGAGCGCTTCTGCGGGACGCTGACCGCTTTGCCCGAGCGGCTGGACTACCTGGCCGAACTCGGGATCACGTACCTGCATCTGATGCCGCTCCTGAAGCCGCGGCCGGGGGAGAACGACGGCGGGTACGCGGTTCAGGACTACCGCGACGTCGACCCGCGGTTGGGCAGCATGGCTGACCTGGTCGAGGTCGGCGCCTCGCTGCGGGCCCGCGACATGAGCCTGTGCATCGACCTGGTGCTCAATCACACCGCCCGGGAGCACCGCTGGGCCGAGGGCTGGCTGGCCGGTGATCCGGCGTACGCCGACTTCTACACCGTGTTCCCGGACCGGAGCCTCCCCGACGCCTACGACCGCACTATCCCCTCGGTCTTCCCGGACCGGGCCCCCGGCTCGTTCAGCTGGGTGCCCGAGGCCCGCGGGGGCCAGGGCGGCTGGGTCTGGACGACGTTCTGGCCGTACCAGTGGGACCTGAACTACGCCAACCCCGAGGTGTTCCTGGCCATGCTGGACGAGATCCTCTGGCTGGCCAACCGAGGCGTCGAGATCTTCCGGATGGATGCAGTGCCGTTCCTCTGGAAGCGGCTCGGGACCAACGGGCAGAACGCGCCCGAGGCCCACGCGATCATGCAGGCGTTCAACGGGCTGGTGCGGTTGGCCGCGCCGGCGACGATCTTCAAGGCCGAGGCGATCGTTGCGCCGGAGGACTTGATCCCGTACCTCGGGGGCCATCCTCGGTACCGCCCGGAGTGCGAGCTGGCCTACCACAACCAGCTCATGGTCATGCTCTGGAGCAGCCTGGCGACGAGGGACGCCGAGCTGGCGCGCCGCGCGCTGGGCCGGATGGGAGCCATCCCCGCCGTGGCGTCGTGGGTGACGTACGTGCGCTGCCACGACGACATCGGCTGGGCGATCAGCGATATCGACGCGGAGTCGCTCGGGCTGAACGGGTTCTGGCACAGGCGATTCCTCAACGACTTCTACGGCGGCAGCTACCCGTCGTCGTTCGCCCGGGGCGCGCTCTTCCAGGCCAACGAGGAAACCGGGGATGCCCGGATCTCCGGGTCGGCGGCGTCCCTGTGCGGGATCGAAGACGCCCTGCAGCGCCAGGACGACAAGGCCCTGGAGCTCGGCCTGCGGCGGTTGGTGCTGCTCTACTCGGTGGCCTACGGCTTCGGCGGAGTACCGCTGCTCTACATGGGCGACGAGATCGCGCTGCGCAACGACGGGACGTACTTGGACGATCCCGAGCTGGCGGCGGACAACCGGTGGCTGCACCGGCCGTGGATGGACTGGGCGGCGGCCGCCCGGCGGCACGACCCGGCGACGGTCGAGGGTCGGGTTTTCGGCTGGCTGCAACGGTTGAACCAGGCGCGCCGTTCGCTGCCCGCCCTGCTCGGCGGGGCCGAGGCGTCCACCTGGGACGTCTGGGACACCCGGGTGCTGGCCTGGCACCGCAAACACCCGCGCAGCGGCAACTTCATCGGCCTGGCCAACTTTGCCGAGGAGCCGGTCGACGTGCCGGTCACGCCGTTGACCGGCCTGGGGTTCCTGGAACCGGTGCTGTCCAGCGGCGACGTCGACTGGCGCGGCGACCGGTGGGTGCTGCCCCCGTTGGGCTTCCTCTGGCTCGCGGAGCGCTGACGCGGCTCCGACGCCGGTGTGGACAGGTCGTGGACACTGAGGCGGTGCGGAGAGCCGTCGCGGTCGGACTCAGCACGCTGTGCGTGCTGTCCTGTGGCCGGGTGAACGAGACGGCGGGGTCGGATCAGCTGTCGGAGAGATTCGGCGACGTGACGGTCACCCTAAACGACGACGACTCCTCGGGTGCTCATCGCGACCCGGGGCGATGAGGGCAGCGGCTTCGATGCGCAGTTTCATGGCCGCGTCGAGTACGTAGAACGACGGGACTGCTTCGTCCTCGCCGACACGTTCGGGGGCGAGGTTCTGCGCTACGCCGTCGCCTGGCCGCCGGGCACGACCGCTGGCCTGAGGGCCGGTCGGCCGACGATCACCGTTCCGGGCTTCGGCGTGATCGAGGAGGGCGACTGGCTCCTCGGCCCCGGGTACTACGAGCACCCGGACCGCGGGTTGCCAGACCTGCCGGCCGAGCGCCGGCCCGATGTGGACGAGTTCGTCATCTCCTACGGCGTGAGCGAGGTCGGCGCCGAGCCGCTCACCGACTGACAGGCGAGCGCTCCGACCAGGCGGTGTAGCCGCCGATGAGGTCGGTGACGTCGCGGTACCCGCGGGCGCGGAGCAGGCTCGAGGCCGCAGAACTGCGGTAGCCGCCCGCGCAGTGCACGAGGACCGGCCGGCGGGGATCGATCCGGTCCAGCACCGACAGCAGGCGCGGCAGCGGCAGGTTCACCGCGCCCGGCAGGGCGCCGTCGGCGTGCTCGCCGGCGCCTCGCACGTCGACCACCTGAAGGTCGGGCTGCGCTGCGATCGCCGCCGCGGCCCGGTCGGCGGTGAGCCGAGAGGCTGACATGACGAGTTGCGGTACGCCGGCGAACCCGGCCAGATCGGTCACCGCGCCGGCCACCGAGTCCAGCCCCACGCGGGCCAGCCGCAACCGGGCTTCCTGGGCCTGCTCGGGCGAGCCGACCAGGACGATCGCCTGGCCCGGTTCGGTGATCGCGGCGGCGTACTCGGCGAAGCGTCCGGACAGTCCGACGTTCACCGCGCCACGCAAATGTCCCGCCGCGAAGTCCTGCTCGTCCCGAACGTCGAGCAGCAGCCAGCCGTTGGCCGCGCGGGCCACGGCCTCGGCCGGGGCCATGACCGGCGGCTCCACCGACGTGTCCAGCGGCTCGTGCCCGGCCCGGTTGAGGGCGACCTCGGCGGCGAAGTAGGAAGGCGGCTCGGCCAGCCCCTCGGTGACCACGTGCACGAAGCGTTCGACGTCCATGGGCGCGAGGGCGTAGTTCGACCGACGCTGCTCGCCCATCGTGCTGACCGTGTCCGTCGACAGCGCCTTGCCGCACGCGCTGCCCGCGCCGTGCCCGGGGTAGACCAGGACCTCGTCGGGCAGCGGCAGCAGCCGGGTGTGCAGCGACCGGTACAGCTCGCGGGCCATGTCCTCCGGCGTACGGCCCGAGGCGCCGAGCAGGTCCGGACGGCCCACGTCGCCGAGGAACAGGGTGTCGCCGGTCAGGATCGCGCTCGGTGCGGGGTCGGCGGCCGACTCGAAGACCGCGTAGGTCACCGACTCGGGAGTGTGCCCAGGGGTGGCGATGACCTGGATCGCGGTCCCGCTGGCCGGCTCGCCGAGGTGTAGCCACTCGCCGTCGGCCAGCCGGCGGACCGGGAAGTCGACGGGGGCGTCGGCGCCGATCGCGACGGTGGCGCCGGTGCGGGCGGCGAGTTCGCTGAAGCCGGGGACGAAGTCGGCGTGCACGTGGGTCAGCAGCACCAGTTCGATGCTCAGCCCGTGCGCGGCGGCGTACTCCAGGTACTCCTCGATGTCACGCCGCGGGTCGACGACGACAGCGCGTCGAGACCCCGAGTCGGCCACGACGTAGGAAGCCTGCGACAGGCAGGCCAGATAGAACTGCTCGAGATGCACGGCACCTCCCCGGTATTCGGACGATACAGGCAGGATGGCAGGCATGGCCGCAGGATCGTCGGGCGTGATGGGGCGGGCCGGGCGGTTCAGCGCGCCGGAGGATGCCGCGCCCCGCTCGGCCGGGCTGCGGATCGGCGGCCGGTCGCTGCCGTTGGTCAGCCCCGCCCGGATCTACATCTGCGGGATCACGCCGTACGACGTGACCCATCTCGGGCACGCGGCGACGTTCGTCTGGGCCGATGTCGCGGCCTCGGTGATGCGGCTGGCCGGCGTCGAGGTGCAGACCTGCCGCAACGTGACTGATGTCGACGACGTGCTGACCCGGGCCGCAGACAAGCGAGGCCGGCCCTACGACGAGTTCGCGCTGAGCCAGGAGTACCTGTTCGAGCAGGACATGCGGCTGCTGTCGGTACGCCGTCCGACGTACGAACCCCGTGCCCGCCACCACATCCCGCACGTCGTGCAGCTGGGCCTGGCCCTGCAGGCGTCGGGGGCGGCGTACGAGCGGGAGGGGCACTTGTTCTTCCGGGCTGCGGAGGTGGTCGGCGGGCTGGACCGGGACGACGCGCTGGACCTGGCCCGGGAGTACGGCGACGGCCCCGACGACCCACTGCGGGACGACCCCTTCGATGTACCCGTCTGGCGGCCCTCCGGCGACGACGATCCGGCCTGGCCGAGCCCGTGGGGCTGGGGGCGGCCGGGGTGGCACGCGGAGTGTGCGGCGATGGCCCACGCGGTCTTCGGTCCAGGCGTGGACCTGCTGGCCGGCGGGGCGGACCTGGTCTTTCCGCACCACGCCTACCAGGCGGCGATGGCCGAGGCCGCGACCGGAGTCGCGCCGTTCAGTCGCAGCCGGCTGTCCGTCGGAACGGTCTGCCTGGACGGCCGGAAGATGGCCAAGTCCACCGGAAACCTGACCCTCGTGCAGGACCTGATCGGTGACCACCCCGCGGCCGCGGTGCGGCTGCTGCTGCTGTCTCGCGCCTGGGGGACCACCTGGGACTTCCACGTCGAGGACCTCGCGGCGGCGGCGGAGCGGCTGGACCGGCTGTACGCCGCCGCCGGCCGGCCGGACGCCACGGAGGCGGCCACGGAGGCGGTCGTCGCGGCGCTGCTGTCCGACCTCGACGTACCGACGGCTCTGGACGTGGCCGAGGCCGAGGGCGGGGCGGCGGCCCGGCACCTGCTCGGAGTGCTGGCCCTGGGCTGACCGGCTCAGGTCAGCGGGAAGCCCAGCTCGACGAGAACCCGAATCTGCCGCCGGAGTTGCGCATCAGCTGGGCCAAGCCGGTGCCGTCGATGTCGACGATCCAGAGGTGATTCGTGCGACCGGAATCGGCACTGACGCGCTCGCTCATGAAGAGGATCCGGCTGCCGTCGGGTGACCACCCCGGTCCGGAGTCCCGCGCCGGGTCAGGTGCCAGGGCACGCTGGTCCGAACCGTCGGCGTTCATCAGGAAGATCTCGGGATTGCCCCCTTCGGTACCGGCGAGCAGACGACGGAAGACGATCTGCTGCCCACTGGGCGAGAACACCGCGCCGGTGTCGGATCCCGGCGGGCTGTCGGTCAGCTGGACTGGTTCGGAGCGACCGTCCGCCTCGACGGAGTAGAGCGACCCCCCGTTGGCGCCGCCGGCCGGGTCAGCGCTGAAGACGATTCGGGACCCGTCTCGGGTGAAGGAAGGGTCGACCGGGAGCAGTCCGTTGATGTCGACCACCTGTCGCAGCTGCCCGTCGATACCCACGATGCGCAGGCTGCGCTGATCCCCGTCGACACACACCACGGCCAGTTCCGTGGCATCGGCCGGGTTCCAGCTCGGCCGCCCTTGCTGGGGGCAGCCGGGCGGGGGCGTGGCGTAGAGCGGACGGTCACCGGAGCCGTCGACCGCGACCACTCGAAGTGTCGCGTCCTCCCCCTCGCCGCTGAGGTAGGCGACCGTCTGTCGGTCCGGTGCCAAGGCGGGCCCTCGATCCAGCCCGTCGGCGCTCGTGAGCCGGGCGGTCAGCGACTTGCGGGCGACGTTGATCGCGTAGAGGTCGATGTTGCCCCGCATCTCGAAGACCACGACGGCATGGGTCTCCGGCAGCGGGTCAGCCGTCGGCAGCGGCATCGCGGTCGCGGCGTCCCCGACCTGGCGGCCGTCCCCGGGTACGACGAAGGTGGCGGCGGCGCTGACCAGCAGGACGATCGTGGCCGCCGTTCGCCCGACCGCACGGCGAAGTCGGCTTCGCCGGTACCGATCGCGGGTAGCTGGTCGGACCGGCGGACCCGGCCACATCACGGGCACGGGGGCGACGGGTGCGCTCGGCGTTCTCGCCGCGGGGGTGTACGGCGGCGGCAGGCTCGGCGGCGGCGGTCCGACGAAGGCAGGCGGCCCGACGAAGGCAGGCGGCCCGACGAATGGCGGCGGCTGCTGCGGAGGCGGCGGCGGCGGCTGCGGTGGTGGCGGTGGCGGCGGCGCAGCTTGCCGTGGCGGCGGTGGCGGTGCGAATCCAGGCGCCGGAGCGAACGCCGCCGGCGGGACGGGTACGCCGTCCCGGGACGGCCCGGTGGGCGCCGCTCGGACCGCCCGCCAGGCCGCGTTGGTCAGTTCCCGGCAACTGCCGTACCTGTCATCGCGGTTCTTCGCCAGCGCGGTCGCCACGACCTCGTCGAAGCCGCGCGGGAGGCCGGGGACCAGGTCAGTCGGTCGCGGCGGCGCCTTGGTCAGGTGGTGGCCCATGATCTCGTAGGCAGTACCACCGGGGAACGGCACGTGACCGGTGAGCAGCTCGTACACGACACAACCCAAGGCGTAGACGTCGACCCGGTGGTCCAGCGGACCGGCCTGGATCTGCTCGGGCGCGGCGTACGCCAGGGTGGCGACGACGCTGCCGGTGCTGGTCAACCGGTTCGCGGTGTCCACGGCCTTGGCCACGCCGAAGTCGGTCAGCAGCACCCGTTCGGGGTCGTCCGGGTCATGGGTCGGTGCCAGCAGGATGTTGCCCGGCTTGACGTCGCGGTGCAGCAGGCCGAGCCGGTGGGCGTAGTCCAGGCCCTTGCCGACTTCGGTGACGATGCGCAGGGCGCGGTGCACGGGCATCGGGCCCGACCGGGCGAGCGCCTCGGCGCAGTCGACGCCCTCGATGTACTGCATGTCGATCCACAGCTGGTCCCAGTCGATGCCCCGGTCGTGGACGCTGACCACGTTGGGGTGGTTCAGCCGGGCCGCGAGTTCGGCCTCCTGCTCGAAGCGCCGACGGAAATCCGGGTCGTGGGACAGCTCGGGGGACAGCAGCTTCAGTGCGGAGAACCGCGGCAGTCGCGGGTGCCGGGCCAGGTAGACGGTGCCCATTCCGCCCGCGCCGAGAACGCGCTGCAGGACGAATCCGGCGAACACGGTGCCCGGTGGGTAGGCCACGCACGTACCTCCCCACGGTGCCCGGCGGCTGGATCATAGAGCCAGTTCGGCGGTCCGAGAGCAGTGTCCGACTGTAGGGACCACTATTGTGACCATATGACCAGAACGATGACAGCCACGGAGGTGAAGGCGCGCATCCTGTCCTTGCTGGACGAGGTGGCGCTGGGCGAGCAGATCGAGATCACGAAGCACGGTCGCCTCGTGGCCCGGTTGGTTCCGGCGACCGGTCCCCAGGCGCTGCTGGGTAGGTTCGCCGGCGTAGCAGTCAGCACCGTGGACGACGAGGATCTCTTCACGACCGGAGCCGTGTGGAACACGGAATGACCGCCGTGCTGCTGGACACCCATGTCCTGCATTGGGCCGCTTCACAACCGGACCAGCTGAGCGCCAGAGCACGCGAGACCATCGCGGGAGCGGACCACCTCTTGGTGTCGGCAATGACCTGGTTCGAGTTGGCATGGCTCGCTGCTCACGAGCGGATAACCGTGGCGAGACCGGCGGCTGAGTGGCTGGCCGAGCTAGCGGGCCAGGTGCGAACTCTCGGCATCACACCGTCGATTGCAGCGGCCGCGGTCGGGCTTCCCGTGAGTTTCCCGGGAGATCCAGCAGATCGGCTCATCTACGCCACCGCCGTCGTGCACGGACTGCCGTTGGTGACGAAGGACGGTCGGCTGAGGAAGCACCGTCATCCGCAGCAGGTCACCGTTTGGTGAGCGCGGTCAGGCCTTCGCGACGAGGGTGAGGACGTCGTACGACGCGACGACCGCGTCGTCCTGGTTGGTGACCACCGCGTCCCAGCGGACCTCTCCGTAGTCGGCCCCCGCTCGCGGCGAGATCTGCTTGGCCGTCAACGTGACCGACAGCTGGTCGCCCGGCTTGGCCGGGGTGAGGAAGCGCAGGTTGTCCACGCCGTAGTTGGCGAGCACCGGACCCGGGTCCGGGTCGACGAACAGGCCGGCGGCCAGGGACACGATCCAGTAGCCGTGCGCGACCCGGCCGCCGAAGAACGGGTTGGCCGCGGCGGCCGCTTCGTCCATGTGCGCGTAGAACGTGTCGCCGCTGAACTCGGCGAAGTGCTCGATGTCGGCGAGCGTGACCTCGCGCGGACCGGCCTGGATGGTGTCACCGATCCGCAGCTCGGCGAGTGTCTTGCGGAACGGGTGCACGCCGTCGTCGTGGCGCGCCGACCCGGTCACCCAGGCGCCGCCGACCGCGGTCAGCATGTCCGGACTGCCCTGGATCGCGGTGCGCTGCATGTGGTGCAGTACGCCGCGGATGCCGCCCAGCTCCTCGCCGCCACCGGCCCGGCCCGGCCCGCCGTGTACGAGGTTCGGCAGCGGCGAGCCGTGGCCGGTCGATTCCTTGGCGCAGTCCCGGTCCAGCACCAGGATCCGGCCGTGCCAGGGGGCCAGGCCCAGCACCACCTCGCGGGCCACCCGCGGATCGTGGGTAACCAGCGACCCGACGAGGCTGCCGGCTCCCCGGGCGGCGAGGGCGATGGCGTGGGGAATGTCGTCGTACGGCAGGACGGTGCTGACCGGACCGAAAGCCTCCACCTCGTGTGGGGCTGCTGCGCCGTCGTCGCAGCGCAGCAGCAACGGAGGCAGGAACGCGCCGCTGTCGCGGTCCGCGCCCTGGACGGTGAACTTGTCCGGGTCACCCGCTACCACCGAGCCCGCCGCGGCGAGCCGGTCGAACGAGCGGCGTACCTCCGCGCGCTGGCCCAGGCTGGCCAACGCGCCCATGGTCACTTGCGGGTCGGTCGGGTCGCCCACCACGACCTTCGCGAGCCGTTGCCGGGTCGCCTCGACCACGTCGGCGATCAGAGCGCGGGGGACGAGGGCCCGGCGGATCGCGGTGCACTTCTGGCCTGCCTTGACCGTCATCTCGACGACCAGTTGCTTGACGAACAGGTCGAACTCCGGGGTGTCCGGGCCGGCGTCGGGTCCGAGGATCGAGCAGTTCAGCGAGTCGGCCTCGGCGTTGAACCGGACCGCCTCGTCCAACACGTTCGGGTGGGCGCGGAGCTGACGCGCGGTGGCCGCAGAGCCGGTGAAGAACACGAGGTCTTGTCCGCTGAGGTGGTCCAGCACACCCTTGGCGCTGCCGCAGAGCAGCTGGACCGACCCTTCCGGCAGGACGCCGCTGGCGATCATCCGGCGGAAGACCAGCTCGGTGAGGTACGCCGTCTGACTGGCCGGCTTGACCACGCTCGGGACACCGGCCAGGAAGGCCGGGGCGAACTTCTCCAACATGCCCCAGACCGGGAAGTTGAAGGCGTTGATCTGTATGGCGACGCCGGGCCGCGAGGTGTAGATGTGCCGGCCGAGGAAGGTTCCACCGCGACCAGCGGCCTCGGGGGCGCCGTCGAGAACGACCGTGTCGTTGGGCAGTTCGCGGCGGCCCTTGCTGGAGTAGCTGAACAGGGTGCCGAGGCCGCCGTCGATGTCGAAGGCGTTGTCCCCCTTGGTTGCACCCGTGCGATGGGACAGGGCGTAGAACTCGTCCTTATCCGCAGTGAGCTCGAGCGCGAGGTCCTTGAGGATGAGCGCCCGCTGGTGGAACGTCAGCTCGCGCAGGGCCGGGCCGCCGACGGCGCGCCCGTGCTTGAGCATGCCCGCGACATCCAGGCCGGTGCTGGAGATCCGGGCGACCTCTACGCCGGTCACCGCGTCGTCGAGCCGGACCCCGTCATCCGGGGCGGCGTACCAGGAACCCGCGGCGTAGCTTTCCAACAGCGCAGTCATGACGGTCCCTCCCGGCGTTGTCCGGCCCGACCGCACGCTCAAGCCGGGGAACCTGAACCTATCCCGCGGCGACCTCGCGAGATAAGGCCGGTCGACCGGGTGCGTCGCCGAGGACTGACACCACGACCGACCCGAGCACCATCACCAGGCCGATGGTGACCAGGCCCCACTGGGCGGACCCGAAAAGGTCGGTCATCGCCCCGACCCAGTACGGCCCGACGAAGCCGGAGACATTGCCCAGAGAGTTCACGGTGGCGATGCCGGCCGCGGCTGTGACCCCGGTCAGGAACACCGTCGGCAGGGTCCAGAAGGCAGGAAAGGCAGCCAGTACGCCGATCGCGCAGGCGCACAAGCCCAGGTAGCCCAGCCACGGCGCTGCGGTGAGGAAGGCCGAGGCGGTCAGCGCGGCCCCACCGATGAGCAACGGCGCAGCGGTATACCGGGCCGGGCGCTGCAGCCGATCACAGCGCCGCCCCCAGTAGATCATCGCGGCGGCTCCCAAGGCGTAGGGCGCGGCCGTCAGCAGGGACACCTGAAGGTTGCTGTCGATCGCCAGGCTCGACTTGATGATCTGCGGCATCCAGAAGGCCAACCCGTACAGCCCGAAGGCGATCGAGAAGTACACCAGGGACAGTGCCAGGACGCGGGGATGCAGGATCGACCCGGCAATGCCGAGGTCATGTCGCTGCCGGACCTTGGCGCCCTCGGACTCGATCTCTCTGGTCAGCCACTCGCGCTCCTCGGCGCTGAGGAACGTCGCGGTCGAGGGCCGGTCCGGCAGCAGTTTGAACAAGAACGCTCCGACGATGATCGACGGCACACCCTCGACGATGAATATCCACTGCCACCCGGTCAGGCCACCGACCCCGTCCAGGCCGAGTAGCAACCCGCCGAGCGGCGCTCCGACCGCGGTGGATACCGGCACGGCAGCCATGAACAACCCGGTCATCCGGGCTCGCTGCTCGGCTGGGAACCAGTACGTGAGGTAGAGGATCATGCCCGGGAAGAATCCCGCCTCGGCCACTCCGAGCAAGAACCGGACGGCGAAGAAACTGGACTCCCCTTGAATGAGCGCGGTGCCGGTGGCGACCAGGCCCCAGGTGACCATGATTCGGGACATCCAGATCCTGGCTCCCACGCGGTGCATCACCAGGTTGCTCGGCACCTCGAACAGGACGTACCCGGCGAAGAACAGCCCGGCCCCGAGGCCGAACGCGGTGGCGGAGATGCCGAGGTCGTCGTTCATCGTCAGCGCCGCAATGCCGATATTCGTCCGGTCGATGTAGGCCAAGAAGTAGCAGACGCACATCACCGGAATCAGGCGTCGAGCCACCTTGCGCAGCGTCGCCTCGCGCTGGGCGGCGGGCCACCCGGCGTCCCCTGACGTGAACGTCTCAACCTTTGGTCGCTCCACGGCAAGCACTCCTCCTGGACTCGGTATGAGTAGGTCAGGTGCACACGGCGCCACTGGCTGCGGAGCCCACCGACCGGGCGTACTTGGCCAGGACACCCCGGGCCGGGCCGGCCGCGCGGGGGACCCACGCGCGTCGGCGCTCGGCCAGCTCTGCTCGGTCGATGAGCAGGTCGAGCGTGGCGGCAGGAAGATCGAGTTCTATCCGATCGCCATCGCGGATCAGACCGATCGGACCAGCTTCGGCGGCTTCGGGCGCGACGTGCCCGACACACCAACCCGTCGTCCCCCCCGAAAAGCGCCCGTCGGTGATCAACAGCACGTCGGCGCCCAAACCCGCACCCTTGATCGCCCCGGTGATGGCCAGCATTTCCCGCATGCCGGGACCACCTCTGGGCCCCTCGTAGCGGATCACGAGCACGTCCCCTCCGGCGATCGTGCCGGCGGCGAGGGCGTCCATCGCGGCTGCTTCGCCGTCGAAGACGCGGGCCGTACCGAGAAAGCTTTCCGCGTCGACGCCGGCGGACTTGACCACCGCGCCGTCGGGAGCCAGCGAGCCACGGAGCACGGTGATGCCGCCGGTGGGGTGCAGTGGATCTGCCACGCCGTGTAGGACCGTGCCGTCCGGGTCCGCGGGGTCGAGGAGATCGAGGTTCTCGGCGAGCGTCTTGCCGGTGACGGTGCGCACGTCACCGTGCAGCAGGCCGGCGTCCAGCAGCGCCCTCATCACCACCGGGATCCCCCCGACATGGTCGACGTCTCGCATCACGTGCCGGCCGAAGGGCCTGACGTCGGCCAGGTGCGGTACCCGCGCGCCGATCTGCGCGAAGTCGTCCAAGGTCAGTGGCACCCGGGCCTCGGCGGCGATCGCCAGCAGGTGCAGGACCGCGTTCGTCGAGCCGCCGAGGGCCATCAGGACGGAGATCCCGTTCTCGAAGGCTTCGCGGGTCAACACGTCTCGAGTGGTGAGGCCGAGTCGGAGCATCTGGACCGCCGCGGAGCCCGAGCGGTGCGCGAACCCGGTCCGGCGACGGTCGGTGGCCGGCGGCGCCGCGCTACCGGGCAGGGACATGCCTATCGCCTCGGCGACGCTGGCCATCGTGTTGGCGCTGTACATCCCCGCACAGCCACCCTCACCAGGGCAGTACGACCGCTCGATAGCGGCAAGATCGTGGGTGCTCATCAGCCCGCTGGCGCAGGCCCCGACCGCCTCGAAAGCGTCGACGATGGTGACCTCACGCTCCGAGCCGTCGGACATCCTCGCCCGGCCGGGCAGTGCGGTCCCGGCGTACAGGAACACACTGGCCAGATCTAGCCGCGCGGCGGCCATCAGCATTCCCGGCAGTGACTTGTCGCAGCCGGCCAGCAGCACCGATCCGTCCAGGCGCTCGGCTTCCATGACGGTCTCGACGCTGTCCGCGATCACCTCGCGCGAGACCAGCGAGTAGTGCATCCCTCGATGCCCCATCGCGATGCCGTCGCTGATGGAGATGGTGCCGAACTGCAGCGGGTATCCGCCGGCGGCGTGCACCCCCTCCTTGACCGCCTGGGCGAGCCGATCGAGGTTGAGGTTGCACGGGGTGATCTCGTTCCATGAGGAGGCCACACCGATCTGCGGTTTGGCCAGATCGGCATCGTCAAGACCGGCACCGCGCAGGAGGCCCCGAGCCGCTGCCCGCTGCAGTCCTTCGGTGACCTGACGGCTGCGGGGGCGGGGGTCAGGGGCCTGGGTGGGGGCGGACACGGGGGCAGCCTGCGACCGGGGAACCGCCCGGACAAGATGGCTGATGATGCTAGTACCGGCACTACTACGATGCTGCCGTGGGCATCCCCGCCTCGGCGAAAACCGAACTGGCCGACTTCCTGAGAACCAGGCGCAGGCAGATCGCCCCCGAGGCCGCGGGCAAGCAGGTCAGCGGTCAGCGCCGAACGCCGGGGCTCAGACGGGAGGAGGTGTCACTCCGGTCCGGGGTGAGCCTGACCTGGTACACCTGGCTCGAACAGGGCCGTGACATCAAGCCGTCTCGACAGGTGATGGACGCCCTGGCCCGGACGCTGCACATGTCCCCCGCCGAGCATGAGTACGTCCTGCGCCTCACGGGGCACGCGAGCGAGCCAGCGCCCTCCCCGTCCACGGTCACGCTCCCCGCCCACGACCAACGCCTGCTCGACGCTCTGGGGTACTACCCGGCTTACGCCATCACGGGCAACTGGTCGATCGTCGGCTGGAACCGGGCGTACGAGAACCTCTACCCCAACGTGGCCACGACGCCGGTCGCCGAGCGCAACCTGCTCTGGCTCGTCTTCACCGACCCCTACGTCCGGGACCTGCTCACCGACTGGAAGACCGATAGTCGCCGCTTCCTGACCCAGTTCCGAGCCGAGGCCGGTTCGCGGGTGCACGAGCCGGCATTCGCCCGCCTCATCCAGTCCTTGCAGGGGATCAGCGAAGCGTTCCGACATGGCTGGGCCAGCCACGACGTTGACCACTTCGCCTCCCGCGAACGGCGCTTCCAGCATCCACGCGTGGGTGAGCTGAGGTTGGAACATCATCGGCTGTCACCGTCGGACAGTCCTGACCTGCACCTGGTGGTCTACACCGCAGCACCGAGCACGGACACGGCCACCAAGCTCTCCCTGCTGGATCGCTGAACGACCGCGACCGGCGGCGCCGGGATCACGTACGGCGCAGGCCGTGCAAAGCCAGGCCGACCACGGCGTCGGCGACGTCCTCGGTGCGCAACGCGCGGCTCGGGCGGTACCACTCGATCAGCGAGTTTACGGTGCCGAAGATCAGCCTGGCCGTGAGCGCCGGGTCCACCCCCGGCCGCAGCGACCCCTCGGCCAGCGCCGCCCGCACGAGGTCGGTGAGCCGGTGGTCCAGCTCGCGCCGACGGGCCAGGGCCCGGCGTTCGGCCTCGGTGTTCCCGCGCACCCGAAGCAGCAGCGTCACGAAGGGCAGTTCCTCGGCCAGTACGCGGACGCTGCCGCGGACGACGTACTCCAGTCGCTCGATCGCCGTGTCTCCGGCCGGCGCGGCCACGACCGCTTCCAGCGCATCCAGGGCGCGGTCGGTGGCCAACCGCAGCAGCTCGGCCTTCGCGCTCACGTGGTGGTATATCGCCGACTTGCTGATCCCGAGCCTGACCGCCAGGTCCTCCATGCTCGTGCCGTCGTACCCCCGCTCGTTGAACACGGTGACGGCGACGTCGAGCAGCCGGTCCAGGTCATAGCCGGGACGGCCGCGGCGTACCGGAACGCTCACGAGCGTTTGTCGAGCAACCGCTGCAGCTTGCCCTGGGAGCGTTCCAGGGTCTCCGGATCGACGACCAGGCAGCCGACCGTCACGCCCACGTTGTCCTTGACCGCCTGCACGATCTCGGCGGCGGCCGGCGTACGCCGCTCCGCGGGGCAGTCCGGCCGGGCCTCGACGCGCACGGTCAGGTGGTCCATCCGGCCGCGGCGGCTGAGTTCGAGCTGGAAGTGCGGCGCCATCCCCGGGATCCGCAGCACGATCTCCTCGATCTGGGTCGGGAAGACGTTGACCCCGCGCAGGATGATCAGGTCGTCGCTGCGGCCGGTCACCTTCTCCATCCGCCGCATCGACGGCCGTCCCGTGCCCGGTAGCAGCCGGGTCAGGTCGCGGGTGCGGTAGCGGATGATCGGCAGTGCCTGCTTGGTCAGGGTGGTGAACAGCAACTCACCGCGCTCACCGTCAGCCAGCACGTGCTCCTCGACCGGGTCGATCACCTCCGGGTAGAAGTGGTCCTCCCAGATGTGCAGACCGTCCTTGGTCTCCACGCACTCGTTGGCCACGCCCGGACCCATCACCTCGGACAGGCCGTAGATGTCCACCGCGTGGATGTTCGCGCGTTCCTCGATCTCCAGCCGCATCTGTTCGGTCCACGGCTCGGCGCCGAAGATGCCGACCCGCAGGGACGTGGCGGTCGGGTCGATGCCCTGCCGCTCGAACTCGTCGAGCACGGTCAGGAAGTACGACGGCGTGACCATGATGACCTCGGGCTCGAAGTCCGCGATCAGCTGGACCTGGCGCGGGGTCATGCCGCCGGAGATCGGGATGACCGTGCAGCCGAGCTTCTCCGCGCCGTAATGCGCGCCGAGCCCGCCGGTGAACAGGCCGTAGCCGTAGGCGACGTGGACCCGCATGCCCGGCCGGCCGCCACTGGCCCGGATCGAGCGAGCCATCACGGTGGCCCAGGTGTCGATGTCCTGCTCGGTGTAGCCGACGACGGTCGGCTTGCCCGTCGTACCGCTGGAGGCGTGGATCCTTCGCACCTCGGTGCGGGGTACGGCGAACATCCCGAACGGGTAGCCCTCACGGAGGTCGGCCTTCGTGGTGAAGGGGAACTTCGCCAGGTCCGCGAGCTCGCGGCAGTCCGACGGGTGTACGCCGGCCGCGTCGAACTTGCCGCGGTACAGCTCGACGTTGTCGTAGGCGTGCCGCAGCGACCACTGCAGCCGGTCCAACTGCTGTACCCGCAGCTCGTCGATGGACATCCGCTCGGCAGCGTCGAGCAGCCTGGTCGGCGGGGCCTGCCCCAGACGACGGGACGCGGTCACGGCGTACCTCCCTCGCTCGACCTGCGGCGCGACCCTAACCGACCGATCGGTCAGGGAAGTACATGCGGAATCGCATGTCTAGTTGCAGAGCTGCATGTTAACCTTGTCCCGTGCCGAAGACCGTGCAGATCCGCGACCTTGACGACGACGTCTACGCCGGGCTGGTGCGGCGAGCCGCCGAGGCGGGGGTCAGCGTTCCCGAGTTGCTCCGCGCCGAGGCGACCCGGCTGGCGGCCCGGCCGACGATGAAGGAGTGGCTGGCCCGCACTCGCCGTCGCTCCTCCGACCTCAGTCGGGCGGAGATCCTTGAGGCCCTGGATGAGATCCGCGGCCCGTGGCCCGATGCTGGTCGTTGACGCTTCGTGCCTTGTTGAGGCGCTGACCGACGGACCACAGGCCGAGGTGGTTCGGCAGCGGCTGCTCGTGGACGAGGAGCACGCCGCTCCGCACATTGTCGACGTCGAGGTCTTCGGGATCGTCCGGCGTGAGCTCGGCAGGGGTCGGCTGGATCGCACGGCCGCAGCGCAGGCCATCGATGATCTGCGGCGGTGGCCGGGGGAACGCTTCGGGCACCGGTCCCTGCTGGCTCGGGCGTGGGAGCTGAGGGACAACGTCCGAAGCTGGGACGCGATGTACGTCGCGCTCGCCGAGGCTCTCGAGGCTGTACTGATCACGACCGACCTTCGCCTTGCCAGAGCGACGGGACCGACCTGCGTGATCGAGTGCCTGACGTTGCCGGAGGGCGGGTGAGTCCGCCGCCGGGCCGCCGCCCGCGGATCGCACCACTGCTCACCGTGTCCGACCTCGACCGGTCGGTCGCGTTCTACAGCGAAGCCCTGGGCGCCACGGTGGTGACCCGGCTCGAGCACTACGCCCTGCTCGATCTGGGTACGGCGCAACTGCATCTGGCTCTCGCTGGACCCGCACCGGCACCATGACACCGTTGGTCCTGCACGCTTGCGCGGACCCGCTCCGGCGGGCACACTAAATACCGACCGATCGGTCGGTTATGGAGGGGCGCGATGACGGCAGTGGCGGACGTTCGCGAGAGCGACCTGCAGGAGTATTTCGACGCGACGATCGAGCACGACCGGCGGATCGAGCCGCGGGACTGGATGCCCGAGGCCTACCGCAAGACGCTGGTCCGCCAGATCGCCCAGCACGCGCACTCCGAGATCATCGGCATGCAGCCCGAGGGCGACTGGCTGCTGGCCGCGCCGTCGTTGCGACGCAAGGCGATCCTGCTGGCCAAGGTGCAGGACGAGGCCGGACACGGGATGTACCTGTACGCCGCCGCGGAGACGCTCGGCGCCGACCGGGCCGACCTGACCGACAAGCTCATCGAGCGCAAGCAGAAGTACAGCTCGATCTTCAACTACCCGACCCTGACGTACGCCGACGTCGGCGTGATCGGCTGGCTGGTCGACGGGGCCGCGATCTGCAACCAGGTTCCGTTGTGCCGCAGCAGTTATGGACCTTACGCGCGGGCGATGATCCGCGTCTGCAAGGAGGAGTCGTTCCATCAGCGGCAGGGCTTCGAGTTGCTGATGACGATGATGCGCGGAACCGAGGGGCAGCAGGCGATGGTGCAGGACGCGGTGGACCGGTGGTGGTGGCCGTCGCTGATGATGTTCGGTCCGCCGGACGACGACAGCCCGAACTCCGCGCAGTCGATGGCCTGGGGGATCAAGCGGCACAGCAACGACGAACTGCGTCAGCGCTATGTCGATATGACAGTGCCGCAGGCCGCCGTACTCGGGGTGCAGCTGCCCGATCCCGAGCTGGCCTTGGACGAGTCGACTGGGCGCTATCGGTTCGGGCCCATCGACTGGTCGGAGTTCAAGCAGGTGGTGTCCGGACACGGGCCGTGCAACGACGAGCGGATCACCCGCCGCCGGGCGGCCCGCGACGACAACGCCTGGGTGCTCGAGGCGGCGACGGCGTACGCGGCGAAGCATTCGGCATGAGCGATCTCACGGCCGAGGGCGGGCACGGCGCCGTACCGACCGGTCCGTCCGTCCCGAGCGGCACCGAGCCGGCGCCCGGACCGGTGCGCCGGGACTGGCCGCTGTACGAGGTCTTCGTACGTGGCAAACGCGGACTGAACCACGTGCACGTCGGTTCGTTGCACGCGCCCGACGACGAGATGGCCGTGCACGCCGCCCGCGACGTCTACACGCGGCGCAACGAGGGGGTCAGCATCTGGGTCGTGCGGGCATCGGACATCACGGCGTCCAGCCCGGACGAGAAGGACCCGATGTTCGCCCCGTCCGGTGACAAGGTGTACCGGCATCCGACGTTCTACGACATTCCTGACAACGTCCCTCACATGTGATGCACGAGGAAACGGTCTACGACGCACTGGATCAGGCGCATGGCGGCGAGGGGCAGTGGGCGTTCGGCACCGGGTTCGACGACCCGCTGGCCGGCGTCGACACCACCGTGCCCGATGGCGTCGATGCTGCGGACCTCGGCGCCTACTGCCTCATGCTCGGCGACGATGCGCTCGTGCTCTCCCAGCGGCTCACCGAATGGGCCACCCGCTCCCCGGAGCTGGAGGAGGAGGTGGCCGTCACGAACTGCGCACTGGACCTCCTCGGGCAGGCGCGTTTGCTGCTCGCCCGGGCCGGGACCTGCGGCGTGCTCGGTCGAAGTCGTTCTCTAGCAACGGAAAGCATCCCGGACGAGGACGCACTGGCCTACTTCCGGGCACCCGACGAGTTCCGCAACCACGTGCTCGTGGAGGTGGACGGCGGTGACTTCGCGCAGACGATGGTGCGGTTGCTGATCGCGTCGGCGTACCGGCTGGCGGTGTTCACCAGGTTGCGGGACAGTCGCGACCCGGTGCTGTCCGCGATCGCGGCCAAGGGCGTGCACGAGCTGACCTACCATCGGGACTACGCGGCCCGCTGGGTGTTGCGGCTCGGTGACGGTACGGCGGAATCGCACCGGCGCGCCGCCGTGGCGGTGGACGCGTTGTGGCCGCTGCTGGCCGATCTGTTCACGGCGACCGAGGTCGAGACCCGGCTGACCGGTGCGGGGGTGGCCGTCGATCCGGGCGGGTTCGAGGTCGAGGTGCGCGAGGTGTTGGGGACCGTGCTGACGCGGGCGACCCTGGACGCGCCGGAGTGGCCGGTCGCGCGGCCGAGCCCGGGGCGGGCCGGGTCGCACACGCCGGAACTGGCCCCGCTGCTGGCCGAGCTGCAGGGTTTGGCCCGCGAGCATCCGGCGGCGACGTGGTGACCACGGTGCTGCGCCCGGACCCCCGCGCGGTGGCCGAGACCGTCGTCGATCCCGAGCTGCCGATGCTGACCCTGGCTGATCTCGGCGTGCTCCGGGGTGTGCGGGTCGAGGACGGCAGGGTGGTCGTCGAGATCACGCCGACGTACTCCGGTTGCCCCGCGATGGGCGTCATGCGCGCGGATCTGGTGTACGCGCTGCACAAGGCGGGGTACGCCGACGTCGAGGTGCGAACGGTCCTCTCGCCCGCCTGGTCGACGGACTGGATCAGCGCCGAAGGCCGGCGGAAGCTGGCGGTCGGCGGCATCGCGCCGCCCGGTGCCGCGCCGGTGCGGACGTCGGGGCCGGTGCCGCTGCAGTTGGGGGCGACCCGGCGTACCGCGGCGTGCCCGTTGTGCGGATCGGCCGACACCGAGGAGTTGAGCGAGTTCGGCGCGACGGCGTGTAAGGCGTTGCGTCGCTGCCGATCCTGTCGTGAGCCCTTCGAGCACATCAAGGAACTGTGAGGTGCGACGGCGCCCGCAGTTCCACCCGTTGAAGGTCGCCCACGTGGAGCGGCTGACCGACGACGCCGTGGCGGTCACGTTCGACGTGCCGGGCGAGCTGGCCGAGGACTACGCGTTCCTGCCCGGGCAGGCGCTGACCCTGCGCCGGACGGATGGTGGTCGGGACGAACGGCGCTCGTACTCGATCTGCGCGGCGGCCGGGATGCCGCCGCGAGTCGGGGTGCGGGAGGTGCCTGGCGGCTTCTTCTCCTCGTGGTTGGTGCACGACGTACGGCCCGGCGACACGATCGAGGTGTTGCCGCCGGAGGGCCGGTTCACCACCGACACGTCGGTGCCGGCCGACCACGTGTTCGTCGTGGCCGGCTCGGGGATCACGCCGGCGCTGTCGCTGGTCTCGACCGTGCTGGCCGACGGGCGTTCGACGGTGGCCGTGTTCTACGGCAATAGGCGGACTAACACGGTGATGTTCGCCGACGAGTTAGCCGATCTGAAGGACCGGTACGGGACGCGGCTGCAGCTGGTCCACGTGTTGTCGCGCGAGCCGCGGGACGCGGAGGTGACCAGTGGCCGGCTGGACGCCGATCGGCTGCGGGTGTTGTTGGCCGCGCTGGTCGACGTCGAGTCGGTGGACCACTTCTGGCTGTGCGGGCCGCACGACATGGTCGTCGACGCCCGGGTGGTGCTGACCGAGGCGGGGGTGCCCGCCGAACGGATGCACCAGGAACTGTTCTACGTCGACGACGTACCGCCCGAGCCGGTGCGCGGCGACTCCGAGACGGTCACCGGGCCGAGCAGCGAGGTGACGGTCGTGCTCGACGGCCGGTCCACGACGCTGACCCTGCCGCGTGACGTTCCCGTGCTCGACGCGGCCCAGAAGGTGCGCTCGGACCTGCCGTTCGCCTGCAAGGGCGGCGTGTGCGGTACCTGCCGCGCGAAGCTGGTGTCGGGTACGGCGCAGATGCGTCGCAACTACGCCCTGGACCCGTCGGAGGTCGACGCCGGCTACGTACTGACCTGCCAGACCCTGCCCACCAGCGACGCGATCACGGTCGACTACGACGCCTGAGGGTCGCCAGCCGACGGGTCCGAACGCCCTCGGACGTTGTGCGTGCGTTCCCGGCTCCATGGCGCTGGGGCCTGGCCGGGTGAGACCGTCCTGCGCATTACGCAATGGTTCTTGCCCTTGGACCACCGGTCTTGGCAATCAGGTCCAGGCACCACCAAGCGCCACGGCTGCGACACCTTTGCGCCGGTAGTTCCTGTCGACGAAGAAGCACGTGAGGCGGTAATCGGGCGTCTTGTCGGGGCCAGCGTTGTACTCCTTCAGCCTCGCCTTCGCGAACCAGACGCTCCTTGTCGGCGCGGCCGCCCTCGGCGCCCTCGCCCTTAGCGGCGCACGCCTGGCATCTCCCGTCTGGACGGCTCAGGTCAGCTGACGGACGACGGCAGTGTAGATCCGCTGAATGACCCGTTCACCCGCGCGCATGCCGCTGTTCGTGATTATCGGTGCCGGACTGCAAGCTTCGCCGTCACATGACGCCTCGCTTGCGGGTACGCCGATCAGCTGCTCAGGAGTGGTCGGTTGGATTCTGGGTGCCATCCAGCCGGAGGGTCTTCACCCACCAATCCGTCGACGGCCTCGCGGAGCAGGTCGGCGTGCCCCGTGTGCCGGCCAAGGCCGCGGCGAGCCTCGCGCGGGACCGGTCGACAGTGCTGTCCCAGATCGCGTAGAGCTCTTCGGGGGTGTCGTTGGCGGCCGAGTTGA
>Ga0183260_10001224_pt1 | contig 21721 bp, 17 predicted proteins | sample AntDrymUQ4972206_2_FD_129768 | JGI IMG/M metagenome (GOLD analysis project Ga0183260, IMG submission 129768) | Polar desert sand microbial communities from Dry Valleys, Antarctica - metaG UQ497 (22.06) (version 2) (version 2) | ecosystem: Environmental > Terrestrial > Soil > Desert | place...
CGTGCTCGCCGGACAGCGTGCCGCCCAGCTCCAGTACCAGATCGAACAAACGGTCCAGCGCCTCGATCGCAGCCGCCTCCTGCGTTGAGTCGTTGGCACGCGGCAACAGGTTCACGTGCAGATTGCCGTTGCCGGCGTGGCCGAACGTCACGATGCGCACGCCGCTGGCGGCGGCGATCTCGGCGACTCCCCCGACCAGCGCGGGCAACTGCGCCACCGGCACCACCACGTCTTCGTTTATCTTGTCCGGAGACAAACTGCGCAGCGCAGGTGACAAGGCACGCCGTGCCGACCACAGTGCCGCGATCGCGGTGGGATCCTCTGCTTCGGCAAGTTCGATGAGGCCCTCGCCGCGCGTCGCCGCTGCAACCGCATCAACCGCAGCCCGCAGCGCGGAACGAGGGCCGTCGACCTCGATCATGAGCATGGCGCCGGCGTCGCCCACTTGCACGCCGTTCGCGCGCAACAGATCGAGCGCCGCACCGTCCACGAACTCGAGTGCGCAAGGCGTCTGGGGCTGGGCCATGATGCGCGCCACCGCAGCCGCGCTCGCTTCCACCGATTCGAATAGCGCTCGCAAGGTGACGACTGCGTCGGGCAGGGGCACGAGCCGGAGCGTCGCTTCGGTGATCACGGCGAGCGTGCCCTCGGAGCCCACCAGCAAGCGGGTCAGGTCGTAGCCGGTGGCGCCCTTGGTCGTCGCACCGCCACACACGATGGCATCGCCAGCCCCCGTGACGGCACGCAGTCCCAGCGTGTTGTCGCGACTCGCGCCGTACTTGACGGCGCGCGGGCCACCGGCGTTGCAGGCCAGGTTGCCGCCAATGGTGCAATAGGCGCTGCTGGTCGGGTCGGGTGGCCAGAACAGGCCCTGTGCCCGAGCTGCGCGTTGCAGATCGCCGTTGAGGACGCCGGGTTCCACGATAGCCACGCGGTTGTCGCGATCGACCGCGACGATGCGGCGCATGCGCTCGCACGACAGCACCACGCCGCCCGTGATCGGAACCGTGGCGCCAGTGGTGTTGGTGCCGCGCCCGCGCGCGACGACCGGCACGCGCAACTCCGCGCACGCAGAGACGATGTTCTGTACCTGATTCGCATCAGTCGGCAGCGCAACCACGTCTGGCATCGCCTGCCGACGCGAGTTGTCGTAGCCGTAGGCGATGCGCTCCGAGGCGTCCAGCAGCAGAGCATTGGCCGGCAGCAAGGTTCGGAGCGTCGCGACCAGCGCCTCCAGTGTCGAGGCACTCGGTGAAGGCGAAGTTGAGGCCACGGCGTCAGCCATCGACCCGAAATGCATCGCGCACCCATGTCATCACGCCGCGGTTCGACGCAACGCCTATCACATCGAAGCGACAGGGCTCGTTTGCGAGTTTCGGGTGCCTTCCGAGGTACCAGCGCGCCGTGGCGACGAGCCTGCGCTGCTTGTGCGCATCCACTGATGCCATGGCCCCGCCGAAACGCTCGCTCGTCCGCAAGCGCACCTCGACGAACACGACGCATGGGCCTTCGCGCGCCACGATATCGATTTCGCCCAGGCGACAACGCACGTTGCGATCCAGGATGACGAGTCCCCTTCCGGTCAGGAACTGTACCGCGTCGGCTTCAGCCGCAGCGCCACTCGTCGCGCGCGAATCGGCGTCAGGCATCAGGGCATCCTCCGACTCGCCACGATCGAGCGACGTCCGCTATTGCGCGACCAGCGCGCCGTCCGTTGAGCGCGGCTGACCATCGACGAAGCGCAGCCACGCAGGCAGTCGCCGCACGCGTCCCACGCTGTCGACGGTCAACTGTCCGCTTGCGCCATCGAGATAAGCGTCCGGATTCGCACCAAGCCAGGCGAGAAAAGGCACCACGCGGTAGGCGTCCATGCCGAATGCGAAGAGGCGCGGTGCGGACTCGGCGCTCGACAGCTGCTGCTTCAAGGTCTGGCGCGCCGGCAGCGCCGCGCTCACGCCTGCGAGCCACGGGGCGTCGGCGAACTCGATGCTTTCGAGGTCCCGGTCAAGATTCCGGTCGGGCGATCCGGAATACACGTGCGAGGTCGCGAGCCACGGTTGCACCGGCAGCCCGCGTTCGCGCCATTGCGCGACGAGCAGCCGAGCCTGCTGCGGTCGCAAAGCGAGTACGACAGAATCGAAAGCGTGGGCACTGACGCCGTCCAGAATGGAGCTGTAATCCACGCCCGTCGGAAGTGCGATACGTGCCGCTGGCCGCGCGTCGTCGATTTCGAGATGGGACGCGATCGCTTGCGACGCACGCTGGCTCCAGTCCTCCCGGTTGACGATCAAGAGGGGCGCGCGCAGGCCCTTTTGCCCGAGCCGCTGCGCCAGCGCAGCGCCTTCTTCTTCGGGGGCCAGACCAAACACATGGTTGCCCTGTGGCGGCGGCGCATCGCTCTCGCCCGAGTTCAGCGCCAGCAAGGGGACGGGCAACTGCGGTTGGGCGAATACCGCGGCCACCTGATCGCGCGGCAGCGGTCCCAACACGCGTTGCGCTCCGCGCGTCACGGCATCCACATACGCCTCGACTGCACTGGCCGGCGTCAATCCGCTGTCGATGATGTCGATGCGCGTGCGCGCACCGGGGTTGGCGAAGTGCGCGGCCAGCACGCCGTCGCGTACCGCGCGGCCAGCGGCTGCGAGCGGACCGATGAGCGGCACGAGCAGCGCAAGACGCTCGACGGGCACGGCGCCCTCGCGCTGCCACTCACCGCCGGAACCCGGCAACAGACTGCCCACGGAGCGGGTGGGTTGGGGAAGACGACGCACGGGTGCGCTGCCCAGGGTACGCAGCGCCTGCTCGAGATAGGGGCGCAGCGGATCCTCGACCGGAATTTCGTTGAAGTGCCTCTGCAGGTCGCCTGCAGGCATGCGCGCCAGCACCGCCACAAGATCGCGCTCGTTGCTGCGCCGCTGGTTGGCATCGAGCAATGGTGCGATCTCGACGCGCACGCGCGCGGCCCCGAGCAAATCGCCGCGCGCCGCCAGGGTTTGCGCGCGAAGTTCGAGTTGCCGTGTCCTGGCGCCGGGCTGGCGGGCCTCGGGCAATGACTGAATACGAGCCCACGCGCCGTCGATGTCATTTCGCGCGAGCGACTGTTCCACCAGCAGCAAGTCCAGGCGCAGGAGCTGGTTTGCTGTCAGTCGATTGCGCTGGATACGCGATATGACCTCGCTGACGGCCGCCCAGTCCCCTTCTTCGCGCAGGCTCTCCGCGGCGCGCAGCAGCAGCGCCGCACGATTCGGGCGATCGTCGTCGGCCATGCGCTGGTATTCGGCAGCCGCGGCGCGAAAATCCCCGGCTTCGGCCAGCGTCCGGGCCTGCCCCTCGTCGAACTCGCCCATCTCCGAGGGAGGCGCCGTCGCGCATCCGACGAGCCAACACACCAGGCTCAACGTCAGGACTCGGAAGAGGACGCGTAGACCCCGGTTGATTTGGTCCCGACGTTTCATGAATGTGCAGTGCCCTGCGCAGCGAAGGTGCGATCATAACTTGCGCATCGGCGACGCACGCCGCTCCTTTCGGATCACGCCATGACTCGCGGCGACGGCGGCACCTTGTGGATCGTGGCAACGCCGATTGGAAACCTGGGCGACCTGTCGCCGCGCGCGCTCGATGTCTTGCGCGGCGTTGCGGTCATCGCTGCGGAAGACACGCGGTACACCGCCCAGCTGCTCGCGCACTTCGGCCTGCGTGCGGAGCTGGTCAGTTGCCACGATCACAACGAGGCCGAGCAGATCCCGTCGCTGCTCGGTCGGCTGGAGTCAGGCAAGGACGTGGCGCTGGTGAGCGATGCCGGTACGCCGCTGCTGAGCGACCCGGGGTATCGGCTGGTTCAGGCTGCTCGCACCGCCGGCTACGCAGTGCGTCCGGTGCCAGGGCCCTGCGCTGCCATCGCGGCGCTGAGCGTTGCCGGAATCGCCTGCGACCGGTTCGCGTTCGAGGGCTTCCTGCCGCAGCGGGCGGGAGCGCGCGTTTCCGCATTGGAGGGTTTGCGCTCCGAGACCCGGACCCTGGTGTTCTACGAGTCAAGGCACCGCATCGATGCGATGCTTGCGGATGCGGCGCGCGTCCTGGGCGGCGACCGCCGTGCGGCGCTCGCCCGGGAACTCACCAAGTTGCACGAGACCGTGCTGGATGGTTCGTTGCAGGAACTCGCCGATCGCGTGGCGCAGGATCCCGAGCAACGACTGGGCGAATGCGTGGTGGTGGTTGCGGGCGCCGTTGCGGATACGGATGCGGTGCTTCGCGAGGGCCGGCGCGTGATGCAGTTGTTGCTCCCAGAAGTGGCTCCTTCGCGTGCGGCGCGGCTCGCTGCGGACATCACCGGCGCGTCGCGCCGCGAGCTGTACGGTTTCCTGCCAAACGCCGAGCCCTCCGGGGATTGATGACGGGCCAGTGCCGCAAAGTCGCTACCATGCGAGTCGAGCGGGCCAGACAGTCGCTCCGAACCGGTCGCTCCATCGACGGCGCTTGCGCCACCGATGTACAGCGATCGACCGGGGAGGAAAGTCCGGGCTCCACAGGGCAAGGTGCCAGGTAACGCCTGGGCGGCGCGAGCCGACGGAAAGTGCAACAGAAAGCAAACCGCCGATGGCAGGCGCGGTGCGCGCGGGAGCGATCCTGCGCATTTCGCGAATGCACAGGCAAGGGTGAAACGGTGCGGTAAGAGCGCACCGCGTGCGGGGCCAACGCCGCACGGCACGGCAAACCCCACCTGGAGCAAGACCGAATAGGGGCGCTATGACGTTGCCCGCGTCGCGCCCGGGTTGGTTGCTTGAGCCCAACGGCGACGTTGGGCCCAGAGGAATGACTGTCCACGACAGAACCCGGCTTATCGGCCCGCTCGACTATCTCTGATCAAACATCGCTCATCCTGAGCGAGTTTGATGCGGTGAGTCCGGTCAAGGCCCGGACTCGCCTTGCGCCGCACAGTTCGCTTTGCGAACTGCGCGCGGGCGGGCCATCCATGGCCCGCAGACCTCGCAGTCCGCCCCCGTCGCGGCGGTCGCAGTGTGCGCGCGCTCATCAAGCGAAGATCGCGCAAATTCCCAATTTTTCGTCATTCCCGCGAAAGCGGGAATCCAGTGTCTTGCCCTTTGGCTCGCGCGAAACTGCGTGAAAGGCCCTGGATTCCCGCTTTCGCGGGAATGACGAGCAAAAAGATCGGCGGCGCATTCGCTCTGCCAAGGGCGAAGCGCCACGAGCGAGTTGCCTTGAAGCAGCGCAGGGATGCGCGGTCCTAGAGCGAGCTTGCGCCCTTAGAGTGAGCCGAGCATCGGAGCAGACGACCGGGACTTGATGCGCAGTATGTTTGAGCACAGGGGTGAGGCGGGACCTGTCGCGCCACTGGCGCGACCCGCCGAACGCTCAGCCATGGATGGCTGAGCCGGGCTTTTCGACGCAGCGGAAGCGGAGCCGAAAAGTGCGAGTTCGGCGCATCCCGGTCGTTTGCGAGAAGCGCAGGGCACCGGAATCGCGGGATGCGATTCCGGCGAACGGCCAGGGGTGAGCGGGGGTTTGTCGCGGCACTGCCGCGACCCCGCGAACGCACGGCCATGGATGGCCGTGCCGGACGCCAAGCCGCAGGGACGCCTGCTTGCGCAAAGTTTTGCCGAAACAAAAGGCACTCGCTCGCGGAGCGAGCGAAACGCTCTTGACCGTTTCACCCGTCGCGAGCGGCGAGACGGGGGTGTGGTGGCGCGCTGCGGGCGGAGATTGAACGGACCTTCAAAACCGGTTGCGGAATGTGATGCAAGTTTTTGTTTTTGCTGAACATTCTCGCCTTCACCAAATCCTCATAATTTTGTTGACAGTCAAATACTTGGGTCCTACTGTGGATTCCCGTGTTGTAACGGGGTTTTTAGTGGGGATTCGTGGCTGTGATGTTCCAGGGCGAGACTGCAATCACCGTTGACGACAAGGGCCGGATGGGCATCCCCACGGCTTATCGCGAACTGGTGGCCGCGACTTCGGAAAACCGCCTGGTCCTCACGTACAACCCATTCGAGAGCGGCTGTCTCTGGTTGTTCGCGGCGTCCGCGTGGGCGCAGGTGCGCAATCAGGTCAACGCACTGCCGACTGCGCAAGCCGTGCATCGCAATCTGCAAATGAAACTGATCGGTGCCGCGACACCGCTCGAGCCCGATGGCAACGGTCGAATCCTGTTGCCCGCCAGTCATCGCGCGGCGGCGTCGATCGAGAAGCGCGCCGTTTTGCTCGGCATGGGCAACAAGTTCGAACTCTGGAGCGAACAGGCACACGTCGCAAAGATCCGTCAGACCATCGGCGACGAGGACCTCACGGCCGACATGCTGGCGCTGCGCCTGTGAGGCGGGCACCCGATATCTCTTGCGCGACCGCCGAGTCACGGCGCGAGGCGCACACCGCGGTATTGCGTACCGACGCGATCGAAGCGCTCGCGATGCGCGCGAACGGCACGTACCTCGACGGCACGTTCGGACGTGGCGGACACGCGCGAGAAATGCTGGCGCATCTAGGCGACGACGGACGACTCCTGCTGATGGACAAGGATCCGGAGGCAATCGCCGTTGCCGAGCAGGACTTCGGCAGCGATCCGCGGGTGGCGATCCGGCACGGCAGCTTCGCGGTACTCGCCGAGTGGACTGCAACGCGGGCCGGGCTGGACGGCGTCCTGTTCGATCTCGGCGTTTCGTCGCCGCAGCTCGATCGCGGTGAGCGTGGTTTCAGCTTTGGTCAGGACGGTCCGCTCGACATGCGCATGGACACCTCGGCCGAACCGAGCGCCGCGCAGTGGCTGGAGGTGGCGAGCGAATCGCAAATTGCCGATGCGTTGTGGCAATTCGGGGAAGAACGGCACAGTCGACGCATTGCGCGCGCCATCGTTGCGGCGCGTCTGGAGCAGCCGCTCACCCGCACCGCCGAACTCGCGGAACTGGTGGCACGCAACTCCGGCAAGCGCGAAAAGGGCAAGCATCCCGCCACGCGCACATTCCAGGCTTTGCGGATCGTGGTTAACCGCGAACTCGACGATCTGGCGAGCGGACTGGCCCAGGCCGTCGAGCGACTGCTGCCCGGTGGCCGTCTGGTGGTGATCAGTTTTCACTCGCTCGAGGACCGGCTTGTGAAGCACTTCCTGCGCGACGAATCGCAACCGCCGCGCAGCGTGCGGCGCGGACTGCCGCTTCCGCCGACCACTCACGCGACCCGCCTGCGACTCGTAGGCGCGGCGATCAAACCCTCTGCGGAAGAAATCACGCATAACGTGCGTGCGCGCAGCGCGGTCATGCGCGTCGCCGAGCGCCTGCCGCTGGAAAACGCAGCATGAGTTTTCGGGCGCTCGTGTTGCTGACGGTCCTGCTGCTTGCGGTGGTCGGCAGCGCGATCGGCGTGGTGCACGCGCGCCAGGAAAGCCGGCGGTTGTTCGTCGCGCTCAACGCGCTCGAAACAGTGCGCGACGAACTCGACGTCGAGTTCGGTCAATTGCAGCTCGAGCAGGCGACCTGGGCCGAACCGCACCGCATCGAGCGCATCGCGCGCGAGGAGCTGGGGATGTTGTTTCCTGCTGCTGCGGATACGCGTGTGATCCGTCGATGAGCGCGCCCGTCAACCGTCGCCACGTTGCGCTGCCGCACACCGATCTCAAACTGCGCATGCGCTGGGTCGCAGGCGTCATGCTCGCGGTGGGCTGCATCTGGGTAGCGCGTGCGGTCAACCTGCAGGTCGTGCAGAAGGAATTCCTGCAGGAACAGGGCGAAGAACGCTTCCTGCGCACGGTCGAGATCAAGGCTTCGCGCGGCATGGTGACCGATCGCAATGGCGAGCCGCTGGCGATTTCGACCCCGGTCGAATCGATCTGGGCGAATCCGCCCGTGGTGCTGGCGCAGCGCGGCCGGATTCCTGAATTGGCGGCTGCCCTGGAAGTCGACGCGCGCGAACTCGAAACGCGGCTCCAGGCCCGCGCGAAACGCGAGTTCGTGTACCTGCGCCGCCGCATGCCGCCCAGCGAGGCGCAACGCGTGCTCGATCTCAAGATCGACGGCGTCAACAGCCAGCGCGAATATCGTCGCTATTACCCGGCGGGGGAGCTCACTGCCCACGTGCTGGGTTACACCAACATCGACGACCACGGTCAGGAGGGACTCGAGCTCGCGTTCGATTCCTGGCTGGCGGGGAAACCGGGCGCGAAGCGCGTCATCCGCGATCGTCGCGGCCGCGTGGTCGAAACGGTCGAGCTGGTCAAGGAGGCGGAGCAGGGCCGCGAACTCCGGCTGACGCTCGACCGGCGGCTGCAGCATCTCGCCGCGCGAGAGCTCAGGAGCGCGGTCGCCGAGCATCGCGCGCAGTCGGGTTCCGTGGTGATCATCGAGGTCGCCACCGGCGAAGTGCTGGCGATGGTGAACTACCCCTCCTACAACCCCAACGCCGGCCGCGGCGCGCGCCCGGGATCGCGCCGCAACCGCGCAGTGACCGATGTGATCGAACCCGGTTCGGTGGCCAAGCCATTCACCGTCGCCGCCGGACTCGAGTCCGGGAAGTTCACTACCACGACCCGGATCGACACGACGTCGGGCTACATGAAGGTCGGCCGATACACGGTACGCGACATTCACAACTACGGCATGGTGGATTTGACGCGCCTGCTCACCAAGTCCAGCAACGTCGGCGCCGCACGCATCGCCGCGCAGCTCGAGGACGAGCATTTGTACGACATGTTCCATCGCTTCGGCTTCGGCGAGGCGACGGGCAGCGGTTTTCCCGGTGAGGTCTCAGGCGTCTTGCCCGCTGCCGACGGTTGGAGCGACATCGAGAAAGCCACGTTGTCGTTCGGCTATGGATTGTCGGTCACGCCGCTGCAACTCGCGCAGGCCTACGCGGCGTTCGGCAACGAGGGCAGGCTGGTGCAGGCGACGTTTATCGCCGGTCAGGGGGACGCCGGTCACGCGGTACTCGATCCCGAGATCGCGCGCACGCTGCTCACCATGCTCGAGTCGGTGACCGCACCGGGCGGCACCGCCACGCGGGCGGCGGTGCCCAATTTCCGTGTCGCCGGCAAGACCGGAACATCGCACAAGAATTCGCGCGGCGGGTATCACGAGAAGCGGTACATCAGCGTATTCGCGGGCCTGGTGCCGGCCTCGAAGCCGCGCTTCGCAGGGGTCGTCATCATCAACGATCCGGCGGGAGCGGCGTACTACGGCGGCGCCGTCGCTGCGCCCGTGTTCGGCAAGATCATGCCCGACGCGTTGCGCCTGTTGAACGTGCCACCGGACGACCTGCAACTGGTCAGTACCACGCCATCCGCGTCCACCATGGTGCTCGCTGTGGCGCCGCACGCATTGCCTCCCGGCATCGATGCCGATGCGTCCGCGGAGGGGCTGCCGCCGTGAAGTCGACACGAAAGAACATCAGTGCGTTGCTCGATGGCATCGCCGTCGTTCCCCACGAGGATGATGTATCGGTCGCCGGACTGACACTCGATTCGCGTAGCGTCGTCGAGGGCGATGCTTTCGTCGCGTTGCGAGGCGGCACGCAGCACGGCATCGAACACGTGCCTGGCGCTGTTGCGAAGGGTGCGAGCTGCGTGTTGTGGGAACCGCCGGCCGCATTGCCCTCGCTGGGCGTGCCGGCCATTCGTGTTGAGCACCTGCGGACGCGATTGGGAGCCATAGCGGATCGCTTTCACGACCAGCCATCGGGCTCGTTGACCGTGACGGGCGTGACCGGCACCAATGGCAAGACATCGTTCGTGCATCTGCTCGCGCAATCGCTGCACGGGGCAGCACAGCGCATCGCAACGATCGGCACGCTGGGCACGGGATTTCCCGACGCACTCGTGGCCGGTGAGCGCACCACGCCCGACGTGCTTTCGGTGCACGCACAACTTGCAGAGTTCCGCGACGCGGGTGCGCAACACGTCGCGATGGAAGTTTCCTCGCACGCGCTCGATCAGGGCAGGGTCGACGGCGTTCGCTTTGCTTTCGCCGTGTTCACCAACCTCACGCGCGACCACCTCGACTATCACGGCGACATGCGGAGTTACGGCGCGGCCAAGGCACGCCTGTTCGACTCGGCGGGTCTGCGCTGCGCGATCGTCAACTCGGACGATCCGTTCGGGCGCGAGTTGCTGACGCGCCTGCCCGACACTCAGGCCCGGCTGAGCTTCGGCTTGGATAATGCCGATGTCAGCGCGTGCGCAGTTGCGCTGAACGCGTCCGGCCTGCGCTTTGACCTCTCGACCCCCTGGGGCACGGCCCCGATCGAATCCAGTCTCATCGGCACGTTCAACGTTTCCAACCTGCTGGCCGTGGCCGCGACGCTGGGTGCGATGGGTTGGCCCCTCGCGCGGATCGCCTCGTCTCTCGGCGGGTTGCAACCGGTCCCGGGCCGAATGGGAAAACTTGGCGGCACCGGCAGCTTGCCGCTGGTGGTGATCGACTACGCACATACGCCCGATGCACTGCAGCAGGCCTTGTCGAGCGTGCGTGCGCACACCAGTGGCCTGGTGCACGTGGTCTTCGGCTGCGGTGGCGAGCGCGACAAGGGCAAGCGTCCGCTGATGGCGCAAGCCGCGGAGCGCGGCGCGGACCTCGTGACTGTCACTGACGACAACCCGCGCGGAGAAGATGGTGACACCATCGTTGCGGATATTCTCGCGGGCCTTGACGCACCTCAACGTGTCCGGGTGGAGCGGGACCGCACCCGCGCCATCACCGCCGCAGTGCTCGGCGCGGGTGGTCAGGACGCGGTGCTCGTGGCGGGCAAGGGGCACGAGAACTATCAGGAGATCGCGGGCGTGCGGCGGTCGTTCGACGACGCGAACATCGCGCGCGCAGCCTTGCAGGCACGCGCATGATCGAAGCCCGCCTGCGCGACATCGCCACTGCACTCGAAGGTCGCCTGATCGACGAGGACGTCAGTTTTAGCGGCGTCTCCATCGACACCCGCAGCCTGCAGCCCGGCAACCTGTTCGTGGCGTTGCGCGGCGCACGCGTCGACGCCCACCAGTTGCTCGGCGAGGCGCGAGCACGTGGCGCCAGCGCCGCGCTCGTGGCGGAGCCGGACAACACGGCATTACCGCAGATGGTGGTCGGTGATACGGAAACTGCCCTGGCACGCCTGGCGACATGGCAGCGCAAGCGCCTCGAAGCACGCGTCATCGGTATCACCGGCAGCAACGGCAAGACCACGGTCAAGACGCTCACCGCAACGATTCTCGGTCGCTGCGGCCGCGCGCACGTGAATGCGGGAAATCTCAACAACGAGATCGGACTGCCTTTGTCCCTGCTCGGCGCTCCGATCGACTGCGAGTTCCTGGTGCTCGAGATGGGCGCCGGCAAACCCGGCGATATCGAGCACCTGGTGATGATCGCCCAACCGTCGATCGGCCTTGTCAACAATGTGGCGCCCGCGCATCTCGAACGCATGGGCTCGCTCGACGGCGTCGCCGAAACCAAGGGCGCGCTGTACGCGGCGCTGCCGGCGCAAGGCGTCGCGGTAATCAATGCCGACGACGACTACGCCGAGGAGTTCGCGAAACGCAGCGGCGCCTTGCGGCGCGTGCGTTTCGCTATCGATCACCCCGCGGAGTTCAGTGCACGCGACATTCGCGCTGACGGCAACGCGAGCAGTTTCGTACTGCTGACGCCACTGGGCGAAAAACCGGTACGTCTGCCGTTGCCAGGCATCCACAACGTGCGCAACGCCCTGGCCGCTGCGGCGCTGAGCGCGAGTGCGGGAGCGCCGCTCGAAGCGATCGTCGAGGGATTGAGTCTGGCGCCAGCGGTCGCCGGCCGGCTCGTGCGCATCGCCCTTGCGAGTGGCGCGCAACTGATCGACGACAGTTACAACGCCAACCCGGGCTCCACCGCCGCCGCGATCGACCTGCTTGCGCTCAGCGGCGGCGAACGCTGGCTGGTGCTGGGCGACATGCGCGAACTCGGGCCGATGGCCGCCGAGCTGCATCGCGAATGCGGTATGCGCGCGCGCGCCGCCGGTATCGAGCGCCTGTTCGCGGTCGGCGAACTGGCCTGCGAGGCAGCCACTGCCTTTGGCCTAGGAGGTCATGGTTTCGCGGACCAGGCCACGTTGATCGATGCATTGCGCGCTGCGTTGCATCCGGATGCGCTGGTGCTGGTGAAGGGATCGCGAGGTTCTTCGATGGAGCGCGTGGTGCTGGCATTGACGCGCGACACGCACGGGGAGGCAGGCGTCCATGTTGCTTGAACTCGTGCGCTGGCTGCAGCCCTACTTCCCGGGACTCAACCTGTTCCAGTACCTGACGCTGCGCACGATTCTCGCGGCGCTGACCGCGCTGGTGGTGTCGTGGGTGATCGGGCCCACGATGATCCGGCGCCTCGCGCACCACAAGATCGGGCAGACCGTGCGCAGCGACGGTCCCGAGTCGCACTTTTCCAAGGCCGGCACGCCGACCATGGGCGGCGCGCTGATCCTGTTCGCGATTGCGATCTCCACCTTGCTGTGGGCCGACCTCGGCAATCGGCACGTCTGGATCGTGTTGTTCGTGCTGGTCGCATTTGGGGGAATCGGGTGGGTCGACGACTATCGAAAGCTCGTGCTGCGCGATTCACGCGGCCTCCCGGCGCGGTGGAAGTACCTGCTGCAATCGGTCGCGGGCCTTGTTGCCGGCGTCTGGATCTATGCGACTGCGGATACGCCACAGGCTTCGGAGTTCATTTTTCCGATCATCAAGGAGTGGTCCATCCCGCTCGGCGCGGGTGTCATCGTCGTCGCCTATTTCTGGATCGTCGGCTTCTCCAACGCGGTGAACCTCACGGACGGCCTCGACGGACTGGCGATCATGCCGACCGTGCTGGTGGCGGCAGCGCTGGGCGCGTTTGCCTACGCCGCGGGCCACGTTGAGCACGCGAGATACCTCTACGTGCCCTACATCGCGGGCGCCGGTGAGCTCACCATTATTTGCGGGGCCCTCGGTGGTGCGGGTCTCGGCTTTCTCTGGTTCAACGCGTATCCGGCGATGGTGTTCATGGGGGACGTCGGTGCGCTCGCCGTGGGTGCGGTACTCGGGGCGATCGCCGTCATCGTGCGGCAGGAGCTCGTGCTGGTGCTGATGGGCGGCATCTTCGTCGTCGAGACATTGTCGGTGATGCTGCAGGTGGCTTCGTTCAAGCTGACCGGCAAGCGCATTTTCCGCATGGCGCCGCTGCACCACCACTACGAACTCAAGGGCTGGCCGGAGCCGCGCATCATCGTGCGCTTCTGGATCATCAGCGTGATGCTGGTGCTGCTCGGACTCGCCACGTTGAAGGTGCGCTGATGGCCTTTGCCGAGTTCGTTCTGCGCCGGCCGCTGCAGGCGCTGCGCCGTGACGAACTGCGCGGCGTCTTCGACCCATGGCTGGCGGGTGCGACCCTGCTGCTGGCGGCTTTCGGTCTGATCATGGTCGCGTCGAGTTCGATCGCGGTCGCCGAAGGAATGAGTGTCGGACCCTTTCACTACGTGATCCGGCACGTCGTGTTTCTCGGGCTCGGCGCGATGCTCGCCGCGTTCCTGATGGCAGTGCCGCTCGACTACTGGCAACGGCGTGCGCGCGTCCTGCTGTTCGCGGCGTTCCTGTTGTTGCTGCTGGTGTTCGTGCCCGGCGTCGGCCGCCGCGTCAACGGCGCTACACGCTGGATCAATCTCGGCGTGTCGAACTTCCAGGTCGTGGAAGCGGTGAAGCTGCTGTTGATCGCCTACCTCGCGAGCTACCTCGTGCGCTTTCGCCACCAGGTCCGGACCGAGTTGCTCGGCCTGCTCAAGCCGCTCGGCATCACGGCGGCGATGGTCGGGCTGCTGCTGATGCAACCCGACTTCGGCTCGGCGGTCCTGTTGCTGGTCATCGCGACCGGCATGGTGTGGCTGGGCGGGGCGCGGCTGCGTCACCTGCTGTTGCCGTGCGCGCTCGGCGTACCTGCGCTCGTTTATCTCGCCACGACCGAATCCTACCGATTGCGTCGCCTGACCAGCTTTCTCGACCCGTGGCAGGACCCGTTCAACGACGGCTTCCAGTTGACCCAGGCACTCATCGCGATCGGTCGCGGCGCCTGGACGGGCGTGGGCCTGGGCGCAAGCGTGCAGAAACTCTTTTATCTGCCGGAGGCGCACACCGATTTCATCCTGGCGGTGATCGCGGAGGAACTCGGCCTGTTCGGTGTGGTTCTGGTGCTCGTGCTATTCGCGTTCCTGTGCGGGCGCTTGTTCGTGCTCGGACTGCGCGCGATCGATCGCGGTCTTGCGTTCGGCGGATATTGTTTGTTCGGCATAGCGCTCTGGCTGGGCGCGCAATCGCTGGTGTCGATTGGCGTCAATCTCGGCGTATTGCCGACCAAGGGCCTCACGCTGCCGCTCATAAGCTCAGGCGGCTCGAGTCTCATGATGACCGTCGCAGCACTGGGGCTCGCACTGCGTGTCAGTTTCGAACTCGCGCGACGCGAGGCGGAACTCGCGGTGAGCCTGCACGGGGTTCCGCAGCAGGATATCTATCGCGGTCCATTAGTCGCGAGAGAACAATCTCCGGGCGCCGCCACGAGAAACTGGATTCCCGCTTTCGCGGGAATGACGAAAACAGAAAGTAGCTTGAAAGAGCGTCACGAACCCGCGCTCCAGGACTCTCGTCATTCCCGCGAAAGCGGAAATCCAGTGACTTCCGTGTTGCCTCCGCATTCTCGCGAGGCCCCCGCATGACCGCGCCCGTGATGATCCTCGCGGGCGGCACTGGAGGCCACGTGTTCCCCGGACTCGCGGTGGCCGAGGCACTCCGGCAGCGCGGTGTTCCGGTGGTGTGGCTCGGCGGGATGCAGGGAATCGAACAGTCGCTGGTGCCTGCGCGCGGAATCGAGCTTCATCGCCTGCCGTTCGGTGGGGTGCGCGGCAAAGGCGTCGCGACGCTGTTGGCGGCGCCGTGGCGACTGCTGCGCGCCGTGTTCGCCGCGTTGCGCCTGATGCGGCGGCTCGCACCGCGCTCCGTGATCAGTTTCGGCGGCTACGCGGCTGCACCGGGCGGCATTGCGGCATGGCTCCTGCGTCGCCCCTTGCTGGTGCACGAAGCCAATCGCGTGCCCGGCACCACCAACAGATTGTTGTCGCGACTGTCGCGCCGCGTACTCGCGGGCTTCCCCGGGACGCCTGGACTGGGCGCCGGCATCGAGGTCACGGGCAACCCCGTACGCGCGGAAATCGCCGCGATCGCGCCGCCGGAGCAGCGGCTCGCGGACCGTCTCGAAGCGATGCGGTTGCTTGTGCTCGGCGGCAGCCAGGGCGCGCGCAGTCTCAACAAAGGTGTTCCCGCCGCCATCTCGGTCAGCTCGCCCGCGAAGTGGCAGGTTCGCCACCAAAGCGGTCGCAACAACGCGGTTGCCGTGCGCGATGCTTATGCCGCGGCAGGCGTCGACGCCACGGTCAGCGAATTCATCGACGACATGGCGGAAGCCTACGCCTGGGCCGATCTCGCGATCTGTCGCGCCGGCGCTCTCACGCTCGCGGAAATTACGTCGGCGGGACTGCCATCGATCCTGGTGCCGTTCCCGCACGCGGTCGACGATCACCAGACAGAGAATGCGCGCTTCCTCGCCGAGGCCGGTGCCGCCGAGATGTTGGCCGACGACGAAGCACTTGTCAGTCATTTGAGTGATGCCTTGAAGCGGGCGCACGGCGATCGCAGTGCGCTGCTCGCGACGGCACGCCGTGCGCGTTCCCTCTCACGGCCCGACGCGACAGCGCGAATCGCCGATCTTTGCCTCGAGTGCGCGGCATGACTCTGCGCCGCATGGCCCACCACCCGGACGTCATGCGCACGTTCTCGCGCGTGCATTTCATCGGAATCGGCGGCGCCGGCATGAGTGGCATTGCCGAGGTGCTCAACAACCTTGGCTACGAGGTCTCGGGCTCGGACATGGGCGAGAGCAGTGTCACGCGCAGGCTCGAGGCGCTCGGTGTGCCCATCACGCGAGGCCATGCAGCGGAGGCCGTCGAGCGCGTCGACGTTGTCGTGGTGTCGAGTGCCATCCGCGAAGACAACGTCGAACTGGTGGCAGCGCGCGCGCAGCACATCCCGGTGGTCCCTCGTGCGGAAATGCTCGGCGAGCTCATGCGTTTCCGGAACGGCATCGCCGTGGCTGGTACGCACGGCAAGACCACCACAACGAGCCTCATCGCCAGCGTGCTGGCGGAAGCCGGGCTCGATCCCACCTTCGTGATCGGCGGGCAGCTCCTGGCGGCAGGGACCAGCGCCCGACTCGGCGCGGGGCGTTACCTGGTCGCGGAAGCCGACGAATCGGACGGATCGTTCCTGCGGCTCTCTCCGCTGATCGCCGTGGTCACCAATATCGATGCAGACCACCTCGAGAACTACGGCGGCGACTTTGCGCGCGTGCGCGAAGCATTCGCGGATTTCCTGCATCGCCTGCCGTTCTACGGCCTCGCGGTGTTGTGCATCGACGATCCCGAAGTCGCCGCGCTCGCGGAGCAGACGCCGCGCCAGCTCATGACCTACGGCACCGCCGCACACGCCGACGTCCGCGCCAGCGGCATCGTCGCAATCGGCGAACGCATGCGATTCAACCTGCACCTGCCGCAATCCGAAAACGTGTTCGAGGTGAGCCTGGCGCTCCCCGGGCATCACAACGTGCTCAACGCGCTCGCCGCGGCTTCCATCGGCTGGCAGCTCGGCGTCGAGCCACAGGCGATCGCCCGGGCATTCAAGCAATTTGGTGGCGTCGGCCGACGCTTCCACGTCCATGGCGACATCAAGGTGCAAGGAGGGCACGCGCTGTTCGTGGACGACTACGGTCACCATCCGCGCGAACTCAAGGCCGTGTTCGACGCGGTCCGCAAGGGGTGGCCGGAACGGCGTCTCGTTGTCGGTTTCCAGCCGCACCGCTACTCGCGCACCCGTGACCTGCTCGACGATTTCGCCGACGTCCTGTCCCATGTCGACGTACTCGTGTTGACCGACGTCTACGCCGCCGGCGAAGCGCCAATCGCCAATGCCGACACCAAGGCACTCGCGCGCGCTCTGCGTGCACGGGGACGTGTCGAGCCGGTACTGGTCGGTGCCGCGACGGAGTTGCCCGTGGCGCTGGCGCGGGTGATGCGCGATGGAGACTTCCTGTTGCTCGCGGGCGCCGGCGACATCGGCCATGTGGCGCAGGATCTGGCAGCCCTGCGCGCCCTGCCCGGAGTCGCGGCATGAACGACGCCGCCACCATCCGCGCGAAATTCGGCAGGGTGGCCGTGCTGCTCGGCGGCACTTCATCGGAGCGCGCGGTGTCCCTCGATTCCGGCCGCAACGTGCTCGAAGCGCTGCGCGCGCGTGGCGTCGACGCATTCGCGGTCGACGGCATCGCTGCGCTGCGTGAGGAACTCAAGGCGGGTGGCTGCGATCGGGTGTTCAACATCCTGCACGGCCAGCGCGGTGGCGGAGAGGATGGCGTCGTGCAAGGGCTGCTGGATGCCTTCGGCGTGCCGTACACGGGTTCGGGAGTGCTCGGCGCGGCACTGACGATGGACAAAATCCGGACCAAGCAGGTGTGGATCGCGGCCGGCTTGCCGACGCCGCGCTACGCGTCGTTCCGCCGCGGACTCAAACTGCAGCCGATCATCGAGACGCTCGGTCTGCCGCTCATCGTGAAGCCCGCGCACGAAGGATCCAGCGTGGGAGTGACGCGCGTATACGCGATGTCGGACGTCGAGGCGGCGATCGAACTTGCCGCGCGCTACGACGGGGAACTCCTGATCGAGCAACTGATCGAGGGCGACGAGCTTACCGTCGCGATCCTCGACGACGTCGCCTTGCCGAGCATCCGCATTGTCCCCGCCACCGAGTTCTACGACTACCACGCCAAGTACATCGCCGAAGACACGCAGTATCTGTGCCCCGGGCTCAAAGGCAGCGCGGAAGTGGAGCTTCGCGCATTGGCATTGCGCGCATTCGAGCTGAGCGGCGCCCACGGCTGGGCGCGTGTCGATGTGATGCGGGACCGCGCGGGGCGCAATTACCTGCTCGAGGTCAACACAGCTCCCGGCATGACTTCGCACTCGCTGGTACCGAAGGCGGCTCTTGCGGCAGGCGTCGACTTCGAAACCCTGTGCCTCCGAATCCTCGCGACCAGCTTGGGCGAGGTGTGCGCGTGAGTCGCTCATCGCATTTCGCGCTGCGTAGCGCGGCCTGGCTGCTGACTCTTGCGCTCGTCGCGCTGCCCGTGGTCGGCGTCATGCAGGGCTGGTTTGCGGTCGGTCGGTGGCCGCTTCGGCAGCTCAGGATCGACGGGCCTTTCGAGCATGTGTCGACGGCACAGGTTCAGGCCGCAGTGCGCCCACACGCTGCGTCGGGATTCTTTGCGGTTCGACTCGATGCAGTGAGGGCCGCAGTCGAGAAATTGCCCTGGGTCGCCACGGTGGATGTGCGCAAGCGTTGGCCCGACGTCCTCGAAGTTCGATTGCGCGAACGCAGCGCTGCGGCGGTGTGGCTGGGTGCCGAGCTGGTGGATGTCGAGGGAGAGCTGTTCTCGGTCCCACGGGAAAGTGTGCCTGCGGGCCTGCCGCGATTCGCCGGTCCGCGACCCCGGGTGCGCGAGGTGCTCGATTTCTATCGCGAGGTTGAACCGCAGCTGGGCGAGCACTCGATGCGACTCGCCGCGGTGCAGATGAGTCGTCGTGGCGGCTGGCTGCTGAGGCTGACGGAGGGCACCGAACTGGTGCTCGGCAGCAAGGACGCGCGTCCGCGGTTGGCGCGCTTCCTGGCGGTGGAGGGGCCGCTCGTGGATCCATCTGCGCGCATGGCGCGCGTGGACCTGCGATACGCCAATGGTTTCGCGGTCGCCTGGCAGCCCATCCCGCCGAGCGCGAGCCCGAGCATGGTGCCCGATCCGATTCTTCCACCGCCAACCGCCGCACCCACGCTCCCTGCTCCGGATCGTGGGAACGAAGTCCCGCCGGACTCGGCAATTCCCGCGCCCGTCGATCCCCTTTCCATCCCCGCAGTTCCGCAACTATCGGCCCATACATGTTCATTCCAGGAAACGTTCCGCGCATGATTCCCCGCAAGCCCGAAAAGGCGTTGATGGTCGGCCTCGACATCGGAACCTCGAAAATCGTCGCCATCGTCGGTGAGTACCTGGCGGGCGAACAGGTCGAGGTGATCGGCATGGGTTCGTATCCGTCGCGCGGCATCAAGCGTGGCGTGGTGGTCGACATCGAAGCGACCACCCAGGCGATTCAGCGTGCCGTCGCCGAGGCCAGCCTCATGGCCAACTGCCAGATCCGTTCGGTATACGCGTCGATCGCGGGAAGCCATATCGCCTGTCGCAATGCGCCCGGACATGTTGCGATCCGCGATCGCGAGGTGACCCAGGGCGACATAGAACGCGTGCTGGAAAACGCGCGCGCGGTGCCAGTGCCGGCCGACCAGCGCATCCTGCATGTCATCCCGCAGGAATATGTAATCGATGATCAGGAAGGCATCCGCCACCCGATCGGCATGAGCGGCGTGCGCCTCGAGGCGCGCGTGCACCTCATCACCGGGGCGATGAGCGCGTCGCAGAACATCACCAAGTGCGTGTCGCGCTGCGGCCTCACGGTTGACGACCTCATCGCTTCGCAGCTCGCCTCGAGTCATGCAGTGCTGACCCAGGATGAGCGCGATCTCGGCGTGTGCCTGGTCGATATCGGCGCGGGCACCACCGACATCGCCGTATTCACGCAGGGCGCCATCCGCCATACCGCGTCACTTGGCGTCGCCGGCGACCAGGTCACCAACGACATCGCGTTCGCGTTCCGCACGCCAACGCCGTTTGCCGAGGAAATCAAGGTTCGCTACGCATGCGCGCTCGCGCAGCTTGCGCGTCCGGAAGAGACCATCGAAGTGACCAGCGTCGGCGATCGTCCGCCGCGTCGGCTCGCGCGGCAGATGCTCGCCGAGGTGGTGCAGAAGCGCTACGAGGAAATCTTCGAGATGGTGCAGGCGGAATTGCGCCGCTCGGGTTACGAGGAGCTCATCGCCGCCGGGCTGGTGCTGACGGGAGGCGCCTCGAAGATGGAGGGCGTGGTCGAGCTCGCGGAAGAAATGTTCCACATGCCCGTTCGGATCGGTCTGCCCCAGCACGTCAAGGGGCTCGCCGAGGTGGTCAGCAACGAGATCTACGCCACCGGAGTGGGCTTGCTGATTTTTGGCAGCCAGGCGGGTGGCGGGCACGTGCTCCCGACGACTGCTGCGGAGGGGGGCGATTCGTTGACGAGCCGGCTCAAGCGCTGGTTCTGGGGAGAGTTCTGAGGCGAGGGTCTAGGGCAACGCGTCATCGCAATACACAAGAAAAACAGGCGGCGGCAATCCAATAATCAGTTGTAGACGGAGGAATCATCATGTTCGAGTTCATCGACAACACCGCGCAGAATGCGGTCATCAAGGTCATCGGCGTAGGCGGTGGCGGCGGCAATGCGGTTTCGCACATGCTGCAGGCCAACGTCGAGGGCGTGGAGTTCGTGTGCGCCAACACGGACGCACAGGCGATCCGCACCTGTCCGGCCAAGACCGTGCTGCAGCTTGGCTCGAGCGTGACCAAGGGCCTGGGCGCTGGCGCCAATCCGGAAGTGGGCCGCCAGGCGGCGCTCGAGGATCGCGAAAAAATCTGTCAGATGCTCGATGGCGCGGACATGGTGTTCATCACCGCCGGCATGGGCGGCGGTACCGGTACCGGCGCCGCACCCGTCGTCGCGCAACTGGCCAAGGATATGGGCATCCTCACGGTCGCAGTCGTGACGAAACCTTTCCCGTTCGAGGGCAATCGCCGCCGCCAGGTCGCGCTCAAGGGCATCGAGGAGCTCGGGCAGTACGTCGACTCGCTCATTATCATCCCGAACGAGAAACTGCTGACCGTGCTCGGACGCGAAGTCAACTTCCTCAATGCCTTCAAGGCCGCCAACGATGTCTTGCTTGGCGCGGTGCAGGGCATCGCCGACCTCATCACGCGCCCCGGTCTCATCAACGTCGACTTCGCGGACGTGCGGACAGTGATGAGCGAGATGGGCATGGCCATGATGGGCTCGGGGATCGGCCGCGGCGACGACCGCGCGCTCGCAGCTGCCGAGGCCGCAATCAAGAACCCATTGCTGGAGGACATCAACCTGGCGGGCGCCTGCGGCATCCTGGTCAACATCACGGCAGGCCCCAACCTCACCATGCGCGAGTTCGAGGAGATCGGCAGCACTGTGCAGGAGCTCGCCTCGGACGACGCCACCATCGTGATCGGTACCGCGCTCGACCCTGAAATCCAGGACGACATCCGTGTCACCGTAGTCGCCACCGGCCTCAACCGCGGACAGGTCGCGGCGCGCGTCAACAGTGACTGCCGCGATACTGTCGTTGTCGACCGCACGGTCGAGCGGCCGATACGGGTTGTGCGCAATGCCACCACCGGCGCGGTCGAATACCCCGTGGCCGGCGCCGGCTTCCGTAGTTCAGGCGGGCGCGGGTCCAGCGTTGCGGTTGCGGAATCGGAGGGTGCGAAGTCGAACGGCGGCCCGGATGACTACCTCGACATCCCGGCATTCCTGCGTCGCCAGGCAGACTAGGGCACTGGCGGGTCGGGTTCGCAGGAGCGGCCCGGCCGCGGGTGTCGCCGCGCACGGCGCCTCACCGGGGAGCGCTCGAATCGTGATCAAACTGTGCCTCGGTCATCACCGTTCGTCGACAAAACGGACTCGGGTCAAGCTGGACTGA
>Ga0183260_10001225_pt1 | contig 21717 bp, 23 predicted proteins | sample AntDrymUQ4972206_2_FD_129768 | JGI IMG/M metagenome (GOLD analysis project Ga0183260, IMG submission 129768) | Polar desert sand microbial communities from Dry Valleys, Antarctica - metaG UQ497 (22.06) (version 2) (version 2) | ecosystem: Environmental > Terrestrial > Soil > Desert | place...
CCCGCGCCGTGCGCCGTCGCGTCTCAAGACCCGTCAGATGGGCGTGCGTGCGATAGGATCGCAGCACCAGAACCGAAATCGGCCCCTTCACGAATAATGCGGGCTAGAGCCGTTGTCTCAGGGAGCGCAGTCCCAGTGTTGTGCCGTCGACAAGATGGGGGGGCGTGCCTCATCACTAATGGGTGACGCCGCAGTGTAAACCGACCATCGCGGCGCGCCGCCAGCCGCACTCCTCTGCGCTCGCCGACCCATCTTCGGCCACGACAACACCCGCCATTCGCCACTCTCGAATGCGCCGGGGCATACGGGCCTGAGCTCAGCCGGCCATCCCAAAGCACCAGTTTCTTATGCCCCTCGGGAGTCCCGCCATTCTCAACCTACGAAAGCGTCCGCCGAGCCCACGCGGTCGTGAAGGCAGTGCGTCGACCACCGCTTGCGCCGCCGCCATCGTCCTGTGCGGCAACGTGACGGCGACGGCCACCCGGAAGCGGTCGGCAGCCGCCGGTCTCCCGCCCCGTACTTGTTGCCCAAATCAGTCGAGGGTGGGTACAGTTGTGGGTACACTCAGGGCGCCTGCCGGGTCCACTTCCCCAGATAGCCGCTGAATACCCGCGCGAAACCTGCGACCGTCTGCCCACCAACCACCCAGTGTTTTACCTGAAGGTTGAAGGACACTATTTCGTCGTTTTTGTCAATGATTTGGCTCCTCAGGTAGGATTCGAACCTACAACCCTCCGGTTAACAGCCGGATGCTCTACCATTGAGCTACTGAGGAACAGGGCAGCGAGAACCGCTTGGGAAGAACCCCCAGTGTAAGGGATTTCCGGCGGCTCGCGCAAGCCGCCGGGCGTCCTACCGGACTTCTGTTTCCAGCTCGATCTTCAGCGAGCCACGCAGCGCATTCGAGATCGGGCACTTGCTCTCCGCTTCCCGCGCAACCTCCTCGAACTGCGACTTCTCGATCCCCTGCAGCCCCTCCGCCACCACCTTCAGCTTCGAGGTCGTCACCGTGATACCGGCATCCCCCTTGTCGGCAAGGATGGTCGCGGACACGTGCGTGCGATCGATCGAGCCTCCCTTTCGCCCGACGGCCGCGTTGAGCGCCATGGCATAACACGCGGCGTGCGACGCAGCCATCAGCTCCTCAGGGCTGGTGTTGCCGCCGGGCTCCCCGATGCGCGACGGGAACGAGACGGGTAGCGAGAACGCCCCGGTGCCGGCCTTGGCCGTCCCCTTCCCCTCCATGATCGACCCGGACCAGTCCACCTCGACCGAACGCGAAAAAGTTGCCATCACATCTCCATGAAAAGCGCCAGGCACCGCTCTCAGGCGGCGGGCGCACGTCGAACCCTCATCATCCCGGACTACGCCCGACGCGTCAACCGCTCCGGCCGCTTCTTTCCGTCCGCCGTCACGGCAAGCTGCACCACAAGTCCCACGACGCCGAGCGCCAGCGCAATCCACAAATCCCACGTCGTCTGGGGCAGCGGATCGAGCGGGTACACGCGGTACACCGCGCCGACCGTCGCCTGCAGTGCGGCGGGGTCCCCCATGAGGGCCGCACCCCCGATCAGCGCCGTCTGCGCACCACCGAACGCCGTCGCGACGAGGATGACATACCGCTGCAGCGCCAGCGCCGCGAGCGCCCCCACGATCGACACGAGAATGACGACGAGCAGCGTCGGCTCCGTCCCGAGCGCGGCAGAAGCCATGTGCGCCGCGGCCGCACCGATCCCGGCGCCGAGCAGCGCCACGCCGGCAAAATACGCGACGATCAGAATGAGCGCCCCGACGATCCCGCCGGCAAGCCACGTGAGGATCATCCAGAGCGTCTGGTCGGCGGGCATGAACGAGCTCGCCAGCAGCGCCCCGAGGATGAAGCCGTAGATGGCGAGAACGACGCGGAAGACGCGGTAGCCGGCAAAGCACGCCAGCAACCCGCCGGCCAGCAGGATGAGGGCCGCAGGTGTCTGGAGCGTGGCCGGAAGCACGCAGGATTATAATCCCCGTTATCATTTACCGTGCGCCCCCGCTCGATGACCCTGACTGGCCTGATCACGACGGCCGGGGGAATCGCCCTCTTTGCATGGCTGGTCTGGGACGCCGGTCCGCGCGAGATCGCCAGCGGAATCCGGCAGGTCGGCTGGGGGCTTGCCGCCGTCATCGTCATTGCGGGCATCCGCTTCGCCGCCCGCGCCGCGGCCTGGGCCCGCTGCCTCGAGCCCCCTCACACGCTCCGCCTCGCCGAGGCGTTTAAGGCTGTCGTGTCGGGGGACGCGTTGGGCAACGCCACACCGCTGGGGCCACTCGTCAGCGAACCCGCAAAGGTCGCGCTCGTGCGCAACCAGGTGCCGATGGGCCCGGCCTTCACGGCACTCGCGATAGAGAATCTCTTCTACACGCTGTCGGTCGCCGCCATGATCGCGGCCGGCACGATTGCGTTGCTCCTGCGCGGCAGCCTCGACTCCTTCTTCGTTGGCGAGCGCCTCGCAGCCGCCGGTATCGACCCGGCCTCGCTGCGCCTCGCGGCGGAAATCGCGATCGCGGCGGTACTCGTGACCTATGTGATCGCCGCCTGGGCCCTGTGGCGCAAGCCCGCGCTCCTCAGCAGCAGCGCCGCGTTCGTCGGACGCTTCTGGACCTCCCCGGCGCTCCAGACGCGAATGGGCAAACTGCGCCGCCTGGAGCAGGACATCTATACCTTCGCATCACGACGGCGCCAGGCGGTCGGCCCGCTTATCGCTACCGAGTTGCTGTTTCACGCTCTCGGGGTGCTCGAGGTGCACCTGACGCTGTGGCTGCTGCTTGGCGCACCGCCGCCACTCGTCACATCGTTCGTGCTCGAGACCGTGAACCGGCTCATCACGGTGGTCTTCAAGTTCGTGCCGATGCAGCTTGGGGTGAACGAAGGGGGGACGGTGCTCGCCGCGCAGATCCTCGGGCTGGGCTCACACGTGGGGCTCACGCTCGCCATCATCCGCAGGGCGCGGGTGCTGTTCTGGCAGCTGGCCGGTACAGGACTGCTCGTGCGGCATGGTCTCTCGGCGCGCCGCATCCTGGACGACGCGGAGCTCACGGAATCGGGGAAAGCGTGAAACCCGACTGAGTGGCGAGAGGCCTTGACTCCTCACAGCTTGCACAAATGAGTCAAGTTTTCTCAGGGGTCAAGGCCGTCCGCGCGTCAGCGCGGCGTTATCAAACGATGCGGTCTAGCGAGGCGGAGCCTGGACGGTCTGAGGCGGAGCCTCGCTAGACTTCCCGGCGCCCTTCGAGCGCCTTGTGCATCGTCACCTCGTCGGCGTATTCGAGATCGCTGCCGACGGGAACGCCCATGGCAATCCTGGTGACGCGCACACCCAGCGGTTTGAGGAGCTTGGCGAGGTAGATGGCGGTGGCCTCCCCTTCGACGTTCGGATTCGTCGCCAGGATGACCTCTTCGATCCCGCCGTTCCCCACGCGGGTGAGCAGTTCGCGGATCCGCAGGTCGTCCGGACCGGTGCCGTGCAGCGGCGACAGCGCCCCCATCAGCACGTGATAGAGCCCCTTGAAATCGCGTGTGCGCTCGATCCCCGTTACGTTCTCCGGCTCTTCGACGACGCAGATGATGCGGCCGTCCCGGCCGGGACTCGTGCAGAAGAAGCAGGGATCGGTGTCGGTGATGTTGCTGCAGATCGAGCAGTAGGTCACGCGGTCCTTGACCTCACGCATGGCCTCGACGAGGCGCTCGACCTCCTCGCGCGGCGTCTTCAGCACGTGAAACGCGAGCCGCGCCGCACTCTTGGCGCCAATCCCCGGCAGACGTTGCAGCTGCTCGATCAGCCTGGTGAGGGGATCGGGCCTGCTCATCAGGAGAGGCCGGGGATTTTCATGCCGCCCATCATCCCCTGCATCTGCTTCGACATCGCCTCATCGACCTTGCGATGCGCATCGTTCAGCGCGGCCAGGATCAGGTCCTGCAGCATCTCGACATCGTCCTTCGATACCGCCTCGGGATCGATGGTGAGCGAGTGCACCTGCTTCGACCCGTCGATCACGACGGTGATCATGCCGCCGCCGGAGGTCGCTTCAACCCGCATGTCGGCCATCTGCTTCTGCATGCGTTCCTGCATCTGCTGGGCCTGCTTCATCATCTGCTGGATGTTCACGGCTTCTCCCTTATCCCTTGTCCCTTTTCCCTTGCAAGCATCTACATCTCCTCCACGTCCCGGATCTCGGCGGCAAACACGTCGAGCATCGCCTGGACGCCGGAGTCCGCGAGCGCCTGCTCGCGAAGCGTGGCCTTCTTCTCGGTCCCCTCGCCAGGCCCGCTGCCCGCATCTGTCTGGCCGCCTGGAGGCGTGGCGGCGGAGCCTTCGGCGGTGACGATCGTCATCTTCCGGCCGGCAAGCTGGGTTGCTGTGGTCTCGAGAAGCGGACGGGTACCTTCGAGCTGGGCCTTCAACGCGCGGTGCTGGGGGGCAAACGTGATGACGACCTGATCGCCGCTGATATCGATCCGCTGCGCCTGCGCGATGACCGTTCCGTAGAAGAACTTCTTCACCTTCCGGATCTCTTCGAGAAAGGCTTCCTTGAGTCGGTCGGCAGGAACAGGCTCTACCGCGGGCAGGCCGGCGGTCGTTTCTGTCTGCCTCGCCGCCGGGCCCTTTGCCGGCGCCTCGGGGCGAACCGGCTCGCGACGCTCGGCTGTCGGGCGCGCGGGCGCGGGCCGGGCGGCGGGTACCGATGGACGTGATCCTGCACCCATATTCCGTGTCGGGGGGGCTGGAAGCGTTGGCCGGGTGCTCGTCGCGGGTGCCCCTGAGCGCCCCGATGCTGCGGCACGCGGCGATGGGCCACCAGCCTCGAGGCTCTGGATCACATCACTCAACGGAACCAGCTTCCGCAGATGGATCCAGCGCAACAGCGTCATCTCGAGATGGAACCGCGGCTGCATGGAGTTCCGGATCTCGAACTCCCCCTTTGTGAGCACGTCGAATGCGCGCATCAGATCTTCGGGGGAGAACATCGCGGAGACGGCCTTCAACGCGTCCCGCTCCCCTTCCGCAGCAAGCTCCGGATCATCGAGCCTCGACGGGTCCAGGGAGATGACGAGCAGATCCCGTGTCAGCCGGCCAAGCTCACGGAGCACGGTGCGCAGCTCGTAGCCCGCTTCCACCGCGCGGTCCGTGAGCGCAAACACCGCGGCTCCATCTTCACGCGCAACGGCCTCCGCCATTTCCAGCAGCAGCTCGCGACGGACGAGCCCCAGCACGCCTGCCACGTCCTCGGCCGTGATGGTGTTCCCCGCAAAGGCGATGACCTGATCGAATGCGCTCTGCGCGTCGCGCATGCTGCCATCCCCTGCCCGCGCCACCAGCATGATCGCCGGATCGTCTATGGCAATCCCCTCGGCATCGGCAATCGTCCGCAGCTGCGCCGCAATCTGCTTCACCCCGATGGTCTTCAGCTCGAAGACCTGCGAACGGGACTGGATGGTCGGCGGCACCTTGTCGATCTCGGTCGTCGCCATCATGAAGACGACGTGCGGGGGGGGCTCTTCGATGGACTTCAGGAGGGCGTCGAACGACTGCGGGGAGAGCCGATGGACCTCGTCGATGATGAAGACCTTGTAACGGTCGCGAACGGGGGCGATGCCAAGTCCCGAGATGATGATGTCGCGGACCTTGTCCACCCCGGTGTGTGTGGCGGCATCCATCTCGAGCACGTCCATGTCGCGCCCCTCGGCAATCTCGATACAGGCGTCGCAGGCGCCGCATGGCTCGGCGGTGGGGCCCTTCTGGCAGTTGAGGCAGCGCGACAGGATCCGCGCCGTCGTCGTCTTGCCGACGCCGCGGGGGCCGGCAAAGACGAAGGACTGGGCGATGCGGTCGGCGCTGATCGCGTTACGGAGGGTCTGGGTGACGGCGCGCTGGCCGATGACGTCCTCGAACCGCTGCGGACGCCACTTCCTCGCGAGAACCTTGTAGGACACGTGGTGGTGGTGGCTGCTGGTGGTGTGTGGATCGGTCAGGCGACGTGCGGCACCGGCGGGACCCACCGCGATCCGGAGTCACCTGCGGCACATCGCAGGGTCTGCTTAGCGCTGCTGCCTTCCGGCCCTGACGCGGTTCGCAGGCTGAGATTGCACAGGGTCCGGATCGCGGTGCGACCCGCCGGCGCCCGGCTGGCACCGAGGCGGCCCGGCATCAGCGGAAGCCTCAAGTGTACTGCGCGCGGCTGGGGCAGGCAAGCGGCGCCCGGGTCCCACCGAACACTGTGGAAAAGGCGATAGACCCGTCCGCGGAAATGGCGAGGAGCGGCACAATCGCAGTTCGCCGCTTACTCGAGCCGCACGAATGCGAGGGCGTTGTTCGGATTCATCGGAATCACCAGCTGGTTCCCCCCGGCGTCGTAACACATCGACACGGCACTCGGAATGTTGAGTAGATGGAGCCGTAGACCTTCACGTTGAGGGAGATCGCCTCGAAGGCTCCGTCCGGAGCGATGACGCCGACGGCCAGGGCGGCGGCGGTCGACAGGAAGATGACTCGTCTCATATGGCGCTCTCCGCAATGTGGTGAACGTGCAAGCCGCCTGGGCGACCAATCGCCATATCTTCTCCTGCGTGCCCCTCAAAGCGTCAGGGTCCGCTCGCCCACCTGAGCCGACGGCACGGCGGGCGTAACGCAGGTCTCCCCATCGGGCACCACCAGTGCATGCGTTTTCCCCGGGGCATCGCAAGCCTCGAGGAGGATTCATGGTCGGACTTCGACCTCCTGACCGTACGCGGTGACGACAGGCAACGTACCTCTCCCAGCGCGTGGATCGCTCAGCGCTTGCAACTAATTGAGATCCCCGCGCGGCTCGTCTTGTCGATTGTGGTGACTGCGTCCGGTACCGTTTCGAGGTGAGTCAGGAATTCCCGGATTCCGGCGCCCGCCCCCCGGCCGGATACGTTGTGCGCGGTGAAGCAGCCCCGCGCGACGAGCTTCGGCCAGACTGCGACGAAGTAGTTCTTGTACCACTCCTTGTCAGCGTCCGAGAACACGAAATCGAACGGTCCCACGAGAGCAGGCACGATCTCGTGTGCGTCGCCGAGGCGCGCATCGATACAGGCCGCGAGCCCCGCTTCCTTGAAGTTCGCCAGGGCAGCCCGGTGCCGCTCCGGATCTATCTCCACCGTCGTCAACCTGGCAACCCACCCGGCAGCCCCGCAGCTGCCGTACTATTCACTGACACTAGTCCCCGGCGTCGCGTCCCTAACAAGGCGGCCCCAACCCAATGCGTAAGCTGCTGCGAGAGTACCTCCAACGGAAGCAAAGTTCGGGCGGAGTTCGACTGTGGCCCGCGGCGCTGCTGATGGGCTGCGTGACGACCATCCTGGCTGTCGGGAGCGGTTCGGGCACAACCGCTCAGACCCGGCTGTCGGCGCTTCCGCTGGAGCTCCCCGCGCCTCCAGACAACCCCACAACGCCGGCACGCGTGTCGCTGGGACGCCTGTTGTTCTGGGATCCCATCCTGTCGGGTGGGCGGGACGTCGCGTGTGCAACCTGCCACCATCCGGACTTCGGCTACTCCGATGGTCTCGATCTCTCCATCGGCGCAGACGGCGTGGGGCTCGGCCCGGCGAGAGCATTCGTGCCTGGGCATCCGTCGGGCCTGGTGAAGCGCAACAGCCAGACGGTGCTGAACGTCGGCTTCAACGGAGTGACGGCCGACGCAGAGGCCACGCCGGCAGCTGCCCCGATGTTCTGGGATCTTCGGGTTCGAAGTCTGGAGGCACAAGCGCTGGAGCCGATCAAGACGCTCGAAGAGATGCGCGGCGCAGCCCACCCCGAGGCCGGTGCCGTTGCTGCGGCGATCCAGCGATTGAACGGCATCTCAGAGTACCGCCGGCTGTTTGCCGAGGCGTTTGGCGGGAAAAGCCCGGTCTCGGAACGAAATCTCGGGCGCGCGCTCGCCGCGTTCCAGCGGACGCTTGTGGCTGTCAATTCGCCGTTCGACCGATACATGCGTGGCGACACCACCGCGCTCAGTCCGGTGGAGGTCCGTGGCATGGAACGCTTCCAGTCGGCCGGCTGCATCAATTGCCATAGCGGCCCCATGTTCACGGACTACGCGGCGCACGTGCTCGCGGTGCCCGACAACCCGAAGCTCCCCGAGACGGATTCAGGCGTGAACAAGACGTACGCCTTCCGCACGCCGTCCCTGCGTAACCTCGGTGCGACGGCTCCCTACATGCACAACGGTGTCTTCAGGATCCTGCCAGACGTGCTCGACTTCTACCGTCGGATCAGTCGCGGCGGAGGACGAGGCGGGCGGGGCCCTGGCAACGTGAACCCACAACTGAGCCGGGATCAGATTGACCCCCTGGCGCGCCGGCTGAACATGCGCGGCAGGGGCGAGCGCGATCTGATTGCCTTCCTGCGGGCGCTGGACGATCCAGATTTCGACCGAACCGTCCCGCCACGTGTGCCGAGCGGGCTGCCGGTCGGGGGCAGGCTCCAGCCGTAGCCGCCGGTTGACCTCGCGCGCCAGTTATTGGCGCATGCCTGTTACCGGGTATTGCCGATAGACTTCTGAGATCATCGAGCGGCGTTTGCTCAGGGAACCGGCACAGCTCCTTCACAATTCTCGGCACGCCATCCAGGTATTCCTCCCGGCTCGATCTGACATCAGACTCGCATCCACATCGGCCATTGGGTCTTTCGAGCGCGGCGGGCAGGCCGGGATTTTCCGGCCCTCATACCGCGCAATCCCGTCCGCACCGGGCACAGTTCGACGCCCCGACACCAGGGCTTCGCGACACAGGGCTTCGCGAGCTTGACAATCCGTGGCAGACAACGTACGTTGCCGCTCACGTGGTAGCGAGGCTCCGCCTCGCTAGATCGCATCGTTTGGTAACGCCGCGCTGACGCGCGGGCGGCCTTGACCCAAAAACTTGACTCTAAGACTCGGAATGGAGTCGGTCAAAGCCTCTCGCGAGGGCCGGGTACGAGTGCGTCCAGGCGCGTGTTCGCGCAACTTCCAGCCGCTGGCCCCCATGGACGTATGAGCACGGAGCCCCCTCCCGACCGCACCGGTCCGCCGCCGCGCCGCGGCCCCTCCGTTGACCTCGACCCGACCAGGATCGTCACGGGCGAGAGCCCGGACCGGCAACGCCGCCAGTTCCTGAACTATTCGTTCTACCGGCTCGACCCGGTGTTCCGGCGGCTCCCCCTCGACGAGCAACGACAGGCGGCGGCCGGGTTCATCGAACTGGTGAGGAAGTGGGAGTCTTCGGACGACCTGATTCTCCGCACGTACTCACTCGTCGGCCTGCGCGCGGAAGTCGACTTCATGCTCTGGCGAATCGCGTTCGATCCGTTGTGCTTCCAGTCGATGGAAGCGGCGATCAGGCGGTCGCGGCTCGGCGCCTACCTGTCGCAGGTGTACAGCTTCCTGTCACTGCAGCGCCGGTCCCCGTACGTCAACCGGATGAAGGGAGCCGGCGAGGGCGTCGAGCTGCTGCCAGGCCAGGGGCAGTACCTGTTCGTGTATCCCTTCACGAAGACCCGGTCGTGGTACCGCCTGTCGCCCCACGCGCGGCAGGGAATGATGGACGAGCACATCGCCGCCTCCGCCCCGTTCAAAGGCGTACACTTGAACACGAGCTACAGCTACGGCGTCGACGACCAGGACTTCGTGGTCGCGTTCGACTCGGACTACCCGCAGGAGTTCGTCGATCTGGTGGGGCGGCTGCGTTACACGGAGGCGAGCCTCTATACACAGCGCGACACGCCGATGTTCGCGTGCGCCAAGGCGCCCATTGACGCGATTATGGGGCAGCTGGCGGACCTGGATTAGCGACGCCGCGTCTGAGCGAGCGTGTTGCGGTCAGCGGGAATCGGGAGCGCGGCCGGCACGGCCGCCAGGTGGGGCTTGCCCGGATGGCGGGGTCGGATGTAGAGTCCCTCCATCCACATGGCCGGGATGACAGCCCCGTCGACGATGACGAGGGAGGCGAGGTTTGCGATGACCAAAACACCGAGCGTCGGGAACGCGGCAAAGAGGTGGTGCCTGGCGGCTGGGCTGGCAGCGGCGGCGGTGGCGTGGCCCGGACTGGCGCTCGCCGCATCGACCATCAGCGGGACCGTCACCTTCGACGGAAAAGCCCCCCCGCTCAAGCCGCTCACCATGGACGCCGACCCCGCTTGCGCCAAGATGCACTTGAAGCCGGTGCCGAGCGAGAGGCTGGTGCTCGGCAGTGGCAACACGATGGGGCACATCATGGTCTGGGTTTCGAAGGGGCTCCCGGCAGGCAAGACCTGGCCCGCTCCCAAGGATCCGGCGGTTCTCGATCAGAAGGGCTGTCAGTACGTGCCGCACGTGATGGGGATCATGGTCGGCCAGACCTACAGGATCCTCAACTCCGACGGCATCCTCCACAACGTCCACGCCCTCCCCAAGCTCAACAGGGGATTCAACCGGCCGATGCCGGCGACCCTCAAGGAGGCCACCGCCACGTTCGACAAGCCGGAGCCGGTCTTCCAGATCAAATGCGACGTGCACCCGTGGATGAGCGCCTACGTCGGCGTCTTCACCCATCCTTTCTTCTCGGTGTCGGGCACGGACGGGAAGTTCACGATCTCCGGCCTCGACCCGGGAACCTACGAGGTCACCGCCTGGCACGAGGTGCTCGGGACGCAGACCGCCTCGGTCACCGTTGCCGCCAACGAAACGAAGGCGCAGGACTTCAAGTTCACCATGCCCGCCGCGAAGTAGCCGTCCGGAGGGAACCCCATGAGCGAGCCGGCATCCGTCGCCGCGCCCAAGCCGCACGTCGCGCACGAAGTCCATCACGAGGAGCTGGGCTTCTGGCGCAAGTACGTCTTCTCCGTCGACCACAAGGTCATCGGCATCCAGTACGCCATCACCGGCCTCCTGTTCCTCCTCTTTGGCTTCTCGCTGATGATGCTGATGCGGTGGCAGCTCGCCTACCCGGGGAGTCCGCTCCCGCTGCTCGGCACGCTCCTCGGTGAGGCGCGCATGCCGGGCGGGACGATGCTCCCCGACTTCTACAACGAGCTCGGGGCAATGCACGGCACCATCATGGTCTTCCTCGGAGTCGTGCCTCTCGCCGTCGGAGGATTCGGGAACTTCGTCCTCCCGCTCCAGATTGGAGCCCCGGACATGGCCTTCCCGAGGCTCAACATGGCGAGCTACTGGTTCTTCTTCCTCGGCGGCGTCATCATGCTGGCCAGCTTCTTCGTGCCGGGAGGCGCCGCGCAGTCCGGCTGGACCTCCTACCCGCCGCTCGCCAGCATCGCGGGCACGGGCCAGACGTGGTGGCTCGTCGGGATGCTCTTCCTGATCACCTCGTCGCTGCTCGGAGCGATCAACTTCATCACGACGACGATCCAGCTCCGCGCCAAGGGGCTCACGTACTTTCGATTCCCTTTCTTCGTGTGGTCCCAGTTCGTCACATCGTTCCTCCTTCTGCTGGCCTTTCCACCGCTCGAAGCTGCGGGCGTCATGCAGCTCATGGATCGTGTGGCCGGCACGAGCTTCTTCTTCCCGTCCGGCCTCAATGTCAGCGGCCAGGCGCTCGACGTGGCCGGCGGCGGCAACCCGCTCCTCTGGCAGCACCTGTTCTGGTTCCTGGCGCACCCGGAAGTCTACGTGCTGATCCTTCCGGCCATGGGCATCGTGGCCGAAATCATCGCGAACAACACGCGGAAGCCGCTGTGGGGCTACCGTCCGATGGTCTACTCGCTCCTGTTCCTCGGCTTCATGTCGTTCGTCGTCTGGGCGCACCACATGTTCATGACCGGCATGGGGACGGCGATGGCGGCGTTCTTCCAGACGACCACGATGATCATCTCGATCCCGTCGGTCGTCATCCTCACGGCCCTGATCATGTCCCTCTGGGGCGGATCGATACGCTTCACGACGCCCATGCTCTTCGCGCTCGGCTTTCTCCCGATGTTCGGCATCGGCGGGCTGACAGGGCTTCCGCTCGGTTTCAACGTCTCGGACATCCCCCTGCACGACACGTACTACGTCATCGGCCACTTCCACTATGTCGTCGCTCCGGGGACGATCTTCGCGCTCTTCGCAGGGGTCTACTACTGGTATCCGAAGGCGACCGGGCGGATGATGAACGACACACTCGGCAAGATCCACTTCTTCGGTTCGTTCGTCTGCATGAACATCATCTTCATGCCGATGTTCTTCATGGGGCTGGCCGGCGTCTCGCGGCGCCTGTACGACGGCGGGGCGAGCTACGACTTTGCGCAGCCGGTCCTGCACCTGAACGTCGTCTCCTCATGGGGCGCGTGGATCCTCGCGATTTTTCAGCTTCCCTTCATCTTCAACTTCTTCTGGAGCGCCTGGAAGGGGGCGAAGGCCGGGGACAACCCGTGGGACGCGACCACGATCGAGTGGGCGGCTCCCTCGCCTCCGCCGCACGGCAATTTCCGCGCGGCCCCGGAGGCGTACCGGGGGCCCTACGAGTACAGTGTGCCCGGCGCGGCCAGGGACTTCTCGCCGCAGCACGAGGCCTGAGAGCTTGTGAAGAAATGCGTCAACTCCCAACTTCCAACTCCCGACTCCCAAATCGTTTTCAGGCGCGCCTCGAGGCGCGCCTTCAAGAGAATTGGGCTTCGGGAATTGGGGGTTGGGAGTTGATCTGGGAAAGCTGATTCGCCATGGAGATTCCCTACACCGTAGAGGTACGCCCCGACACAGGTCTGACCAACGGGAAGATTGGCATCTGGCTCTTCCTGGCGTCGGAGGTCATGCTCTTCGGTGCCCTCTTCGCAAGCTATATCCTGATTCGGGCGGGGGCGCCGAGCTGGCCACGGGGAGACACGATTCTCAACGTCCCGCTCGCCACGTTCAACACGATCGTCCTGATTACGTCCTCCATCACCATGGTCATGGCCTGGGCGTCGCTGATGCGCGGCCGCTTCGGGACGTTCCGGATGTACATGGGGGGAACAATCCTGCTCGGGTTCGTGTTCCTCGTCGTCAAGTATTTCGAATACAGCCACAAGCTCCACCACGGACTCTTTCCCAGCACCAACAACTTCCTCGCCATCTACTTCACCCTGACCGGCCTGCACATGCTCCACGTACTCGGCGGGATGGCGGTGAACGCCTATTTCTGGGGGCCCGGCTCGAAGCTCTGGAAGACGAATCCGGTATGGTTCACCAACCGGGTCGAGAACTCGGGCCTCTTCTGGCACTTCGTGGATCTGGTCTGGATCTTCCTCTTTCCTATCCTGTATCTGCTGTAGGTGGCTGTCCATGACGAGCGAGCGCGCAGCGATTACGAGCGACCACGCAGCTGACATCGATAGACACGTCAGGGTCTACATCATTGTCTTCGTCGCGCTCATGGCCCTGACAATCATCACGGTGGCGGTCTCTTACCTCGACCTTCCACCGGCGATGGCCATCACAGTGGCGCTGTTCGTGGCGACCGTCAAGGGATCGCTGGTTGCCTGTTACTTCATGCACCTGATCTCGGAGAAGAGGCTGATCTACGCGGTCCTCGTGATAACTGTCGTCAAGTTCATCGCGCTGATGGCCCTTCCCGCCTTCACCCACAGCAACAGTTACGGAATTTTCGAATGAGCCTCAGGTGGGTCCATGCGCTGCTGATCCTCCTCTCCGCGGTCCTCGCGGTACTGTTCGGTGTCTGGTCGCTGGGCCTGTACAGTCGGGAGGACGAGGTCGCAAGCCTGGTCGCGGCCATCGCCGCGTTCGGCGTGTCGCTGGGCTTGGTCGTCTACGACTCGTGGTTCCTGCGCAGAACGAGGACGCTGCGATGAAAGCGCAAACGGCCCGCCTCCGCTCTTCGAGCTTCGGCGAGGGCTCGCGAGCAGCAGAAGTGGCCGGACCGCGGGTGCGCCTCGGGTTTTTACGGGCCCTCACCACGGCGGCGGCCGTGGTGATTGGCGGCACTTCGAGCGTCTTCGCCTGCCCGATGTGCTTCGGCGCGGAAGAGACCTCGATGGTCGACGGGACGAAGCTCGGCATCCTGGTGATGCTGGCCATCACGTTTGCGGTGCAGGGCGGGTTTGCGGGCTTCTTCCTCTATCTCCGCAAGCGCGCGAAGCGCCACGCGGAACTCGAGCTCGACACCGAATGGTCGGAGCTCCAGAGACGGTAGGCCATGATGACTGAGTGGCTCGGACTCCCGGAGCTCGCCACGACCCACGGCGGGCAGATCGACGACCTGCTCGGCTGGATCCACGTGTTCATGCTGATTCTGTTCGTCGGGTGGGGAGGCTTCTTCGTCTACACCCTGGTCCGTTTCAGAAAATCGCGGCATCCGGTGGCGAACTACACGGGGGTCACGTCGCACACGTCGAAGTATTCGGAGATAGCCGTGGCCCTGGTCGAAGCGGTTCTCCTGGTCGGATTCGCGATCCCGATCTGGGCCGCGAGGGTTGACCGCGTTCCCCCGGAGAGCGAAGCTCTGGTCGTCCAGGTCACCGCCGAGCAGTTCGCGTGGAACGTCCGCTATGCCGGCCCGGACGGGAGATTCGGCCGGACGGACATGAAGCTCATCGACGTTCAGTCGAACCCGCTGGGCATCGATCGGTCCGACCCTGCCGCGAAAGACGACGTCACGACTCTCAATCAGCTCTACCTGCCCGCGAACAAGCAGATCATCCTGACGCTCAGGAGCAAGGACGTCATTCACAGCTTCGGCGTGCCCGAGTTTCGCGTGAAGCAGGACGCCATCCCCGGCTTCACGATCCCCGTGTACTTCATCCCCACCGTCACCACCGCGGAGATGCGGACGCGGACGGGGAATCCGGAGTTCCAGTACGAGATCGCGTGTGCGCAGCTCTGCGGTCTGGGCCATTACCGGATGCGGGGATTTGTCACCGTCCAGACCGCCGAGGAGTTCCAGGAATGGATGGATGCCGAAGTGGAAAAGATCGGCGACGAATCGGACATCTTTCGGTAGATGACCACAGCAATTCCTGCCGCCATCCCGTCACAGGCATGAGTGCGGCAGAGCCGGTCGAGCTCTTCCGACCTGTAACGGTCCAAGCCGTTCCTGCGGCAGGACTCGGGCGTAGGCTAAGTACTGAAGATCCGACAGCGGACCACCGCCGCGGCACACGTCAGCGCCGCAAGCCCCGCGCTTCGTCCTTACCCGGCTTCGTGTAGCGAACGCCCACATCAGGTCCGATGTCGCTGTGGCCGCGTGGCTTGAACCATGTGAACCGCGTGTGACCGCGCGCCTTGCCCCGGCGTATTACAAGCACGAGGAACGGCACGAGGATCAACAGAAACAACCCGGCCCCGATCAAGAGTCCGGTGGTGAGTTCCATACGTCAACCCTCCTCCCCGGATCTAGCGTGCAAGGACAACGCCAAATACCGGTGGTTCCTCCACCCTACCCGAAGAATTTCGGGGTCGGCATCCGCGCCCGGATCTGCTCCAGCTCCTCGACCGTTACGCGATCGCGGCCGTTCCTGCGGCAGGAATCCTCGACGGCTCTGACGACCATCCCCCGGACGAACGCGGGAATCCTCTTCATCCGCGCAGCAGCCGCATCGTCCCACGCCATCGTCGACGGCGATTCGGGGCCATACTCGATGACTAGACCGGGGGGCATCGCGCCGCCGGCCCCCCCATCCTCACCCCGATCGCCGTCGCTCGCGGGGACCCCAAAGCCCCGCTCCGCTCCGGCGGGACGCTGGTCCAGCCCACCGCGCACAGAACGCGCGGCGGGGACCCCGGCCTGCGCGCCCACGATGGCGAGCAGGGGCGATCCGGCGAACTTCCCGGGGGTGTGGGTGCAGAGGGGGTCTTCGGCCATCAGATCGCCGGTCATTCCGTAGGCCCGGGCGCGGCAGCCCCCGCAGTGGGCGTTCATCTCGCAGGCCCCGCACCGCCCCCCGAGCGAGGAACGGCGACGGATGTCGGTGAATACTCCTGAGGAGGTCCAGAGGTCCGTAAGACGCGCGCTGCGAAGGGACCCCGCGAAGACCGGGAGGTATGGGCAGGGCGTGACATCCCCATTCGGCCGTATCCCCATGTAGTGCGTCCCCGCCGGGCACCCGCCGGCCCCTCCGGAGTAGGTCCTGATCTGGGGCACACCGGCATTCTCCAGAACGGTCTTGATGTAGTGCGGAGCGCACTTCGCATTCACGAGCATCCGGCGGTCGTACTTCTTCTGGATCCGGTAGAGGGAGGCGAGCACCTCGTCGTACTGCGCGGGGGTCATGTCCGACACGAACTGCCCGCGCCCCGTCGGCACCAGGAAGTAGAGGTTCCAGACCTTGGCGGCGAGGCGATCGTGCGCGAAATCGGCGATCGCGTCGAGCTCGCCGAGGTTGTGCGAGCCCGCGGTCGTCTGCACGATGAAGGGGAGCCCGGTCCTGCCGAGGATCTCCGCTCCCTCCACCGTGTTGTGCCAGGCGCCACGCACCTTCCTGAAGCGGTCGTGACGATCGGGATCGAGCGCATCGAGGGACAGCGACAGGCCGCGTGCTCCGGCTTCCGCCAGGCGCCGCGCCAGGTTCTCGGTAATACGCACGCCGTTGGTGCCGACAACGACCCAGAGTTCGCGCTCCGCGGCGCGCCGGACGATCTCGAGAATGTCGCGCCGCAGGAGCGGCTCCCCGCCCGTCAGGATCGTCAGGCATTCAGGCGCGAAAGCGGCGATTTCGTCGATGACCCTGAAGCATTCCTCGGTGCCGAGCTCGCTGCGATCGGCGAAGTTCTCCGTCCCGACCAGAGGCGTGCCGCCGGCGTCGAGATAGCAGTGCTCGCAGGCGAGATTGCAGCGGTAGGTGAGATTCCAGGAGACGACGTAGGGTCGCGCGAAAGCGGTCGCGTCCGGTTGCGGCATGTTCATATAGGGCCTCACATGCCAAAGAACTCGCGGGCGGCATCGAGGACCTTCTCGTCGATCTCGAGGGATCCGTTTTCCATGGCGAATTTTTCGATGCCGATCCTGGCCATGGGGCGGACGAATTCGGGTATGTTCGCGAGCCGCGCTTCCGCGGCGGCAGTCCATCGGACCGGGATTGTCTCGCCGCCCTGGCCGGGTCGCGCGACAACCCCCGTTGGCGCGCGGTCGATGGCGCGTGGGCCTTCCATCGCCGGCATCATCGCGGTGAAGGGGCAGCGGCTGCCCGACGCTCCCGCCTCCGCTGAAGCTTCGGCGTGGCTGGCCGAAGCGCCTGCTGCGCGAAGGCTGCCCGACCCGCCCACACCCATCTCGGGGCCGATCCGCACACCGAGCGACTGGACGAGCTGTGTCTCGTATGGATTGGTCAGCATCGCCATCTCGTAGCCGCACTCAGGGCAGGAGTAGACGACCGAGAGCGAACCGCCCTCCGGCGGGGCGATGGTTTGCAGCTTCATCGGGCTGTCGCAGGGGATGCAGAGGAACTTCATCGGGGAGGCTCCTTGGTCGATTCGAGGCTGTCCAGAAGCTGCTGCGCCACATCCTCCAGGGCCCGGCCGACGGGTGTGCCGGGCAGTTCCGCAAGAGGGATCCCCCGATCGCAATGCCGTGCAAGCTCGGGATCGAACGGGACGGTCCCGAGGCATGGGATTCCCAGGCCCGCTGGTTCGGGTGAGACAAAGAGCGGCTTGATGGCGTTGCAGTCGCGGCAATAATACCCGCTCATGTTCTCGACGTAGCCGTGCAGGCGATTGGGTCCCTTCGACAGCGCTGCCACCGAGCGCGCGACCACGCCCCGTGCCACCGCGGACGGGATCGTCACGAGCAGGAACGAGGTCCGCGGCCCGAGAAAATCGGCGAACTGCACGGTCCGCTCGGCTCCCGGCGGGAGATCGATCATCAGCAGATCGAGCGATCCCCACTCGAAGGACCCGAGGATCTCGCCGAGGAGCGCGAACTCCCTCGTGGCGCGCCACGTATGGGACTCTCCGTCCGCCGCGCTCTCGAACTCGAGCGCCGCCGATTCCGGGATCAGCGAGCCCATCGAGAAGACCCCGATTCCGCTCCTGGTCCGCGGGAGCGCGACCTTGTGGCTGCCGGGAACGAACAGCGCCCCCTGGACACCTGCCATGCGCGCCTGTGAGGGGCCGTTGAAGTCCGCGTCCAGGATCGCAATCCGAAGCCCCCGGGCGCGCAGAGCGCCCGCGAGATGCAGCGTCAAGGTGCTCTTGCCGACTCCCCCCTTGCCGGAGCCCACGGCCACGAGATGACGCACCCCGGCGAGCCCGTCGGTGATGCGGGCGCGCTGCTCCGCAACCTGCTCGAGGACCCGGGACCCTCCGTCGCCGGCGATATCGTGGTAGCGTTTCACCTTCGTAACAATTCCGGAGGTCGATAGCTTACACCCTTCCGCACCCCGCAGATCGGAAGGCGGCATGGGCGCTCACAGCCCGCTGCGTGGCTCCGGCGCACGACGCAGGATCCGTCCTGGTGTCGCACCCGTATGCCGGCCATCCTCGATGACGATCTCCCCGTTGACCAGCAGCCACCGTACGCCCGTCGACAGCTGATGTGGCGCTTCGAAGGTCGCCCGGTCCAGGATCGTCGTGCTGTCGAAGACCACGATGTCGGCCTTCCAGCCGGCGGCGAGCGTGCCCCGATCGGCCAGCCCCAGGCGCGAGGCGGCGAGGCTGGTCATCTTCCGGATGGCTTCGGGAAGCGTCAGCGCCTGCCGCTCGCGAACATAGCGGCCGAGCACGCGCGGGAAGGTGCCGTACGAACGGGGATGCGGGCTCGACCGCGCGAGAATGCCTTCAGGCGCCAGCGCCGAACCGTCACTGCCGATCGTGGTCCATGGACGTGTCAACGCGAACTCGACGTCCTCCTCGCGCATGCTGAAGAACACCGCGCCGACGCGGTTGTCACCCTTCTCTATCAGCTCGATCATGGCATCGGATGCGCTCTGGCCGAGTTCCCTGGCAATCTCCGTGAGGCGCCTGCCCTGCAACTGGCGATGTGGCTCGTAGGGTGTTCGGCTGAGAAGGATCGTCTCGGGCGTCGCGCCAGCCACACCGCGCGACAGGAGGACGTCGAGCTCGGCACGAATCCTGGTGCGCGTCTCCGGGCTGCGCAGCCGCTCGAGCAGGCGATCCGTCCCGCCTTCCAGAACCCAGTCCGGCAGCCTCGTGCTCAACGTCGTCGCGCTGGCAGCGTAGGGATACACGTCGGCATAGATGCGTACACCGTCGCGCTGCGCCTCTTCGAGGAGGGCGGCAGCCTCTCGAATCGTTCCCGACTCCTCGCCGGCAGCCAGTCGAACCGACGATCGCTTGAAGTGCAGGACTTCGACCGGAATGCCGGCTTCACGGCCGATGCGGATCGCTTCCTGGAGCGCCTGCAGCAGCCGGTCGCCTTCGTTGCGGATATGTGTGACATAGATCCCGCCGTGTCGTGCGGCGACCCTGGCCAGCGCGATCAGTTCCTCGGTCGAGGCATAGGAATTCGGCGGGTAGATGAGACCGCTCGACAGGCCGACCGCCCCCTGTTGCATGGCCTCCTCGACGAGTTCCGCCATCCGCAGCAGCTCCCCCGGCGTGGCAGGCCGATCGTCGAAACCCATGACGCCCGCACGGAGCGTGCCGGCTGCGACGCTGGACAGCAGGTTCACACTGACCTGCTGCCTCTCAACTCTCGCGAAATACGACTGCAGCGTCGACCAGTCCAGCACCAGCCCGAGGTCGGCGAGCGACGTCTCCCGTTCCTGTCGCACCGGCCCCAGCACCGGGCCGGCAGAATCGGACTCTCCCAGCAGTTCCGTCGTCACGCCCTGCGTCACCTTCGACAGGGCGCGGCCGTCCACCAGCACCGGATAATCCGAGTGGCTGTGCATGTCGATGAAACCGGGCGAGACGACGAGACCCGCCGCGTCGATCGTGCGGCGCCCGGCGGCGGTCGAGAGGTCGCCGATCGCGGCGATCGTGTCTCCGCGCACGCCGACATCCATACGCCGCGCCGGCGCACCTGAGCCATCGAGGAGGTCCCCGCCGCGGATGACCACATCGAACGGTGGCTGCGCCCCGGAGAGGATGACACCGGCGGCGGCGATGACGAAGCCCAGCTGCACCGCCCGTGCGGCGTAGAGCAGATGCCCGCCGGCGCGCTGCTCCGCAACCTGCTCGAGGGTTCGGGAGCCTGCGTCGCCGCCGATCTCGTGGTAGCGTTTCACCTCGTAATTCCCAAGGTCGATAGCTTACACCCTGCCGCACCGGCCGAGCACTTCAGCTCGGGCGCTTCTTCGGCCGGCCGAGGGTTCGGCGCTCGGCGGTCAGTCTCAACTCGGTCAGACCGAGTTCGTGATCTGGTCGCTCGGGAATGAGCGGCAGGGCGTTGGGCAGCCACAGGACAGCGCGGCGACCCCGTGGCTGTTCGGAGAGTACGCACATTGAATCATGGCGAGATCGTCAGTTTCCTCTGGGGTGTCGCGGACCTGATCCGCGACACCTTCAGGCGGGGCCACTACCAGGACGTGATCCTGCCGCTCACCGTCCTCCGGCGCCTCGATTGCGTTCTGACCGACAGGAAGGAGCGGGTCCTGAAGCGCCAGGCGGAATTGAAGGGTAAGGGTCTGGAGGATCTGGACGCGCAGCTCCGGCGAGCCTCCGGCTTCGCCTTCTACAACACCTCCCGCTACGATTTCGATAAGCTCCTCGCCGATGCGCCGCATCTCGCGGCCAACCTGCGCAACTACATCGCCGGTTTCAGCCCGAACATGCGCGAGGTGCTGGAGAAGTTCGACTTCGACAACACGATCAGCAAGCTGGACGAGGCCGGGCTGCTGTTCCAGGTGGTCGAGCGCTTCAAGAAGATCGACCTGCACACGGATCGGATCGACAACCCCACGATGGGGACCATTTTCGAGGAATTGATCCGGAAGTTCAACGAAGCCCTGAACGAGAATCCCGGCGAGCACTTCACGCCCCGCGACGTCGTGCACCTGATGGTGGACCTGATGCTGGCCGGCGACGAGGGCCGCATCCGGCGCAAGGGCGTCGTGTGTACGGTCTACGACCCGTGCTGCGGTTCGGGAGGAATGCTGACGATCACGAAGGACCACATCACCCTTGGCCTCCGCAAGAACGGCGGGCCCCTGCGGCCGGCAGTCAACCAGGCCGCGGAGATTCATCTCTTCGGTCAGGAAGTGAACCCCGAGACGTGGGCGGTCTCGAAGTCCGATCTCTTCATGAAGGACCCGACCGGGCGCGACGCCGACCACATTACCTACGGCAGCACCCTTTCCAACGACCGGCACGCCGGCCGGAGATTCGACTACCTGATCGCCAACCCGCCCTACGGCAAGGATTGGAAACGCGACGAGAACGCCGTGCGCGCCGAGCACGAGCGCGAAACGGCAGGCCGTTTCGGCCCGGGACTTCCTCGCATCAGCGACGGTCAGCTCCTGTTCCTTCTTCACATGCTGGCACATGCAAAGGAGCCGAAAGAGGGCGGCTCCCGCATCGCCATCATCATGAACGGCTCGCCGCTCTTCACGGGTGATGCAGGCAGCGGCGAAAGCGAGATCCGGCGGTTCATTCTCGAGCATGACCTTCTGGAGGCGCTGATCGCGCTCCCGGAGCAGCTCTTCTACAACACGGGCATTGCCACGTACGTGTGGGTGGTGACCAACCGCAAGGCCACGGCGCGCAGAGGCAAGGTGCAGCTCGTCGATGCGACCGCCTTCTGGGTGCCGATGCGCAAGAGTCTCGGCGACAAGCGGCGCGAGATTCCGCTGCAGCGTGCGCAGGACATCGTGAAGATCG
>Ga0183260_10001226_pt1 | contig 21710 bp, 21 predicted proteins | sample AntDrymUQ4972206_2_FD_129768 | JGI IMG/M metagenome (GOLD analysis project Ga0183260, IMG submission 129768) | Polar desert sand microbial communities from Dry Valleys, Antarctica - metaG UQ497 (22.06) (version 2) (version 2) | ecosystem: Environmental > Terrestrial > Soil > Desert | place...
ACCGCAGTCCGCCAGTTCCAGTCGGCGCTCGTGACCGATCGGTTGATCGGTTGAATCGCTGACAGGTTGAACGACGCTTCCGTCACCGATCCGATCTGCCGGACCACCCGCCGCTGACCTCGCGGCCATCTCGAACGATTCCATCATCCCACGGCCGCCGACCGGCCGCCAGCTCGACCAACATATCCCGGAGGACCCGAACGTGACGATGGAGGAGCATCTGCCATCTGACGCCAGCCGAGCGGCGGCCGCCGTGGATCCCCAAGCACTGGTGGCGTTGGTCCAGGCCGCCGTCCAGATCCCCAGCATCACGCCCGATGAATCGGCGATCGCCGCCTGGGCACTCGACCAACTCCAGGGTGGCCCGTGGGGGACTGCGGGCCTGATCCCAGTCGAAGGGGATCGATCGAACGTCTACGCGACGGCCTCCGGCACGCGTGACGACCGGGGCCGAGCACTGCTCCTGGCCGGCCACCTCGACACCGTCCACGCCGACGGATGGGCAGAACAGTGGGCCGGCACGGAGCGGGAGAGCCCGTTCGCAGCCGCGATCGTCGACGGCGAGATCTGGGGACGCGGTGTGGCCGACCAAAAGGCAGGCATCTGCATGATCATCGAGGCGTTACGGGCGATAGATCGGTGCGGGTTCCGGCCGAGCGGCGTCGTGACCGCTCTGCTCGTCGCCGACGAAGAGAGCGGCCAGACGGGCTCGGGCGTATCGGCCGGGATGCGTTCGGCGGTCCAGGCGTTCCGTTCGGGTGCTCTACCCCAACCGGACTTCGCGATCTACACCGAGCCCACGACATCAGCCATCTACCCGGCTCAAATGGGGTTCCTGATCGCCGAGATCGCGGTCACCGGCCGATCAGCCTACTTCGGCAGACCCGAGCTCGGCGCAGACGCACTGAAGGCCGGGCACGAGCTGCTGAGTCGGCTGTGGCGCCACAGCGACGACATCGCTCAGCAGGCCAGCCACCCGTTGGTGGGGCGAGCTTTCCTTGTCGTGACGGAGGTGCGATCGGGTGGCAACGTCGCGGTGCCCGGCGACTTCGCTGCATCGCTGATCCGCAAGATTCTGCCGGGCGAGACGGTCGACGATGCCGCCGCCGGTCTGCGCGCCGTCGTCGCCAGCATCGAATCGGACGACATCTCGACGACGATCACGTTCACCGCGCCCCGCGACCATGCCCTCGGTGGCACGCCGAATGAGGTCGACATCCACCATGCCGGCGTCGAGGCGCTCGGCACGTCCATCGCAACGGTCACCGGGACGGCAGCTCGCCTGGAGGGCGCGCCCTACTGGTCGGAGGGGCCGTTCCTTCGCGACCTGGGGATCCCCAGCGTCTACTTCGCAGCCGGCGACATCGCCGACTGCCACACGTCGTTCGAACGTCTCGACATCAACGAACTGGTGGCCGCCACCCGCACCCTTGCCCACTTCGTGGCGTCGTGGTGCGGTCTCGAACCGCTCGAGTGGGTGTCACCCGCCTCGCGGGCAGCAGCGAATCCATCACGAACACAAGGGGAAGTTCCATGAAGCACACGAAACACCAATCTGGCCGGGTGCTGCTCGGGGCCGTGCTCGCCCTCGGCCTGCTCGCCGCGAGCTGCGGCTCCGACGAGGAAGCCACCTCGGGATCCGCCGCCACGTCGGCCGCGCCAGCGGCCTCGGACGCCTCCGCCACGGAGACCGCCGTAACCGGGACTGCCACGTCTGACGACCCGGCGGCGACCGCAGACCCCGTCACCGTCGGCCCGGCGGGGGAGACAGCGACCGCTTCGAGCGAGATCGTCTTGACCGACGCCGAGCTGGCCACGGTCAACGAGGGCGGATTCACCGCGGCCCTGCTGTGGCACACCGAGGGCGCGTTCGTCACAGCGGTCAGCAACGGCGTTCATGCCGTATTCGACAAGCTCGGCATCGAGATCGTCGCCGAGACCAGCGCCGGGTTCGACGCGACCAAGCAGGCATCCGATGTCGCGACGGTGATGGCGCTCGATCCGGACATCATCGTGACCCTCGTGGTCGATCCCGACGCAGGGGCCGAGGCCCTCGAACCCGCCGTCGACGCCGGCGTCAAACTGGTCCTGCTGTCGAACGTGCCGACCGGCTATGTGCACGGAACGGACTACGTCGGTCTCGCGACCGATGACCTGGCCGGGATGGGCATCGCTGCGGCCGATCTGCTCGGTGAATCGCTCGGCGGTTCCGGCAAGGTCGGCTACATCTTCCACGACGCCGCCTACTACGTCACCAATCAACGCGACGCTGCGTTCAAGGCCCGTCTCGCCCAGATGTATCCAGGCATCGAGATCGTTGCCGAGGAGGGGATGGCCGCTCCCGCCAGGGCCGAGGAGATCGCCTCCGCGATGCTCACCACGAATCCCGAGGTCACCGGTATCTACACGCCCTGGTCCGACGGCCCGGCCGACGGCGTGCTCGCCGCGCTGCGCGCGGCCGACCGCTCCGACGTGAAGCTGGTGACGATGGACCTGTCCGACAACGCATCGCTGGACCTGGCCATGGGTGGCAACGTCGTCGGCATCGCTGCGGACGAGGCGTTCGAACTGGGACGGACACTCGCCACCGAAGGCGCATACGGTGTGCTCGACAAGGAAACCCCGCCGTTCGTGGTCGTGCCGGCGATCGCGGTCACGAGGACCAACCTGGTCGAGGCCTACGAGCGGTCGCTCGACAGCGAGCCGCCGGCGGCAGTCACCGAAGCTCTCGGCGGCTGACATGTCCACCGGAGGATCCAATGCTCGTGTGGTGGTCGCTGGGTTTCCAGCGGCCACCGCGCCCGCCTCGTCCGACTCCGGGGTGATCGGCTGGGGACGGCGGGTGCTGGCCGATGTCAACCCCAACCGATACGTGGTGCTGATTGCCTTCCTGCTGATCTTCGCATTTTTCGCGATCACCCAGCGTGACCACGGCTTCTTGACGAGCACCAACCTCATCAACATCGGACGGTTCGCTGCGCCGATCGCGGTGATGGCTGTCGGCATGACGTTCGCCCTCGCGGCAGCCGAGATCGACCTGTCGTTGATCGCAGTCGTCGGCCTCTCCTCGCTCGTCGCGGCCAAGGTGGTCGAGTCGAATGGGCTCGTCATCGCAGCGCTCGCGGCGCTCGCCGTTGGCGCAACGATCGGACTCGTCAACGGCATGCTCTCGGTGAAGCTGAGGATCCCGTCGTTCCTGGTGACGCTCGGGATGACAGGCATCATCGGAGGTGTTGCCCGCAGCGTCAACGACCTCAAGTCGTTGCCGATCTCGGACGAGGATTTCCAGACCGTGTTCGGCGGCAAGCTCGGGCCCGTCTCGTCGTTGCTGGTCTGGTCCGCCGTAGCCCTTGCGCTCGGCTGGGTGGCGTTCGCCAAACTTCGCTTCGGTCGGCACGTGCTGTCGGTTGGGGCCAACCGGCCGGCGGCCAAGATGGTCGGGATCCGCACCGACAGGGTCCGGATCGGCGTGCTCCTCATCGGCAGCATCGCTGCCGCTTTCGCCGGTGTCATGCTCGCCGCCCGCAGCGGCGTTGGCAAGCACGACATCCTGGCCGACAACGAACTGCTCAGCGTGATCGCAGCCGTCGTCATCGGCGGGACGAGCATGTTCGGGGGGCGTGCATCCGTCGCCGGGGCGGTTGTCGGCGCTGTCACGATTTCGATGATGACCAACGGGCTCACTCTCGCCGGGCTCAGCGTCAACAACCAGATGATCGCCCGAGGCGTCATCATCGTCGCCGCCGTTGCGATCAGCAGTCGTGAGAAGAAGGAGGCATGACGTGTTCCTGCAGCCATTGATCCGACGCAACCAGCGCTTCGTCGACGCCGTCATCCAGTTCCACCAACGCGGCGAGTTGCCAGCCAACACTTACGTCCTCGATCTCGACACCATCGAGGCCAACACCCGGAGGGTGGTCGGCGAAGCTCACCGCCTTGGGTTGACCGCCTACGCGATGACCAAGCAAATTGGTCGGTCGCCGGGCGCGCTGGATGCGATCACCGCCGGTGGCATCGACGGATACGTCGCTGTCGACATGGCGTGCGCACACCCGGTCGTCGCCAACGGGCACAACCTCGGCCACGTTGGCCACCTCGTCCAGGTACCACGTCATGAGGCAGCACTCGCAGCGTCATACCGACCCGACCACTGGACGGTGTTCAGCCGGACCAAGATCAGCGAGGTGTCCGACGCATCGGTCGCGCTGGGGCAGACGCAGCCGCTGCTGCTGCGGGTGTTCGCCGATGGCGACGAGTTCTACGCCGGACACGAGGGTGGGTTCTCGGTCAGCGAACTGATGAGCGTGCTCGACGAGATCGACGCGCTCCCCGGCGTGTCGTTCGCCGGCTTGACCACGTTCCCGGCGCTGCTGTTCGACCAGTCGACCGGCACGGTCGGCACCACTCGCAACCTGGCGACCCTGGTGGATGCCGCCGACAAGCTGGCTGCCGCAGGGCTCTCCGACATCGTAGTCAATGCGCCGGGCACAACATCGTCGTCGGTCCTCGCGACGCTTGCGTCGATGGGCGCGACGCAGGTCGAACCCGGCCACGGGCTGACCGGTACCACGCCGTTGCACGCGCTGGACGATCTGCCGGAGATCGCCGCCGTGCTCTACGTGAGTGAGGTCGCCCACGTGCACCAGGGTCGCCCCTACGTCTTCGGAGGCGGTCTCTACATCGACCCGGTGTTCGAGGACTATCCGCTCCAGGCGTTGGTCAGCCGTGAGAGCGCGGCGACCGGACGACTCGTCCCGGCCACGATCCCCGCCCCGTCGATGATCGACTACTACGCCCAACTGCATCCGGACGAGCGCGCGGCCGGCCAACCCACCGAGGGCGACACGGTCGTCTTCGGGTTCCGCTGCCAGGCGTTCGTGACCCGAGCGTTCGTCGCCGGTGTGCGCGGGCTGAGCACCGACCTACCTGAGGTCACCGGTGTGTGGACCACGGACGGCCGTGTCGTCGAACACTAAGAGATCACTTCGAGACCACGAGGAACGCTTCATGGACACTGAATCCACCGCAGCATCCACCGCAGTAGACGTCGGTCAATCGTCGGACCTTGCGCTCGAGGTGCGGGGCATCTTCAAGCGATTCCGTGCCGTCCAGGCGCTGTCGGACGTCTCGCTCGTGCTGCGACGGGGCGAGGTCACGGCCCTGCTCGGGGACAACGGAGCCGGCAAGTCGACGCTCGTCAAGTGCATGTCGGGCGTCTACGAGATCGATGGTGGCGAGATACTCGTCGACGGCAGGCTGGTGCGGATCACATCGCCGAAATCGGCCAAGGCGCTCGGCATCGAAACCGTCCACCAGACACTCGCGGTCGTCGACACGATCAACGTCATCGACAACCTGTTCCTCAACCGCGAGCTGACCCGGGGCGGTTGGGTCGGTAGACGGCTCGGTTGGCTCGACAAGATGACGATGAGCGACCAGTGTGACCAAGCGCTCGGCAAGCTCAACATCCGGATCCCCTCGACCAAGCGCGAGATCGGAACCCTGTCCGGCGGCCAGCGTCAGTGTGTCGCGATCGGGCGAGCCGTTGCATGGGGTCAGCACATCGTGATGTTGGACGAGCCGGCGGCATCGCTCGGGGTCGAGCAGACTGCGAAGGTCAACGACCTCATTCGGACGCTGCGCGATCAGGGAGTTGCCGTCCTGCTGATCACGCACAACATGCATGCCGTGACCGAGGTGTGCGACCGCGCGATCGTGCTGCGCCAGGGACGCAAGTCCGCAGAAGTGAACGTGGTCGACGTGACCACCGACGATCTGGTCGGCTACATCACCGGCGCGCAGGCGATGGTCGTGTGACGGACCGGTACCTCCACCAGACACACCACGCGGATCCGCAACGTCGGCTCGGCATCGACATGGGGGCAACCACGATGAAAGCGGCGATCGTCGACATTGCGACGGGAACCGCTGTGACCTCGACCGTGGTCTTCCCATCGCCCGAGGACCCGGACGGCCTCGTGGCAGCGGTCGGTCAACTGTGCAAGCGGCTCGAGTGGCGTGACGCATTTGGATGTGCCCTTCCCAGTGTCGTGCGAGGGTCGCGCCTGTCCAATGCGACCAACCTCTCGTCGGCGTGGAGCGATGTCGACCTCCGCCAGCGATTCATCGACGGGGTCGGCCGAGCCCCTGCACTGCTCAACGATGCCGACGCGGCGGGCCTCGCCGAGATCCACTTCGGCGGAGCCGGGCGCGACGCGTTGGAGATCCTGCTGACCTTCGGCACCGGTATCGGCAGCGCGATGCTCGCCGGTGGCCGGTTGCTGCCGAACAGCGAACTCGGCGAGTTGGCGATCGATGGTCTGACGTTCGAGCAGGCGTGCTCGGCTCGGACGATCGAGCGCAAGGGTCTGAGTGCAGCGGTGTGGATTGCGAAGGTCGAGCCTTACTTCGAGGCGCTGAACACGTTGCTAAGTCCGGTCCGGTGGATCATCGCCGGCGGGTTGACCTATCGGTACGCAGACTTCTTCGGCCGGCTCGACACCACGGTTCCGGTCGTGCCCGCGACGCTCCGCAGCGGCGCCGGCGTCGTGGGCGCCGCGCTCGCCGCGTCGATACCGACCGACGTCGTGCCGACCGCCCGCCAGCTCGTCGAAGGACAGTGATGAGATTGCACACCGTCGACACCCCGGCTGACGTGGCCCTCGTCGCGGGCGGGATCGTGGCCGAGTTCATTCGCCGCGCGCCGGGCTCGGCGCTCGGTCTGGCAACCGGTGGCTCGGTGATCGGACTGTATGCCGAACTCCGTCGCGCCGTTCAAGCCGGCGAGATCAGCTGTGGCGACCTGCGGGCCTTCCTGCTCGACGAGTACGTCGGACTCCCTGCGGCGCATCCCCAGTCGTATCGTCGGTTCATCCGTGAGCATCTCAGCGATCACGTTGATCTCGACGAACGTCGTGTGTTCGGTCTCGACGGCATCGCGCCGGATGCGGACGTCGAGGCGCTGCGCTATGAGCGGTTGGTCGTTGCCGCCAATGTCGGTCTCCAGATCGTCGGTATCGGCGGCAACGGGCACCTCGCGTTCAACGAACCCGGATCATCATTGGACTCCGTCACACGGGTCGTGACCTTGAGCGAGGTGACCCGGCGCGCCAATGCCCGCTTCTTCGCCGTCGACGAGGAGGTTCCGAGCCTCGTCCTCACTCAGGGGGTGGGAACGATCATGCGCGCCGAGACGATCGTGCTGGTGGCCTTCGGTGAGAATAAGGCTGCAGCGGTGGCGAGTGCCCTGCGCGGTCCGGTGACGTCGGATGTACCGGCAAGCGCGTTGCAACAGCATCCCGATGTGATCGTCGTGATCGACCGCGCCGCTGCCGCTCGGTTGGGCGATGACGGCCGCGCCTCCCTCGTTCGCCAGGCGTCGGCCGGGAGTGATCGAACGACCGCGAGATGGTGATCAGGAATCCGTAGATGGTCATGACGTGATCACGCCGTCACGTCCACGCAAACCTGGCACATTCTAGGGAACGATGGCGATCGCTTCGACCTCGACGAGCAGGTTCGGCTCGCCGAGTGCGGCCACGCCGATCAACGTGATCGGTCGGATGAGGTCGATCCCCTCTCGCCGAGGCGACGCGTGTCGCCCCCTCGACCAGTGCCGCCATCTTGTCCGGCGTCCAGCCGACGACGAACACGGTCAGCTTGGCGACGTGGTCGAATCCGGCGCCGACACCCTCGAGTGCTGTGGCGACGTTCGTGTAGGCCTGTTCGACCTGCGCAGCAAGATCGCCACCACCGACCGATTCCGTCGGCGTTGCGGGCCACCTGTCCTGAGACGAACACGTGCTGACGTCCGGTGGCGACGCTCACTTGCGCGTACCCCGTCGGCGCCGGCAGTCCTGGCGGGTTGTGGATCTCGACGGTCATCTGCTCGCCTCCTCGCCGTTCCGGTCGAATGGGTGAGCGCGCACAGCAACTCGGGGTTGGCTGATGGGTCCCCGTAGATCCCGAGCGCATGGCCCTCGGCCCGCTCGGTGGACGGGTGTCCTGCAACGACAGCGGCTCGGCGGCGGCGAGCACCTTCATCAGGTGGGGAGCGGACCGGCGATGTCGATCAGCGCCCCGCCGCCGCGAACGGTCGAGGGTGCAAGGACCTCGCTCCCCAGATGTTGCACGGCCACCACGCCCATGCCGAGGCGGTGTCCCGCATCAGCTGGTGCGTCGCCGAGCGGGCGATCGGCGTGGTCACCGGCGAGTGCGGTTCGGGCAAGACGGTGGCGGCCCGGGTCACGGTGGCCGGCCTGGACGCTTCCCGGCACACGACCATCTACCTGGGCACGCCCGGGGTCGGGTTGCGCGGCATGTACGCCGGGATCGCCGCCGCCCTGGGCGGCACTCCCCGTTTCCACTGCGCGTCGCTGATCCCCGCCGCAACCGGCGCCGGCTGGCCCGCACCTCGACCTGGCGCCGCTACTACGACACGAAGATCGCCGAGGGCAAGTCTCGCAACGAAGCGATGCGCGCCCTGAAGCGACGCCTCGCCAATCACCTCTGGCGGCTCATGACCGCCGACGAGCGACGAGCCCCCCATTGCGGGCGACGAAATCGCGGCTTGACAGAACACAGAGGAACCCTGGGTTCGTTGGAGACTCCTGACCTTGGAAACGAGGATGGAGTCATGCCACAGGAGATGTCGCCTGGGAAGCCGACGACACGTCGGTACTCGGAGGCGGAGAAGGAACGAGCGGTGCGGATGGTCCGCCAGCTGCGCAAGGAGTTCGGCGCCGATCACGGCACGATCAAGCGGGTCGCGGAGCAGCTCGGCATCGGTGTCAAGTCGTTGCGGGGCTGGGTCAAGCAGGTCGAGATCGACGCTGGCGTCAAGCCGGGGGTGACCTCGGTGGAGGCCGCTCGGATCAAAGAGCTCGAGCAGGAGAATCGGGAGCTGCGCCGGGCGAACTCGATCCTCCGCTCGGCGTCGGCTTTCTTCGCGGCGGAGCTCGATCGCCCACAGAAGTGATGGTCGGCTACATCAACGGTCATCGTGACGAGTTCGGAGTCGAGCCCATCTGCGCGGCGTTGCAGATGGCTCCGAGCACCTACTACGCAGCGAAGCGTCGCCAGCCGTCCCCAAGAGCGGTCCGGGACATCGTGATGATGCAGATGTTGGTGCTGTGGGTCGCCAACCGCAAGGTGTACGGCGCTCACAAGCTGTGGAAGGCCGCCCGCCGGGCCGGTCGCGATCAGGTCGCCCGGCTGATGCGTGAGCTGGACATTCGCGGCGTGTCACGCTGCCGCACGGTGTTCACCACCCGCCCGGACCCTGACGCGCTGCGGGCTCCGAATTTGGTCAACTGCAACTTCACGGCGGATCGTCCCGACGCCTTGTGGGTGACCGACCTGACATACGTCCCCACGCGATCGGGGATGGCCTACGTGTGCTTCATTGTCGACGCGTTCTCCCGTCGGATCGTCGGCTGGCGAGTCGCCGCCAACATGAAGACGGCGATGGTGCTCGACGCGTTGGAGATGGCCAGACGCTCGCGCGGCAACGCTCGGCTGATCGGGCTCGTCGCGCACTCCGACGCCGGGTCGCAGACACGGTTCAGTTCACGTCGGTGCGGTTCACCGAACGTCTCGACGAGATCGGCGCCCGACCCAGCATCGTTACCGTCGCCGACTGCCTGTTATGCAGGCGACAACGCAGCCATGGAGACCTTCTGGGCGACGTTGAAGCGGGAGATCGCCCACATCCGAGGCCCGTTGGGGATCTGATTCGAGACCCGCGCCGCCGCCCACGCCTATCTGTTCGAGTTCATCGAGGTCTTCTACAATCGGCAACGCCATCAAGCCGGCCTCGACCACCTCACGCCAGCCGAGTACGCTGCCCGACACCGACATGACACATAATCCGTGTCCAGGATTCGGGGTCAACTCCACCACGCCAACTGCCCGGCCGGTGAGTCGGTGAGGGCGTAGGCGACGGTCTGGGGTCAGAACGTCGCCTTCCTGCTGGCTGCGGCTGGACCGTTGCTGGCTCGCCGCCGGCCCTTCGCGCGGTGGGCGTTGACCTGGCGCTGATCGGTTGGTTCGTGGTGCTGACGAGGGCCGAGCCATCGATCCTGCGGGCCGGGACGATGGCCGCGCTGAGCGCCACGGCGTTCGTGTTAGGACGTCAGCGCGAGCCGGTACGCCTGCTGGCGCTGGCGGTGATCGGGCTGGTGCTCGTCGATCCGCTGCTGGCGTGGTCGATCGGGTTCTGGTTGTCGGTCGGCGCCACCCCCGGCGTCACCGCCGTCGGGCCGTGGCTGGCGGCACGGTTCGGGTCGCTGGGCCACTGGCTCTGCCGGTGGGCGTGACGCTGGGCCACTGGCTCTGCCGGTGGGCGTGACGCTGGGCGCGCAGGTCGGCGTCGCGCTGCCCAGCCTGCTGGTGTTCGGCCGGCTCTCGCTGATCGGGACGGTCGCCAACCTCGTCGCCGTGCCGGTGGCCGGGCTCGTGATGCTGTACGGCCTGCCGGCGGCCCTGTTGGCCGGGGTGGCGCCGCCGCTGGCGCCGGTGGTGATGGCGCCGGTCGGCATCGGCGTCCGGCGGATCGACGCCGTGGCCACCGTCGGCGCGGCGGCCGAGCCCGGCCCGCCGTGGTCGTGGATCGGTTGGCTGGCCGTCGCCGCGCTGGTCGTGGCCCTCGTCAGGTTCGGGAGCGCCACACCACCGGTGGGACCATGAGCGCCCCGATGTCGTACATGATTGAGGCGTCGACGTGCCGATCGCCAAATACCACGGTGCTGCGGGGTCGCGGCGCGCCAATCCGCCGACCAAGGCTCCATCAACACCGTTCTCGAATTGCACGTTTGCCGCCCACGCGGCGCCAACGTTCCTACTGCACGAGCGGGCGCAGGGTCCGGTAGGCGATCTCCAGGCCCGTCTTGACCCGCTCCTCGGTTCCGCCCCAGACTGGATCCTCATGCTCGACGGAGAGCACGCCTTGGTACCCGTTCTCGTACAGGGCGTCCACGAGCCGCAGCCAGTCGACCTCGCCGAGCCCGGGCACCCGGTAGCGCCACCAGCCGACATCCCATGGATCCTCGCGTTCGAGGGTCTTGCCGGGCCAGCCCCAGCGGTTGCGCCGTTCGGGGAACAGCTGGATGTCCTTGGCTTGGGCGAGGGGGATCCGGTCGAGGTAGGGGACCAGGGCGGTGACGGGATCGATCCCCATCCACATCAGGTGGGAGGGGTCGAAGTTGAGGTAGAGGCCGATGGAGAACATCCATTCCCACAGCTCGGGGCTGTAGGCGAGGTTGCCGGGGTAGCCGTCGGGGTGCCAGCCCTCCATCACGCAGTTCTCGATGACGATCTTCACGCCGTTTGCGGCGGCATGTTCGACGAGCGGGCCGAAGACGTCCTCGGCCTCCTTGAGGTTGTCGGTCACCGACTTGGTCGGATCGCGCCCGACGAAGGTCCCGACCGTCGGCGATCCGAGTCGAGCGGCGGCCTCGATGCAGTGCTGGACGTGGCGGTTGACCTGGGCGCGAGCGGCCGGGTCGGGGTGGAGGTTGTTGTCGTAGTAGGAGATCGAGCAGATCTCCATCCCGTCGTCGGAGAACAGCCGGCCGATTTCGTCGGCTCCGGCGTCGTCGAGGTGGGCAGCGTCGAGGTGGGTGGCGACGAAGGGCCGATCCCCTTCGGTCGGCCAGGCCGCGACCTCTAGCGCCTCGAAGCCCGTCTCCCCGGCCCAGCGGACGACCTCTTCGAGCTTCAACCCGGGGAAGCAGGACGTGATGAAACCGAGCTTCATGAGGGCACCTCCACCCACTGTCGTTGCTCGACCGATTCGAGGACCGCATCGACCAGGCGGGCCGAGCGAAGGCCGTCGGAGAACGTCGGCAGGCCGTCTGGCCGGTCACCAAAGATCGTCTGGTAGGTGTCGGCGACGAACAGATCGAAGCAGTCTCCCCAACCCTGCGGATGCCCGGCGGGCAGGATGTTCAGTCGCGCCGCGGCGGGGCTGAGCACGGCTGGGTCACGACGCAAGTCGACCGACATCTCCCGCCGGCCCAGCCAGATCCGGTCGGGTTGCTCCTGGTCGAACACGAGCGCCTCGTCGGTGCCGTCGATCTCGAACCAGAGGCGGTTCTTGCGGCCGTTCGACACCTGACTGATGACGGCCGAGCCGTGGGCGCCGCGGTCGGTCTCGAACAGCACCGTGGCGGTGTCCTCGGTGCGGACCTCGGTCGGAGTTCCGCGGTGGGTGCCGTCGAACGCGGTCACGTTCTCGGCGGCGAGCCGCCGGTCGTAGGCGACGCCGAACTGGGCCGCCAGTCGGGCCACCCGATGGCCGGAGACGAACTCGACGAGGTCGAACCAGTGGCAGCCGATGTCGGCGAAGGCCCGCGACGCCCCACCCGCGGCCGGGTCGATCCGCCAGCTCCAGTCGCTCGGCCGGCTCAGCCAGTCCTGCAGGTAGCTGCCGTGGATCAGGTGCACGACGCCGGCCTCCCCGCTCGAGACCCGATGGCGGGCCTCCCGCACTAGTGGATGGAACCGGTAGACGAAGGGGACGGCGGCGACGACCCCGGCGGTCTTGGCGAGCTCGGTCAGCGTTTCCGCGACGCTCGCCTCGGCGGCCAGCGGTTTCTCGCAGATGACGTGCTTGCCGGCGTCCAGCGCGGCACGGACGTAGACTTCGTGGGCCATCGTCGGCGTGCACACGTGGACCACGTCGATGTCGTCGGCGTCGAGCTGTTCGGAGCCGTCGAGCGCGCGTTGCGCTCCGAGCTTCACCGCCGCCGCGGCCGACCGCTCGGGGGTTGATGCCCCCACCGCCACCACTAGCGCCCCCGCCCGGCGAGCGGCCCGGGCATGGACTGCTCCGATGAAGCCGGCACCGACGATTGCCGTGCCCAGCTGGTCGCTCATGGTGGGCCTCCACATGCCGCAAACGCCGACTGGCCGACGGACTTTTCACACTATACCGACAGAAAACTGGCACTTGCAAGCTGTATAGTGAGAACTTATAGTCGCACTGTGGGGAAAGCGCGCTACAACAACGACCTAACTGACGGCACGGGTCTCGCTTCGTCGACTCCCGGTGCGCTGCTCGGCCTGATCCGCAGCGGGCAGGCCAACACCCGGGCCGGGCTCGTTGCCGTTACCGGGCTGGCTCGATCGACCGTGGCCCATCGGATCGACGCGTTGATCTCCGAAGGTCTCCTGTACGAGGCGGGTGAGCTGGCGTCGAGCGGCGGACGCCCACCGACGATGCTCGCCGTCAATCCCCGAGCAGGCGTGGTGCTGGTGGCCGACCTCGGTGCCACCCACTCCAGGTTGGCGTTGATGGACCTCGAGGCCAGCGTGCTGGCGGAGCTGGCCGAGGAGCTGGACATCGCCCTCGGGCCGCAGCGAGTCGTGGGCTGGATGCTGGACCGCTTCGACGAGCTGTTGGCCGCCGCCGGGCGCTCGGCGAACGACGTCCGCGCCGTCGGCATTGGAGTTCCGGGGCCGGTCGAGTTCGCGGCCGGCCGGACGGTGGCACCGCCGATCATGCCCGGGTGGGAAGGCGTCGACATTCCGGAGCTGGTGGCCGAGCGCTTCGCCGTGCCCGTGCTGGTGGACAACGACGTGAACATCATGGCGCTGGGCGAGTACTGGTCGGACTGGCGCGGCGTGCACGAGGATCTGCTCTTCGTGAAAGTCGGCACCGGTATCGGCTCCGGGATCGTGGTCGACGGCCGGATCCACCACGGAGCGCAGGGCACGGCCGGGGACATCGGCCACATCAGGCTCGCCGATCACTATGGCGTCGTCTGCCGGTGCGGCAACCACGGCTGCGCCGAGGCCGTCGCGGGAGGAGCGGCGCTAGCCCGCCAGCTCACCGAGCTCGGTCACCCGGCTGCCAACAGCCGCGACGTCGTACGGCTCGTGAAGGCGGGCAACCCGACAGCCGTCGGGATGGTTCGCGAAGCCGGACGGCTGCTCGGCGAGTTGCTCGCCGGGATCGTCAACTTCTTCAACCCCCCACTCATCATCATCGGTGGCGACGTAGCGCTCGCCAACGAGCAGTTGCTGGCCGGGGTGCGCGAAGTCGTCTACCAGCGCTCGACGACCCTTGCGACTCGCGACCTGGCCATCAGACCCAGTCGGCTCGAGGACCGGGCGGGCATCACCGGCGCAGCCGTGATGGCGATCGAGCACGTCCTGGCGCCCGACATCGTCAACAGGATCATCGAGCGGCGGGCCGAACAACGCAAACCGTCGGCGCCGGCGGCCGCTTCGTGAGCACAGCAGACGGGAACGGGGGCTCTTCGTCATGGAACTGAAGCTGGGGTATCACACGATCTGTTGGGGCGGGGTCGTCGGCGATCCCGTCGGGGTCACATCGATCAAGAACCTGTTCTATCGGTCGCACGGCGACGTCGAGCGAGCGGTCGAGGAGATCGCCGAGCTGGGCTACGACGGCTTCGAGGTCTTCGACGGCAACCTGCTCGACTTCGAGGGAGAACCAAACCGGTTCGCGGCACTGCTCGAGCGCAGCGGTCTCTCGCTGCTCGGCGTGTACTGCGGTGGCAACTTCATCTTCCCCGAGATCCTCGGGGAAGAGTTGTGGCGGCTTCGCCGGGCGGCTCGCCTGGCTGGGGAGATGGGCAGCCGCCATCTCGTGGTCGGCGGCGGCGCCCAGCGCAGTGGGGGCCTGGGGGACGACGACTACGCGCGGCTCGGGGCGGCGCTCGACCAAGTGGCCGACATCGCCGACGAGAACGGGCTGATCGCCGTCTACCACCCGCATCTCACCACCATCGCCGAGTCGCCCGACCAGGTCGAGCAGGTCCTCGGTCGGTCGCGGATCGCGCTGTGCGCCGATACCGCCCACCTGGCCGCCGGTGGTGGCGATCCGGTGGCGATGATCCGCCAGCACGCCGACCGCCTGCAGTACGTCCACCTCAAGGACCTTCGGCGGGAGCCGTTCGGGTTCTTGCCGCTCGGCGACGGCGAGCTCGACATGGTCGGGATCGTCAAGACCCTGGTCGAGATCGGCTACGAGGGCTGGGCGACCGTCGAGCTGGACTCCTACGACGGCGAACCGAAGGACGCCGCCGCGGCGAGCCGCCGGTTCCTCGACGCCGCGCTCCAATCCGACTGACACCCGTCTACACAACCACAAAAGGGGAGAACACCATGCAACCAAGAATCAGGCACCTGGCGCTCGTCGCCGTGATGACCGTGTCGGCCGCCGCGTGCGGGGACGACGACGCGTCAACCGGGGACCCGGGAACCGCCGCTGCCACCACCGCCGCGGCGGGGGGGACTGCGGCGGAGGGGACGGCGGCGGAGGGGACGGCGGCGTCGGGAGACTGCAACCCCGACGCCGCCCTCGCCGAGCTGGAGACGACCGTGCTGAGCACCGGTCCCAACGGCGAGGAGCCCACCGCGGCGTCCGAGCTCGAGCTCACCGACGAGGAGCGGGCCGAGGTCGAGGCGCTGGGCGCCACCGCCGCGCTGGTCTTCCACTACGGCGGCAATGACTGGTCGCAGGCGCAGCAGGACGGACTCAACGCGACGTTCGAGGAGCTGGGGATCGAGGTCATCGCCACCACCGACGCCAACTTCGAGTCGGCCCGGCAGGTCGCGGACATCGAGACCGTCCTGACCCAGGAACCGGACATCATCGTGTCCATCCCCACCGACGCCGACGCCACGGCCGACGCCTACAAGAAGGCAGCCGACGCCGGCGTGCACATCGTCTTCATGGACAACGTGGCCAGCGGCCTGACCCAGGGCGAGGACTACGTCTCGGTTGTCTCGGCCGACAACTACGGCAACGGCGTGGCCTCCGCGCACCTGATGGCCAAGGCACTCAACTGCGAAGGCAAGGTCGGTGTGGTCTTCCACGCCGCCGACTTCTTCGTCACCCAACAGCGCGTCGACGCCTTCCGGGCGACGATGGCCGAGAGCTACCCGGGCATCGAGATCGTGGAGGAGCAGGGGATCGGCGGGCCGGACTTCACGGGCGACGCCGAGAAGGCAGCCTCGGCGATCTTGACCGGCAACCCGGACATCGATGGCATCTGGGGTGTGTGGGACGTCCCGGCCGAGGGCATCATGGCGGCGGCCCGCACCGCCGGCCGCGACGACTTGGTCATCACGACGATCGACCTCGGCGAGAACGTCGCCATCGGCATCGCCAGTGACGACCTGGTGTACGGACTGGGCGCCCAGCGCCCATACGACCAGGGCGTCGCCGAGGCCACGCTCGCCGCGTACGCGCTGCTCGGCAAGGAGGCACCGGCGTACGTCGCCCTGAACGCGCTTCCTGTCACCCAGGAAAACCTGCTCGAGGCCTGGAAGACCGTCTACCACGCCGACGCCCCGGACACCGTCGGCGGCGGCTGACCAACCAACCGGTGCAGCCGGTGACGTCGGTTGGCGTCACCGGCTGCGATGACATCGACGAGGAGGACGACGACATGAGAGCGCTCAACGTGGCGATGATCGGCGGGGGGTTCATGGGCAAGGCGCACGCCCTCGCCTACGCCGGCGTTCCGATGTTCTTCTGGCCGCCGCCCGCCATCCCGGTACGCAAGGTGCTGGTCGACGCGACCGACGAGCTGGCCAGCGTCGGGGCGTTGCGCTACGGGTTCGAGCGGTCGAGCTCGGACTGGCGGGCGGTCGTGACCGACCCCGATGTCGACATCGTCGACATCGTCACGCCCAACAACCTGCACGCCGAGATCGCCATCGCCGCCGCCGCGGCGGGCAAGCACATCATCTGCGAGAAGCCGCTGGCGCGCAGTGGCGACGAGGCCTTGACGATGTTGGACGCCGTCGAGAAGGCCGGCGTCACCCACATGGTCGCCTTCAACTACCGGCGGACCCCAGCGGTTGCGATGGCCAAGAAGCTGATCGACGAGGGCGCCATCGGCGACGTCATCAACTTCCGCGGCACGTACCTCCAGGACTGGTCGGCCGACCCCGACGGCCCGCTGTCGTGGCGGTTCCAAAAAGTGATCGCCGGCTCGGGCGCGCTCGGCGACATCGCCAGCCACGTCGTCGACATCGCCCGCTACCTCGTCGGCGAGGTCACCGCCGTCAACGCCATCTTGAAGACCTGGATCGCCAACCGGCCCACCCAGGAGGGCGGCCTCGACCAGCTTGGTGCGGCGCAGAAGTTGACCGATCGTCCGCGGGCGAAGGTCGACGTCGACGACGAGGTCCTCACGATGATCCGCTTCGAAAGCGGTGCGGTCGGTTCGCTCGAGGCCACCCGCAACGCCCACGGACGCAACAACTTCCTCACGTTCGAGGTCCACGGCACGCAGGGCTCGATCCTGTTCGACTACGAGCATCGCGACCAGCTGCAGGTGGCGTTCGCCGACGATCCCCCGGACCGCAAGGGGTTCCGGACCATCTTCACCGGTCCCGCCCACCCGTACGGGGACGGGCTGTGGCCGATCCCGGCCCTCGGCATCGGGTACGGCGAGACGAAGATCATCGAGGCCCGTGATTTCCTCGAGGCGATCGTCAACGGGACCGAACCGTCGCCGAGCTTCCTCGACGGGTACCGGATCGAGCGCATCGCCGACGCCATCTCCGCCTCCGCCGACTCCGAGGCGTGGGAACGCGTTCGAGGGTGACCGACGCAAGGAGCAACCCATCATGACTGAGATCGTCACGAAACCGCCTGCGCCGGCGGGCGCCACTGTGGGCCGACTCCTCGGCGCCGTGGACTGGCGCCGCAACGTGACATACATCGGGTTTGTCGTGATCTTCGCGTTCTTCGCCATCTATCTGAACGACGAGGGTTTTCTCACCCAAACGAACCTGCTGAACATCATCAGGCAGACCGCCCACATCTCGGTGATGGCGGTGGCGATGACGTTTGTGCTCGCCGCCGGTCACATCGACCTGTCGGTGGGTTCGGTGGTCGGCCTGGCGTCGGTTACCACCGCGTTGACCATCCAGGACTGGGGCCTGGTCGCCGGGATCGTCGCCGGTCTGCTCACCGGCGTCGTGGTGGGGACGATCAACGGCTGGTTGACCACACGTATTGGGATCCCGTCGTTCCTCGTGACGTTGGCCATGCTCGGCATCGCCAAAGGCACCGCGATGTGGGTCAGCGACACAGCTGCGGTCCCGATCCTCGACGACGGGTACAACGACGCGTTCGGGTCGGGCGACCTCGGCCCGGTGCCGATCTTGGCGTTCTGGACGCTCGGCGCGGCCGTGCTCGGCCACATCGCCCTGAAGAAGGCGGCGTTCGGACGCAAGGTGCTCGCGACCGGCGGCAACGAGACCGCCGCCCGCTTCAGCGGCATCGACACCAAGCGGATCACCCGCCGGGTGCTGTTCATCTCATCGATCGCCGCCGCGGTGGCCGGGATGCTGTACGCCGGCCGCTTCCACTCCGGATCCGACGAGTTCGGCACCGGTGACGAGCTCTCCGTGATCGCGGCGGCCGTCCTCGGGGGAACCAGCCTGTTCGGTGGCATGGGCACCGTCATCGGATCGGTCATCGGCGCCCTCATGATCGGCATGATCAACAACGGGCTGCTCCTGATGGGCCTCGAGTTCCACCAGCAACTGATCATTCGCGGTGCGATCATCCTGCTCGCCGTCGCGGCCGTGAAGAAGCAGGACTAGGAGGGCGTCAGGTGAGCGAGCCTGCGAGCGAACAATTGTTACGGTCCGTTCTCTTCGCTCATTGGTGCCACGCCGTCAGGCTTCGCGTGAACCCGTCACGAGACTCGATGGATGCAGTGCACCAATGACTGAGTTCGCCGTACGCATGGAGGGCATCACCAAGAGCTTCGGTGGGGTGCAGGCCCTCAAGGGTGTCGACTTCGAGCTCCGCAAGGGCGAGGTCCACGCCCTGCTGGGAGGCAACGGCGCCGGGAAGTCGACCGCGATGAAGATGCTTGTCGGCGCCAACACGCCCGATGCAGGGACCATCGAGGTTGACGGCCAGCAGGTGCAGATCCCGACCGCGCAGGCGGCTCGGGAGCTCGGGATCGCGATGATCTTCCAGGAGTTAAGCGTGATCCCGACGATGACCGTCGCCCAGAACATGTTCCTGACACGAGAACCCCGAACCGGGTCGGGTCTCATCGACGATCGAGAAGCGCGGAGGAGGACGCAACAGATCTTCGAGTCGATGGAGGTGGACATTGACCCTCGTGCGCGGGTCGGCGACCTCCCCACCGGGCTCGTCCAGCTCACCGAGATCGGGAAGGCCCTATCGCAGGACGCCAAAGTGCTCATCATGGACGAGCCCTCGGCGGCGTTGGCCACCGCCGAGATCCGGGCGATGTTCGAAATCGTCAGACGGCTGAGGGACCAGGGCATCGCGATCGTCTATGTCTCCCACCGGTTAGACGAGATCTTCGAGATCTCCGACCGCGTCACGGTCTTCCGCGACGGGCGCAACGTGACCACCGTCAACATCGCCGATGTCGACATGGGTCAGATGATCGAGTACATCGTCGGCCAGAAGGTGTCCTTCGAATATCTCGACCGACCGGTCGACCGAAGTGTCGATCCGCTCTTCGAGGTCGTCGGTGTCTCCTCCGACAACAACGTCCGCGAGGTGACGTTCCGCCTCTACCCGGGCGAGATCCTGGGCGTGGCGGGGCTGATGGGCAGCGGGCGGACGGAGCTGACCCGGGCGCTGTTCGGGATCGACCGCATCTCTCGAGGCGAGGTTCGAGTCAAGGGCCAGCAGGTGAAGGTCCGCGCTCCGACCGACGCCTTGCAGGCTGGGATCGCACTGGTGCCCGAGGATCGCCGCAAGCAAGGCCTGGTCCTGGCCCACGCGGTACGCGACAACCTGGTGCTCGCGATCCTCGCCAAGTTGCAGAACGGTCCCTTGGTCAACGACCACAAGGGCGACGCGATCACCAAGTCCTTCGTCGACCGGCTGAACATCAAGACCGACTCGATCCGCAAACGGGTGAGCCTGCTGTCTGGAGGGAACCAGCAGAAGGTCGTGATCGGAAAATGGCTGGCCGAAGAACCCGAGATCCTGATCCTCGACGAGCCCACCGCCGGCGTCGACATCGGCGCCAAGTCGGAGATCATCGACATCATCCGGGCCCTCGCTGATGAGGGCAAGGGGGTCATCGTGATCTCCTCGGAGCTGTCCGAACTGTTGGCGATGAGCGACCGGATCCTTGTGATGCGGGACGGCACCGTCTATCGCGAAGTGGAACGTCGGGAGCTGGCGACGAACGCCGCAGCGAACGGGACTTCCAAGGCGCAGGCCGAGGAGGAGGCACTGAACCGCATCATCCAGGGGGCGGTCGTGTTGACGCCCGACGAGATCGCCACGGTGCGAGCCATGAACGCCACCGCTGCCGTTGTCATGCACTACAGCGGCAACGACTGGTGGCGAGCGCAGATCGCCGGCCTCGAATCCGAGTTCACCCGCCTCGGCATCCGTGTCGTGAAGGTCACCGATGCCGGCTTCTCGCCAGAACAGCAGGTGGCCGACATCGAGTCGGTCTTGGCCGAACGGCCGGACATCATGGTGTCGATCCCCACCGACCCGGTGGCGACGGCGCCGGCCTACCGCCAGGCCGCCGAACAAGGCGTCAAGATCGTCTTCATGGACAACGTCCCGGAGGGCCTGGTCCACGGCGAGGACTACGTCACCGTCGTGTCCGCCGACAACTACGGCAACGGGGTCGCCGGCGCCAACATCTTGGCGACCGCACTCGACAAACGGGGCACGATCGGGGTTGTCCGCCATGCCGCCGACTTCGCCGTGACCCAGCAGCGGTGGGAGGGCTTCACGACGACCATCGACAAGAACTATCCGGACATCCACATCGTGGACGAGGCGGGGATCACCGGCCCTGATTTCGCCGCCCAGGCCGAGACCGCGGCCGCCGCCATGCTCGCCGCGCACCCCGACCTCGCGGGGATCTGGGCCGTCTGGGACGTTCCCGCCGGAGGCGTCCTGGCCGCTGCCCGCGCGCGAGGTCGCCACGACCTCGTCGTCACCACGGTCGACCTCGGGCTGAAGGTGGCCCTCGATCTCGCCAGGGGCGACGGGGTGAGGGGGATCGGAGCCCAGCGCACATTTGACCAGGGAGTCACGGAAGCCGTCATGGCCGCCTACGGGCTGCTCGGCAAGCCAGCTCCACCCACGGTGGCCATGCCCTCCTTGCCGGTCACGCGCAGCGGCGTCCTGCAGGCGTGGAAGACCGTGTACCACGAAGACCCTCCCGCCGAGCTCGCCGCCGCCGCGGCGGAGCACGCACCGACGATGTCATCGTCGACGTCAGCGGGCGCTCGCCCCTGACGTTGGCGGCTTGGGGCTCGCATGGCTCGCTTTTCGGAAGAGGTCACGCCATGGCCGGGCTGCTGCGGAAGCCAGTCTGTCTCGGAGTGACCGCCGGAGGTCAGCCGCGCCATCCGCTCTACGTGCCGAGCGGTACAGAGCTTCGCCCGTACGAGCCAGGCCGCTCGGCGGCATCCGAGTAACCCAAGCACCGTCGCCAACGCGCCGTGTCCCCAACCGCCGGGTCCAGCGCGCTACGGAACGTCGGAAGTCGTGCGCCAGCACTGCGCCCGCGGATTCGGTTGTCCGTTCTTGGCTGAGCTCGTCACTGGGACGGTTGCCATTCGTCGGGGTCGTGACTGAGCAGAACACAGTCAGGGTTGAGTGCGTGCAGCTTCTTGAGCGATGCCGCGCCGGTGGCTTGGTCCCATCCCGCGTCCCCGAGGGTTGCGGAAGCGAAGCTGCTCACGTTCCAGGC